>Ga0075029_100000045_pt1 | contig 49930 bp, 47 predicted proteins | sample LitLauG_LLR_2013_FD_71391 | JGI IMG/M metagenome (GOLD analysis project Ga0075029, IMG submission 71391) | Freshwater sediment microbial communities from North America - Little Laurel Run_MetaG_LLR_2013 | ecosystem: Environmental > Aquatic > Freshwater > Creek > Sediment | place: USA... | reverse complement strand
CTCCCTAGCTCGGCCCCAGGATACAGAAGCCGTTGCCGAAGGGATCGGCGCAAAACGCAATCGGCGGACGGCCTTCGACCTGGAACGTCTGCTCGCAAATCGCGCCGGCGGCCGTGGCCTTCGCCAACACGCCCTCGAAATCCTCGACCCGGAAGTCAATGTGAACCGGGGTCCAGTGTCGCTCATAGCGCCGAACGTCGCTTGAGCCTTTCGCGGGCCTAGTTCCCGCGGGTTTCTCCATCAGACCGACCTGCCCCGCGCCGCACTTGAGAATGGCGTATGTCGCGATGGGCCGCGCGACTTCCACCAGACCCAAGGCATCCCTGTAGAACTTCAGCCCTTCGTCGAGGCTGGGAACATCGATCGTGACAGAGTAGTTCATTGTCGGACCTATAGACGGCCGCCGATCCTAGAGACAAGCAAACCGCTTCGCCGGTATCGGATAGTGAAACAGTGTTCCGCGCTCCGGGTAGGTCGTGATCTCCGCCCCGCCGCAATAGCCCGCCCACCAGGAGAACGATGAGTTGGTGAGGATCAGAGCCCTGGCGTTCATCAGGCGCGCCATGTCGTCGGCCCAGCCCTGTTTGGGCGAGGGGATGAGTGTCTTCCCAAGGCCCGCCAGCCGCTCGGCCGCGAGGTCGGTGTCGTCGGAAACCACGATGATCTCGGCGAACGGGCCGATCCGGTCTTCGATTGCACCGATAGCCCGCTGGAAATAATCCAGCACAGGGGTCTGGCTGAAGACCGGATGGTTTTCTTCCTTATACGTCCGGTAATGCATGACGACGCCGGCTGGAGGTTGCGGCGTGGCCTGATCGAGAATGAAGGCGCGCGTCCAATCGGCGAACACCGAGCCCGGCGCGATGAACCGCTCGTCCTGCCAGTAGCCGTCGAAATAGCCACGTCGGCGGGCGAGGCGAGAGAGTTCGAAAGACTCGGTCAGTCGTGCGGGTTCACGGACGAACCCGGGCGGGGTGATTGGCGCGCGGCGCATGAGGCGCGAGGTCAACGGCGCGCCGAGAATCGGGCGCGAGACCACCGCCGCGCCGATGAGCTCGGCCAGGGGCCCCGTCATGAAGCCGCGGCCAAACTTGTCGCCGCCAAAGCTGGAGACGTCCAGCGCCACCTCTTCCCCGGTCAGCCTGGCGACGGCGTCGGCGAAAGCCAGGCCAAAGAGCTGATTGCCGAGCCCGCCCTGGATCTTGATCGTACGCGGGGCCCGGATCAGTGCCGCAGTCCCAGATCGTACACGGTCTTGGTGAGCGGGGCGGTGGCAAGGGCGGCGGCGCGGGCGACGAAGGCCACGGTGGCCGTCGGTCCGCGCAACGCCTCGCTGGATTGTTTCAGCCGGTGCAAGGACCACTCGCTGGAAAGGTTCTTCAGGCCCGCGCGACGCTCGTAGAATGTCTCTCCCATCCGGGCGCGGACGAGATCGGCGCGGAGGTTCGCGAAGCGGACGCCGCTGGCGAGGAGTTTCAACCAGAGGCCATAGTCTTCCTTAAGCGGAATATCCGGATACCCGCCACAGGTCAGGACATCTTCGGTGCGATAGAAGACGGTGTTGTGATTGACCGGACTGCGCCAGCGCGCCCAGTGGGCGATGTCGGCGTGCGTGGTCGGCATCGTCTTGTGGCGGGTCCGTCCGTCGGGCCAGAACTCGATGAGGTCGCCGCCGAGGACCCCTATGTCGGGATGCGCCTCGAGCCAGGCGGTCTGCAGCGCGAACCGATCGAGCGCGTTCAGATCGTCGGCGTCGGCCCGCGCCACCCACGGGGTTCGCACCTGCCTCAGGGCGAAATTCAGGTTGTGATGCAGCCCGTGGGGTCCGGGGTTCCGCACCCGCCGCGCGCCATGGTAGAATTCCGCTCGCGCGGCGATCACCTCCAGCTCGGGGCCAAGATCGCCGTCCTCGCAAAGCACAAGGTCGTCGGGCGGGCGGGTCGAGGCGAAGACGGTGTCGAGGGCCGCGGAGAAGTCCGCCGGCCGATCGCCTCGCCAGACCGGCATCAGGCAGGTGAAAGCCAGGGACTGGGTCATCGCGCGTCACCCCCCTTGAGCACCAGCAGGACCGTACGCAGAACGATCTCGAGATCGAGCGAGAAGGAAAAATGCTTCACGTAGAAGAGATCGTAGGCAAGTTTGACGCGGTTCTCGGAGAAATCCGCGGCGTAGCCTGAATTGATCTGCGCCCAGCCGGTGATCCCTGGCCGCACCAGATGGCGGAAGGCGTAGGACGGCGCCTGGGCCTGATAGGCCTTGACCAGCTGGGGCTGTTCGGGCCGCGGGCCGATCAGGCTCATGTCGCCGTGGAGAATGTTCCAGAGCTGCGGCAATTCGTCGATGTGGAAACGCCGCAGAAAGGCCCCCACCGGCGTGATGCGCGCATCGCCCAGCGCCGTCGTCAGGCCGCCGGCGCCGACGTTGTCGCCGTCGCTGGGCGACTCGGCGCGCATGGATCTCAGCTTGATCATATTGAACGCCCGGCCGCCCAGACCAACGCGGGGCTGCAGGTAGAGGATCGGACGCCCCATGGTGAAGAGCACCGCCAGGGCCCCCATCGCAATCAGCGGCAGGGCGACCGGGGCGACCAGGGCGCCGCCCAATAGGTCAATCACGCGTTTGCGGATGCGGTAGCTGGTCAGGCCGCCGGGTGGCAGGTGAGCGAAGGCGAAATCCTCGACAGTCACCCGGCCCTCGACCTCCTCGAGGTACTCCTTGACGTGTCGCACCCGTTTGCCGGCCAACAAGGCGCGGGCCAGCGTGGGTTGCCAGGCCGGCGAGATCGGCCCGTCGGACGTAATGACGATGACGTCCAGCTGGCTGACCCGGGCGTCGGGATTGACCAGACGCTCGCTGACGAAAGTCGGATCCACCCCGATGGCGTGGCGTCTGCCGATCAGACCGATCCGCGGCCGCAGGCCGTGCTGGGTGAAGAAGACAAGGGCGATGCCCAGCCCACTGGAGACAAAGATCCCGGTAAAGAGCATCGGCACGGAGTACCATTGGCGCGTCAGCAGCACGATCATCGCCAGGGCGCCGTGCACCGCGACGGTGCGGCCGAAGACCCCGGCGATGCGCCGGTCAAGCCGGCCGCTGGCCGACACCGCGCCGGCGACGGTCAGGGCGTTGGCGGCGACGTTGAGCGCCACATGGCCAGGGACTGGCGCTCGGGAAAGTCGGCTCCAATCGCCTTGGAACGCCACCCAGCCATAGACGAAGGGGGCGAGGCTCAGGGCGGCCATCAGCAGGATGAAGGCCGCGGATTCCCGTTGCAGACGATTGGGGCCGGACACGCGGCGCTTAGCGACGACTCGGCGCGCAAGCGCCTCCGTCGCGGTCATGACGCGGGCTCAAGCCGGGCCAGAACCTCACGCAGCGCCACGCGCCAATGCGCGCGCGGCCCACCGAGCAGAGCCCAGGTCGCGGTGCGATCGAGCAGGCTGAAAGCCGGGCGCCGGGCCGGCGTCGGATAATCCGCTGTTGTAATCGGCGTGACACGGACCGGGGCGGGCAGCAGGCCGGCGGTAAGCGCGTCCTCGGCGATGGCCACCGCGAAGTCGTACCAGGAGGCCACGCCGGCGTCGGCGAAGTGGAAGAGGCCCCTGGCGTCCAGGTCGACGAGGTCCCAGAGCGCTTGCGCCAAGGTGGCGGCGGAGGTCGGCGCGCCGATCTGGTCGGCGACAACGCGGACCTCGGGGCGGGAGGCCATGAGGCGCAGCATGGTCTTCATGAAGTTGGCCCCGTGAGGCGAATAGACCCACGAGGTTCGGACGATGAGGGCGGTTTCGTCGATCTCTCGCACCGCGACCTCGCCGGCCCGCTTCGAGGCGCCGTAGACGCCAATGGGATCGGTGGGGTCCTCGGGGCGATAGGCCCGGCCGGCCCCGCCGTCGAAGACGAAATCGGTGGACACGTGGACGAGCCTGGCGCCCAGCCGGCGGGCGGCGGCGGCCAGATGCGCCGGTCCGTCGCGGTTGACGCGATAGGCTTGCTCCGCCTCGCTTTCCGCGCGGTCGACGGCTGTGTAGGCGGCGGCGTTGAGGATGACGGCGGGCGCGAGGCGGTCGGTGATCTCGTCCACGCTCGCGCGGTCGCCGATGTCGAGTTGCGCCCTGGAAACGGCCGTGATCGCGGCCGATTTCGGCGCGCTGGCGATGAGGTCCTGGGCGAGCTGCCCCCCGGCCCCGGTGATCAGGATTTTCGTGCTCATGCCGCCGTCGACTGCTAGGGCGAATCCCTTAATGAACGCGTAATTGGCGAGGCCTGACCGAGTGTCGGCGCGAATTTCAACCCTGTAATCCCACAGCCAAAAGGTTATGGCATCGGGACGGACCTCCGCCGCGTTTGGCGAGGCGTGTCCGAGTTGTGGAGCTGGCTTTGAGCGATGGGATGGCCAGCGGGCCGCGTGGAGTATTGGCCGCCGTCGGCGGGGCCCTGGGTTCGGCGCTAGGATTGGCCGGCGTGCTCGGCGTGGGGTTGATGCTGGCCCAATGCGCGCCAAAGGCGGGCGGCGGCGCGCAGGGGGCGAAGGGCGGCGGACGCGGCGCGGTCACCGTGGGCGTCGCCACGGCGATCAACGGCGACATCCCCATACAATTGAGCGCCCTGGGCACGGTGACGCCCGTGGCGACGATCAACGTCAATGCGCGCGTATCGGGGACGCTGGACCAGGTGGCCTTCAAGGAAGGTCAGATGGTGCGCAAGGGCCAACTCCTGGCCGTGATCGATCCCAGGCCGTATAAAATCTCGCTGGATCAGGCTCGGGCGCAGCTGCAGCGCGATCAGGCGCTGCTCGCGACGGCGCAGGCGGACCTGGGGCGTTACAAGACCCTGCACAGCCAGGATTCCATCGCCGGCCAGACCTACGACACCCAGGTCGATCTCGTGCGTCAGGACGCCGCGACGGTGGCCGCCGATCGCGCGTCGGTGGCCAACGCGGCCCTCAATCTCTCTTTCACCCACATCATCTCGCCCGTGGCCGGACGGGTCGGTCTGCGTCAGGTCGATCCAGGCAATCAGATCGTGGCCAACGCCACGACGCCGGTGGCGATCGTCACCCAGATCAACCCGATCACGGTGGTGTTCGCGCTGCCCGAGGCGCAGATATCCCAGATCGTCCGCCAGAACGGCGGCGCGGGACTGGCGGTCACCGCGCTCGATCGCGCCGGCGGCGCCCCCGTCGCGCAGGGTCGGCTGCTGACGCTCGACAACGAGATCGACGCCGCGACCGGCACGGTGAAGGCGAAGGCGCAGTTCGACAACGGCGCGGGAGCGCTGTTTCCCAACCAGTTCGTCAACATTTCCCTGTTGGCGGACACCCTGCACAATCAGGTCATGGTGCCGACCGCGGCGGTCCGCCACGGTCCCAACGGCGACTATGTCTGGGTGGTTCAGCCGGGGAAAACCGTGAAATCGCGACCCGTGGTGGTCGGTCCCGGAACGCCGGAGACCGTATCGATCCAGTCGGGACTTCGCGGTGGGGAATCCGTGATCACCGACGGCGGCGACAAGCTGAAGGACGGGGCCAAGGTGACTCTGCCCAAGGCCGGCGGCGAAACCGGCGGGTCCGACGGGCCATCGCCTGGCGCTGCGCGCCAATGGCATGGCGGCGGCGGCGCCGCGGCGGGTGCGTCGCCGGGCGGCGGACGCCACCATCATGAGGCGGGGGCGGGCGCCTCCGCGAGCGCGTCGTCAGGTCAGCCTTGAACGCGCCTGACGCCGCCCGCGGGGCGAGGGCAAACGCGGGGCGGACGCGGTGAATCCGTCGAGACCCTTCATAGAGCGCCCGGTCGCGACATCGCTGCTGATGGCGGCGATCCTGCTCATCGGCGTGATCGCCTTCAACTTCCTGCCGCTCTCGGCCCTGCCCGAGGTGGACTATCCGACCATCCAGGTGACGACCTCCTATCCGGGCGCCAGTCCGGAGGTGATGGCGACCACGGTCACCGCGCCGCTGGAAGTCCAGTTCGGGCAGATGAGCCAGCTCAACCGCATGTCCTCGATCAGTTCGAGCGGCGCGTCGGTCATCACCCTGCAATTCGACCTCAGCCTGCCGCTCGATATCGCAGAGCAGGAGGTTCAGGCGTCGATCAATGCGGCGACGGCCCTGCTGCCGACCGACCTGCCAGCGCCTCCGATCTACGCCAAGGTCAACCCCGCCGACGCGCCGGTGCTGACGCTGGCCCTGACATCGGACACCGTGCCGCTGACGCAGGTCGAGCAGCTGGGCCAGCAGCAGCTGGGCCAGAAGATCTCGCAGTTGCCGGGCGTGGGTCTGGTTTCGGTCAGCGGCGGACAGAAACCCGCCGTGCGGATCCAGGCGGACACTCAGAAGCTGGCGTCGTTCGGCCTGTCGCTCTCGCAGGTGAGTTCGGCGATCGCCTCGGCCAACGCCAACGGGGCCAAGGGCAATTTCGATGGCCCGACCCGCGCCTATTCGATCGACGCCAACGACCAGCTGCTCACGCCGCAGGACTACGCGCGTCAGATCATCACCTATCGAAACGGCGCGCCGGTGCGCCTCTCCGACGTCGCCAACGTGGTCGCCGGCGCGGAGAACACCGAGCTGGGCGCCTGGTACGATCAGGCCGCCGCCGGCGGCAAGCCGGCCAGACTGGGCCCCGCGGTTTTGCTGAACGTGCAGCGGCAGCCCGGCGCGAACGTGATCAGCACGGTGGCTCAGATCCAGTCCGCCCTGCCCGACCTGAAGGCCAATCTGCCCGCCGGCGTCGATGTGAAGGTGGTTTCCGACCGCACCACGGGCATCCGCGCCTCGGTCGCCGATGTCGAATTCGAACTTCTGCTGGCCGTCGCCCTGGTCGTGGCGGTGATCTTCCTCTTTCTGCGCAGCGCCCAGGCGACCTTCATCGCCAGCGTCGCGGTGCCCCTGTCTTTGGTGGGCACCTTCGGCGCGATGTATCTGCTGAATTTCTCGCTCAACAACCTGACCCTGATGGCGCTGACCATCGCCACCGGGTTCGTCGTCGACGACGCGATCGTGATGATCGAAAACATCTCGCGCTACACCGAGGCTGGGGAGGCGCCGATGGCGGCGGCGCTGAAGGGCGCCGGACAGATCGGCTTCACCATTGTCTCTCTGACCGTGTCGCTGATCGCGGTGCTGATCCCGCTGCTCTTCATGGGCGATGTGGTCGGCCGGCTGTTTCGCGAGTTCGCGGTCACCCTGTCGATCACGATCCTGATCTCGGCGGTGGTGTCGCTGACCCTGGTGCCGACCCTGTCGGCGCGCTGGCTGAAGACCCATGCCGAGACCGAAACCTCGGCGCTGGGAGAGCGCGCCAAGGCGTTCATGGACCGGGTGCTGGGCGCCTATGACCGCGCCTTGACGTGGGTGCTCAATCGTCAGGCCGCGACGCTGGCGGTGGCGATCGGCACCATGGCGGTGACGGTCGTCCTGTTCCTGCTGATTCCGAAGGGTCTTTTCCCCACGCAGGATACCGGCCTCGTGCAAGGCGTCACCCAGGCCGGCCAGTCGATCTCGTTCAGCGGCATGGCCACCGCCCAGCAGAAGGTGGCGGCCGAGCTGCTGAAGGACCCGGATGTCACCAGCCTGACCAGTTTCATCGGCGTCGACGGCGCCAACACAACGCTGAACAACGGCAGAATGCTGATCAATCTGGCGCCGTTCGGTCACCGCACGGCCTCCCTGTCGGTGATCCTGGATCGGTTGCGGCGCACCGCCGACGCCGTGCCGGGGATGAAGCTTTTCATCCTGCCGGTGCAGGATCTGACCATCGATTCCACGGCCGGGCGCACCCAGTATCAGTTCGCCCTGCAGGGGTCCGACACCGCCAGCGTACAGCAATGGTCGGACCAGCTGGTGACGCGGCTCTCGCAGGATTCCAGGCTTCGCAACGTGGATTCCGACCTGCAGAACCAGGGCCTCGCGGCCTATATCGACATCAATCGCGACATGGCCGGGCGGCTGGGCGTGACGGCCGCGTCGGTCGACGACACGCTCTACTATGCCTTCGGCCAGAGAATCATCTCGACGATCTTCACCCAGTCGAGCCAGGAGCGGGTGATCCTGCAGGCCGATCCGCGCGGCCTCGATACGCCAGACGCGCTGAAAACCGTCTATCTGCCTACGGGTTCAGGCGCGCCGATCCCGCTCTCGGCGATCGCGACGATCCGCGAACAGCCGGCCGCCTTGCAGGTGAACCACGTCGGCCAGTTCCCGGCGGCCAACCTCTCGTTCGACGCGGCGCCTGGCGTGGCGCTGGGCGACGCGGTCGCCGCGATCCAGGCGGACGAGAAGGAGATCGGCGTTCCAGCGACGATCACCACCGCGTTCCTGGGGGCGGCCAACGCCTTCAAGGCCTCGCTGAACAACGAGCTCTGGCTGATCCTGGCGGCGATCGTGACGGTCTATATCGTGCTGGGCGTGCTCTATGAGAGCTACATTCACCCGATCACCATCCTTTCCACCTTGCCGTCGGCGGGTGCGGGCGCCCTCTTCGCCCTGTGGATCGCCGGCCAGGACCTGGGCGTGATCGGCATCATCGGCATCATTCTGTTGATCGGCATCGTCAAAAAGAACGCGATCATGATGATCGACTTCGCCCTCGACGCCGAGCGCAACGAGGGCAAGAGCGCGCGCGAGGCGATCCATCAGGCCGCCCTGCTGCGCTTTCGCCCGATCATCATGACGACCCTGGCGGCGCTCTTCGCCGCCCTGCCCCTGATGCTGGGCTGGGGCGTGGGCTCGGAGCTGCGCCACCCCCTGGGTCTCTCCATCGTTGGCGGGCTGGTCGTCAGCCAGGCCCTGACGCTGTTCACCACGCCGGTGATCTACCTCTATTTCGATCGCCTCGCGCGCCGCGTCGATCGCCGGGCCCGGCCGCCGCAAAACGCGATCGTCACGTGAACCTGCCGGCCCTCTTCATCCGCAGGCCCATCGGCACGGTGCTGCTGACCCTGGGCCTGGCTCTGGCGGGAATCGGCGCCTTCTTCAGCCTGCCGGTGGCGCCGCTGCCCCAGATCGACATCCCGACGATCATGGTGTCGGCCAATCTGCCCGGCGCCAGCCCCGAGACCATGGCCACCAGCGTCGCCACGCCGCTGGAAAAACATCTAGGGGTGATCAGCGACGTCACCGACATGACCTCGTCCAGTCGGCTCGGCTCGACCAGTGTCGTGCTGCAGTTCGGCCTGGATCGCGACATCAATGGCGCGGCCCGGGACGTGCAGGCGGCGATCAACGCCTCGCGGGTGGATCTGCCGCAGACCCTGCGTAGCAACCCGACCTATCGCAAGTTCAACCCGACCGACGCGCCGATCATGTTGCTGGCGCTAACATCGGCCACGCGCAACCCCGAACAGATCTATGACGCGGCCTCGACCATCATCCAGCAACAGCTGAGCCAGGTGAAGGGCGTCGGCGACGTGACGATCGGCGGATCGTCCCTGCCGTCGGTTCGGGTCGAACTCAATCCGGTCGCGCTCTCGCATCTGGGGATCAGCCTGGAAGACGTACGCGCGGCCATCGCCTCGGCGAACGCGAACCGGCCCAAGGGCGTCATCCAGGACGGCCACACCCGGTTTCAGATCTACACCAACGACACCGGGGTGAAGGCGGCCAGCTTCGCGCCGCTGATCATCGCCTATCGCAACGGCGCCGCGGTGCGGCTGAGCGATGTCGCCGACGTGGTCGATGGAGTCACCGACGCGCGCAACACCGGCCTCTTCAACGGTCAGCGCGCCATCATCGTGCGGATCAGCCGCCAGCCGGGCGCCAACATCATCTCGGCGGTCGAGGGGGTAAAGGCGCGCATTCCCGATCTGGTGAAGGCCATCCCGCCCGATATCACTCTGAGCGTGGCCAATGACCGGACGACGACCATTCGCGCCTCACTCCAGGAGGTCGAGCGGACGGTCTTCATCGCCATCATTCTGGTGGTGGGAGTGGTGGCGTTCTTTCTGCGCAACGGCCGGGGCGTGCTGATCCCCAGCGTCGCGGTCAGCGTGTCGCTGCTCGGCGCGCTGTGCGTAATGTATCTACTGCACTATTCGCTCGACAACTTCTCGCTGATGGCGCTGACGGTCTCGACCGGCTTTGTCGTCGACGACGCCATCGTCGTGCTCGAAAACGTGACCCGCCACGTCGAAGCGGGCAAGACCCGGCTACAGGCCGCCTTGCTGGGTTCTCAGGAGGTGGCGTTCACCGTGGTTTCGATCAGCTTCTCCCTGATCGCCGTGTTCCTGCCGATTCTGCTGATGGGCGGCCTGGTCGGAAGGCTGTTTCGCGAGTTCGCCATGACGCTGTCGGCGGCGATCATGGTCTCGCTCATCGTTTCGCTGACCACGACGCCGATGATGTGCGCCTTCCTGGTCGACCCGGTGCGGCCCCGCGAGAAGCTCGGCCGCATTGGCCGCTTCTCCGACGACGTGTTCACCGCGATGACGAGGATCTACGCCCGGGCCTTGGACTGGGTGCTCGCCGCCGGTCCGCTGATGATCGGCGTTCTGGCGGGCAGCGTGGTTCTCTTCGTCGTCCTGATCGTCCTGGTCCCCAAGGGCTTCTTTCCGCAGCAGGACACCGGCGAGATGGCCGGCGGCATCCAGATCGATCAGTCGGCCTCGTTCGCCTTGACCAGCCAGAGATTCACCCGCTTCGCCAACATCGTTCGGACGGATCCCTCCATCGACAATGTCGTCGCCTTCACTGGTGGCGGAGGGGGCCAGGGCGGTGGCGGCACGGGGTTCATGTTCGTGACCCTGAAACCGCGCAACGCGCGGCAGGGCGGCTCGGTCGAGGTCATTCAGCGGCTGCGCAAACCGCTGGCGCGCGTCGTAGGCGCCAGTCTGTTTCTCAATCCCGTGCAGGACATCGGCGCGGGCGGACGACAGTCCAACGCCTCGAACCAATATACGCTGGAATCTTCCGATCTGACCGTCCTGCGCACCTGGACCGCCAAGTTGGCGGACGCGATGAAGGCCGATCCGACCTTCACCGACGTCAGCACCGACCAGGAAGACCACGGCCTGGAATCCTTCGTCACGATCGATCGCGACAAGGCCGCCGAGCTGGGCCTGACCAACATCGCCATCGACAACGCGCTGTATGACGCCTTCGGCCAGCGACAGGTCTCGACCATCTATCGCGACACCAACCAGTACAAGGTGGTGATGGAAGCCAACCCGCGCTTCACGCGCGATCCGACGATCCTGAGTGACATTTTCGTCAGCACCGGATCCGCCAGCTCCAGTGCGACGGGACCTGCCGCGTCGTCGTCGGCGAGTTCAGGGTCCGGCAACGTCGCCGGCCAGCCCGGGGCCCTGGCGGCGGGATCGGGCAAGGCGCTGGCCGTAGGCAAGACCGCGGTGGCGGGCCCCTCCGCTCCCCCTGGTCGCGCCGCCTCGCAGGGTGTGGCCGTGAGCCTGACGCCGGAAGCGGTGGCGCCGCTCTCCGCCTTCGCAAAATGGGCCGACGCCTCGACGCCGAACGCGGTGAACCACCAGGATTCCAACGCCGCGGCGACGATTTCCTACAATCTGGCGCCCGGAAAGACCCTGGGGCAGGCCACCCAGGCGATCGCCGATGACACCGCCAATGTCGGCCTGCCCTCCGCGGTGCACGGCGCCTCTCAGGGTACGGCCAAGATTTTCCTCCAGTCGCTGTCGACGGAACCGCTGTTGATCGTATCGGCTCTGGTGGCGATCTATCTTGTGCTGGGGATCCTATACGAGAGCTTCGTTCATCCCCTGACCGTGCTCTCCACCCTGCCATCGGCCGGGATCGGCGCGGTGCTGGCCCTGCTGATTTTTCAGATCCAGTTCGACATCATCGGCACGATCGGCGTCATTTTGCTGATCGGCATCGTCAAAAAGAACGCCATCTTGATGATCGATTTCGCGATCGGCGCCGAGCGCGATCTGGGCCTGGACCCGCGCGACGCCATCCGTCAGGCCGCCCTGGCGCGTTTTCGCCCGATCATGATGACAACCTTCGCCGCCATGTTCGGCGCCCTGCCCCTGGCCATCGGTTTCGGCGAGGGCTCGGAACTGCGCCAGCCGCTGGGGATTACCATTATAGGGGGCCTGATGCTGAGCCAGGCTGTCACCCTCTTCACCACGCCGGTGGTCTATCTTTATCTGGATCGCCTTAGAGGCCGACGTCGCAGCCGCCGACCCGGCTCCACCACCGCCGGAGCCTTTCCGGCGCCCGCGGTTTGAGCTTGCCCATGACCTTTCGTCGCGATCGAAAGACAATGCTTCTGGCCCCGGCCATCCTTGCCGCGAACCTTGGCGGATGCATGGTCGGGCCGACCTATCATCGGCCGGCGCTCAACGTGCCACCCGCTTACAAGGAGGCTGCGGGCTGGAGTCCGGCGGCGCCCTCCGACGCCGCCGATCGCACGGACTGGTGGACGGTCTTCGGCGACCCGATCCTGAACGATCTCGAGGCCAAGGTGATCGTCTCCAACCTGACGCTCGCGGCCGACGAGGCGGCCTATCGGCAGGCCCACGCCCTGGTGGCCCAGGACCGCGCGGCGCTGTTTCCGACCATCACCCTCAACGGGAGCGACACGGCGACCAAACCCGTTAGCGGAGTCACGGTCAACGGCATCTCGGGCGGTGGCTCCAACGCGGTCAGGACCACCTACCAGCCCTCGATCGGCGGCACCTGGGCCCCTGATCTCTGGGGGGCGGTGCGACGAACCCTGGGCGCGGCCAAGGCCAACGCCCAGGCCAGCGCGGCGACGCTCGCCAACGCCCGTCTTTCGATGCAGACCGAGCTGGCGGCGGACTATATTCAGCTGCGGCAGTATGACGAACAGCGGCGCCTGCTCGCCGCGACGGCGGATGGCTATGAGCGCACACTGGCGATCGTGCGCAACAGGTACACTGTCGGCGTGGCCGCGCAGAGCGATCTCCTGAGCGCGCAGAGCCAGTTCGACACCTCGCAAGCCAACCTGATCGACGTCGAGCGGTCGCGCGCCAAGACCGAGCACGCCATCGCCATCCTGATCGGCCAGGCGCCCGCGGCGGTGACCATCGCCCCCTCGCCCTGGACCCTGAAGCTGCCCCTGCTGCCGGCCACCGTGCCCGCGACGATAACCCAACGTCGTCCTGACATCGCCGCCGCGGAACGTTCGGCCGCCGCCGCGAGCGAACAGATCGGCGTTCAGACCGCCGCCTACTTCCCGAACATCACCCTGACCGGCCAGGGCGGCTACAGCTCCAGCGCGCTCGGCCAGCTCTTTTCCTCCTCGACGAGCTTCTGGTCGGTCGGCGCCGCGGCGGCCGAGACCCTGGTGGATTTCGGGTCACGCCACGCCAAGGTCGCCCAGGCCAGGGCCGCCTATGCTCAGGCGGTGGCCAACTATCGGCTGACGGTGCTGAACGCCCTGGGCCAGGTGGAAGACAACCTCGCCGCTCAACGCGTGCTCGTCGCGGAACAGGCTCACACCAGATCCGCCGCCGACGCCGCGTCCAGATCGGAAACCATCGTGCGCAATCAGTACGCCGCGGGGACGGTGGATTTCACCACGGTCGTCACGGCGGAGGCCACCGCCAACAACGCGCGCAACACCGAACTGAACATCGAGGCCGCCCAGCTGACCACGGCGGCGGATCTGATCGAGGCCCTGGGCGGCGGCTGGACAACCAACGCCCTGCCGCGCGATTAACCAAGGTCACCGTTCGAAAGGCCTGCCGATGAACGAATCCTGGGTCCTGGCTGACCGCAAGCTGGAAAACCTGCCACGCGTGGAGGATTTCCAGCGCATCGAGACCCCGATGCCGTCGCCAGCGGCGGGTCAGATGCTCACGCGGACCATCTACATCTCGCTCGACCCCTATCAGTGGTGGAACAAGCTGCGCGGGTCGGAGCCGCCCGGCGCGGTCTGCCACGCACGCACGATCTCGCAGGTGATGGAAAGCCGGCTCGAGGGCTTCGCGGTCGGCGACATCGTCTTCAACACCAATGGCTGGACACGCCATGGCCTGACCGGAGACGGCGTTCCCAGGCCCGCCTACATGATCCCGCGCAAAATCGATCCGTCTCTGGGTCCGATATCCTACGGCGTCGGACCGCTGGGCATGCTCGGCCTGACCGCCTATGCCGGCATGGTGCTGCAATGCGCGCCCAAGGCCGGCGAAACCGTGGTCGTCTCAGCGGCGTCGGGCGGCGTGGGTCAGATCGCCGGACAGCTGGCCAAGCTGCGCGGCTGCCGCGTCGTCGGCGTCGCCGGGCCGGAGGAGAAGTGCCGATATGTCGTCGAGACCCTGGGGTTCGACGCCTGCGTCTCGCATCGCGGCGATGGCCTGCCCGACGCCTTGGCCGCCGCCTGCCCGGATGGCGTCGACGCCTATTTCGAGAATGTCGGCGGCGCGGTGTTCGACGCCGTGGCGCGGCTGTTGAACCCAGGCGCCCGCATCAGCCTCTGCGGCGTGATCGCCGCCCTGAGTGACGGCACGGCGAAGGACCCCAAGGGGGCTCTGCTGCGCCGTGCGCAGACGACGCTCGAGAGCCGCGGCGTTCAGGTCCATGACCTCTTCGTCGGGGATTTCGTCGCGGACCACGAGCGGACGTTTCTGGAACAGATGTCCGGCTGGGTCGCCAGCGGCGCGGTCAAGTACCGCGAAGACATCCGCCAGGGTTTCGACCAGACGCCGCTGGCCTTCGTCGAGATGATGCGCGGCGGCAATTTCGGCAAGACCCTTGTGCAGGTGGGCGAAGACCCGACCAAGGGGTGAACCCGCCGATCGGGCGTGCCAGCGCTGGCCTGTCGCCAAGGCGGGCGCGGGGATCATCAAGGTCAGTTTGGCGTTAACGCTGAGCCGGCGCCCGGTCGCCGATTGGCGGTTCTCAGCGCGCGCCTCGCGTGGCACAAAATGCCGGTCCGCAACCAACTCGGGTAAGGAAAACAGAATGAGCGATCGCAAGCCTCACCCCCAGACCCTGGCCCTGCACGCCGGCTGGCGCGCCGATCCCGCCACGGGGTCCGTCGCGCCGCCGATCTATCAGACCACCTCGTACCAGTTCCGCGACACCGAGCACGCGGCGAACCTGTTTTCGCTGAAGGAGCTCGGCAACATCTACACCCGCATCGGCAACCCGACGACCGACATCCTCGAACAGCGCATCGCCGCGCTGGAGGGGGGCGTGGCCGCGCTCGCCGTCTCGTCCGGCCAGGCCGCTTCGGCCTATTCGATCCAGAATCTCGCCCGCGCCGGCGACAACGTCGTCAGCTCCACCGACCTCTACGGCGGCACGTGGAACCTGTTCGCCAACACGCTTGGGGATCTGGGCATCGAGGTGCGCTTCGTGGATCCCGCCGATCCGCAAGCCTTCGCCCGCGCCACGGATGGGCGCACCCGCGCCTATTACGCCGAGACCCTGCCCAATCCGAAGCTCAAGGTGTTTCCCATCGCCGAGGTGGCCGCGATCGGCCGGCCCCTGGGTATTCCGCTGATCGTCGACAACACCGCCGCACCTCTGCTCGCCCGGCCGCTGGATCATGGCGCGGCGATCGTCGTCTATTCGACCACCAAATATATCGGCGGCCACGGCACCTCGATCGGCGGCATGATCGTCGACGGCGGCAATTTCGACTGGGCCGCTCACCCCGAGCGCCAGCCGCTGCTCAACACCCCCGACAAAAGCTACCATGGCGCGGTATGGACCGAGGCGGTGAAGCCCATGGGTCCGATCGCCTATATCATTCGCGCGCGGGTGATTTTGCTGCGCGACCTGGGTTCGGCGCTTTCGCCGTTTAACGCCTTTCAGACCCTGCAGGGTCTGGAGACCTTGCCCCTGCGCATCTACGAGCATTGCCGCAACGCCCAGGCGGTGGCGGACTGGCTGGCCAAGCGGGCCGGGGTGACCCAGGTGATCTATCCCTCGCACCAGAGCGGCGAGGCGCGGGCGCGAGCCGACAAATACCTTACCGGCGGCTATGGCGGCCTGGTCGGGTTCGAGCTGGCCGGCGGCCGCGACGCCGGACGCCGGTTCATCGACAGTCTGAAGCTCTTCTATCACGTGGCCAACATCGGCGACGCCCGCAGCCTGGCGATCCACCCGGCCAGCACCACCCACTCCCAGCTCTCGCCCGAGGATCAGCTCGCGACGGGAGTGTCGGATGGATACGTGCGCCTTTCCGTCGGCATCGAGCACATCGACGACATCCTGGCCGATCTCGACCAGGCGCTGAACGCGGCGACGTAGGCGGGCGGCCCGACTTGAAGGTAATGTAAAATTACATTATTTTGCATCTCCATCCGGAGGCTCAGCCCATGACGACGTTGACGGTGACGGCGAGAGGCCAAGTCACGTTTCGAAAGGACATTCTGCAGCACCTTGGAATCCGGCCCGGCGAGAAAATCGAGTTGGCCAAGTTGCCGGATGGTCGCGTGACACTGCGAGCGGCGAAGCCCTCGGGAACGATCGACGGCTTCCTCGGTCTGCTCGCCGGTAAGACGGCGAAAATCGCCACGCTGGATGAACTGAACGAAGCGGCCGCGGCAGGCTGGGCCGCGGAGGAATGAGGATCACCGTCGACACCAACATCCTGATCCGCGCCGTCGTCCGCGACGACATCGCCCAAGCCGATGTGGCCGACAGTCTCCTGAGAAACGCTGAAATCATCGCCGTTCCCGCACCATGTCTGTGCGAGTTCGTCTGGGTTCTGCGCCGGGTCTACGGCTTTGGTCGCGGCGAGATCCAGGCGGCGTTGTTGGCCCTCATCGAGACGCGGAATGTTATTGTAAACCGCCCCGCCATTGATGCGGGCCTGGCGATGCTGGACGCCGGCGGCGATTTCGCGGACGGCGTCATCGCCCATGAAGGCCAGTGGCTGGGTGGGGAAACATTCGTGTCGTTCGACCGCGCGGCCGTCCAGATGCTCGCGAAGCACGGGATGGCCGCAAAGGTTGCCGCCTAAGGGACAGATCCAGACGCCGAACCTCGGCGGTCGGTTGACACGGGCGCCCGTGGGTGGGCCGCATCAGGCCGGGAGCCAACGGTAACGGTCGACCCACAACGGACCCTGCGCGACCCTCAGAACTAGCGCAGTACCGAATGGCGATCGAGGTCGGTGAAGGGATAAGCGCCTTCTGCTTTCAGAGCCGCGAGGACGCGTTCATGCATGCCACGACGGCATGCCGCTAACTCGTCTGATGTGATGCCAATGCATAGGAGCACCCCGGCTCGCTGGCCCATCACTTCGATGGACGCGAGCGGGTCGAACAAGAACGCGGTGATGCGGGAACCCTTCGGCGCGGAAGGGCCTAGGTCCATCGTCTGACCGGGATCAACGCGGGCATCAAGGGTGTAGTAGGCCAGTGCGCTGATGACGGCCACCCCCCAGTCTTCATGGCTCCGGTGGCAAATGGCCAGTTCGTACGTGCCCAACGCGTTCGCAATCTGGTCTCGACGGCCCATCAGATCGCAGGTCGCGTAGATCGTGCCATCAATGCGATCCTTGAATTGGACCACATCCGCACGTCCGCCGGCGTCGAAGCCAAAGTCAAACGGCACGATCGCGTGCAAGACCACGTCAGCGGAGCTGCCGAACGCCTTCTCCATTGCAGCCAGACGTTCGCCAAACCAGTCGATGTCATCGGAGGAAAACTCGGCCATGTTCGATGCCTCGCCCGTATTGAGACTAGCCTATGCCATGTACGCCGCATGGGTTTTCTTGCCGCCCCTCCCGACATTGTCAGTGTTGGCGGTGTCGCGACAATCCCTCGGGGCCTCAAATGTCTGTTGTCCGGCGAGCACTCATTCCGGTGCATTAGGATTTTTGCGGTGGTCGTAGGTTATGTCTCGAGTGGGCTGAACCGCTCGCCAGACCAACCATCGCCTCGGCCACTATGGGCGAGGGCGATTTCGCCCAGCTCACGCTCATGGCGCGAGAGTGAGGCCAAGGCGGGCCTAAGGTCTATGATGACGTTCACGTCTCAAGGCAGTCCCGGCGCGGGGCCATCGCCGTGATCACTCACTTCCACGAGCAGACCATTCGCCATGACGGTTTCGGCGAACTTTCGAGCGTCTTGCCAGGTGGGAAATACCAGTTGAAAATTCACGGATCGCACATTGCGAGCGACGGTCTACGGGAAGACGCTCGCGGCGCTTCTCCCGAGCCACGGAAGCATCTTCGGCGGTGCTCAACCCTCAAATCTCTTCAACGGGAACTCCGCCTGGCGTCAGCCGAACTTGAGGCGAAAAAATCTGTAGCCACGCCGCCGCGCATGTTCGAAACTGCGTTCAATCATAATTCGGTCGACCCCCTGGGAGCAGACAATGGACGACGCCGCGCCGCAGCGTGAGATGACGCTCGACTTCGACCCCGACGCCCTGCGGGAGAAATACCGCCAGGAGCGCGACAAGCGCATCCGGCCCGAAGGCAACGATCAGTACATCGAGGTCACCGGCAAGTTCGCCCACTATGTCGACGACCCCTATGTCGCGCCGGGCTTCACCCGCGATCCCCTGACCGACGAGATCGACGTGGCGATCATCGGCGCGGGCTTCGGCGGGCTGCTGGCGGGAGCTCGCCTGCGCGAGGCCGGCGTGAAGAGCCTGCGCGTGATCGAGGCCGGAGGGGACTTCGGCGGCACCTGGTACTGGAACCGCTATCCCGGCGCCCAGTGCGACATCGAAAGCTACTGCTATCTGCCGCTGGTCGAGGAACTGGGCTACATGCCCAAGGAGAAATATTCCTACGCGCCGGAGATCTACGAGCACTCCAGGCGGATCGCCCAGCACTACAACCTCTATGAGAACGCCGCCTTCCAGACCCGGGTGACCGGCATGACCTGGGACGAGCCGAGCGCACGCTGGGTCATCACCACCGACCGGGGCGATGCGATGCGGGCGCGGTTCGTGATCACGGCCACCGGCCCGCTGAACCGGCCCAAGCTGCCAGCCATTCCGGGGGTCGAGACCTTCGAGGGCCACACCTTCCACACCAGCCGGTGGGACTATGACTACACCGGCGGCGACCACTCCGGCGGCCTGACCAAGCTGGGCGACAAGCGCGTGGCGATCATCGGCACCGGGGCCACGGCCATTCAGTCGGTCCCCCACGTGGGCGCCCACGCCAAGCAGCTCTATGTGTTTCAGCGCACCCCGTCATCGGTGGACCTGCGTGGGAACAAGCCGACGGATCCCGACTGGGCGAAGTCGCTGAAGCCCGGCTGGCAGCGTGCCCGGCGCGAGAACTTCAACAACATGGTGATCGGCGTGCCGGTCGACGAGGACATGGTCAACGACGGCTGGACCGAGATCTTCCGCAGCCTGGCGGCCGGGTTCGCGTTGGGGGCCGACAAGGCGAAAGACTCCGCGGAGAACGCGGGCCTGCGCGCCGAGCTGGCCGATTTCGTCAAGATGAACAAGATCCGCGCCCGGGTGGACGAAACCGTCAAGAACCCTGACGCGGCCGAGGCTCTGAAACCCTGGTACCGTCAGTTCTGCAAGCGACCGACGTTTAACGACGACTATCTGCCGACCTTCAATCGGCCGAACGTCACGATTATCGACACCAGCGAGGGCAGGGGCGTCGAGCGGATCACCAAGGCCGGCGTGGTGGCTAACGGCGTCGAGTACGAAGTCGATTGCATCATCTTCTCGACCGGCTTTGAGGTCGGCACCTCATGGGTGCGGCGCCAGGGCTATGACGTGAAGGGCAAGGACGGCCAGACCCTCAGCGACTATTGGGCGGACGGCATGAAAACGCTGCACGGCTTCACCACCCACGGCTTTCCCAACTATTTCCTGATGGGCATGTCGCAGAACGGCGCCTCGGTGAACCTGACCTCCGTGCTCGACGATCAGGCCCAGCATATCAGCTACATCATCAAGGAAGTTATGGGCCGCAACCATGGCTATGTTGAACCGACGGCGGAGGCCGAGGCGGCGTGGGTGGCCGAGATCCGCCGGCTCTCCACCACCATGGGCGCGGCATTCCTGGAGGCCTGCACGCCTGGCTATTACAACGCCGAGGGGCACATCGGAAAACGACCGGGCGCGGGCCTGGGCGGCGAGTCCTATACCCCCGGCGTGAACGCCTTCAACCGGCTGATCGCCAAGTGGCGCGAGCGGGGCGGCATGGAAGGGATGCAGCTGGGGTGAAGCCGTAAACCCTACCGACGCTTACCCGAAGAGCGCTGGAGCCGGGCGGCCTTCGCGGTTTCGGGGGCCGTGGGCGTCGTATTCGGCGATCTAACAACCCGTCCGCTCTATCCCCTGCAGACCGTGTTGGAGCCGGCGGGCGGACACTTCACGGCGGAAAACGCTCTGGGCATCCTGCCGCTGATCGCCTGGACCCTGATCCCTACGGTCTCGATCAAATATTGCCTGTTCGTGATGCGCACCGACAACCACGGCGAAGCCGGCGTTCTCACGCCGATGAGCCTGATTGGCGCCGATCGGCCGGGCTGTAAGACGGCCGTCTTCACCTTCATGGGCTTGGCCGTCGCGCCGCCGCACCATTGAAATTCGCGTCACCCCTAGCCAGGGAGTGACATTCCAGAGACCAAAGTGAAGAGGCCAACTTTCGACAAGACACCTCAACGCCGCCGGCTAAAGTCCAGCGCTGGCAATCGGCAAGGAGCGCGGCGTGGAAAATAGAGCAGAGTGGCGCGGACGCTTTCCTCGAAATGAGATCATCTCGTTGCTGGACGTCAATCGGCGATACAACCTTGCCGAGAGTACGGCTCAGGACCTCTCGCTCTCAGAAATCGTAGACCTGGCCGGCGGCCTGAGCGCGCTCGGCGATTTGAAGCTGGGCTATGGCTCATCGGCGGGTTTGCCCCGTCTTCGCGCCGGAATTGCATCCCTTACGGGGGTCAGGTCGGACGAGGTGATCACAACACAGGGGACGGCGCTTGGCTTGTTTCTGCTGGCGTTTGAACTCTGCCGTCCCGGTGACGAAGCGGTGATCGTGACACCTTGCTTCCCGCTGTCTCGCGACACGTTGATCGGCGCAGGGATCGCCGTGCGCGAGTGCCGGCTTTCCTTTGACCAGGGTTACCGGCTGACCGCCGACCAACTCGAGCCGCTGCTGAGCGAACGAACCCGGCTTGTCAGCATCGCCAGCCCCCAGAACCCAAGTGGTGTTCGAACGAGTTTGGCCGAAATAGAGACGATCCTGGACCTGATGCGCTTGAAGGCCCCGGCAGCGCGACTGTTCGTGGATGAGACCTACCGCGACGCTACGTATGGAGACGAGGCGGCGGCGCGAAGCGCCGCGACACTCGACAGTTCCATCATCACCGGCGGATCGGTCTCCAAGGCCCACGGCGCGCCGGGGCTCCGGGTCGGCTGGTTGACCGTCCCCGACCCCGAACTCCGTGAGCGATTGGCGATCGCGAAGATGAATATCGTCCTGTCAGGGTCTCCGCTCGACGAGACCTTGGCCGCCGCCATCCTCGACAATCGCGAGACAATCCTGAGCGCGCGCCGCGGCATGCTCGCGACGGGGTTGTCGAAGGTCGCCGCCTGGATCGACGGCCAAAAGGGGCTCGTCGATTGGGTGAAGCCTGACGCCGGGGCGCTTTGCTGCGTTCGATTGAACCCGGACGCGTTCGATGAGGCCGGTGTCGGCCGGTTCTGGTCGGCTCTGCCGAGCTCAGAGCTTCAGATCGCCGACGGCGTCTGGTTCGGGGAGTCCACCGGAGTTCTGCGCCTGGGTTTTGGCTATCTTCCCATCGACGTCCTGCCAGGGGCTTTGGAGGCACTTGCCGGGGCGATACAGACCGCAGGGGGTTACGGCGACGCTGAGTAGCCCAATGTGTCCCGGTCGACCAGGAACGGCAGGGTCGTCGTTTCGCGGTCGTGGCCAGCATCGACCCGAAACGGCACGCCATCAGGACCTGAACCATGGCGAAAGATGAGAAATCGCGCGCGGTGTCTCCGGAGATCGTAACGGCGACGAGTTTTCACACACATCCCGATCTGATCGGCTTTTCCGCCAACGATCTTACGAGTGACGCGCCCTACTTTTACACCCGATGGAGTAATCCGACCGTCGCCGCGCTCGAAGAAAAACTGGCGCAACTCGAAGGCGGTGAAGCTGGGCTGTGTTTCGCGAGCGGCATGGCGGCCATTTCCGCAGTGTTCCTGACGCAGCTCGCCGCGGGCGATCATCTGATCCTGTCCGAGGTCTGCTATGCCGGCGTCGCCGAGCTCGCAATCGATATCCTGCCCAAGTTCGGCATCGCCGTCTCGCCTGTCGACACCGGCGATCCGGCGGAGGTCGCCGCGGCCGTGCGGCCAGAGACGCGCCTCATCCACGTCGAGACTCCCGCCAATCCGATCCTGAAGCTGACGGATATCGCGGCAATGTCGGCGATCGCCAAAAGTTGCGGCGCGAAGTTGTCGGTGGACTCCACCCTCGCCACGCCTCTTGCGACACGTCCGCTGGCGCTTGGCGCCGACTTCGTCATTCACTCGCTCAGCAAGTACCTTTGCGGTCACGGCGATGCGATCGGCGGCGCAATTGTGGGCGATGCCGCCGCGCTGATGCCTCTGAGGAAGGAAGCCCTCATCCATCACGGCGCGTGCCTGTCGCCTTTTGCGGCCTGGCTGATCCTGCGCGGTCTGGAAACGCTCGAAGCACGTATGATGGTTCATGAGCGCAACGCCGGCGTGGTGGCGCGTTTTCTTGAGAGCCATCCAAGGGTCGAGAAGACGTACTGGCCGGGAATGGCGTCCCACCCCCAGCATGACCTTGCCAGGCGCCAGATGGCCAATTTCTCGGGTATGGTCACCTTCTCGGTCGGTGACGGCCTGGATCTCGCCCGGCACATCGCGGACTCCGCGGCGACGTTTAGCTACGCCGTCTCGCTCGGAAAGACGAAGAGCCTGATTTTCTATACCGCCACGGCCGATATTGTCAGCTCGTCTTACCGCCTGCAGCCCAAGGCCCTGGCTCGCTACGAAGATTGGATCGGACCTGGCGCTTTTCGCGTCTCGGTGGGGCTGGAAGACCCTGTCCTTCTCATTGACGAGCTTGGCCGGTTCCTCGACAAAGTCTAGGTCCGCACTCAATTCATCGATCTGACGTAGAGCGCCGGGGTCGTGCCAGTGACCTGCTTAAATCGTTTCGTGAAGTGCGCCTGGTCGGCAAATCCCACATCCAGCGCCACGCGCGCGACGGGCTCGCCGAGCCGCAAGAGCTGCCGGGATTTGGCAATTCGCACCTGTGTCAGATAGGCGTGCGGCGTCAGGCCAAGGTGTTTCGTGAACAGACTGATGAGATGATAGAGGCCGACGCCGGCGGCCTTCGATGTGTCCTTGAGGCTGATGTGGTCACAGGCCCGGGCCTGTAGAAAATCCACGGCGAGATTGACCGCCCTTGGACAGCTGGCCTCGGAATGGAGGAACGGGCGAGATCCATAACGCTGAAACAGCAATGACACGCCGCACGTCATCGCTTCCTCGGCGCCGACCGCATCGGCGCCGGTCATGCCGAGCCTATGCGCGAGGGTAAGGGATCGCCAGATGTCGGGATCGTCTACGACCGGGCGCCCGACAACGGAGCGCCCACCTGCCAGATGCGTCGACATCGCCGCAAGAGCGGCCCCCGGGACGTAGAGAGCCGCGTAAACGAGCTCCGGGCCGTGCGCGCGTTCGCCGGTGTGCATTTCACCTGGATTCACTACCGACAGGCTTCCCGTCGCCGCGTATTCTCGCGACTTTCCGTGTCTGAAAGCCTTCACCCCAGCATGAATGACGCCAATCATCAGTTCATCGTGGGTATGGGGGGCAAAGCTATGTCGCACAAACCTCGCCGACATGAGATCGATCCCGCCGAAGATTCCGGATCTGCGGAACTTCGCCCTATCGAGGCGGCTTTCGAAGTGGGCGGCGGCCATGGTCATAAGTCCTATATCGGGGCTGAAGGCAAAATCGATTCTCCGGATCGGTAAATCAGCGGCGGGCGCCAACTCGGGTCGGGGCGTCCTCTCGCCGCGGGGCCGGCGCTGGATATCCCGACTGTCCGGTGTCCGCATCTGGACCGGCGCGCCACGGCCCGCGCCGAGACCCGCATGTGACGCCCGTCGGATCGTCGGGCGCCGCGACCACACGACCGTCAACCCTCGCCTGCGCCGTGGCCGCGGCGCTCGCCGGTGTCACGGCGCGGGGACCGATCGTGGAGGTTCGTTTTGCCCATTGCAGGCATTGTTCAGACGTTTGAGGAACCAACGCGAAGCGGGCCCAGGGGGCGTGAAGCGAAAGTAGACGCCGAAAATCGGGACCCGATCGAGCAGCAGGGCGGGCTCTTGCAGAGTCAGCCGGACCAATTTTCCCGAGTCGATCAAGGGCTGAACCAGGTGCACCGGCATATTCGCCCAACCAAATCCCGCGACGATGAAGTCCAGCCGTCTCGCGATTTCGACGAAGCGCCAGACCCGCGGGCTGATGACTCCGAAACTGGGCGCGCCCGCGGCTGCGCCGGGATCGGTCAGGATCAGTTGTACGTGCGCTTCCAAGCTTCGTCGCGACACCGGGCCGATGGTTTCGGCCAATATGTGGCCCGCGGCCACCACCGGGACCATGTCGATGTTCGTGATCGGCTCCGCAACAAGCTCTGAGGAAACATCCGGACGAAAGGCGCAGAGCGCCAGATTGGCGTCCCTGGCGCGCAACCGACGCTCAGCGGCCGAGATGGGTTCCGTGTAGAGCGTCACCGGTAGCTGGGGGAACGTTTCGCGCAATGCCTGCAGCGTCGCCAGCAGGGGCGCGCTGGGAAAGAGACTATCGACCGCCACCGCTAACGCCGGCTCAAGACCGGCGCTGATCGCGTTGGCGTGGGACTGCAAAGCATCGGCTTCCGAAAGCACCCGCCGCGCCTGCGCCACCAGCGCCCGGCCTGCGTCGGTAAGAACCGGAGTCTTCTTGGATCGGTCGAACAGCGGCAGACCTAGCGCGCTCTCCAGTCCCTGGATGGACTGGCTGATCGCCGACTGAACGCGCAAAAGTCGCCGCCCGGCGGCCGAGAAACTGCCCTCATCGGCCACGGCCGCAAGAATGCGTAGCTGGTCAAGAGTCAGTGCGCCGAGCATCATGAACACCTATCCATCAATTTTAGCGATATATATCATCGAAATTCGGCCGGTTTACCAGAGGGTCTGCGCACGCCATAGCGATGTCAACCCGCGCGAGGTTGACCACACGTCGGGCCCAGGAGTCCCCGGATGACCGCGTCCCGCCTTCCGACTTTGATGATTCCCCATGGCGGCGGTCCCTGCTTCTTCATGGACCCACCGCCACGGATGCCGACCCTTTGGGACGCCATGGGCGACCACCTTCGAGGCCTTGCCGATCAGATCGGCCTGCGGCCCGAGGCGGTTTTGGTGATTTCAGGTCACTGGGAGACCGACATCCCGACGGTTCATGCCGCCCCTGAACACACACTGCTCTACGACTACTATGGCTTTCCCGAACACACCTACCGCCTGACTTACCCCGCCAAGGGGTCGCCCGGCGTCGCGGCGCGGACGCGCGCGCTGCTCAAGGAGGCCGGCATTGCGAGCGCGGTGGAGGCGACGCGCGGCCTCGATCACGGCGTGTTCGTGCCGCTCAAGCTGATCTATCCCGACGCCGACGTTCCAGTCGTGCAGCTTTCCCTGCAAGCGGGTCTGTCGCCGGAGCGGCACCTGGACATCGGCCGCGCCCTCGCGCCCCTCCGCGACAACGGCGTGTTGATCGTCGGCTCAGGCATGACCTTCCACAACATGGGTGAGATGCGTGGCGGCGGCTCCGACCAGGCGGTGAGCGCCTCGGTCGCCTTCGACGACTGGCTGACCGAGACCGTCGCCCTGACCGACTCCCAGGCTCGCGCGGAGCGGCTGGCCGACTGGGCCAACGCGCCTGGCGGTCGCTTCGCTCACCCGCGCGAAGAACATCTGCTGCCGATCATGGTCGCCGCCGGCGCCGCCGGCGACGATGTGGGAACACGCACCTATTCCGAACGCCTCGGGGGGCGAGCCGCCCAGTCCAGTTACCGATTCGGTTGAACACGATCCCGCGGGACCAATTCGCAACAGTGAGAGAAACGATGCGCTCCGATAACCTACCCGAACACCAAACCGGAAAAACAACAATAAAATCAAATAACCATCGTGTGCTAGTCTGCGGCCTTGCCCTCGCGGTCACGATGGGGCTGCTTGCCGGTCGGGCTGTCGGCGCGGAGCCATCGATGGGCAAGACGCCCGACGCCGTGATCGACCGTCATATCCAGACCTTCCTCGGCCACCACTGGGATCAGGCCCTGTTGGACTACGCCGACGACGCCGTCCTCATGCTCCCCAACGGTCCAATCGAAGGAAAGCCGGCCATCAAGGCCTTCTTCCTTTCGCTGGATGCACAACACCCCGCGCCCAGGTTCACGGCGTCCAAAGCGTCCGTTTCGGGTGACATCGCATTGGAAGATTGGGTGATGAATCCGGGCCAGCCCGGTGCGCTGAAAGGGCGCGACGTCTTCATTATCCGCGACGGCAAGATTCGCTTCCAGACGACCATCGGTCTGGGGCCGGCCAACCCCTAGAATTCGGATAGCGACTTCCCTCGCCGCCACCGGACTTGGCCATGGACGTCCGTCCCGACGCTACGCGATCCGTCGGCCTTCGGTCGCCAAGCAAAGCCCACACTCTGCCACCTTCACGACAAGCAACAAGGACTCCACGATGAACCGATTGAGACTTTCCCATGCCCTGGCCGCAAGCGTGTGCCTCCTCGCGGCGCCGTTCTCCGTTAGGGCCCAAGGCGCTCCCCCGCTCTCCTCGGACCCCGCAAGCGTCAAGGCGGGAGCCTATACACTCGAGTCTCGTCACGCCCGCATCTTGTGGCGCGTCAACCATATGGGTTTGTCGGAGTGGTTTGGGGACTTCTCCGGGGCCACGGGCTCGGGGCGCTTCGATCCCGCCAACCCTTCGGCGAACGCGGTAGAGGTCACAATTCCCACGGCGTCGGTCACCACCACCAACACCACGCTCGACGGCGAACTGAAGTCTCCCGACTGGTTCGACGCGTCGGCGTTCCCAACCATCTCCTTCAAATCGACTTCGGTGAACTACAGCGGCAAGGCAACCGCCGATGTCGCGGGGCTCCTCACCCTTCATGGCGTGACGAAGCCCGTGGTCTTGAAGGTTGTCTTTCGAGCGGCGGGCCCGAACGCCATGTCCAGGCGCTATTCCGTCGGCTTCGACGCGACCACGTCGATCAAGCGGTCGGACTTCGGCGTCGCGAAATATGTGCCTCTCGTCGGCGATGACGTCGAGATCATCATCAGCGCGCCATTCGAAAAGCAGGATTAGCGCGTTTGCCGGGCGGAACAGCGAGCGTCACCCCCGTCGGGCGACGACGGCCATCGTCAGACGCGCGACGCAGGTCGTCCGGCCCTCGGCATCCTTGATTTCAATGCCCCACACCTGGCTCGTCCGGCCCAGATGGAACGGCTTCGTGACGCCCGTGACGTGGCCGTTTCTTACCGCGCGCAAATGGTTGGCGTTCACCTCCTGGCCAACGCAATAGGCCTTCGCGGGGTCGACGCAGAGGTTGGCGGCCGCGCTCGCCAAGGTTTCCGCCAGGACGACCGAAGCGCCGCCATGGATGATGCCCATAGGCTGACGGGTCCGTGCGTCGACGGGCATGCGCCCCTCAAGCCAGTCAGGGCCGAAACGCGTGATCTCGACGCCGAGATGGCCGTTGATGTCGCCGGCGTGCAGCGTGTTCAGAGCGTCGAGGTCTACGGCCGAAAACCAGATATCCTTAGCCATGTGAAGCTTCCGGCGTGAAGGTTATCGGCAGCTTGATGATGGCGTTGAACCAGATTGAGCGCAGCCATTCCGGCTCGCCGCTCATCTGAAAGTCCGGAATGCGGGTCAAGATTTGCTTCAGAAGCGCGTGGATCTCCATTCGCGCGAGGCGGGCGCCGATGCAGACATGCGGCCCAGTGCCAAACGAGAGGTGCCTGCGCGCGTTCGCCCGGGTGATGTCGAAGGCGTGAGGGTCAGGGAATACGCTCGGGTCGCGGTTCGCGGCGGCGTAGGACATGTAGATCTTGTCTCCTTTCCTCACGGAACGGCCGCCGATCTCCGTGTCGACCGTCGCCGTGCGCCGGAAATTAGTTGTGGTTGAGGTGAAGCGCAGCACCTCCTCGATGGCGTTTTCAAGATGCTTGTCGATATCACTGAGCAGCAAGCGGTACTGATCGGGATAGGCGTTCATCAGATACATGAAGTGCGCCGCCGTGCTGCGGGTCGTCTCGTGTCCGGCGATGGAAAAGACGAGAAACAGCATATTGATGTTCATCTGGCTCAGGCCAAGCGTCTGGTCATGCACGAGGACACTCATCAGCGAGCCATCAGGCGCCCGTCGCTTTTCCTCGGACAGGCGCTCGGAAATGGCGAAGAGCTGCATCATCGGGTCCAGGGTGCGTTCCGCCCGAGTTTCCACGTCCGCCATGGCGTTTCCCAGATCGACCACCGTCGCGCGTAGATCCTCCGGAATGCCCATGAGCTCACAGAACGTATAGACGGGCAGCTTTGAGGCCACGTCGAACACGAATTCGCATTCGCCGCTTCTGGCAATGTCGTCGACGATCTCGCGCGACAATCTCTCGAGTTCAGGCACGATCACCTGCATCGCCTTGGGCGAGAATGCGGGAAGCACGACCTGTTTCACCGCGGTGTGGTCCGCGGGCCGCATGCCCATGAAGTTGGCCCGATGGATGGCCAGCTCTTCATCCTCCAGGTCCCAGATCACGAAGCCTTCGTCGTAGGAGCTGAAGCGCTCCTGGTCCCGGGACACGTCGAAGACATCTTGGTAGCGGGTAAGCACCCAGAACCCCTTGGTCATTGAGGATGCGGGCACCGTCGGGACGTAGCTCGGCGTCGTGGGATTCCAGTGAACCGGATCCGTCTCGCGCCACATCTCAAGCAGAGCGTGAGGTGGTCCCTTCTCGGTGGGGAAGATATTCGGATCGAGGAGGTTTGAGTAGGACGTCGATTGAGACATGATCGTTGCTCATTCTTAGAAAGACTGGGTTTGCGCTTGGTGGCGCCAGCTGTTCACAGGTCGACCGCCTTCGTCCGGCCGCGGGTTAGATCTCGGCGCGAACCACGGCTTCGATGGTGCCGATGCCATCGATTTCGACGCGCGTGATGTCGCCCACTTTGAGATAATTCCGCGGTTTCATTGCCGCGCCGACACCAGCCGGCGTGCCGGTGAAGATCACGTCTCCGGGCTCAAGCGTCACGGCCTGGGAGAGGTAGGCAATCTGGTCGAAGATGTTGAAAATGAGATGCCGAGTGTTGGAATGCTGCCGCTTCTCGCCGTTCACGAAGGCGCGAACGCCGAGGGCATGGGGATCGGCGATCGCATCAGCGGTCACGATCCAAGGGCCGAACGGCGCGTGGGTGTCGAAACTCTTGCCCAGCAACCATTGCGACGTCCGCATCTGCCAATCGCGAACGGACACGTCGTTGCCGGCGCAGTAACCGAACACGACCTCATGCGCGGTTTCGGCAGAGACGTGTTTGCAGCGCTTGCCGATGATCACGACAAGTTCGGCTTCGTAGTCGAGGCTGGTTGAGGCTTTCGGCAGCTCGATGGCCGCGAACGGGCCATTCACAGCTGTAGACAGCTTGCTGAACCAGACCTGACGCCTGGGAACCTCCTGGCCGCTCTCGGCGACGTGGTCGGCATAGTTAAGGCCGATGGCCAGAATCTTTCCGGGACGTGGCACGGGCGCTTCGAGGGTTACGGCGTCGAGCGCCAGATCCACCGAACGCGCTGCAGCGCGTTCGACGGCGGAGCGATGTGAAATCCACCCTTCGATGAGGCCGATCATAGACGTCGGCAGTGAAGCATCCGCCCGGCTCAGATCGATAACGCCATCGTCGGTTACCAGCCCGACCCGTACGCCGGCGTCATCGCTGAAGGTCACAAGTCTCATGATCTCTCCAAATGCAGAGGTTGGAATGCGGCGTCGGGCGATGGCCCTGCGGGGTCGGCGATCCCCAATCCAGCCGAGCTGGCGCCCGCGGCGGAAGCCGCCGCGTCACGGCGTCGTGGGTTGGATCCGGCCATCCCGGCCGCACCGGCGAGCCTGACGGTCGGGAGGTGCTCTGAGGCGCCCGAGCCGCACATCACACCGGTTCCAGCTTCGGATTGACGCGCATTCCCGGGTCCACCACGCCCTGCACGGACGCGTGACCGAACGTGTCGCGTTGATAGAACTCCGACTGGTGCGTCGATGCGCGCGCCCCCCAGCCGATCTCGGACATGAACCCTGACGGATTGACGAAATAGAACGAATACATCTGGTCGTTCGCGTGGCGGCCCGGTTCGATCCCGATTGGAATTCCGGCGTTTTTGACGGTCTCATAGGCCAGGCCGACATCGTCGAAGGTCTCGACCTCGAACATCAGGTGGTTGATCCGCTTCGCGCCGGGCGCCGAAAAGGCCAGGGTGTGATCGCGGTCGTTGCAATGCATGAATGTCAGGTCGACCGGACGGGGAAGCCCTGGGACCGGAATGCGGTACTCGACGCCCCCCCGCATGCCGAGCAGGCGGTAGAAGGCGTAGGTCTTGTCGTACCCCGCGCTGTCGCCCAGCATGACGTGGCCAAGGCCGCCCGTTCCGGTCTTGAACGCGCCATGCATTCGACGCCCCGGATAGAAGGGATGGTTCGCCTGGACATGCGGACCATGAAAGATTTCAATCGGATGTCCGCTAGGGTCCTGGAGCATCATGACCTCCAGAACATGACGTTCGGCGGCCTCATCGAACGAACCGATCCGCACCGCTACCCCAGCGGCCTTCAGGCGTTCGGCCATCTCGCCGAATTCATCCTGGCCCGCGACCCGAAATCCGAGCAGCATCAAATCGTCGGCGTCGTTCTCTTCGAGGACGATCCGGTGGTGCCAGCTATCCATGCGCAGAAAGGCGCGCCCGGGCCTGTCGCCATCGACGACCTCCAGCCCGAGAATCCCGGCCGCGAAGTCCTTCCAACGCGCGAGCCGCTTAACGCCAAGGGTGAGATAACCGAGTTCTGTGATCTGGACCATGTCAGCCTCCAACCGGGAACGATCCCTTGCGGACCGCTATGTTTTTGATGTCACTGTAGAAATCGAAGCTCCAGGTGCCGCCTTCGCGGCCGATGCCAGAGTGCTTTGACCCGCCGAACGGCGCGGCGAGTTCGCGGATGAAGAAACAATTCACCCAGACCGTTCCGGCCACGACCGCCGAGGCGATGCGCATGGCGCGCGCCTCGTCACCGGTGAACAGCGTCGCGGCCAGGCCGTACTCGGTCCCGTTGGCCACATCGATCACCTCGTCATCACCGCGGAAGGTGTTCCATGTCAGCACAGGGCCAAAGACCTCCTTCTGGAAGATTTCCTGGTCCCGCCTTGCGCCGGCGATGAGCGTCGGCTGGAAATAAAGTTCGCCCTGGTTGTGCCGGTCGCCACCCCAGAGGATGTCGACGCCTTCATTGCGGGCGCGGTCGACGAAGCCCTGGACGCGCTCGAAGTGCTCGGGATGGATGAGCGGCCCCACGCGTGTCGCCGGGTCGCGCGGATCGCCGACGGTCATATGCGCAACCGCCTCGCGGACATGGCCCAGGAACACGTCTGCGACGGTCTCCTCGACGAGGATACGCGTGCCGGCGAGACAGACCTGGCCGGCATTGATGTATTGGCCAGCGACCGTTTGCGCCGCCGCCTTCAGGTCGGCGTCGGCGCAGACGATGAAGGGCGATTTGCCGCCCAGTTCGGAGCTCATCGAGGTGATGCTGCGCGCGGCGGCCTGGCCGATGATTCGGGCCGTATCGGTTGAACCCGTGAAGCTGATGCGGTCGATATTCGGGTTCGTGGTGAGTGCGGCGCCGGCGTCTTCGCCAATGCCCTGCACGACGTTGAGGACCCCCGCGGGCACGCCCGCCGCCTCGGCAATGTCCGCCATCAGCGAACAGGTGAGCGGGGCCCATTCGGGCGGCTTCACGACCGCCGTGTTGCCGGCGGCCAGTGCCGGGCCGACCTTCCAGGTCGTCAGCATCAACGGCGCGTTCCAGGGCGTCACCAGCACGGCGACACCGGCTGGATCATAGCGCACGTGGTTCACCACTTCCGGAGAGTCGATGGTGTGGCCACCCAGCGTCAGGGCGTGTTCGGCGAAATAGGATATGTTCAACGCCGCCCGTGGAACGACCCGATGGTTGTTGCCGGAAAGCAGCGAGCCATTGTCGAGGGTCTCGACGGCCGCCAATTCACCGGCGCGCGCCAGGATGCCCTCGGCGAAGCGGCGCAGGATGGGCGCCCGGCCTTCGGGTCCAAGCGCCGCCCACGCCGGAAAGGCTCGGCGCGCCGCGTCGACCGCCATGTCGGCTTCCGCCGAGCCGCCGGCCGAAACCTCCGCCAGCGCCGAGCCGTCTATGGGCGATCGGTCGAGGAAGCGCGCCTTCGACGCGACTCGACGTCCGTCGATATAGTGATCGGTGGAGACATCCACTCCTGCGACGTTCACGCGGCCTTTGGACACGATACACCTCCCTTGCTGTGGTCTTGGGTTTCGAGATTGAGGAACGAGTCCACGAGAGCGGGTTGCGAAAAAGCTGGCGCTCTCGGGCCATCAGGGAACTGTCGTCCTGCACTTACAGGCATGGGAATTCTCCGGGCGGGCTCAGGGCCGCCTTTCGTTGGTCATGAAATGAAACGGCCCGTGGCCCGCGGTGGGTGATCAGCCCAGGCCGCGCAACAGCAGTCCGAGGTCGGTGCGAAGAGCGCGGTCGAACTGCGCCCGGTCGAGATATCCGCTGAGCAGACCGCCCAGATGGAAGTAGTAGATGGCGAACAGGCTGCGAGCGGACGGGATGAGCGCGCTGGTCGCGTCTACCTTGCCATCGTCTTTCGCGGCCTGAACGAGTTGGGCCAGCCGGCCAAGCAGCTTTGTCATCAGTTCGGAAACAAGCGACCGCTGATCCGCGCTCTCGACATAACCAAGCTGCCGCATCAGGGCGTGGGCAAGGGGCCGGTCCCGTTCGTGATAGGCGACGTAGGTCTCGAAAAAGGCGATTAGCTGGTCCAGCAGCCCCGTCGAGCCCTGCGCCGCGAGGTAGGCGCGTTCGACCAGGCCCATCATCTCGTCATGGAACACGAGGATCAGCAGGTCTTCCTTAGTCCTGGCGTAGCTAAAGACCGTGCCAGAGCCAACACCGGCGGCGTCGGCGATTTCCAGAGACGTGGTCGCTTCAAAACCCTTGTGCGTGAACAAGGCTCGCGCCGCGGCGATGATCCGACCGCGCTTTTCGAGCTTGTTCTGCTCCCGGCGTCCCAACGCAGCGGCGGCCAAGGTATTCCTCCCAGAAGTTGCGAGCCGTTCTGAACACGACCATCGCCAAATCCGCCGGGGTCGTCAACAAAAAAATTGAGTGCACTCAATTTTTTTGTATCCATGCGGCCGCGACATTGCTAATCGTCAAGGGCAGGCATGGTGCAAAATCAGAGCGCCAAAGAATGACGGCGCTCAAAACACGGGGGACGATCAGGGCGATGCGGGCTATACAGGCGCGTGACATGCTGGCGCAGGGGCGTGTCGTTCTCAACGGCTGGTCGGTCATTCCCGGCGGCTTCCTCGCCGAGGTGATGGCGTCGCTTGGCTGGGATTCCCTGACCATCGACATGCAGCACGGCGTCATCGGCCAGCAGGACATGATCGCCATGCTTCAGGCGATCTCGACCACCTCGCTAACCCCTATGGTCCGGCTGGCCGCCAATGATCCCACGCTGATTGGTCATGCGCTCGACGGGGGAGCGATGGGCGTAATCTGCCCCCTCATAAATTCGCCCGAGGAAGCTGCGGATTTCGTCGCGGCTTGCCGCTATCCGCCCCGAGGCGTGCGGAGCTCCGGCGCGACCCGGGCGATGATTTACGCCGGCTTCGACTACGGCGCGCTGGCGGACTCACAGGTACTGAAATTTGCGATGATCGAGACAGGGGATGCGCTGAAACGGCTCGACGAAATCGCCGCGACACCAGGCCTCGACGGCCTCTATGTCGGCCCCTCTGACCTTTCTCTGGCTCTGGGGGGCTCGCAGGGATTCGACAAGGACGACCCTCAAATTCTGGCGGCCTACGCCGTGATCGTGGACGCCTGCAGGCGACATGGCCTCACAGCGGGCATCCACACGGCCAGTCCGGCGTTCGCGGGGCGCATGGCTGAGATGGGCTTCCGCTTCATCACCCTGGTCGGCGACTTCAATTTCATTCTCGCCGGCCGTGGCGTCGTCCGTCAGACGCGGGAAAGCCTCGCCGCCGCCGGTCCATCACAAGCCTGAACCCCCAGCCTCCCAACCCTCCAAGACAAAGGGAACCAACTCCACTCATGTCCGAAAAAACAGATATCCCAAGCGTACTGAACGACCGATTGATTGCGGCCCTGAACACTCTTTCGACGGCCACGCTCACGCATCAACTGCAAATGCGCGGGATACGCAGCACCTTCATGAGCGGCCTCAAGCCGCTGCACCCTGAAAAGCGTATGGTCGGACGGGCGCGGACCCTTCGCTACGTCGCGCTGCGCGAAGATCTGCAGCGACAGCTCGCCGGCGGCGTCAATGCTCAGAAACGCATCGTCGAAAGCACCGAGCCAGGCGACGTTCTGGTGATCGAAGCGCGCGGCATCGCCGACGCGGGGACGATCGGCGACATCTTCGCCACGCGCCTGTTCAACCTGGGGGGAGTCGGAATCGTGACTGACGGCGCCCTGCGTGACACGTCCGCGATCGCCGCCATCGACGGACCAGTCTATCACCAGTCCTCGCATGGAGCCACGTACGGTCGCCAGCACATGCCATTTTCAACCGATGACACCATCACCTGCGCGGGCGTGCTCGTGGTGCCCGGTGACGTTATTGTCGGCGACGCGGAAGGCGCCGTGGTGATCCCCGCCGCCCTCGTTGACGAGGTGGTGCGCGACGCGCTTGCTCAAGAGGAGAAGGAGACCTTTGCCCTGCAAAGGGTCGCGGCCGGCGAATCCACCCTGGACCTGTTTCCTTTGGCGAAAGAGCGGCTTCCGGATTTCGAGGCCTGGAAGGCGGCGCGGGACGAGATCAACGGCGAGGCGCGGCCATGAACGCGAGAACAAGCATCGCGATCGAGAGTCTGAGCCATCTCACGGCCATCCCTGTGGCGACGAGGATCGGGCCGTTGGTGGTGTCCAGTGTGATCGCGCCATTCAATCCCGGCACTCGGGTCGTGCCGGATACGGTGAAAGAGCAATATGCCAACATCTTCCACCATGTCGGACTGATGTTGCGCGAAGCCGGCGCCGACTGGCGTCACGTGGCCAAGATGGAATTCTGGACACCACCGGTGGAGCGCGATGCGCTCGATCCTTTCTGGATCGAGAAGTTCCCGGAAGAGGCGTCCAGGCCCTCGCGACATACCCACGTCGGCGAAGGCAAGGTCGCGACCGCAACATTCATCGCCTACATCAACGACTGAGGAAACGATGCTGACCAACGAACAGATCCAGCAGGCCGCCGGAAACCTCTGGCGGGCGGAACAGACCCATGACTGGGCCGAACCGATCTCGAACCTTTTTCCGGGGGCGGACGTCGCCGACGCCTATCGCGTCAGCCTGGCCGTGCGCGATATTAAGCTCGCCAATGGCCGAACCGTGAAAGGGCACAAGATCGGCCTCACCTCTAAGGCCATGCGCGACCTGACGGGAGCGACTGAACCCGACTATGGCTTCATCTTCGACGACTGGTTCGCGCTCGAGGGTTCCACCGTTCAGCGCGGGACAATGAACAGGCCTCTGGTGGAGGTGGAGCTCGCCTTCGTCATGGGCAAGGAACTGAAGGGACCGTCAATCAACGCGGCCGACGTTATCAGGGCCACGGAATTCGTCCTGCCGGCGCTGGAGATCGTCGACTCCCGGTACAAGGGGCGGGGAACCAACCTTTTGGTCGACAGCATTTCCGACGCCGCCACATGCGGCTTCGTCGTGCTGGGCGGAAACCCGGTGAAGCTCACCGACGTGGATGTTCGTCGGCTCAGCGCCTCGCTGTCGATCAATGGCCAGATCATGGAGAGCGGCTCCGCTTCGGCCGTCATGGGCAACCCGATCAACGCCGTTGTCTGGCTCGCGAACAAGCTGCACGAATTCGGAGTGGCCATGCAGCCCGGCGACGTGATCCTGTCCGGGTCGTTCGTGAAAGCCATACCTTTCGACGCTGGCGACACGATCCTCGCCCTTTACGACCAACTGGGCGAAGTCACCCTGCGTGTTGCGTGATCAATCCCGCCCGCGGGGCGGCCCGAGGAAGCTGACTCAAGACAGGGTCTCGCATCGGGCTGGCGATGACATCAATCGGGCGAGGGGCGCGCGAAGACGTCATGCGCACGCGAGGCGACAAACGCTGGAGCGGCCGGCGGGAATCGAACCCGCGACATTCAGCTTGGGAAGCTGACGTTCTACCTCTGAACTACGGCCGCGCGCTGCTGAGTCCTTAGCCTGGACCCGGCGATCTTGCCAAGATGAACCGTGGGGGTGGCCGTCAGGCTGCCAGGCCCTGCCACATGGCCATCATCAGGCCCATGGCGCGCATGTCGCCCGACGTGGTCGCCGCCATCTTGTTCATCGCGTAGCCGAACGTCGTGCGGGCGTCCATGTCGATGACGATGAGTGAGCCGCCGTAGCCGCCCCAGTAGATGGTGTTCGGATGTGGAAGCGGCACATGCTGGCTGGGCAGACCAAAACCCATGCCGTAGCGGACCGGAACGCCGAGGATGAGGTCCTTGCCCTCGATCTGCGGTTCCAAAGCCTTGCGCACGCCGGCCTCGGAGATAAGGCGCTTACCCTTGGCGACGCCGCCATTGGCCAGGACGGCGTGGATTTGCGCGATCGAGCGGGCGTTGCCGTGGCCGCCGGCGGCCGGGATCTCGGCGGCGCGCCAGGCGCGGGTGCGGGTGGCCGAGACATCGATGCCAGGATTGCTGGACATGTTGGCGCTGAGTTCGCTCTGGACGCCGTCGCCGATGGCCCCGCCGGGCGGCGGCGGGATCAGGTCGGCGCAGCGGGCATCCTCGCTGGCGGGCAGGCCGATGTGGAAATCAGCGCCCAGGGGCTGGGCGATCTCTTCGCGGAACACCGTTCCCAGGCTCTTGCCCGTGATGCGGCGCACCACCTCGCCGACCAGATAGCCTTGAGTCAGGGCGTGATAGCCGCAGGCGGTTCCAGGCGCCCAGTAAGGCGCCTGGGCGGCGAGCAGGGCGGTGACCTTCTCCCAGTCGTAGAGATCGGCGTTGGTGATCGGCTCTTTCCAGCCGGAAAGACCGGCGGAATGGCTCATCAGATGACTGACCTTGACGTCCGCCTTGCCGTTGGCGGCGAACTCCGGCCAGTACCTGGCGACCGGCGCGTCGAAATCGAGATCGCCGCGATCGGCGACCAGCAACGCCGTCAGCGCCGTCATGGTCTTGGTGGTGGAATAGACATTGACGATCGTGTCGCCGTTCCACGAGCGGGACTTGTCCTCACTGGCGTGGCCGCCCCAGACGTCGACGACGGTTTCGCCCTCGAGGGTGGCGCAGAACGCAGCGCCGACGTCCGCGCCGCTGTCGAGGTTGCCGGCGAAGACGTCACGGACCGCCGCGAAGCGGTCCTGGACCTGGCCGTGGACGTCGGTGGCGGGCATGGCGTTTTCCTTTGGTGAGCGCTCGCCTAGGCGAGCGACTTGACGATGCCTTCGACCATCTTCTTGGCGTCGGCGAAGAGCATCATGGTGTTGGGCCGGAAGAAGAGTTCGTTCTCGACGCCGGCGTAGCCCGAACCCATGCCGCGCTTGATGAAGAGCACGGTCTGAGCCTTTTCGACATCCAGGATCGGCATGCCGTAGATCGGACTTTGCGGGTCGGTCTTGGCCGAGGGATTGGTCACGTCGTTGGCGCCGATGACGAAGGCGACATCGGCGCTGGCGAACTCGGCGTTGATGTCGTCGAGCTCGAAGACCTCGTCATAGGGCACGTTGGCTTCGGCCAGCAGCACGTTCATGTGGCCGGGCATGCGGCCGGCGACGGGATGGATGGCGTATTTGACCTCGACGCCTTCCTTTTTCAGGGTGTCGGCCATTTCGCGCAGGGCATGTTGGGCCTGGGCGACCGCCATGCCGTAGCCGGGGACGATGATCACCTTGGAGGCGTTCTTCATGATGAAGGCGGCGTCCTCGGCGGAGCCCTGCTTGACGACGCGGGTCTCGATGCGGCCGTCGCCGGCGGCGGCCGTCTCGCCGCCGAAACCGCCGAGGATGACGGAGATGAAGGACCGGTTCATCCCCTTGCACATGATGTAGCTGAGGATGGCCCCGGACGAGCCCACCAGGGCGCCGGTGATGATCAGGGTGATGTTGGCCAGCGTGAACCCCAGCGCCGCCGCCGCCCAGCCGGAATAGCTGTTCAACATCGAGACCACGACGGGCATGTCGGCGCCGCCGATGGGAATGATCAGGGTGACCCCGATCACAAGCGAAAGGGCGAAAACGGCCCAGAACGCCCAGAGCGCATGGCCGCCGCTGAGCACCAGGATCACGATCAGCACGGCGATCGCGACGGCGATGGCGATGTTGATCAGGTGGCGCGCCGGCAGCAGGATCGGCGCGCCCGACATGTTGCCGTTGAGCTTGGCGAAGGCGATCAGCGAGCCGGTGAAGGTCACCGCGCCGATCGCCAGGCCGACGGAGAGCTCGATCAGGCTCTCAAGCTTCACCGAGTCGCCGTCATTGATGCCATAGGCGGCCGGTGTGTGGATGGCCGCCACAGCGACGAGGCAGGCGGCCAGGCCGACGAGGGAGTGGAAGAACGCCACGAGCTGCGGCATCGCCGTCATTTCGACGCGCCGGGCGACCACCGCCCCCACGCCGCCGCCGACCGTGACCCCGCCCACGATGAGCGCCAGGGTGGTGGCGTCGAGCGCCGCGTCGCCGAACAGCGTGGCCAGGGTGGTCGTCACCGCGATGGCCATGCCGGCCATGCCCATCTGGTTGCCGCGACGGCTGGTCTCCGGGCTGGAGAGGCCGCGCAGGGCCAGGATGAACAGGACCCCGCTGACGAGATAGGCGATCGAGGCCAGGTTGGCGTTCATCTAGCTTTTGCCCTCGGCCGGCTTGGCGGCGGGGCGCTCGCGCTTGCGGTACATCGCCAGCATCCGCTGGGTGACGAGGAATCCGCCGAAGATATTGACCGAGGCCAGCGCCGCCGCCGCCGCGCCGGCGCCCTTGGAGAGCCAGACACTGGCGCCGCCACCGCCCTGAGCCGCGGCGGCAAGCAAAGCGCCGACGATGATGACCGACGAGATGGCATTGGTGACGGCCATGAGCGGCGTATGCAGGGCCGGCGTCACGCTCCAGACGACGTAGTAGCCGACGAAGACCGCCAGCACGAAAATCGCCAGACGAAAAATGGTTGGATCGACCGCGACCTCCATGTCCGCCTCCTTCTAGACCGCCGCCAGGGCGGGATGGGTGATGGCGCCGCGATGCACGACCTGCGCGCCTTGCAGGATGTCGTCCTGCATGTCCGGAGCGACGGCGCCGGACTTGTCGAGCAACAGGCCGACGAACGCCGCCAGATTGCGGGCGTAGAGCGAGGAGGCGTCGGCGGCCACGCGGCCGGGCAGGTTGGCGAAGCCGATGATCTTGACTCCGTCGACGATGGCGACCTCATCGAGGCGGACGCCGACGACATTGCCGCCCTGCTCGACGGCCATGTCGACGATCACCGATCCCGCTTTCATCGACTTCACCTGCGTCTCGCTGACCAGGCGCGGCGCCGGCCGGCCGGGAATGAGCGCGGTGGTGATGACGATGTCCTGCTTCTTGATGTGCTCGCTGACCAGGGCGGCCTGTTTGGCCTGATACTCTGCGCTCATCGGCTTGGCGTAGCCGGCGGCGGTCTCGGCGGCCTTGAATTCCTCGTCCTCGACGGCGACGAACTTGGCCCCGAGCGATTCGACCTGTTCCTTGGCGGCGGGGCGCACGTCCGTCGCGGTGACGACGCCGCCGAGGCGGCGGGCGGTGGCGATCGCCTGCAGGCCGGCCACACCGGCGCCCATGACGAACACCTTGGCCGGCGCGATGGCGCCGGCGGCGGTCATCATCATCGGCATGGCGCGATTGAAAGCCGCGGCGGCCTCGATCACGGCGCGATAGCCGGCAAGATTGGCCTGGCTGCTCAGCGCGTCCATAACCTGGGCCCGACTGGTGCGCGGCACGAATTCCATGGCGAACGCCGTCGCGCCGCGTACGGCAAGGGCGTCGAGAGACTCTCGCTCCAGGTGCGGGTTGAGCAGCCCCACGACGATCGCGCCCGGCTTGAGGGCGGCGATTTCCTCATCGCTGGGCGCGCGTACTTTCAGCAGTATATCGGCGGCGGCCAGGGTGTCGGCCAGGGTGTCGGCGATGCTGGCGCCGGCGGCGCGGTAGTCGTCGTCCAGAACCGAAGCCGCCAAGCCGGCGCCGGCCTCAACGGTGACGGAGGCGCCCAGGCCGATCAGTTTCTTGACGGCGTCCGGGGTTGTCGCGACGCGCGATTCACCCGCGCGGCGTTCCCGCGTTACCGCGATGATGGCCATGTTCTGGCCTCTAGTGACTGCCGGCTGGCTTGTCGCGCAGGAACCAGACGCCGACGGCCGCGAGCACGATCCCGGGGATCAGACCGCCCAGGAATCCCATACCGAGGCAGAACCACAGAGTGCACATCAGCAGACCCACCGCGACGGTCAGCGACCCCCACTTCGTCATGCCGTCGAACATCTTGTAGGTCGCGACCTGGCCGGAGATGTCCTGCGAGCCGCGGTGGTATTCGGCGACGTCATCCATGGTCGAGCTATTCCTCAGAGTCGGCAATTGCGATTGCGAGGGGTGCTACACCACGATGGCGAGAGGCTCAAGTCGGCCAGACCGTCAAGAGCGCGCGCATGGCCGAAACGAGCGCCAGAGGCTGATCGACCATGATGTGGTGCGCGCTTTCCGGGATGACGATACGCGTGGCCTCGGGCGGCAAGACGTCCAGACCGTTTCGGCCGGGCCCGCGCCGGAAGATGATGTCGGAATTGGCGCCATAGATGTGCGCCATCGGAATCTTCGGCGTCGCACCGACCACGGTTTGCATGCTGTCGCGGTCGAGCTTGCCCCAGATGCCCGGGTCGAAGCACCAGGTCCAGCCCTCGCCCGAGCCATCGGCCATGGGCGCCCGCTTGAGCGCCTTGCGGGCGATGTAGTCGGTGATGAACAAATGGCCGGGCTTCTGCGGCGGCATGAAGCGGAAGCGGGCGAGGGCCGCCTCCAGGGTGGGATAGACCTTGTTGGCGCGGTTGCGCGGCGGCGCGCGCCATTGGCCCGGATCCCGGCCGGCCGCGCGTTCCTGCTCCACCCACTTGGCGATCTCCTCGTCGGACGGCGGGCCGCCAAAGCCGGTGTCGACCAGCAGGCAGGCGCGCATCCGCTCAGGGTGGTTGATCCCGGAATAGAAGACCTGGGCGCCGCCGAAGGAGTGGCCGATGTAGATCGGCTTGACCGGCGCCTCATAGAGCCCGGCCGCCTTGGCGCAGGCCCAGATCTCCTCGGCGAAGGTGTCGAAGTCATAGGCCTCGCGCCAATCCGATCCGCCCATTCCCGAGAGTGAGAAGGCGGCGACCCGGTAGTGTTCGGCGAAGAACGGGGCGATGAAGCTCCACCAATCGGCGTGGGCGCTGTTGCCGTGCACGAAGATCAGGCCGGGATTGCCAAGCTGGCCCCAGGTCAGAAGCTCGATGTTGGCGCCGCGGACCGGCACGAGCGAGCGCTCGGGCGCCACGGCGATGGCGTCTGTAAACCACTGGGGCGTGGGCGGAACGCCGCCCTTGAACGGGGCCAGCGGCGCGGCGATCTCGGGGTCGCTGTTGGCGCCCATCGCACGCGGATGGTCATCCTCGATCGCCCGCGCCGTCGCCAGCGCGTCCGTTTCATCATCCGCCATTGAGATCATCCGACGCCGCGCCCCATGTGACGCGCGCTCTGACTAACAAGCGTTTGAATTTTCGCAAGGCGGCAATGGCCGCATTGTTGTCGCTCCGGTGTCCCTACGCGGTCATTCCAACCGCCGCGAGGGCGGCGGCCTGACGCTCGGCCAAGGCCTCCTCGGAGAAACCTTCCAGAGCCGCCTCGAACAGGCGACGCCAGTTCTGGCGCGCGCCCAGGTGCAGAAAAGCCGACCCCAGGCCAATGGCGGCGCGGTCCATGAAGACGAACTCGCGCGGGATCAGCACCGGGCCCCGCTGGTCGAGGGCCTGCTTGACCTGAAACGCCTCACGCCGGCCATAGGCGCCGGGCTCGACTCCGTCCGCCACCGTGCGCACGCGGTCATCCAGCAGCGGGCCGTAGATGAACCGCGCCCAGATGCCGAGGACGTCGGCGAGATCCTGGCTGATGTCCTTGAATCCCCAGGCGCGATAGGCCTCGAGTTCGCCGGCCTTGTCGTTGGTGGAGATGGCGCGAAACAGCCGCACCACCCCGCCAACGAAGGCGGGCGGGAAGATACGCACGCAGCCGAAGTCGAGCAGGTTCAGACGACCTCCCGCCTCCGAGAAGCTGTAGTTGCCCAGGTGCGGATCGCCATGGATGACGCCAAGGCGCGTGAGCGGCGTCCACCAGCCCTCGAAGAGCACCTTGGCGACCCGGTCGCGCGTCTCCTGATCGGCGGTCTTGAAACTGGCCAGACCGTCGCCGTCCAGCCAATCCATGGTGAGGAGGCGGCCGGTGCTGAGGTCGAGGTCCGGCGTTGGCACCCTGATGTCGCCCCGGTCGGCGAAATGGGCGGCGTAGAGCCGCATGGCGCGCGCCTCGCGATCATAGTCCAGCTCCTCGCGGATGCGGGCGCCAATCTCCTCGGCGACCTCACGGGTGTCGATCGCGCCGAAGAGCTGGCGGCCCAGCCCCAAGATGGCGCGCAGTTGGCCAAGATCGCTCTCCACCGCGCTCTGCATGTCGGGGTATTGCAGCTTGACCGCCAGAGCCCGGCCGTCGTGGGCGACGGCGCGGTGCACCTGGCCGAGGGACGCCGCCGCCGTCGGCTCCAGGTCGAATGCCGCGAAACGCGCGCGCCAGTCAGGTCCGAGTTCCGCCGCCATGCGCCGGCGTACGAACGCGGGCCCCATGGCCGGGGCGTTGGACTGCAGTTCGGTGAGCTGAGCGGCGAATTCCGGCGGCAGGAGATCCGGCACAGTGGCGAGCATCTGCGCCACTTTCATCAGCGGGCCTTTCAGGCGCCCCAGCGAGTCTTTCAGCGCCTTGGCGTTGCGGGCGTTCGCGCCGTCGCCGGCGAAGAGCGCATTGGCGCCCATCCGCGCCGCGGCGCCGGAAAGGCCCGCGCCGACGCGCGCGAAACGCGTCATGCGACCGGCCAGGCGGTCGCGTTCCGGATCGTCGGTCATGATCTCACGTCAGAGCTTCGAACGCGTCCACCAGTCGCTCGAGCCGCTCACAGCCCGCGCGCCAGAAGCTGGGTTCGCGCGGGTTGAGACCGAACGGCGCCAGGGCCTCGACATAGGTGCGGGCGCCGCCCCCGGCCAGCAGCTCCTCATAGAGCGGCGCGAAGCCTTGCGGGTCGGCGCGGCGCGCTTCCATCAAGCCCTCCACCAGCAGGTTCCCGAAGGCGTAGGCGTAGACATAGAAGGGAGCGTGCACGAAGTGGCTGATGTAGCTCCAGTAGTGCTCGTAGCCCGGCCCCAGGCGCACCGCCGGGCCCAGGCTCTCGCCCATCACCTCCCGCCAGATCGCGCCAAGGCGTTCGGGCGAGACCTCGCCCTCGGCCCGCGCGGCGTGAAACCGGCTCTCGAAGCGATGGAAGGCGATCTGGCGTACGACCGTGTTGAGCGCATCCTCGATCTTGCCGGCCAGCAGCCCGCGGCGATCCTCGGGACTGGCCTCGGCGAGGAGCCGGTCGAACACAAGGCCCTCGCCGAAGATCGACGCGGTTTCAGCCAGGGTAAGCGGCGTATCGGCCAGCAGCGTGCCGCGCGGCGCGGCCAGGGTCTGGTGAACCGCATGGCCCAGCTCGTGGGCGAGGGTGAGCACATCGCGCCGTTCGCCCATGTAGTTGAGAAAAACGTAAGGGTGGCGCGGCGCCGTCACGGGGTGGGAATAGGCTCCCGACTGCTTGCCGGCGCGAGGCCGCGCATCGATCCAAGGCTGCTGGAAGAACACATTGGCCCGGTCGGCCATCGCCGGGGTCAGATCGGCGAAAGCCTCCAGCACCATGGCCTTGGCCTCGTCCCAGCTGTGCATGCGCGGCGCGGCGGCCGTCAGAGGCGCGTTGCGATCCCAGTGTTCCAGGCGCTTGAGGCCCATGACCTTGGCCTTGAGGCGGTAGAACCGGTGGCTGAGACGCGGATAGGCCTCGACCACCGCCGTCTCCAGCGCGTCGACCGATTCGGCGTCCACCTCATTGGCGAGATGCCGCGACGAAGCGGGACTGGCGTATTTGCGCCAGCGGTCCTCGACCTGCTTTTCCGCCGCCAGCGTATTGAGACAGAGCGCCAGCGTCTCCACCCGTTCGCCCAGGGCCTTGGCCAAACCCATGCCGGCGGCGCGGCGGCGGTCAGCCGACGGATCGGATTGCCGGTTGAGCGACTCTGACAGGGTCAGCCGCTCCGAACCCACGCGTACCGTCAGGCGCGCCAGGGTGTTGTCGAACAGTCTGGACCAGTTGGCGATCGCGGGCGCGCGGTCGAGCAGCATGCGCTCCAGATCGGCGCTCAGCTCGTGGGGCCGAGACAGGCGCACCCGCCGAAGCCACGGCCGCCAGCGCGCCGCGCCAGGATCGACCTTGAGCGCGGCTTCAATCTCGAAATCCTCAAGCTGGTTGATCTCCAAGGTGAAGAACAACGACTCCGCCGCGATCGCCGAAGACCTGGCGCGAACGTCCGCCTCGAACGTCGCCCACCTGGGATCGCCGTGATCCACGCTGCCGGCGAGGCTGGCGTAGGCGCCCACGCTCCAAAGCAGATCCGTGGCCGTTTCGTAGAGTGTCACGCCCTGGTTGATCAGAGCGCCCAGGCGCGTGGGATCGGCTCGGGCCGCGATAAACCTGCCCTTGAGGCCCGCGAGCTGGATGTTGGCGCCTCGCGCGGCGTCGAGATCCAGGGCGATCCTGGGATCGTCGGTTCCACTGTAAAGGTCCTCCAGGTTCCAGACCGGGAGGGCCGCGAGATCGAGGCTGGGAAGGGGCGCGTTCATGGTCTCAGCAGAACACGCCCAGGACCGTGGTGGTCAAGGCGGTAACGCTCGTTTACGCCTCACCTGTCGTAAGCGAACGGCCGGTCGAGGGCCTCATGGGCGTTGACCACGAGCACATCAACGCCATCGCCGGAGGGGCGATATCAAGGTTTTGGGTTCGTCTTTGGCCGGGATTTGAAGTTTCGCTTGGCCGGTTTTCCGCCGTCCGCGGGCGTCGATCCCGCCTTGGCCTTGGCGACGATTTCCTTGAGCTTCATGCCCTGCATGACAGACAGGGCTGCGCCGGGGGCGCCCTTTTCCGGATCGCCGAAAGCGCGACCGAAGGTCTTGAGCCGCTCCTCAACCGAGCCGAGGAACTCGCCTTCCCATGGCGATAAATCGACGCCGGCCCGGTCCGCTGTTCGGCGCGCGCGCTTGAGCGCGCTGAGCGCCGCGCGCCGCGCCTGTGCGCGCGGATCGGGCGGCGTCCGCTTCACAAGCCCCCGATCGCCGAAATGTAGAGATCGATCAGGGCCTCTTCCTCCTGCCGCTTGGCGGTGTCCTGCTTGCGCAGCCGCACCACCTTGCGCACAATCTTGGTGTCGAAGCCTTCACCTTTGGCCTCGGCGTAGACCTCCTTAAGGTCGGCGGCGATGGCCGCCTTGTCTTCCTCCAGCCGCTCGATACGTTCGATCAGGCTCTTGAGCTTGCCTTGAGCGGTGGTGGTGATGGGGTCGATCGCGGCGGAGCCGTCGGCCATGAAAACTCTCCAGATTGAAAGGCGGGTCGCGGAACTCTAAGGACGATAGCCACGCGAGTCATGGCGCCAGGGCGCTTGTCCACAAGAGACTTGCCGGCGAGACGGCGCGCCGGGCCGCGATTAGCCTGTACTGTCAGCATCCCAGGGGGAGCAAGGAGCGGAGTTTGAGCAAGGTTGAGATTACCCAGGCGCAGGCCGAGGACGCCGTTCGCACGCTGATCAAATGGGCGGGCGACGATCCCGACCGCGAAGGCCTGCTCGACACGCCCGCCCGCGTGGCGAGGTCCTACCGCGAGCTTTTCAGCGGCTACGGTGTGAACCCCCGCGACTACATGGAGCGCACTTTCGAGGAGGTCGGCGGCTACGACGAACTGGTGGTGCTGCGCGACATCCCCGTCGTGAGCTTTTGCGAACACCACATGCTGCCGTTCACCGGGCTGGCGCACGTCGGCTATCTGCCCACCGATCGCGTCGTCGGCATCTCAAAACTCGCGCGGGTGGTGCAGGGGTTTTCGCGGCGCCTGCAAATCCAGGAAAAGCTGACCGCCGAGATCGCCGGGGCGATCCATCACGTCCTGCAACCCAAGGGCGTCGGGGTGGTCATCGAGGCCGAGCACAGCTGCATGGGCCTGCGCGGCGTCAATACGCCGGGCTCGTCGTTGACCACCAGCCACCTGATCGGGGTCATCCGCGACGACGCGCGGACGCGGGGGGAATTCCTGCGCCTCGTCCGAGGCCGATAGGCGCGGGCGAACACCGCCGGACGCAAAAGAAAAGCCGCCCCGTCGGGGGCGGCTTGGTCTTTGCAAGACTCCCGCGAGCCTGCGTGAACTTCAGCCCTGGCGGGCCTTGAAGCGCGGGTTGGTCTTGTTGATGACGTACAGTCGGCCCTTGCGACGCACGAGCTTGCAGTCGCGGTGGCGCGTCTTCAGCGTCTTGAGCGAGCTACGAACTTTCATGACCACAATCCAAAAGCGGGCGACAGGAAGCGGCGGCGTATAGAGAGGCGACACCGGCAAGTCAATCTTGGAAACGCCCGACCAGGATCAAGCCCGCGCCGGGATTTGGTTGTCGAGGCCGCCCGACGCGGCCTACCATCCCTCGATGGATCGTCGCGCATTCTTTCTTTCCGCCGCTGGCCTCGTGGCGCTGCCGTTGGACGGCCGCTCGCAAGCGCCCTCAAGCCGGCTCGGCGTCATGGGCGAGGCCTATTTCACGGAATGGCTCGACGGGTTTTACGCGCGCGCGCTGGACGCCGGCGTCCCGCAGACCCTGTTGGACCGGAGCCTGGCCGGGCTCTCGCCGGACCCCCGCGTCGTCGCCCTGGACGCGCGTCAGCCCGAGTTCGCGCGGCCCATCAGCCAGTACATCATGGGCGCGGTCAACGCCCAGCGGATCGCGCTCGGTCGGGCCAAGCGCGCCGCGATCCCCCAGTTCCCGGAGATCGAACGGGCCTGGGGCGTCCCTCGGGACATTCTGATCGCGATCTGGGCCATGGAGACCAATTTCGGCGTTCAGATGGGCGGCATGGATATCATCCGCTGTCTGGCCAGCCTCGCTGCGCTCGGCCGACGCCGGCCGTGGGCCGAACACGAACTGATCTCGGCGTTCCGGATGCTGCAGCAGGGCGATGTGTCGCGCGAACGCCTGAAGGGCTCCTGGGCGGGCGCCATGGGCCAGACCCAGATGTTGCCTTCCACCTATCTGGAGCTGGCCGTCGACGGTGACGGCGATGGACGGCGCGATATCTGGGGATCCGCGCCCGACGCCCTGGCGTCGGCCGCTCATCTGCTGGCCAAGAGCGGCTGGACGCGCGACCAGGATTGGGCCCGCGAGGTCCGTCTGCCGGCGGGCTTCGACTATGGCCTGTCGGAGGGGCCAACGGAAATTCCGTCGTGGTGGCGCGAACGCGGCGTCGTGCGCGCCGACGGTCGCGGGTGGACCCACACGGACGCCGAGGCGCCCTGCGTGCTGCTATTGCCGGCCGGGGCCGCCGGTCCCGCGCTGCTGGCCCTGCCCAATCATTTCGTCATTCGCAAATACAACAACTCCCTGGCCTACGCCCTCGCCGTCGGCCTGCTGGCGGACGGATTCGCGGGCGGCGGCGGGCTGATCCGACCGTGGCCCGCCGAAACGCCCCTGTCGTTGAACGATCGCATGGCGGCTCAAGCGGCGCTGGCGAAAGCGGGCTACAGCCCGGGGACGCCGGACGGCGTCATCGGCCTGGGCACCCGGCAAGCCTTGCGCGCCTGGCAGAAGGCGAATGGTCTGCCCGCGGACGGATACCTGTCGAGACAAATGGTCGCGCGACTGACGGGCGGCGCCCCGTCGCACTGATCAGGCGCGGCCACCGCGCCTAGACGCTAACGCCCTCTTGACTACGCTCCAGGCTCGACTGCGCGGCGTCATCCTCGGTGGCCGGATCGTCGCCGGCGCTGGCCAGGACGCCATTGGCGAGGGCGTAGATAAGCAGCGCCGCCAGCACGACGGCGTTGATCACGAAAGGCGCCGGTCGCCAAAGCCCGTAAACCAGCACGAAGAGAGGGGCCAGAATGACGTTCACTCCGTTTACGGCGGCGATGGCCCCGGCCGTGCGCGCCTGTTCGGATTGACCGACCGCCAGGGACGACCCGGCCGTGAAACCCGGACGGCAGAAGCCGTAACCAAGACTGGAGAGCGCGTAGCCCAGCACGACGGTCGAATAGTTCGGGGCGTAGGCGACCAGGAGATTGGCCACCGCCGCCAGCCCCGCGCCCCAACGCAGCAGATCGCGCGGGGTCATGCGGAACATGCGAATCAGGCCCCATTGCGCGAGGAGCCCCGCAATCGCCCCGGCCATCATCGCCACGGCCGTGTAGCCCTGCGCCTGCAATGGCGGCAGTTTGAGTTTGTCGATGATCAGGAACCCCAGGACCTGACCCTGGGCGGTCTGGGCCGTGGCGACCAGGAATCCGTAGATCAGAAATGGTGTCAGGCGCGGATCGCGAATCAGTGATCGCGATGGGGTCCCGCGAACTTTTGCGGCGGGCGAGCCCCGCGCCTCGGCAAGGGATTCGGCGACCCTGGCCTCAGGCAGCCAGCGCAGCACCACAATGATCATGATCGCCGCGATCACCGCGAAGGCGAACATCGGACCGGCCAGCCCGACGACGGGCAGGACGAACGCCGGGGCGATGGCCGGGCCGATGATCGTCCCCAGGCCAAAGGCGCCCGCGAGACTCGCCATGGCCGTGGTTCGCTCTTCGCGCTCCGTTCGCTCGGCCACATAGGCCTGTGTGGCGGGGTTGGACGCCGAACCGAACAGGCCAAACAGCGCGCGTGAAAGGAGGAACAGGACGAAGATCGCCAAAGGCGCCGCCAAATGACGCACCCCAGCCCCCACGACGAATCCGCAGCAGATCATCGAGACCATGAAACCGGCCAGCCCGAGCACCATCAGCGGCTTGCGGCCGCGCCGGTCCGACTGGACCGCCCAGATTGGCGAGGCGAAGGCCCACAGCAACGCCGACAGCGAAAAAATCGCCGAGACCGAAAAATCCGGAAAGCCGATCTGACGGCCGATGGCGGGCAGCACCGACTGCATGCCGGTATTGCCCAGCGCCGTGGCGATGGACACGCAAAATATGATGGCGAACGACCGTCTGGACAGCCGTCCGTCGCGCGTATCGTCGGCGGACATGCGCAGCGTGATAATCACCCGGCGCGCCGCGGACAACGCCGGCGACCACGCGAATGTGAAATGTGATCACGGACTCGTGAACTCAAGTGTTGCGTTTGTCCGCAAACCGCGCATAATTACGTAGTGCGCCCGCGGCGTGCTGGTCTTCAGTGCTTCCGCTCCCCATGGCGTCGCCATCACACTAGGGAACCATCAAAACCATGACCACCGACCTTATGCGCAAAGTCCTGATCGCCGGCGCCGCCGTTTCGGCTCTGTCGCTC
>Ga0075029_100000043_pt1 | contig 50678 bp, 50 predicted proteins | sample LitLauG_LLR_2013_FD_71391 | JGI IMG/M metagenome (GOLD analysis project Ga0075029, IMG submission 71391) | Freshwater sediment microbial communities from North America - Little Laurel Run_MetaG_LLR_2013 | ecosystem: Environmental > Aquatic > Freshwater > Creek > Sediment | place: USA... | reverse complement strand
GACGCTCGTCGCGCACGCGCGCGAGTTGGGCTGCAAGCTCGGGATTGGCTTTCGCCCACGCCGCATACCGCGCGTCCCACGCCGCTTGCTCCGCAGCGCCTTTCTTGCCGAGCTCGCGCCACCAGGCGAGCACGCCGTCCGGAACGTAGAAATCGGGCTCGGCCGGCCACCCGAGCGCCTCTTTGGTTTTCTTGACGTTGTCGGGGCCGAGCGGTTCGCCGTGGGCGTTGAACGTGTTCGCGCGCGGCGAGCCGTAGCCGATGATCGTTCGCACCGCGACGAGCGACGGCCGCGCGTCGGCTTTGGCGGCGTTGATCGCGGCGTCGATGGCGTTGACGTCGTTGCCGTCGTCGGTTTGCACGGTCGCGACGTGCCAACCGTACGCGGCATAGCGCGCGCACACGTCTTCGGTGAACGTCAGCTCGGTCGGGCCCGCGAGCGAGATCTTGTTGTCGTCGTAGAGCACGATCAGTTTGCCGAGTTGCAGGTGGCCGGCGAGCGAGGACGCCTCGCCCGAGACGCCCTCCATCAAGTCGCCGTCGCCCGCGAGGCAGTAGGTGTAGTGGTCGACGATCTTCTGCTCGCGGTTATAGGTCGCGGCCAGGTGGGCTTCGGCGATCGCAAAACCCACCGCGTTCGCCACGCCCTGGCCGAGGGGTCCCGTCGTCACCTCGACGCCCGCCGTGTGGTGCAGCTCGGGATGCCCCGGCGTCTTGCTGCCGAGCTGGCGGAAGCTCTTGAGGTCGTCGAGCGTCAGCGGGAAGCCGGTCAAGTAGAGCAGGGCGTAGATGAGCATCGAGCCGTGGCCCGCCGAGAGCACGAAGCGGTCGCGGTCCATCCACGCCGGGTCGGCGGCGTTGAATTTGAGGTGACGGCTCCAGAGCGTGTAGGCCGTCGCTGCCGCGCCGAGCGGAAGGCCGGGGTGCCCGGAATTTGCCTTCTGCACGGCATCGATCGCGAGAAATCGAATTGCGTTGATGCGCTGCTGATCGTCGGTCGTGTTCGGCAACGGGCCCTCCTCGGCGTGCGGGCCGTCGTCTTTCGCCGCACTCGCCGGCTTTCCCCGACCCCGTGCCGTGGGGCGCTTTGGGAACGAGGACTTTCAGCGCGGCGAACCCTACTCGGGCGTCATGGAAACGGATCGCATGCGGGCGCAGGTCGAGGCGCTGTGCGCCAATCCCGGCGACGTTCGCGGCGAAGCGGGCGCCGTCGTCGACGAGGTCGTGGCCGCGCTCGACGACGGCTCGCTGCGCGTCTGCGAGCCGCGCGACGGCGCGTGGGCGACCAACGCTTGGGTGAAGCAGGCGATCTTGCTCTACTTCCAACGGTACGACAGCGAAGCGATCGGCGACGGCGCGCACGGCCTGCCGACGTATTTCGATAAGATGAAACTCAAGCGCAACTACCGCGAGCTCGGCGCGCGCTGCGTGCCGCCCGGCGTCGCGCGCTTCGGCTCGTACCTCGGACGCGGCACGATCCTGATGCCCGGTTACGTGAACGTCGGCGCCTACGTGGACGACGGCTCGATGGTCGATACGTGGGCGACGGTCGGCTCGTGCGCGCAGATCGGGAAGGGCGTGCACCTTTCGGGCGGCGTGGGCATCGGCGGCGTGCTCGAACCGCCGCAGGCGCAGCCGGTCGTCATCGAAGACGGCGCGTTCGTCGGCTCGCGCTGCGTCGTCGTGGAGGGCGTGTTCGTGGGGCGCGAGGCGGTGCTCGGCGCGGGCGTTGTCCTGACGGCGAGCACCCCGATCGTGGACGTTCGGGGAGCGGCGCCGCGCATCGCGAAAGGTCGCATCGAGCCGCGTTCGGTGGTCATTCCGGGTACGATCCCAAAGGAGTTCCCCGGGGGTACGTACCAGGTGCCGTGCGCGCTCGTGATCGGCGAAAGGAACGCCGCCACGGACCGCAAGACCTCGCTCGAATCCGCCATTCGGGACTACGGAGTATCAGTGTGAATCCAGCGATCGAAGCCGTCTCGGGTTCGTTGATCCGCGCGCTGCATGCCAAGCGCCGTCCCACGTCGATCAACCTCGGCATCGGCGAGCCGACGCTGATGCCCGACGTCGCCAGCTTCGAGCGTGCGACCCACTGGATCGCCGAACACGGCTGCCGCTACTCGACGAACATCGGCGACGCGGACCTGCGCGAGGCGATCGCGCACCACTACGGCTATCCCGGGCTCGACCATCCCGAGAACGTCTGCATCATGACGGGATCCCAGGAAGCCGTGTACGTCGCGATGACGACGCTGCTCGACCCGGCCGAAGACGAAGTGCTCGTCGTCGAGCCCGCCTTCCCGGTGTACGGCAAGATCGCGCGCATCAACGGCGTCCCGCTGCGAACGATCGGCATCGATCCGCGCGAACCCGACGCGTTCGATGCGGAGCGTATCCTCGCGGCCGTCGGTCCCAAGACGCGCATCGTCGTCATCGGCTCGCCGAGCAATCCGACGGGACGCGTCCTCACGCGCGCGAGCGTCAAGCGCATCGCCGACGGTTTGCTCGCGCGCGGCGGCAAACCGGTCTACGTCCTGCACGACGAGATTTACCGCGAACTCACTTACACGGACGACGCGGGCTATTTCGGCAAAGTGTATCCGCACACGCTCGTGGTCAACTCGCTTTCGAAATCGAACGCCTTAACGGGGTTGCGGCTCGGGTGGCTGATCGCGCCGGCGGACGTGATGCCGCACATCGTCAAGATGCACGGCTGGGCGACGTCGTGCGCGAACACGTTCGCGCAGCGCGTCGCGTACGACATCTTCGCGAACGACGCGCTCGGCGTGCACCGCGCGTGGTACGCCGCGCAACGCGAGGCCGTGCTCGGCATCGTGCGCGATCTCGGCCTCGAACACGTCGAGCCCGAAGGCGCCTTCTACCTCTGCGTGCGCGTCGGAGCGCCCGACACGCTCGACTTCGCCGAGGCACTGATCGAGGAAAAGGACGTCGTCGCCGTCCCCGGCCACATTTTCTCGCCGCTGCTGGTCGGCTGGCTGCGCACGAGCTTCGTCGGCCCGGTGGCCGATATTCGCGAGGGTCTGGGCCGCATCGCCGCGCTCGCGAGCGAACGCGGCTTGCTCGATCACGCCTAGTCAGGGCTCGAGCCGGAACACGACGCCGCAGCCGAGCGTGCCGCCCGGGCCGCCGTCGCCGCATTTCCTTCCGCCGCCGGAACGCGTCGTGCCGTAGAGCGCGCCGCTGCTGTCGGGAAGCAGCGGCGACCATTGCGGCTCGGCACCGTCTTTGCCGCTCGCAAAATAGTGCACGACCGAGAACGCGTACTGCGAACCTTGCGGCGTCATCTTAAAGACGAATCCGCACCCGACGCCGCCGCAGCCCTTGCCGCCGATGTCGGCCGTGCCGTAAATGACGCCGCCGCGCGCGAGCAGCACGGGCGCTTGCGGTAACAGCCCGCCGAGCCCGCCGTGAAACGAATGCAGAACGCTTTCGCCGTACCCCGATCCGCCCGGAGCGAGCCGATACACGGTGCCGCAACAGTTACCGCCGCCGTATTCGGTCGTGCCGTAGAGCGTGCCGCTCGCTTCGTCGACCGTCAACGCGGAGAACGGCGTCGCGCCGTCGCTTCCGCCGTGAAAAGCGTAGATCGTGGTTGCGGAGTACGCCTTTCCTTTGGGCTGCAGTTTGAAGACGACGCCGCACCCGCCGCCTCCATCGCACGACGGATCGCCGCCCGCGTACGCCGTGCCGTACAAGTTGCCGGCGTTATCGCTCGCGAGGCCGGCTTGCGGCAGAATCCCGCCGGTACCGCCGGGCAGCGCGTAGATCGTGCGTTCCGCGAAGCCTTTGCCCTGTGGCGAAAGCTCGAAGACCACGCCGCAGCCGCCGACGCGTCCGCAAATACCGTTGAAGCTCCCGCCGAATTGCGTGACGCCGAAGACGTTCCCGGCGCCGTCGATCACCGGCGTTCCGAGCGGCTGATTGCCGACGCTGCCCGGGCCGAAATCGAAGACGACGCGTTCGCGGTACGTCTCGCCCGCGCGGCGCAGTTCCACGACCGTGCCCGCGTTCGTGGCGCCGCCCTGGATCGTCACCGTATACAGCGCGCCGGATGCCGCGACGGCGATGCCGCCGGCGGGCGTGGCGCCGTCGCCCGGCGCTCCGAAACTGTGGATGATGCGCTCGCGGTACGTGCCGTCGCGCGCCGGCCGCAGTTCGAAGACGGCGCCGCCGCCGTACGCGCCGCCGAAGGTCGTCGTGCCGAACAGCGTTCCCGCGCGGTCGGCAACGACGCCCGTCAGCGGTCCCGCGCCGTCGCCCGTGCCGTGCTCCGCGAACGCGTACAGGATGCGTTCGCCGGGCGTAGCCGCAGTAGCGGCGGATCGAAGCGCGGTCGCACCGCCGAGCAGGAGCGTTGCCGCTCCGCCGAGCGCCAGCATCAAGAACGTCCGCAAGTTGCGCATTGCCGGCTTCTCCGTTCTGAGAAAAGCGCTTCTTGTCGCGCGCAGCCGCACCTTCGTGCAGCGGCCTGTGTGACTAGACCGCGAGCTCGCGCAGAAGCGCGTGCAGCGCGGCCTTAGTCTCAAAGCCGATGCCCGGCGCCTCCGGCGGCGTCGCGCAGCCGTCACGCAGTTCCGCGCCGTCGCCGAGCCCGCCGAACGGCGCGAAGGCCAGCGGATTCACTTCGCAGCCGCCGAGCCCGAACGCGGCGGCGACGTGCAAACCGAAGAGATGGCCGCCGTGTGGCCAAAACGCGGCGCGGCTCCAGCCGCAGCGTTCGGCGGCGTCGAGGATCTGCACGTAACCGGGGATGCCGTAGCAATGCGCCGGATCGAAGAGTAGAACGTCGCGCCCGGCGCGCAGCCCGCCGTAGCGGAAGAGCAGTGCGGCTTCGGTTGCCGAGAAGAGCGCTTCGCCCGCGGCGAGCGCTCCCGGATACGTCTGCGCGACGAGCGCTTGGGTCGCGAAGTCGTGCGGATCGCAGACGTCTTCGAACCAACGCAAACCCAGCGGCGCGAGCCTCGCGGCCATCGCCGGCGCGGAAACCGCATCGTAGGCGTTCATCGCGTCGACCGCCAGGCGCTCGCCGTCCCCCATCGCTTCCAGCGCGATTGCGACGCGACGGAGGTCGGCATCGTGCGATGCCGCCCCGATCTTCATCTTCGCGAAGGCGTATCCGGCCTCGCGAAACGAGCGCATCTCCTCCGCGAGGCGCGTCGCGTCGTCTGCCGGATACGGATATCCGCCGCCCGCATACGCGGGCACGCGTTCCTGCGGTCGCGCCGTCGGAACGCGTTCGGCCAGGAAGCGATAGAGCGGCAACTCTGCGATTTTCGAAGCGGCGTCCCACAGGGCCATGTCGAGCGCGCCGACCGCCACGCAGCGTTCGCCGTGCCCGCCCGGTTTTTCGCCGCGCATCACGACGTGCCAGGCGCGAAAGGGATCGAGGTTCGTACCCGCGTCGTCGCGCAGGTCGGCGTCGCTCGCGCCGAGCAGCCGCGGCACGAAGCGTTCGCGCAGCAGACGGCCTTGCCCGTAGCGTCCGACCGAGGCGAAACCGTAGCCGGTGACGCGTGCGCCGTCCCGTACGACGTCGGTCGTCACCGCGACGACGCTGGTCGTCAGGTCGCCGCTCGGGAGCGTGGGATCGGCGTACCGCGAGAGCGGGATCGTCCGCTCGACGACGCCCGTTAGGCGCACGCCCTCAGCGTTCGGCGCGCATCACGCGCGTTTCATTCGGTCGGCACGGCGTGCGCCTGCGCGTCCTTGGGCGGCCCGATCCAAACGGTTTGGACGTTGACGAATTCGCGGATGCCGAAGGCCGAGAGTTCGCGGCCGTAGCCGCTCTTCTTGATGCCGCCGAAGGGCAAGCGCGGGTCCGACGCGGTCATGCCGTTGATGAAGACGGCGCCCGATTCCAAACGCACCGCGAGCGCTTTGCCGCGTGCGACGTCGCGCGTCCAAAGGTTGCCGCCCAAGCCGAAATCGGAGAGGTTGGCGAGCCGTACCGCGTCGTCGGCGTCGCGCGCGCGCACGACCGCGGCCACGGGTCCGAACGTCTCCTCGTCGAAGACCGCCATCCCCGGCGTCACGTCGGCGAGAATGGTCGCTTCGAAGTAGTACCCCGGCCGGTCGACGCGCTTGCCGCCGAGCGCGAGCCGGGCGCCGCGCGCGAGCGACTCCGCGACTTGCCGTTCGAGCGTTTCGCGCAAATCGGCCCGGGCGAGCGGGCCGAGCGTCGTGCGCGCGTCGGCCGGGTCGCCGATCACGAGTTCGCGCGCGTGCGCGGTGAAGGCCGCTAGGAACGCGTCGTACACCGCGTCATCGACGATGAAACGCTTGGCGGCGATGCAGCTTTGGCCGTTGTTTTGAAAACGCGCGCGGGTCGCCGTTTTGGCCGCAGCCGCGACGTCCGCGTCGGCAAGTACGATGAACGCATCGGAACCGCCGAGTTCGAGCACCGTCTTCTTGAGATGCTTGCCGGCCGTCGCGGCGACCGCGCTGCCCGCGCCCTCGCTGCCGGTCAGCGTCACGGCGGCGACGCGCGGGTCGGCAACCACGTGCTCCATCTCGCTGCCCGCGACGAGCAGCGTCGCGAAGGCGCCGTCGGGCAGGCCCGCGTTACGAAACACGTCTTCGATCGCGAGCGCGCAGCCGCTCACGTTCGCGGCGTGTTTGAGCACGACGACGTTGCCCGCCATCAGCGCGGGCGCGGCCGCCCGGAAAAGCTGCCAGTACGGAAAGTTCCAGGGCATGATCGCGAGCAGCACGCCGAGCGGCCGGAACGCGACGTAACTTTCGGCCGCGTTCGACGGTTCGGGCCGATCCGCGAGGTGCGTCGCCGCTTCTTGCGCGTAGTACTCGCAGCACCAGGCGCACTTCTCGATCTCCGCTTCCGCTTCGACCAGCGTCTTGCCCATTTCGCGCGTCGCTAACAGCGCGAGGTGCGGTTTCTCGGCGCGCAGCGCGGCGGCCGTTTTGCGCAGATAGGCCGCTCGCTCGTCGAACGAACGGGCGCGCCACGAGGCAAAGGCCGTCACCGCACGGGCGAGCGCGGCGTCGACCGCCGGGCGGCCGTGCGGCGCGTAGGTTGCGAGCTCGCGGCCGGTCGCGGGGTCGTGCGTGACGATCGAATGGCCGGAAGCGGTCGTGGCGTTCATAAGCGTGGTCCTTCGTCAACGCCGGGCGGAGCACTTCGACCGTGCGGCAATTCGTCGACGTTGAAGGCGTGGGAGACCACGTCTTCGAGCGCGGCTCGCGGAACGAGTCCGATCAGCTCCGTTGCGACGACGGCGACGCCCTCGCGCCGTGCGAGCAACCGTACCAGCGCCGTGACGAGCCATAACGGTGTGGCTGCCGGATCGGTGAGGTTGCACGAAATTTGGACGCGGCCGTTTCCGAGGGCGATGCCGAGCGCGCGCAGCGAACGGAGGCCGCCGTCGCGTTCGCGGATCGTCCGCGCGATGCGGCGCGCGAGCGCGAGGTTGTCGCTCGCGAGCACGACGTTGAAGGCGACCAGCGGCGCGCGCACGCCGATCGCGATGGCGCCGGCGCTCGGGTGCGCGGCGTCGCCCACATCGAACGTGCCGGCGCGCGCCGCGAGCCCTTCGAAACCGCCGCGTCGGACCTCCGCGAGCAGCCGGCCGCCGCCCGCCGCACCGTAGAAGAAGCTCGGGACGCGCAACTCGTCCCAAATCCGTCGCGCGGCTTCGCGCGCAACCTCGACCGCGTCGGCTTCCGTCGCGCTGCCGAACGGCACGAACGGCAAGACGTCGAGCGCGCCGATGCGCGGATGCGCGCCGCGATGCACGCGCAGGTCGATCGCGCTCACGGCGACGCGCGCGAGCGCAACGGACGCGGCGAGCACGGCGTCGTGCGTGCCGAAGAACGTCATCACGGCACGGTGGTGAACGTCGTCGCTCGTTTGGTCGGCGAGCGTCACGCCGGTCGCGGCCACGGCGCGCGCGCACTTCTCGAGCACCGCGCGGTCGCGCCCTTCGGAGAGGTTGGGCACGCACTCGAAGATCTTCACGGAAGGCCGCGTTCGCTAGCCGAGCGTCGCGGCGATCGCGCCCGACACGTCGCGCGCGACGATCTCGGCGGCATTGGCCTCGCGCGCGGGACCGGGCGGCGCGACGATCGTGGCGAAACCGAGTTTGCGCGCCTCGTTCGCGCGCCGCGCGCGCTGCGCGACGGGCCGCACTTCGCCCGAAAGCCCGAGTTCGCCGAAGGCGACGAGGCCCGCCGGAAGCGCGATCCCGCGAAACGCCGAGGCGACCGCGAGCGCGATGCCGAGGTCGGCCGCCGGCTCGCTCACGCGCAGGCCGCCCGCGACCGAGGCGTAGACATCGTGAGTGCCGAGGTGCATGCCGGCGCGCCGTTCGAGGACGGCGAGGATCATCGCGAGCCGGGCGCGATCGACGTTGGCCGCGAGCCGCTGCGGCGTACCGTAACTCGTTTCGCCGACGAGCGCTTGAATTTCGACGAGCACCGGCCGCGAGCCGACGATGCTCGCCGTGATGCACGACCCGCTCGGCCGCACCGCCGCGCCGCTGCGGCCGAGGAAGAGTTGCGAGGGGTTGGCGACTTCGTGCAGTCCCGCACCGTCCATGTGGAAGACGCAGATCTCGTCGGCGCTGCCGAAGCGATTCTTGTGCGCGCGCACGATGCGGTATTCGGCGCCGTTCTCGCCTTCGAAGTAGAGCACCGTATCGACGAGGTGCTCGAGCAGCCGCGGCCCGGCGATCGAGCCGTCCTTGGTGACGTGACCGACGATGAAGGTCGCGCAGCCCGTGCGCTTCGCGAACTCCATCAGCGCGATCGCGCACTCGCGCACTTGCGCGACGCTGCCCGCGGAAGACTCGACGTCGGGCAGCGTCATCGTTTGAATGGAATCGACCACCAGCAGCGCGGGGTGCACGCGATCGAGCGCGTCGAGGATCGCGCGCACGTCCGTCTCCGCGAAGAGCAGCAGGTCGGCGCCCGCGCCCAGCCGCTCCGCACGCAACTTGGTTTGCGCGGCCGATTCTTCGCCGCACACGTAGACGACGGGGCCGTGCGCGGCGGCGAGGCCCGCCGCGATTTGCAGCAACAGCGTCGATTTGCCGGCGCCGGGCGGCCCGCCGAGCAGCACGAGACTGCCGGGGACGATGCCGCCGCCGAGCAGCGTGTCGAATTCGCTCATGCCGCTCGAGCGCCGGGCCACGGCACCGCTCGGAACGTCGCCGAGCCGCACCGGCGCCGCGGTCGCCGCGCGCGGCCCGCGCGCCGCGCGCGCGGCGGGAAGCGCGGCCGGCGCTTCGGCAAACGTGTTCCAGGCGTCGCAGCCCGGGCAACGCCCGAGCCAGCGCAGCGACTCGTGGCCGCAGGCCGAGCAGAAGAACGCAGAGCGCGGTTTGGCCATCGAGGACATCGTAGTGGGCGTGGGTGCCGACGTCCTGGCACAGCGCGGAGGCGATCTTACGAAGTTGCGGGCGGTCCGAGCGCTTCCAGCGCTTCGTGGACGGATCGGAATTCGTGGCCGGGGCCGAACGCCGCGAGCAAACCGGTACGCGCGGCCGCATCTTGCGCGCGTTCGCCGGACACTCGTGCGAGCGCCACGGCGATGCCGCGCCCGCGCAACGCTTCGATTTCCGCGGATAAGAGGTTCGCGCCCGTGTAGTCGACGTCGATGATGCCGCTGCCTTCGATGACGAGTAGCCGCACCGGCTCCGGCGCAGCCGCGATCGACGCGCGCAGCCGTTCGACGATGTAGTGGCCGTTCGTGAACGTGATCGGCGCGGCCGGCGCGAAGACGAGGACGCCCGGCACGCGTTCGGAGGGCGTGCCGTCGGGCGGCCACCAGATGGTCGTGCCGGGAACGCGCACGAGCGCGGTGCTCGGCGGGCGCGCGACGATGTAGATGCCGTGCACGAGCGAGAGCACGATGGCGAGCAGCATCCCCGTTTCGATCGGCAGCACGATCACGAGCAGCGCTCCCGCGACCACGAGCCAAACCTCGTCGCCTCCAAGACGCGCGATGCGCAGCATGTCGCCGACGCGGAAGATGCGGACGGCGACGAAGATCAGCACGCCGCCGAGTGCGGCGAGCGGAAGATCGGCGGTGAGGTGCGCGCCGAACACCGCGACCAGCAGCACCAGCACGACGGCGACGACGCCGGTCAGTTGCGAGCGGCTGCCGGAGGTGGCGGCGATCGCCGTGCGCGGCGGGCTTGCGTTCACGGCGAACGCGCCGAGTAGTGCCGCCGCAATCGAGCCGAGCCCGACCGCCGCGAAATCGCCGCTCGGATCCTCGGGCGCTTCGGGATTCGAGGGGAACGAGCGCAGCACGACGCTGGTTTGTAGCATGCAGACGAGCGCGACGATGAGCGCCACCGGACCGAGCTGCAGCGCGTCGCGCACGCTGACGAATGAAAACGCGATGCGTGGAAGCGCGGCGGGCAGCGCGCCGAGGACGGCGACGCCGTGCTCGTCGAGGTGCAACGCAACGACGGCGACGCTCGCCGCGACGAGCCCGAGCAGCGCCCCCGGAAGGCGCGGCGCGAAGCGTTCGGCGGCCAACGTGACCGCAAGGACGCCGCAGCCGATAAGGAGCGAAGCGACGTTCGCATGCGCCGCGTTGCGGGCCAGCGCGACGAGCGCCGGCAAGAGCGGTCCCGGCGTCGCGGGCACGCCGAGCACGAGCGGCAGTTGGCCGATCGCGATGTGCGCGGCGATGCCCGCCAGGAAGCCGATGGTGACCGGTATCGAGAGCAGATCGGCGATCCAGCCGGCGCGCAGCACGCCCGCGACGGCGAGCGTCAGCCCCGTCAGCAACGCCGTGACGCCGACGAGCGCCGGATACGGTGCCGAGCCCGCGACCGCAAGCGCCGCGATGGAGCCGGCGAAAATCGGCGCGATCGTCGAATCGGCGCCGACCGAGAGATAGCGGTTCGATCCGAACAGCGCGAACGCGATCGAGCCGGCGGCAAACGCGTAGAGTCCCGTCTGCGGAGGCATCCCGGCGAGCCGCGCCGTCGCGATCTGCTCGGGGATCGCGATGGCGGCCAGCATCGCGCCGGCGATCAGATCGTTCGGCAGCCACGCCGGCCGGAAGCCGCGCAACGTCGCCAACATGATTGCGTGCTTTTGGTGGCGCCGCGGCCGCGACCTTGCGCGAGCGAAAGTTGAGTACTAAATCGTTTCGCGGCGCGTCGCGACAAGGGAGCCGTCCGCCCGGCGCGAACGGACGGGCCTCGGCATGACTGGTTTCGCACACGTCGCGATCGACGGACCTGCCGGCAGCGGGAAGACGACGGTCGCGCGGGCGCTGGCCCGGCGGCTGGACGTGCTCTACCTCGATACGGGTGCGATGTACCGGGCGCTCGCGCTCGTGGCGCTGCGCGCCGCCGCCGACCCCGCCGACGAAGCGGCCATGCTCGAACTCGCGCGCGAGCGCCCGATCCACGTGACGCTGGACCGCGAAGCGCCGCTCGGCTTCCGCGTGTTCGCGGGCGACGACGAACTCGGATCCGAATTGCTCGGGAACGACGTCAGCGGCATCGTGTCGCTCGTGGCCGCGCACCCGCGCGTGCGCGAGCTGATGGTCGAGCGGCAGCGGGCGATCGCGGCGCAGGGCCCCGTCATCATGGCGGGACGCGACATCGGCACGGTCGTGCTGCCCGACGCGCCGCTGAAAATTTTCCTGACCGCGACCGTCGAGGAGCGCGTCGCGCGGCGCCGCTCGGAGCTCGCCGAACGCGGCGTGTTCGTCGACGCGGCGACGCTGCGCGAAGAGATCGAGCGCCGCGACCGCATCGACGAAACGCGAGCGGTCGCGCCGCTGCGGGCGGCCGACGACGCCGTCGAAATCGACTCGAGCGGCATGACGATCGACGCGGTCGTCGAGCGCATCGCGGGGCTCGTGAAAGCGAGCGGCATGTGAACCGCCCGTTCTACGAGTTCTCGAAAGCCGCCGTCCGCATCATCTTCACCGCGATTTGGCGGTTCCGCGTCGTGGGCGCCGAGCGCGTGCCTCGCTCGGGGCCGCTGATCGTCGCCTGCAACCACGTCTCGTACCTCGACCCGCCGGCCCTCGGGGCGGCCGTGCCGCGCCCCGTCACCTACATGGCCAAGGACGAGCTCTTCTCGATCCCGGTCCTGGGGCCGGTGATCCGCGGGCTCGGCGCCTTCCCGGTCGACCGGACCCGCGGCGACGTGGCCGCCATCAAGACGGCCCTCGGCATCCTCGAAACGGGCGCGTGCCTCGGCATCTTCCCGGAGGGCACGCGCAACAAGGACGGCTCGGGCAAGCCGCAGCTCGGGGTAGCGCTCCTTGCCTCGCTCTCAGGGGCCACCGTGCTGCCGGCACACGTGTCGGGAACGTCGCAGGCGAACCGGCTGGCGCGCGTCAGCGTCGTATTCGGGGAGCCGTTGCGATTTGAGACGGTAGGGAAAGCGAGGCGCGAGGACTTGGCGAAGTGGACGGATGACCTCATGAATCGGATCTACGCGTTGCGGGCCGCCGAGAGCGGCGGGAGATAAAGGGTGCTCATTCGGAAGGCAAAGACGCAGGGCTTCTGCTTCGGCGTCGCCATCACGCTGAAGAAGGCGGAGGAGACCGTCGCGGCGCGGGGGAGCGGCAACGTGACCACGCTCGGCCACATCGTCCACAACCCGCAGATGGTGCAGTCGTTCGAAGACAAGGGCCTGCGGAACGCGCATTCGGTCGACGAGGTCGATTCGGGCACGCTCTTCGTGCGCGCGCACGGGCTGCCGGTCGAAGTGTTCGAAAAGGCCGGCCAGAAGGGCCTTACCATCGTCGATGCGACCTGTCCGATGGTCACGAAGATTCACGTTCAGGCCGAGAAGCTGCGCGCCGACGGTTACAAGATCGTCGTCGTGGGCGATCCGAATCATCCCGAAGTCAAAGGTACGCTCTCGCACGTGCCGGGCGCATGGATCGTACAGGAGCCGGCCGACGTGGACGCGCTGCCGCGTGCCAGCCGCGTGGGCGTCGTCGTGCAGTCGACGTGGTCGGGCGCCGGCTTCACCGAAATCGTGCAGAAGCTCAGCTCGAAGTACTACGAAGTGCGCGCGGTCAACACGATCTGCACGGACACGCACAACCGCCAGTCCGAGGCCGAGCAGCTCGCGCAGCAAGTCGAGGTCATGGTCGTGGTCGGCGGCAAGACGTCGGCCAACACGAAACACCTCGCGGATCTCGCCGCCACCAAGGGCGCGCGCTCGTACCACGTCGAGGGTCCGGACGAACTGCGGCCCGAGTGGTTCGCGGGCGTGAACGTCGCCGGGTTGATGTCGGGCGCATCGACTCCCGGCTGGCTCGTCGACGAGGTGGAAGCCCGGATGGAGGTTCTCAGCCGTCGAGCTAGTTAGCGTTATCGAAGCGCATCTCGCGCGCACGATCGAGCGCCGGCTGGGATCCTCTCCGATTTACGAGATGATCCGCTACCACTTCGGGTACGACGCGCCGGCGAAAACGAAACCCGGGAAGCGCTTGCGGCCGCAATTGCTCCTGCGAACCGCGCTCGAAGAGGGCGGTTCGATTACGTGCGCGCTCGACGCTGCGGTGGCGATCGAGATCTTGCACAACTACTCGCTCGTGCACGATGACATCGAGGACGGCGACGAGTTGCGCCACGGCCGCACGACGATCTGGGCGCAGTTCGGCATGGCGCAGGGCATCAACGCGGGCGACGCGCTCTGCGCGATTTCCTATCTGACGCTGCTGCACGAAGAAGCGGTGGTTCCGCCGGGCCGGGTCGTGGAGATGCTGCACGTGCTGCACGAAGCGAACCTGATGATGTGCGAGGGCCAGGGACTCGACATCAGTTTCGAAACGCGCTCGATCGTCACCATGCCGCAGTACTTGGAGATGATCGCGGGCAAGACGGGCGCGCTCTTCGCCGCGTCGTGCGAACTCGGCGCGCTCGCCGCGAGTTGCGAACCGGAGCGCGCGAAATCGTACGCGGCGCTCGGCCGCGCCTACGGCCTCGCCTTCCAGATTCGCGACGACGCGCTCGGAACGTGGGGCTCGACCGACGTCACCGGCAAGCCGAGCGGTGCCGACATCGCGCGGCGCAAGTGGAGCTTTCCCGTCGTCTGGGCGCTCGGCACGCCGCCTTCGCCCGATCGCGAGATCGTCGCGCGGGCCTACGCGCGTAACGCCCGCCTCGACGCCGAGGGCGTGGCCGAAGTGATCGCCGCGCTCGACCGGCTCGGCGCGCGCGAAGCGGCCGACGACGCGCACGACGCGGCGCTCGACGACGCCGACCGGATCGCGACCGAATCGAACATCGACGCGAACCGGTCGATCCGCGATTTTCTCGCCCAGGGCGCGCGCCGGGTTGCGTAGCGACGCCGCCGCGCCGCGCGCGGTTCGACCCGCGGCGCCGCCTGCCCGCGCGGCGGCGGGCTCCGCGGCGACGGCGCTCGCGTTCGGCCTCTTGCTCGTCGTCGCGCTGCTCGTCCGTCTGGCGTTCATCAACGCCGAGGGCTTCAAGAACGACGTCTCGACCTTCGAGAGCTGGTCGCTGACGCTGGCCGACCATCCGCTGCGCGATTTCTTCGCGACGGCCGGCTTTGCGGACTATCCGCCGGGTTACTTTTTCGTGTTGTGGTTCGTCGGGCACGCCTACCGGCTGCTCGTCCACGCCGATCCGACCTACGGTCTGCTGAAGATCGCCGTGAAGTTGCCGGCGATCGTCATGGATCTCGTCGATACGGTCTTGATTTACACGATCGTGCGCCGCTTCGCGTCGGTCGCCTGGGGGTTTGCGGCGGCGGCCGCGTACGCGTTCAACCCCGCGACGATCTTCATCTCCGCCTACTGGGGACAAGTCGATTCCGTCGCGGGCGGCCTGACGCTCGGCGCGCTGCTGCTCGTCATCGATGCGGGCAGGCGGACGGGCCGCGCGCAGACGCTGTCGCTCGTGGGCGCTTGGCTGCTGCTCGCCTACTCGATTCTGATGAAGCCGCCGGCCGTCGTGCTCGTGCCGCTGTTCCTGGCCTACGCGTTCGCCACCGACGACCGCGCCGAGCGCGCGCGCCGCATGGTTGCCACGGGCATCGGCATCGCGGGCTCGTTCGCGCTCGCGTACCTCGCCGCGCTCGCGTTTCATCCGGGCTGGAATCCGCTCGGCCAGTTCGCGTGGCTGCTCGGCCGGTACGCCTACGCCTCGGGCGTCTATCCGTATAACTCGGTCAACGCGTTCAACCTGTACGTGATGGCGGTCAACCATTTTTGGCAGCCGGACTCGGTCCTGATTCCGGCGTGGAACGTGGCGGGTCACGTCATCGGCCTGCCGCTCTACGTGTGGGGGATCGGCCTCTTCGCGGCGGCGGTGCTGCTGGTCGTCTCGCGCTACGTGCAGCGGCGCGACCCCGTCGCGATCCTGGAAGCGGCGATGATTCTCTCGCTCGGCTACTTCGTGCTCTCGACGCGCATGCACGAACGATACATCTTCAACGCCGTGCTGCTCGCGGTGCCGCTCGTTTTTTACCGTCGCCGCTACGTGTACGCGACCTACGTGCTCTCGTTCACGCTGCTGGCGAACTTGTTCTACTCGTTCGACTACCTGCGCGTCGTCGACGGTCACATCGGGGGCGTCGACCCGACCGACCTCTTCCCATACCTGAGCCGGCCGTGCGCGCTGCTCAACGTCGCGACGTTCTTCTATCTCGGTTACGTGTATTTGGGGGCCGGGAACGACGCGCTCGAGCGGTTCGACTTCGGCGGCGTGCTGGCGCGCGCCGGATCGCGCGCGCGCGCCTGGTTCTCGCCGCTCGAGGGCACGGCGTGGATGACGGCCCGCGACTGGGTGCTGGCCGCGAGCCTCTCGATCGCTTCGTTCGTCCTGACCTTCATCGATTACACGTGGCCGTCGGAAAAGATCTTCGACGAGATCTACTACGCTCGCGCGGGCGAAGAGTATCTCTCGCACAAGGAAATCTTCGAGTTCACGCACCCGCCGCTGACGAAGCTGTGGATCACGCTTTCGATGATTCTCTTCGGCGGTTTGCACCACGGCGGCGATACCGCCGCGGGCTGGCGCTTCCTGAACCTCGTGATGGGCGCCTTGATGGTCTTCGCCATCTACTGCTTCGCCAAGCGCCTCCTCGGCTCGACGCCGTTCGCGACGGTCGCCGCCGGGTTGCTCCTCTTCGACGGCTTCCACTACGTTCAGTCGCGCATCGCGACGCCCGAGATCACGGTCGCGTTCTTCTCGCTGCTGACGCTCTACGCGTTCTACCGTTTCTGGATCGCGAGCCAAGTGCGCGTCGCGCCGCTGCTCGCGCGTGCGTCGTGGCCGCCGTACGCGGCCGCCTTCGCGGGCGTAGCGGTGCTCGCCGCGGTCTTCGCGAGCGCCGTCGCGCACGGGCAGGGCCGAGCGGCCTGGATCGTCGCGTTCCTCTACGCCGCGAGCGGCTTGTACGTCGCGGCGCGTGCGCTCGTGCCGCGCCTGCTGCGCTCGCAACACGTCGTTTCGTACGCCGAGGGTTCGCGCGTGGCAGGCGGCGTGCTGCGCACGCCGGACGACGGTCTGATACCCGCGCATGGCGCGCCCACGGCCGGGCGCACGACGCACCTCGAGAAGAACGAATTGGTGTTCGACGACGAAGGCGTGCGCGTCGCCTACGCGCGCGGCGGCGCGGTCGAGTACGCGAGCGACGACGGCACGGCGAACTTCGCGCCCGCGGGGACGATGCGCGCCGGCGCCGCCACGATCGACGGCGCGCGCGACGGCCGGCTGTGGCTCTGGCTGCTGGCCCTGTCGGCGGGGTGTCTGGCGGCGAGCAAATGGAACGGCCTGTTCGACTTTTTCGTCGTGTGGGGCTTGACGTTCGCGGTCGTCCTGCAGCGGCAGTGGGGCACGCTGTTGCGCGCCGCCGGCCGGGCGAGCGCCGGGCTCGCGCTGTGGGGCAATCCGTTCGGTTTTTCGATCGACCTGGTCGTGGCGACGATGCTCTTCGTCGGCGGCACGATCTACACGCTCTGCTACATCCCGTACTTCACGCTCGGCCACACCTTCGGCGATCTGGTCGGTCTGCAGCAGCAGATGTTCGGGTACCATTACGACCTCAAAGCCACGCATCCGTACGGCTCGAAATGGTGGCAGTGGCCGTTCATCCTTCGACCGATTTCGTATTACTATCACGACTGGCGCGTGGGCGCGGCGACGCAAGATCCGACGGCATGCTGCGTCGCGGAGATCATTGCGATCCCCAACCCGGCCGTGTGGTGGTTCGGCCTCGTGTCGATTCCGGTCATCGCCTGGCTCGGCTGGCGGGAGCGCAACAAGGGCTTCATCCTGCTCGTGTGCGCGTACTTCTTGCAGTGGCTGCCCTGGGCGTCGTCGCCGCGCGTCGCGTTCGAATACCATTTCTTCCCGAACCTGGCGGTCATCTGTCTGGCCAACGCCGCCGTCTTGCAGCGGGCTTGGCAGTACGGAAAAACGGAGTGGCCGCGCGTTGCGGTCGCCGCGTATCTCATGCTCGTCGTCGTGCTGTTCTTCTTTTTCTACCCGGTGCTGGCGGGTCTGCACGTTCGCTGGGACGTTTGGGACGCACGCATGTGGCACTGGCTGATGCACAACCAGTGGGTCTAGCAATGCGGGGGGTGCTGGCGGCCGCCGCGCTGCTCGCATCGAGCGTGCCCGCGAACGCTCAACAGGTTCCGGCGGCGTACAAATCGCTGTATCGCTTCTCGGGGCATCCGAGCGACGGCGCCGCTCCCTTGACGGGACTCGTCGGCGCGGGCGGTGTGCTTTACGGCATGACGTCGGCAGGCGGTCGATACGGCGGCGGCACGGTATTCACGATCACGACCGCCGGGCAAGAAGCTGTGTTGCACGATTTCGGCGCATCGCCGTCGGACGGTACGTCTCCGCTCGGGAGTTTGCTCGACGTCGGCGACACGTTGTACGGCACGACGTTTAGCGGCGGTTCGCACGGTCGCGGGACGGTCTTCAAAATCACGACCGCTGGGCAGGAGAGCGTTCTTTACAACTTCGGCGCGTCGCCGAACGACGGCACCGGCCCCGCGGCGGGCCTCATCGACGTCCGCGGCACGCTGTACGGGACCACCGCGTACGGCGGATCGCACGGCGGCGGCACCGTCTTCACGATCGCGCCGTCGGGGCAGCAAAGCATTCTCTATAATTTCGGCAGCTCCGCGGTGGACGGTGCAACTCCCGAAGCGAGCCTGCTCGATATCGACGGCACGTTGTACGGCACGACGTATCTGGGCGGAACGAGCGGCAACGGCACCGTTTTTTCGCTCACCACCACGGGCTGGGAAAGCGTTCTCCATCGCTTCGCGGGAGCGCCGGACGGCGCCGGACCCGTCGGCGCGCTCGTCGCGGTCAACGGCACCTTGTATTCCACGACCCTGTTAGGTGGCGGGAAGCGTTGCAACTGCGGAACCGTTTTCTCCGTCACCATCTCGGGCCGTGAGAACGTCGTCTATCGCTTCGGCAGCCGGCCGCAGGACGGTCAGGATCCCGCCGCCGGCCTGGTAAGCATTGGCGAAACCCTCTACGGCACGACCTCAGCGGGCGGGGCGCCCCACGGCTCCGTTTCCGGAACGGTCTTCAAAGTCACCACTCTGGGCCGTGAGAGCGTGTTGTACCGCTTCGGAGCTCGGCCCGGGGACGGTTCCGCTCCGCGCGCGCCGCTGGTCGACCTGGCCGGTACGCTCTACGGCACGGCTTCCTCCGGGGGCGAAGGAATGAATCGATGCCGTTCGTTCCCGCAAGGCTGCGGCACCGTCTTCTCGATCGAACCATAGCTCTACACCGTCAACGACTGCAGGTTTTAGCGATGTCCGGTCATTCGAAGTGGCATAACATCAAGCTGAAGAAGGGCAAGGTCGACGCGCAGCGCGGCGCGCTCTTCACCAAGCTTTCGAAGGAAATCATCCTCGCCGTTAAGGGCGGGTCGCCCGATCCCGAAGCCAACTACCGGCTGAAGATGGCCGTCGAGAAGGCGCGCGAGAACAACGTGCCGGCCGACAACATCAAGCGCGCGATCGCGCGCGCGAGCGGTGCGGACGGGGCCAAGGATATCGAAGAGATCCGTTACGAGGGCTACGGTCCGGCGGGCGTCGCCGTCGTGGTCGACGCGGCGACCGACAATCGCAATCGCACGGCCTCGGAGTTGCGGTTTCTCTTCAGCCGGCACGGCGGCACGCTGGGCGAGACGGGTTCCGTCGCGTGGATGTTCGAGCCGCGCGGTCTCATCGAAGTCGAAAACGGCGCGCTCGGCGAGGACGCGCTGACCGAAGCCGCGCTCGTCGACGGCGTCGTCGACGTGCGCTACGACGACGGCAGCGCCGAGGGCCGCACCGTCGTGTCCACCGAACCCGCCGCGCTCGCCGCCGTGCGCGACGCGCTCGTGCGCGCGGGCCTGCGCGTCACCTCGATGGTGCTCGGCGTCGAAGCGAAGCAGACGGTCGAGCCGGCGGGCACCGACCTGAGCGCGGTCGTGGCGTTCCTCGACGCGCTCGAAGAGCACGAAGACGTGCAGCGCGTCTATTCGAACGCCGTCCTCGATCTCGCGCAGCTCGAAGCGCTCGCGTGACCGGCGCGCGCCCGCGCAGCGTCGCTCGCCGGACGCGCTCGTGGTTCGCGCGCCAGGATTGGGTATTTGCGGTGGCGCTCGCGGCCTTCGTCGGCGTCGGCGTGTGGTTCGGCCGCGCGATTGCCGACTTTCTCGCGCCGTCGGCGCGCACGACGAGCGTGCCGGCGCTAGTGGGCGAGACGCTCTCGGACGCGCTCTCCACCGCCGACCGCACGCACCTCAAGGCTTCGGTCGTGCAGCGCGCCACGAGCGATCGCTACCCACGCGACGTCGTCATGCGGCAAGATCCGCCGGCCGGCGCGCAAGTGCGCGAAGGGCGGCAGATCTCGCTCGTCGTGTCCAACGGCGTGCAGATTTTTCCGATGCCCGATCTGCGGTACGAGTCGCTGCGTGAAGTCGGACTCGACCTCTCCCACTTCAAATTGCAGCTCGGCAAGATCAAGTACGTGCAGAACGACGAGGTGCCGGCCAACCGCGTCGTCTCGCAAGATCCGCCGCCGCTCTCCTCGGTGCGCGTCGGTTCGGTGGTCAACGTCGACCTCTCGAAGAGCGGCCCGCCGACGGTCCGCGTGCCGAACTTCATCGGCATGCCGATCGACGAAGCTCGCAACGCGGCGTCGGACGCGCGCGTCCGGCTCGGGCAAATCGTGTGGACGCCCTTCGGCCGTAGCGGCCCGCCCCGCGGCTTCGTCGTGCGCCAGGCGCCGGGGCCGGGCACGGACATCGACTCGTCACAGTTCGTCTCGCTCCAGGTCAGCGCGGGCCCCGGCGAAGCGGGCTACATCATCCGTCAGGTCCACGCGACGGCCACGATTCCGGGCGACGTGGGGAGCGCGGAAAAGTCACCGCTGGTCCGCGTCGAAGTACGTGACGAGACCGGCAGCTGGAACGTCTACAACGCATACGCGCAGCCCAAGGAAAAATTGGAGTTCAACCTGACGGTGGTCGGCACCGCGGAACTCGACGTTTACATCAATAACGAGCTGCTCGACTCCACGAGACTCGGCGTCGAACCCGACCTCTCGAAACCGTCCGCCTCCCCGGCTCCGAAGGGAAAACATCGATGAAGATCGCGCCGTCGCTCCTGTCCGCGGATTTCAGCAAGATCGCCGCCGACATCGCCATGCTCGAAGGCGCGGGCGCTGACTATCTGCACCTCGACATCATGGACGGGCGCTTCGTTCCCAACTTGACCTGGGGCCCGAAAATCATCGGCGATCTGCGCAAGCTCTCGCCGCTATGCTTCGACGCGCACCTGATGATCGTCGAGCCGGAAAAGTACGTCGAAAATTTCCGCAAAGCGGGCGCGGACATCATCACGATCCACTACGAAGCGACGACGCACGTGCAGCGCGTGCTGAGCTTCGTGCGCTCGCTCGGCGCGAAGGCCGGCATCTCGCTCAATCCCGCGACGCCCGTCTCGATGTTGCAGGACGTGATCGAAGACGTCGATCTGATCCTCATCATGAGCGTCAATCCCGGGTTCGGCGGCCAGGCGTACATCCCCAATTCGCTCAAGAAAGTGCGTGAGGCGCGCGCGCTCATCGACGCGCACAATCCCGCCTGCGAACTGGAGATCGACGGCGGGATCGGCCGCAAGAACATCGCCGAGGTCGTCGCCGCCGGTGCCGATGTCGTCGTGATGGGTTCGAGCATTTTCGGCGCCGCCGATCCGGCCGCGGAACTGCGCGCGCTGCGCGCGCTCGCCGAACCCGCGCCCGCAGGCGCGCTGCGCTGACCGAAGACGATCTCGTCGCGGCGCTGCGCGAGGTCGCGGAAGCGCCGCAGACGGGTCGTGGAGCGCGGCCGATCGTGCTCGGCATCGGCGACGACGCCGCCGCTTGGCAACCGTCGCGCGGCAGGCTGTCCGTCATCACGACCGATGCGCTCGTCGAGGGCGTGCATTTCTTCGCGGGCGAACCCGACGGCGCCGCAGTCGGGCATCGCGCCATGGCGGCGAACCTCTCCGACATCGCGGCGATGGGCGCGCGGCCGCTGCTCGCGACCGTGGCTCTCGGCGTCGCGCCGTGGGTCACGCAGGCGTGGATCGTCGCCGCCTATCGCGCGATGGCGGCGCTCGCCGCGCGGCACGGCGCTCGCATCGCGGGCGGCGACATCGTGCGGTCGCCGGTCGTCTCGTTCGCGCTGACGGTCGTCGGCGACGTGTCGCGCACGCAACTCAAGCGGCGCGACGGCGGGCGGCCGGGCGACGTCCTGGCCGTGACCGGCCCACTCGGCGCGAGCCGCGCCGGGCTCGAACTGTTCCGGCATGACTATCCGGCCATCGAGGAAACGCAGCGTGCTGCGGCGCGTGCCGCGTTTGCGACGCCCCTGCCGCGGCTGCGCGAGGGGCGCTGGCTCGCCGCCTCGGCCCACGTCCACGCGATGATGGATTCCTCGGACGGCCTCTCGACCGATGCCGGCCGGTTGGCCCGCGCGTCGGGCTGCGGCGCGTTGCTCGAGGGCGTACCGGTGCATCCCGCGGCGGAGGCGGTCGCGCGCGCCGCCGGCGACGAGCCGCTGGCCTACGCGCTCCACGGCGGCGAGGATTTCGAATTGTTGGTGGCCGTCGCGCCGCGCGCGTTTGGCCACCTGGCGGCGCGGTACCGCGCGCACTTCGGCACGCCGCTCTTGCCCGTCGGCCGGCTCGAGGCGGAACCGGGTTTGCGGCTCGACGGCGGCGCCGGCCGACGCGACCTCGCGGCCGCGGGCTGGGACCATCTCGCCGCGCTCGAGGTCAACGGGGCGCGATGATCAGGACTCGCTCGTCGCGGTACAGCGCGACCCCGCAATCGAGCGCGGCGTCGCGCCGGGCGGCGGCCTGCGGACCGCGCGGCACGAGGACGACCAACGCCGCGTGAGCGGCGGCCGCCTGCGCGCAGGGCCGCCCGTCGCGCGCGGCAGCCACGCGGGCGTCGGGCGCGACGTCGGCCAGGAGCCGCGGCGGCACGTCCCAGGCGACGAGCGCGGAGGGGTCGTGGGCGGCCAGCCACGTGAAGGCGCCGGTGCCGTAGGCGGCGTCGGCGGCGGCCGCGGCCCGCTGCGGGCTCGGCCGGGCGCAGGCCGCCGGAACGAAAAAGAGCCCGATCGCGACGGCGATGCGGACTCCCGGAACGAACCGCAGGCGGCTCAGCCGGCGCGTTTGACCCGGCGCGAGCGCAGGCACTGGGTGCACACCTTGAGGGTCGTGTGCGTGCCGCGTTCGTCGACGCGCACGGGCTGCAGGTTCGGCAGCCAGCGGCGCTTGGTCTTGTTCATCGCGTGGCTCACGTTGTTGCCCGCCATCGGGCCTTTTCCGCACACGTCGCAGCGCTTGGCCATCTCGAATTCCTACCCGATCCTCGCAGAAAAACACGAACGCCGCACCCTGCAGGCCGACGCAACCTCCGGAGTTTAGCACGCGGACCCCCGCTTTTCAAGCGCTTCGGCGGCAGGGCCGCGAAGCAGGAAATGCGCCGCGGCGGGGTCCACGTAGGGACCCGCAGCCCCTAGCGGCCCCCAAGGACACACAACTCTCTTGAACGGTACACTCCCGCGCATCGCCGTCGACGCGATGGGCGGCGACAACGCTCCCGAGGAAATCGTGGCCGGGGCAGCCCTCGCCGCTCGCGAGGGGCTGGGCCGCATGCTGCTGGTCGGCGACGCGGCGCGAATCGAGCCGCTGCTCGCGCAGCACGGCGAGACCGGCATCGAAATCGTGCACGCGCCCGGCGCCGTGGCGATGGATGCGAATCCGGCGCAAGCGGTGCGCAACTGCGACGAAACCTCGCTCGGCGTCGCGGTCACGCTCGTGCGCGACGGCGCCGCGGACGCGGTCGTCTCCGCCGGGAACAGCGGGGCGTTCTTGGCGATCGCGCTCGTGCGGCTGCGAACGATCGCGGGCGTCGCGCGCCCGGCGATCGCCGTCGTGTACCCGGCGCGGTACGGACCCGTCGTCGTGCTCGACAGCGGGGCGAACGTCGATTGCCGCCCCGAGTGGCTCGCGCAGTTCGGCGTCATGGGCAGCGCGTACGCGCGTGCCGTGCTCGGCATCGAGCGGCCCAAGGTCGGCGTCATCTCGGTCGGCGAGGAGCGCAACAAGGGCAACGCGCAGGCGATCGAAGCGGCGCGCCTGCTCGAAGCGGCGCCCGTCGATTTCATCGGCAACGTCGAAGGCAAAGACGTTTTCGTGAACCTCGCGGACGTCTGCGTGACCGACGGCTTCGTCGGCAACGTGATGCTCAAACTTTCCGAGGGCGCCGCTTCGCTCATCGGCGACATCGTGGTCGGCGAAATCAAGGGCGGCAACGCGCTCACGAAACTCGGCGCGCTGCTCGTGCGCCCGGCGCTGCGGCGCGTGCGCGAAAAACTCAGTTACGATAACTACGGCGGCGCGCCGCTGCTGGGCCTGCGGGGCAACTGCATCGTGGCCCACGGCCGCGCCAATCGATTTGCCGTGCGCAGCGCGATCCGCGCCGCCGAGGCCGAAGTGCGCGAGGACGTCGTCGGCCGCATCGGCGAGTTGTTGGCGTCGGTCGCGGAGCGCGAAGCGAAGGAAGCCTAACACGGCCGCGGGCGCTGCAGCCGGCGGCGGACTCTACGTCCACCTGCCGTTCTGTCCGTACGTTTGTCCGTACTGCGACTTTGCGAAGTGGCCGCTACGGCGCTCGGACGCCGCGCGCTACTTGGCGGCGCTGCATCGGGAGCTGGACGCGGCGCCGGCGTTCGCGGCGGCGACGCTCTTTTTCGGCGGCGGCACGCCGAACACGTACCCCGCGTCCGAGGTGGCGCGCTTGGCGGCGCGCGCGCGCGAACGGTTCGCGCCGGAGGGCTTCGCCGAGGTGTCGATCGAGATGAATCCTGACGCCGCACTATGCGAGCCGGCCGTCTTCGAGACGTACCGCGCGGCGGGCGTCGATCGCGTCTCGTTCGGCGTGCAGTCGTTCGTGCCGGCGGAACTCGCCGCGCTCGGCCGGCGGCACGACGCCGCCGACGTCGCGAACGCCGTCGCCGCCGCGCGGCGCGCCGGCTTCGACAACGTGTCGCTCGACTTGATCTTCGGCACGCCCGGTCAAACCGCCGCGACGTGGCGCGAATCGCTCGACGCGGCGCTCGCGCTCGCGCCCGAACACGTCTCGACCTACGGCCTGACCGTCGAACCGAACACGCCGTATGCGGAGTGGTTCGCCCGGCGACCGGCCGATTTCGGTTCGAACGAGCTGGAAGCGGAACTCTACGCGATCGCGATCGACACGTTGACCGCGGCCGGATTAGAGCACTATGAGATTAGCAATTTCGCGCGGGCCGGACGGCGCTGTCGCCACAATGCAAACTACTGGCAGAACGGTGAATACCTCGGCCTCGGCGTCGGCGCGGCGTCGTACCGCAACGGAGTCCGCTCCGTCGCAACGCGCGATCTCGGCGCGTATCTCGCGGCGGCCGAGTCGGGCGGGGCGATTCCCGGCGACGCGGAGCGGCTGGCGGGTGCGGCGCTGCTCGGCGAAGCGACGATGCTGCTGCTGCGGACGGCCGAGGGAGTGGATGCCACGGCTTTTGCGAAACGATACGGCGTTGACTTTCATGATTACTACGAGCCGGTTCTCACAGAAATGCGCGCCGCGGGAACGCTGGACGTGACGGACTCGCACGTCCGGCTGACGCGCCGCGGCCGTTTCGTCGCCAACGACGTGTGCGGCGCGTTCGTGACGTTCGCGGGGTAGCGATGTCGACGACGCTGCTGCGCATCTCGTTCATGGCCGTCTTCGCGGTCGCCGGCTTCCTGCTCGGCCGCGAAGCGTACGTGCATTTGATTTCGCTTCACGTGGCTAACGGCACGTGGCTGATCGCACTGACGATCGTCGTGCCCGTCGCGGGCGCCCTGCTCGGCCTCTTCGCGGCGCCCGTCGCGCAGTCGATCTTCGAGGTCGAACTGGACTCCGTGGAGCGTACGCTCGAACGCCTGACGCCGAATCAGATCGTCGGCGGGGCGATCGGCTTGATCGCGGGCTTGGTGATCGCGTTCCTCGTGAAGAGCGTGCTCTTCGAGTTCATCTCGAGCGCGAGCGTCGCCGGACGGTACGTGGTCAACGTCGCGTACATCGTCTTGAGCCTCTTCGCGGCGTATCTGGGCGCGCGCGTCGGCTCCAAACAGCAGCTCGGGAGTCTGGCGGCGGGGCGAACGCCCGGTGCGGCGCCCGCGCCCGCGCTCGTACCCAAGTTGATCGACACGTCGGTGATCGTCGACGGCCGCATCCTGGAGATCGTGGAGAGCGGATTTCTCGAAGGGCCGCTCGTGCTGCCGCGTTTCGTGCTGCGCGAACTGCAGTTGATCGCCGATTCCGTCGACGCGATGAAACGCGCCCGGGGCCGCCGCGGGCTCGAGGTGCTGGCGAAACTGCAGGAGACGGTTCCGCTCGAAATCGTCGATCAGGATTACGCCGACCTCACCGGCGTCGACGCGAAGCTCGTGAGGATGGGGCGCGAACGCAGCGCGAAACTGCTGACGAACGACTACAACCTCAACCGCGTCGCCAACGTGGAAGGCGTGGCCGTGCTCAACATCAACGAACTGGCCGGCGCGGTCAAGCCCGTCGTGCTGCCCGGCGAAGAGCTGCACGTGGCGATCGTGCGCGACGGCAAGGAGGCGCACCAGGGCGTCGGCTACCTCGACGACGGGACGATGATCGTCGTGGAGAACGGCCGCAGGCTCATGGGCGAAGAGACGGACGTGCAGGTGACGAGCGTGCTCCAGACGGTCGCCGGGCGGATGATCTTCGCCAAGGTGAAGCGCCCGAGCCAGGTCTTGCCGTGACGTTCGCCGCCATCGTCGTGGCGGCGGGACGCGGCGTGCGCTTCGGCCGGCCCAAACAGCTCGTGCCGCTCGCCGGAAAGCCGCTCGCGGCGTGGTCGATCGCAACCTTCGGTGCGATGAGCGAACTTGAAGATCTCGTGATCGCCACGGAGGAAGAGCACGTGGGCGCCATGGCGGCGCTCGCGGCCGAGTTCGCGCCGCGCTTGCAGGCGACGGTCGTGCGCGGCGGCGCCACGCGCCAGGAGAGCGTCGAACGCGCCTTGGCGGCGGTTCCCGCGCGCTGCGACGCCGCCTTCGTGCACGACGGGGCGCGCCCGCTCGTGCGCGCCGAGGACGTGCGCGCCGGGATGGCGCTGACGGCGCCGGGCTTCGGCGCGCTGCTCGCGGCTCCCGTGGTCGATACGATCAAGGTCGTCTCGGCCGGCAGCGACGTCGTCGCGGAAACGCTGGACCGCTCGCGGCTGTGGGCCGCGCAAACGCCGCAGTTCGGAACGCTCGCCGACCTGCGTCGCGCGCACGCGGCGGCGCGCGCCGACGGATTCGAAGCGACCGACGATGCGATGCTGCTCGAACGCGCGGGCTGCACCGTGCGCGTCGTGCCCGCCGGCGGCGAGAACTTCAAAGTGACGCATCCGTCCGATCGCGTGCTCGCCGAAGCGATTCTGCGCGAACGCGCGACGGAGCCCTTGGCCGGGTGAGGGCGCCGCTTCGCGTGGGACACGGCTTCGACGCGCATCGTTTCGCCGAGGGACGGCCCTTCGTGCTCGGCGGCGTGACCATACCCTACGAGCGCGGCCCGCTCGGTCATTCCGACGCCGACGTGCTCGCGCACGCGATGAGCGACGCGATTCTCGGCGCGTGCGCGCTCGGCGATCTCGGGCGGCACTTTCCCGACAGCGACGACCGTTGGAAGGGCGCGGATTCGATGCACCTCCTGGCGGCCTGCGTCGCGATGGCGCGCGAACGCGGCTACGACGTCGCGAACGTCGACGCGACGGTCGTCGTGCAGGCGCCGAAGCTCGCGCCGCACCTCGACGCGATCCGGACCAAGGTCGCGAGCGTGTTGCGGCTCGACGTCGAGGACGTCAGCGTCAAGGCCAAAACGAGCGAGGGCATGGGCTACACGGGCGACGGTACCGGCATCGCGGCGTATGCCGTCGCGACGCTCGTGCGCGCGACGTGACGATGGCGCTCGACCGTTCGGTTCTCGGCGAAGCGATGCAGCGCGCGGGGCTGCTCGAGACGCCCGCGCCGCCGGCCGCGATGCGCTGGATCGACACGTTCCTCGAGGCCTACGGCGAGACGGTCGCAAGCGCCGACGAAGCCTTGCCCGTGGTGGCGGCGTTGCGCGCGGAGGCCGTCGTGATTCCGGCGCTCGCGCTCGAACGGCTGCGCAACCGTCAAGTCCTGTTCTTCCTCGACACGGTCGGTCAATACATCGACGATCAAGCCGAACTGCGCGGCTTGCCGGTCGAGCGCGATGTGACGACGCTCGCCGAGGAATTCGGACTGGCGCGCGAAGATGCGTTGTGGGCGGTCCGCATGGCGCTCACGGCGAGCGAGGCGGGGCCGCCGCTCGACCTCATCTTTCCCTTGCTCGGACACGATCGAATCATGATGCGCATCGGCGCGGTCGCGTCGCACCTGTTGCACGGCCGCGGGCTCGAACCGATCAAGTACGGCCCGGGCGGCGTGCCGTTCGAAACGATCCGGGGAATCAAACCGGCGTGAGCCTGCTCGGCGAGATTCTCGACGATCTGCGCGTGCCCGTCGAGCGCGATCCCGCGGCGCGCGGTCCGCTCGACGTCATCTTGTCCTATCCCGGCTTCCACGCGATCACCGCGCACCGCATCATCCACCGGCTCGACCGTCTGGGTATTCCGCTGCTGCCGCGCTTCCTCTCGAACGTAGTGCGCTTTGCGACGGGCATCGAAATCCATCCGGCCGCGCGCATCGGCCGGCGGTTCTTCATCGATCACGGCATGGGCGTCCTGATCGGAGCGACGGCCGAGATCGGCAACGACGTCACGCTCTACAAAGGCGTGACCCTCGGCGGCACGAGCCTGGGCAAAGGCAAACGGCATCCGACCCTCGGCAACGACGTCGTGGTGGGGACGAACGCGACGATCCTCGGCGCCATCGTCGTGGGCGACGGCTCGCGCATCGGCGCGGGCTCGGTCGTGGTGCGCGACGTGCCGCCCCGCTCGACCGTGGTCGGCATCCCGGGACGCGTCGTCCTGCAGGACGGCAGCCCCGTGTCGCCTTCGACCAAGTACGTGGAGATGGCCGACCCGACGGCCGCCGTGATCCAGCAGTTGGCGGAACGGGTCGAGGCGCTGGAACGGCGCCTCGCCGAGCTCGGCGCGCCGACGCAGGCGCCGCGCGCCCCGGCCGTCAACTCCGCCATCTTCGACGATGTCTCTCCGTCTATATAACTCTCGCACGCGTTCGGTCGAAGTATTCGAACCGCGCGATCCGGCGCACGTGCGCATGTACGTGTGCGGCCTCACGCCGTCCGCCGAAGCGCATCTGGGGCACGCGCGCTCGTTTCTCTTCTTCGACGTGCTGCGCCGCTACCTCACGCATCGCGGCTACCGCGTCACCTACGTGCGCAACGTGACCGACATCGACGACCGCAGCATCGCCGCCGCCCGCGAGCGCGGCGTGCCGTTCGGCGAGGTCGTCGAGGGTTTCTATAGCAGTTTCCAGCGCTCGATGAACCGCCTCGGCGTGCTCGAACCCGACCACGAGCCGCGCGCGACGCAGTACGTGCCGCAGATCCTCGATATGATCGCGATGCTGGTCGAGCGCGGCAACGCCTACGTCGTGGGCGACGGCGTCTACTTTGCCGTCAACTCGTTCGAGCGCTACGGCGCGCTCTCGGGCCGCAACGTCGACGAATTGCTCGTCGGCGCGCGCATCGCGCCGGGCGAAGAGAAGCGCGATCCCCTCGACTTCGCGCTCTGGAAGTTCGCGAAGCCGGACGAACCGTCGTGGCCTTCCCCTTGGGGCGCCGGCCGGCCCGGCTGGCACATCGAGTGCTCGGCGATGGCGCACGCGCTCTTGGGCGAGCCGCTCGACATCCACGGCGGCGGGTACGATCTCGTGTTCCCGCATCACGAGAACGAGATCGCGCAGTCGGAATCGATCTTTCCCGAACGCTTGGCCAACGTCTGGATGCACGGCGGCCTGCTGCAATTCGACGGCAAGAAGATGTCGAAGTCGCTCGGCAATTTCGAGCCGCTCTCGGATCTGCTCGACCGCCACGATCCGCAAGCGATCAGGCTGCTGTTCCTGCAGACGGGCTATCGCAAGCCGATGAACTTCACCGACGAGTCGCTCGCGGGCGCGACGACGGGGTTGCGCCGGCTGCAGGCGGCCTACGACGCGATGCGCGCGGCGCGCGTCGACGGCGCGCACGACGAAGCCGCGGCGCGCGCGTTCGTCGACGCGGCGCGGCAGCGCTTTTACGGCGCGCTGGACGACGATTGCAACACCTCGGGCGCGGTCTCGGTGCTCTTCGATCTCGCGGCCGCGGCCAGCGACTGCATCGCCGCCGGCGCGGCGAGCCACGTCGCGGCGTTCCTGCACGAAGCGATGGGCGTGCTCGGCATCTCGCCGAGCGCCCGGCCGCACGTCGCCGAAGCGTCGCTAAGCGAGAAACTGCACACGATCGGCAGCGTCACGCATCGCATCGTGCGGCGCGGCGAGACGCACCTCACGGGCGCCGCGGTCGAGCGCTTGCGCGCGCTCGTGGGCGAGATCGTGCCGCCGCACCCGGTCGCGCCCTCTGACGCGGTCGACGCGGTCGTGGAGGCGCGCATTCGCGCCAAGTCGGAGCGGGATTTCGCGCTCGCCGACAAATTGCGCGCGGCGCTCGCCGAAGCCGGCGTCGTCCTGGCCGATTCGAAGGAGGGGACGACGTGGAGCGCCGGCGACTAGGCTCGCGCCGCCCGCCCAACCGCAAGGATCAAGTCGATCTCGACGACGTCATCTACGGCGTGCACGCCGTCGAGGAGGCGCTGAATGCGAAGGAGTCGCTGCGCAGGCTCTACGTCGGCGACGAGCGCAAGCGCGATCCGGCGCTGCGCAAAATGCTCGACGACGCGCGCGCCACGGGCGTCCCGATCCGTTTCGAGAGCCGCACGTTCTTCACGCAGTTTCCGTATCGCGCGCACCAGAGCGTCGTCGCGCTCGGCGTTCCTTTCGAATACGTGACGCTCGAAGAGGCGATCGCCGCGCGCGCCGCTGGCCAGTCGCTCTTCGTCGTGCTCGACCACATCACGGATCCCCACAACGCGGGCGCCATCATTCGCTCGGCGGAGTGCGCCGGGGCGACGGCGGTCGTGATCCCCGAGCGGCGCGCCGCCGGCGTGAACGCGACGGTGCGCAAGGCGGCGGCGGGCGCGACCGCCCACATCCCGATCGCCCGCGTGGCCAACGTCGCCGGGGCGCTACGGGTGATGAAGAAGGCCGGCATCTGGACGGCCGGGGCCGCCGCGGCCGAGGGCGCCCTCGACTACACCCGGGCCGACCTCAAGGGCGACGTCGCCATCGTCATCGGCGCGGAAGGCGACGGCATCTCGCAGGTCGTCCGCAAGGAGTGCGACTTCCTGGTACGGATCCCGATGTTCGGCGAACTCGAGTCGCTCAACGCTTCGGTGGCGGCGGGCATCCTGCTGTTCGAGGCACGGCGCCAGCGGGCATCGCAAGGCTAGTCTCGCTCGCTTACCTTGGCGCTGCCCCCAGCGACCGGCGTCACGCCGGGAGTGTGCCCGGCGTCTAAGTCGCGAGCGGGTGCGGGTCCGTCCTTGACGCGCTAGGAGGACCCTCCTATACTTGTTTAGATGCGGTCGGCTCGACGGGCTCCGGCTCGCGACTTCGGCCGCGTCGTTCCACAGGGAGTTTAAGACATGGGGCTAGCGCAAAGCGCGCCCGAGGGGCTCGATTACCACGAGCGGGCGGATGAGGACCTGGTTTCGGCTGCCAAGGCAGGCGACAACCTGGCGATGGAGTTCTTGCTCAACAAGTACAAGAATTTCGTCCGGATTAAGGCCAAGAGCTACTTCCTCATCGGCGCCGACCGCGAGGACATCATCCAAGAGGGAATGATCGGCCTCTACAAGGCGGTCCGCGACTTCAAGGCCGACAAGCTCTCGAGCTTCCGCGCCTTCGCGGAGCTGTGCATCACGCGCCAGATCATCACCGCGATCAAGACCGCGACGCGCCAGAAGCACATCCCCCTCAACCAGTACATCTCGCTGAACAAGCCGATCTACGATGAGGATAGCGAGCGGACCCTGCTCGACGTGATGGCCTCGCAGAAGATGTCCGATCCCGAAGAACTGGTGATCAATCAGGAAGTCTCCGAGGATATCAAGGAGCGCATCCAAGAGAACCTCTCCGACCTCGAGTCGCAGGTGCTGCTGTCGTACTTGGAAGGCAAGAGCTACCAGGAGATGGCGCGCGATCTCAACCGCCACGTCAAGTCCATCGACAACGCGCTCCAGCGCGTCAAGCGGAAGATCGAAAAGAACCTCGCGGAGATCGAGCTGCCGTAAGGCGGACTCTGCGTGACGGTGAGAAGAATGCCGCGAGTGCTCGCGGCATTCTTGTAACCGGGGCCGCGGCGCGGCGCATCGAATAGAACGGTACCGTACGCCGACGTAGCTTAGTTGGCTAAAGCAGCAGTTTTGTAAACTGCCTACCGCCGGTTCGAATCCGGCCGTCGGCTCGTTTCTTAACGAACAGCAAGTCGATATACTTGACTCATTGACACTTAACGGTCTTTTGGTTACACTGGAGCCATGCCAGCCGCTAAGCCGAAAACCTCGCCTTTGCCGACGACCCTGAGCGAAGCGATCATCTACTTTTCGGGCCCCGACCGGGCGCACGAGTTTATGGTCGCTCTCCGCTTCCCGAACGGCGTCGCCTGTCCGCGCTACGGGTGCGGCTCGGCCGCCGTCGGCTACATCGCGACCCGCCGCATGTGGCAGTGCAAAGACTGTAAGAAGCAATCCTCGATCAAGGTCGGCACGATCTTTGAGGACAGCCCCATCGGCTTCGACAAGTGGTTGCCGGCCATGTGGATGATCGGCGGGGACCGCAACGGCATCTCGTCGCACGAGCTCGGCCGCGCGATCGGCGTCACCCAAAAGACGGCCTGGTTCATGTTGCACCGCATTCGACTCGCAATGAAGAACAAGTCGATTGAAAAGCCGTTTACCGGCGAGGTAGAAGCGGACGAAACCTTCGTCGGCGGGCGGCAGCGCCACACGATGCGGACGAGCCTTGGCTTCAAGCGCATGGCCCACGGCCCCGCCGAGGGCAAAACGACGGTGTTCGGCATGATCGAGCGCGGCGAACATTCGCGGGTCCGCGCGATGGTCGTTCCCGATCACAAGGCCCGGACGCTCGCACCGCTCATCCGCGCCAACGTGGCGCCCGGGGCTTCGCTCTATACCGACGCGCTGCGCTCCTATCGCGCGCTCGGAGCCGAATACCAACACGCCTTCGTCGATCACACGATTGAGTACGTCAATGGCCGCGTTCATACGAACACCATCGAAAACTTCTGGTCGTGCCTGAAGCGCACCATCCATGGCACGTATATCGCGCCTCGGCCATTCCACATGGAAGCATACGTTGACGAGCAAGTGTTCCGCTTCAACAATCGCGAGTTACCGGACGGAGCACGGCTTGACGCGGCGCTGGAAGGCGTAGAGGGTCGTCGTATCACGTACAAGCAGTTAAAGGCGCGCAACGCTACTCTTCGGGCTCTGGTAAGTCGGAAGCCGTCCTAGCCTTCTCGACCTTTTCCGCGATCTCGGCTTCCATTTTCTGAACGTCCTCTTTTGTGACAGTCAAAACCTTGGAAACGAACTCTTTGAACCGGTCGAATGGGTGCATGTCCTGCTTTTTCACTTTTTGGAGCCCCGTGGGGTCGGAACGGTTACTGCCATACCAGAACCTGTGCATTGAATCGCAAACCGTGAATTGATACGCATGTCGATCGACTTATACTGACGATGCTGGCAATTAACGGTGTCAATAGACTTAGTGTCTAGCGGAACGCCCCACGGAGAAAGAGCAGGCGGTGGCGATACGTCGCCTGCCTTAATCTCTTCATTTACGTCGTCGGCATACTCTTGCCCCCGCAAAACTAAATTGGCGCCATGTTTTTGAAACACTGCTGCTAACTCATTTCGCTGCCCTACCGTCAGGCGATCAAAGTGGTAAATATAAACCTTGCCGCTAAATCTATAATCCTTGGTGTTTACGGGCTCGGTCTCGTCTCCGTTGTATTCCATTTTGCCATTTATCTGCGAACTCGCCGCGACCAAATCCATTGGAAAACGGGCAGCTATAACTCTGGACGTTTTGATTGTCCGCCACGCAGAGTCGTCTGGCTTATCGAGGTGCCCGATAAAATAGGACGGAAAGTTCGTATCAGACAGCGTGTCGTAGTAGACATTAAACCATACCACGGCGCTTAAGTCATTTCCGTGTAAAGCCTTTTCAAGCGGAACAAGATAATAACCGCCAACCGTTAAGCTCTTAGAAGGCCGCAGGTCGGTCGCAAATAGTTGCTTTAGCGAGAGCGGCGAAGGCTCCGCGGTAGGGGCGGCCCGAGAGGACGGAACGCGCCCGGTAATGCTCTGAGCATTTTTGTCACGGCTAAGCGGCCCGGCTCTTGTCAGCGCCAAATAGAAGATAACTCCGATGGCGATAACCGGCGTAGCAACCGATACCAGTTTTTGCCAACCTGTTAAGGGCCTAACGGGCACATAGATCGTTTGGCCAGGGGCGTGGTCACGCATACGCCAGATCGTCTCTACGGCGCTCCATCCCAACGGCAAAACGCCAACAAGCACCGGCGCGAAGGCGTGCTGAAAGACCCCTACGCCCGCGCCAAGAAGGCCCGCAACGACGTTGCCTAAACCTCCCGCGCCGGAAACCGCCTCTCGCAAAATAAGACGTAGGTTCACGCCCAAGCCCTTGGCTAATCAAAGGAGCCCGACCTCCGCTGAGCCAAGTATATTGACTTGACGAACAGGGTTCGCGGCTCCGGCCGGGTAACCCAAGGCGGTCCCAGGTGGGTAGGTGGCCGAGTGGTTAAAGGCGACAGACTGTAAATCTGTTCCGCATCGCGGTACGCTGGTTCGAATCCAGCCCTGCCCATAGGCGTCGCGGGCGTTGCATAGTGGTAATGCCTCTGCCTTCCAAGCAGAAGTCGCGAGTTCGATTCTCGCCGCCCGCTCGGTCCGCCGGAGTCAATCGGCCTTCGCGTTCAGATCCGCTTCGGCGCGATCGTACTCGAGGATGTCTCCCGGGGCGCAGTCGAGCACGAAGCAGAGCTTCGAAAGCGTCTCGAATCGCATCCCTTTGACTTTGCCCGTTCGCAGCAGGCTCAGTTGCGTTTCCGACAAGCCGATCTGCTCGGCGACGTCGCGGGCGCGCAGCTTGCGCCGCGCCAGCATCACGTCGAGCGTTACGCGCACCGGCATCAGACGATCTGGTCCAGCGTGTTTCGCATCCGTTGACCTTCCCGGGCCAGCGCGAGCAGCACGAGGCCGACGAGCGCCAACGTCAGGTTCTGGACGTCGACGTCGAACTTCACGCCGCGCATCTCGCGGAACCCGTTGCCGATGAGAAAGATCAACGCGGGCTGCACCACGGTCGCGGCAAAGGACCCGAGCAGCAGGCAGCCGCCGATTTCTCTCAGGCCGCGAACCATCGCCGGGCCGAAGGCGTCTCCGCGATGCATCCGGACGAAGGCGTCGGATGCCGCCCAGAGGGCCGCGAGGAAGAAGACCGGCGCGAGCAGGCTGACCCAGTAGACCGGCGTCAGCATTTTCCCGCCGGCGGAGCCGTCGAGGTGGAGCAACCGCAGTGCGCCCGCCTGCTCGAAAAACAAGGCCAGGCCCAAGCCGAGCACGACGATCCGGGTCACCAGGGCGGACGCGGGGAGAGCGGGCTTCGGCATGGCAGTCCTCCAGGTAAGAGGCTAAGTTATTTTAGTAAAACGCAGTTTAGTTTAAGTAAAACATAAAGTCAAGCGGCTGTCCCGGCTTTCACCGAACCGCGCCCCCACGCTAGAGGAGGCATGCCCCGCACGCCCCGGCCCGGTAGAACCGGTCATGGCGTCTCTTCCCGCGCTCTTCCTCGGCCATGGCAATCCCATGAACGCGCTGCAAAGGAACCGCTACACGGAAGCCTGGGCCGCGCTCGGCGGGCGACTCCCGCGTCCTCGAGCGATCCTCGCCGTTTCCGCGCATTGGTACGTCGAGGGGACCGCCGTAACGGCGATGGCGCAGCCGCGAACGATTCACGACTTCGGCGGATTTCCGCGCGAGTTATACGAGGTGACGTACCCCGCGCCGGGAGATGCGTCGCTCGCCGCGCGCGTCGCCGGCCTGCTCGCGCCCGTCGCCGTCGGTTTCGACGAACGGTGGGGCCTCGATCACGGCACGTGGTCGGTGCTCTGCCATGTGTTTCCCGATGCGACGGTGCCCGTCGTGCAACTGAGCATCGACGAAACGCAGCCGCCCGAATTCCATTTCGAACTCGGAAAGCGGCTGGCGCCGCTGCGCGATGAGGGCGTTCTCATCGTCGGCAGCGGCAACGTCGTGCACAACCTGCACGCCTACGCGTGGGGGCGGCATTCGCTCGAGCCGCTCGCGTGGGCCGCGAGCTTCGATCGCCGCGTGCGCGACTTGCTGCTCGCGGGCGACGACGGGCCGCTCGTCGCGTACGAGACGTTGGGCCCCGACGCGCTGCTCGCCGTACCAACGCCCGAGCATTATCTTCCTTTGCTCTACGTCATCGCTACGCGCCGGGAGGGCGACGACGTCCTCTTCCCGGTCGAGGGATTCGACGGCGGGTCGATCTCGATGCTCGGCGTTCAGGTCGGCGTCGCGTAACGCCCTCCGTTCGGGCTCGAAGCGCACGAAGAGCGCCGAGATCGAATCCCGGCGCTCTTCATATTAACGTTCGGTGGGCAGTGTTACGCGTTCTTCGTGCACGTAATCGTATACTGCGTCTTCCAAGCGCCGTCGACGTAGAACTGGCCGACGTCGACGTATTTGGTCGCGCTCGCGTAATCGAGCCGATCGCGGTTGCGGATCGTCTTTCCCGTCGTGCCGTCGACGAAGGAGCCGGCCCAGACGATTTTCTCGCCCGTCGGCGAGGTGGTTTCGACGCCGTAGCTGCCGTCGGTCTCGGCGTACGGGCTCACCCAACTCTTCGTTTTCGCGACGTACTGGTTGTAGCCGGCGCTCGAAAAGTTCTTGCCCACGGTCACGGCGAGGGTGCCGACCCCGCCGCTGCGCGTCACCGTAAGCGTGGCCGTCGACGGACCGGCGTACGGCGAAGGCGAGGAGTTGGTGCACGACCACGTGCCGATTTCCCAATCGAAACCGTGCGGACCGACGCCGACGGACGACGCGGACCAAGAGGACTGAGCGTGCGCCGCGAGCGGTGCGAGCGCTAGCGCGGCGGCGGCAAAAACCCAATAAAGCCGTTTCATCGTAAGGCCTCCACGTAGAAAGGCGTGCTCGATGGCACTTAAGGTCGCTTAATCTTCATACGGGAGCTTGCCTCCTAGCCGAAGCGGTTGGCCGTCATGACTTCGGCAAGTCGCTTGACGAGCGGCACTTCGCAAAATTAGACTATTCCATGATTCTTCGTTCAGGGATGAGCGCGCGCCGCGTTTCGCAGGTCGCGCTGGCAGTTGTCATTTCAGGCTTTGCCTGTACTTTTGGGGGCCGCACGGCCGCGGAGGCGCAGCCGGTCACGCAGTGGTCGCAATTCCTCGGCAATCCCGCGCACACGTCGTACGCTGCCGATCCCGCAATCGGCGCGACCAACGCGATCCGTCTGGGCGTGAAGTGGATGGCGAATCTCTTCAGCGCGGATCTGGGTTCGCCGGTGGTCGCCTATAACGGCGTTCTTCAGAAAGAAGTCGTCTACGTCGGCGACGAGCGCGGCGACCTCTACGCGCTCGATGCCGGCACCGGACAAGTGATTTGGAGCGTCAACGTCGGGTACGGGGCCGCGCTGCGCGATTCGCCCGCGGTCGCGCCCGACGGCAGCGTGTGGATCGGCACGACCTTCGACGCCACGCTCTACAAAATCGACGGCGCGACGGGCGCCGTGCTGTGCGCGCTCAAGAGCCCCGACAATCACGCGATTTTCGGCAGCCCGATGATCGTCGCGCCGCCGGGCGGCGGCACGTCGGTGTACTGGGACTCCGTCGATAACGGCACGGTCGGCCCGGTCGTCGGCAGCAACGAGACGTCGTGCGCCGCAATGTTCGATACCAAGATCGTGTCGGGTTCGTGGACGACGCCGGCCTTCGGGTTGACGCGCGCGGGCAGACCGCTCGTGGTGCTGGGGACGGCCGATCCGGCTTCGACGGTGTTCGCGCTCGACGCTCTCAAGGGGACCGTAGCGTGGACGTATCGCACGTACCGGCCGCCCGGACAAAGAGGCTGGGATATCGGCGACGCCGCGACGATTTCGCCGCCGGGCAATAACGGTTTCGCCGACGGCGTGGCCTACGTCAGCAACGAGTACGGCGTCGAGACGGCGATCGATCTCTCCAAGGGCACGCCCATCTGGACCTATCTGACCTATCCCGCGAACTTTCACCAGAAGCGGTACGTTATCGCCAGCGCCGCTCTCGACGGCAACCGGCTCGTCTACGGGTACTTGAACGGAGTCGTCTCGCTGAACGCGACGACCGGCGCGCCGTTTTGGGTGTGGAACGCGCCCGCCGGCGTCGATTCGTCGCCGGCAATCGTCGGCCAGACCGGCTCCGAAGTCGTCGCTTTCGCCGATTTGGCGGGCGTCTTTCGCGTGTTGTCGCTCGGCGCCGGTTCGCAATTGTACGCCTACCAAACGGGGGGCTACGTCACCGCGTCCCCGGCGGAAAACAGCGGGACGATCTACGTGAGCTCGAGCGACGGGTTTCTCTACGCGTTCGCGCCGGGCGGCGGCAACGGCGCGAAGCCGGCCGAAACGATCGTTGCGCCCGCCAACCGCTCGAAGATCGCCAACCCGAACGGGTCGCTCGTCATCAGCGGCGGCGCGACGGGCAAGCCCGGCGTCAAGGCCGTGGAAATCGCCGTTCAAGCGAACGGCTCGAGCGGACCGTGGTACGATGCGGCAACCGATACGTGGAACCCGGCGCCGGTGCGAAACGAAGCGACGCTGGTGCATTCCTCGCTCGGCGCGCGGTGGTCGTACGCGCTCCCCATCGCGGCCTCGGGCGGCAGTTACGAAGTCTTCGCGAACGCCGTGAGTACCGCCAACCTCGTCGATAAAGGGTCGGTCGCCTACTTCACCGTGCTCCCGAGCACGAGCGAACCGACGGTGAAGACCTCGGTGGGCGACGTCCCTCCGGGCAGCACGTTTTCCGCCGGCGGTGCGGCCTTTCAAGCCGGCGAAAAAGTGACCTTCACGTTGTTCGGGAAGACGGTGGCCGTCGAAACCGCCGACAAGAACGGACGCGTGGCGCCGAAGCGGATCGGCGTGCCGAGCAGCGCGACGTTCGGGCCGACGTCGCTCACGTTGACGGGGCAACTCTCGCAGAAATCGGCGAGCGCGACCGTCGTCGTCACGAACGCATGGACGCAGTTCGGCTACGACGCGTTGCGCACGGCGCAAGAGCCGCACGACAGCGTCATCGCGCACACGATCTTCGTCGGCGGCTCGCTGTTGAACGTCGATTGGATCTACGGCACGGGTGCGCCCGTCAACACGTCGCCGGCGGTGGTGAAGGGGATCGCTTATATCGCAAACGACGCCGGCGTGCTCGATGCGATCGATAGCATCGCGGGGGCGCCGCTGTGGTCGTACGCGATCCCGAGCAAAGCATCGATCCGTTCGTCCCCGGCGGTCGATCCCGGCGGGCGCGTGATCTTCGGTGCGAACGACGGAAAACTGTACGTGCTCGGCGCCGGCGGCAAGCCCCTGACGACGGTCGCGCTCGGCGGCAATCTCGGGTCGCCGGCGTACGCGCAGGGAACGGTGGTCGTCGCATCGAGCAGCGGCGCCGTGTACGCGTTGGCCGACCCCGCTTGGACGACGAGGTGGTCGGCGAACGCGGGCGCTCCCGTGTCGGCCGCACCGGTTTACGATGCGGACGCTAAACTCGTCGTCGCGGGCACGAGCGCCGGCACCGTTACCGCGTTCGATTCGGCGACGGGAGCTCCGGCGTGGAGCGCGACCGTGGGCGGCGCCGTGAACGGCGTCCTGGCCGCCGACGGGTCGGTCTACGTCGCCTCGTCCGACGGCAACGTCCATGCGTACGTTGAAGCGACCGGTGCGGCGCGTTGGAACGTCGCGGGCGACGGCACCGCCGTCAACGCGCTCGCGCTCGACGCCCAGGGCGGCCCCGCGTTCGGAACGGCGGGCGGGGGAATGTACGACGCGAGCCCCAAGGGCGCCGTGTACTATTCGCGCTCGTACGGCACCGAGCCGATCGCGGGCCTCGCCGGCGCCGAGACGGACGAATTCGGCTCGACGCTCCAAGGCAGCTTGCAACTGCTGCGCACCAACGACGGCGGCTGGCAATTCGTCACCGGCAGCACGTTCGGTTTCGGCGTCGAGCCCGTCGTCGTGGACGGCATCCTCTACGCCGGCACGAACGACGGCAACCTCTACGCGTTCACGCCGCAGGGCTACTCGCCGCCGCCGCAACTCCGCGTTCGGAAAACGATGACGATGGGCCGCTAGCCGGGCGCGGCCTTCGGGGGAGCGGCGGCGCCGCGCAAGAAACGAGCGCCGAAGGAGGTGCTCACATGAATCGTCTCTCCATCGGCACGCTCTCGGCCACGCTCGGACTCGGCATCGTGCTCGGCGCGGCCGGATCGCACTTCGCTGCGGCCGACGCGGCCGCCGCTGCACAGGTGTTCCATCTCGCCGGGATGGTAACGCCGCCGTCGGCCGAGAAGGGCCTGCGCGGCAAAGATATCGCGAGCACGCCGGGCGGCGACATCGCGCTCTTAGACATCACCGGCCCCGTGGCGAAGCATATGCACGCGCATACGGACGAGTGGATATACGTGATTTCCGGAAGCGGAAAAGTGACGGTCGGCGACGCGGCTCCGGTGACCGTGAAGGCCGGGGATCTCGTGACGCTGCCGCACGGGACGCCGCACTCGGTGGCCGCCGGCGCCACGCTGCGCGTGCTCGCCGTCGCATATCCGAAGGACGATCCCAAGGACATGGAGATGTTGAAGTAGCCGGACCGGGACGCGCGGCCGGAGGTATCGAACCGGCCGCGTGAAACCCTCTCGCCGTCGCCGATTCCGGCGACCGCACGCGGTCCGCCCCTGTAGCTCAGCGGTAGAGCATCACATTGGTAATGTGAAGGTCTCGGGTTCAATCCCCGACGGGGGCTCCATGCCTCGCAGCGAAGGCGCCGCCATGCGTACGCTACGTCTACCCGCGTTCGCGCTCGCCCTCGGGTTGCTCGCGACCGGCTGCGCTGGAACCGCGAACCCCGATTCGGCCTTCGTCGCCGGATCTGTCGTGGCGCCCGATGCGGTGCGAGACGGGACGCTCCACGGCGCCGCTCCGGCGTCGTCGGGCGGCCTCATTTACGTTGCCGACACGACGGACTCGAACGTCAGCGTGTACCCGCTCGCCGGAAAATATCAAAAACAGATCGGTGAAATTCCGAACGTGCCGCTGGCGGCGTACATGAACGTCGACACCGCGCACAACCTCTACGTCGCCGAATTCTTCGCGGGGACCGTCGACGTTTACGCGCGGGGCGCCAAGAAACCGTCGCTCGTGCTCGGCGTGGAGCCGAGCGGCGCGCGGCCGAACGGCGTCGCGGTTTCGGCTGCGGGTGAGGTCGCGGTCGGTCAGTACGATCCCGTCGGCATCGAGTTTTACCGCAAGGGCGCGACGAAACCGTTCAAGACGATCGCGCCGCCGGCGAATTTCGGCGCTCCGGGTCTCTGCGCGTACGACGCGAGCGGCAACCTCTACGTGATCGGAAGCAGCGGCAGCCCGTCGCACCTCGGCGAAATCGTCGGCGGCGGTTCCGGCTCCTCGATCGAAGATTTCGGTACGATGCCCGGCATTCAAAACGGTCGCGGCGTGCAGGTGACTTCGAGCGGCGACGTCGCCGTCATCGCCGACGCGGGCGTCGTGGAAACGTTCGCACCGCATTCGACGAAACTGCTGAGCAAAGAGACGCTGCTGGATCCGCCGAGCGACGGGCCGCAGCCGAACGGCGGGCTTTGGTTCACGCCGGACGGCAAAGACCTGTACGTCGCGAGCGGCATCCTCAACATCAAGAGTCAAGGCGAAGCGCTCGAGTACGCGTATCCGAAGGGCGGAACGATCGTCAACACCATCGACGTCGTCGTGCCGAAAGGCGGCAGTCAGACGGCCGTGACGTCGATGACGATCGACCCGTAGCGGGAGGCCGCACGAAGGAAGCAGCGCGGCGCCCTCAGTAAGGGTTTTCATTCTTAACAGCGGCTGCCGACCGGGAAGGCTGCCGGACCGGAGGATACGTTGCGGTATTTATTTGGAGCCGTCGGGATTTTGGCGTTGCTCGCGCTCGGCCCGCTGGCCGGAGCGCAAGAGAAGACCGGGACCGTTCGTACGTATTACATCGCCGCGGACGAAATTGACTGGGATTACATGCCCGGCGGCGGCGACAACATGATGGGCATGGCGCCGCACGGCTACGCGAAGTTCTTCGCGCAGCATGGTTCGAAGTTCATCGGCCGGGTTTACCACAAGGCCGTTTATCGCGAATACACGGACGCTACGTTTACTCATCTCAAGCCGCGGCCGACAGACCAAGCCTACTTGGGCACCGTCGGCCCGATCGTTCACGCCGAAGTCGGCGACACGCTACGGATCGTGTTCCACAACCACGGCACGCACCCGTACAGCATTCACGCGCACGGCGTGGAGTACGATAAGGCGTCGGAGGGTTCGCTATCCGCGGGCGCCGGCAACGTGGGCGTGGCGCCCGGCGCGACGCGCACCTACACGTATTCCGTTCCAGAGCGGGCGGGGCCGGGCCCGAACGACCCGAGTTCGATCGTGTGGCTCTACCACTCGCACGTCAACGAGCGGCGCGACGTCAATGCCGGCCTGATCGGTGCCATCGTGGTGACCAAGGCCGGCATGGCCACGCCCGACGGCCTGCCGAAGGACGTGGACCACGAATTCGTCGCGCTATTCATGGCCTACGACGAAAATTCAAGTTGGTTTATCGACCAGAACGTCAGGCGTTTCGTCAAGGATCGTAAGCATCTCAGTAAAGTTCAAACGTTGCCGTTCGATCCCGACGGCCGCGTCGACGCCGTATTTGGGACGGGCTTCATCCCGGCGAATTTCCGCTTCACCATCAACGGGTATCAATACGCCGACGGACCCGTGATGACGATGCATCGCGGCGACCACGTGCGCTGGTATTTGCTCTCGCTCGGCGAGGGGCTCAACATTCACACCCCGCACTGGCACGGCAATACGGTGCTCGTCGGCGGTCAGCGGACCGACGTCGCGTACATCGGTCCGGCATCGATGGTGACCGCCGACATGGTCCCGGACGATCCCGGTACCTGGCTGCTCCATTGCCACTTCAGCGAACATATGGAAGGCGGTATGGTCGCCCGCTATCGGGTGCTGCCCTAACCGGTCTGCAGCCCGTGCAGCAGCGCCGCGAGCCCGCGTTCGAACGCGGGCTCCGGCTCGCCGCCCAAGCGGAACGAGCGCGAGAGCTCCATCGAGACGAAGCCGTGGATAAAGGCGGTCAGCGCGCGCGCGATTTCCAAGCGCGTGGTTTCCGGCACCAGCGGCGCGAGCGCGCGTAAGAGCGGCAGCGCTGCGGCTTTGCGAACGGCGAGGTCGTCGTCGTCGAGCGCCTCGACTTCGGCGAACATCGCCGCGTACAGCCGCGGGTGCCGGCGCGCGAAGGCGCGATACGCGGTCGCGAGGCCCCGGATCCGCTCGCTCGCCGAACCCGTTCCCTGCTCGCGCTCGAGCGCCGCGCCGAACTCGCGAAACGCTTCGCGTTGCACCGCGCGCAGCACGGCGTCGCGGCCGTCGAAGCGTTTGTAGAGCGACGGCGCGCGAACCTCGACGGCATCCGCCACCGCCTGCATCGAGAGCGCTTCGTGACCGTGGCGGGCGACGAACTTTTTCGCGGCCGCGACGATCTCGCGGTCGGACGTCTTCGCGACGGCAGGCACGTTAGCGGCCCGGGCGACCGACGGTGCCCAGATGCGTGTGCTTGAAGCCGGCGAACGACTTCAGGCCGTAGCCGAGCGCGCGGTCGAAACCGATGTGCGCGGCCCAAATCAGGGCGATGGCGCCGAGCAGCGCGCTCCGGGTCGCCAGCGCGACGAGGCCGAGCGCGGCGGGACCGATTTCGCTGTGCGTGAGATTGTAGCCGACCGCTCCCGCTCGCGGACCGGCAAAGTACGCGAGCATTCCGATATCGGGCACGAGAAAGAGGGCGGCGAAAAGCCGCCACGATCCGCCGACCGCGGCGAAACCCGCGAGGGCGATGACGAAAATCGCGAGTCCTTCGAGGCGCAGCATCCTGTCGAATCCGCTCGCGTCCCGAGCTTCGCCCGCCTTCGTCGCGGGGGGTTGATGGGTAATGCTCATAGCCGTCATGGCTATATAATATAGCCATGGGGAGGGGCCGCGTCAAGTGGTCGTCGGCGCGTCGAACCCGGACCGGGCGTAGCGCCGGCGTGACGGAGCGCACGCGATCTTGCGGCGCATCGCGCGCGCAGTGCGAGTATCGTCACCTAAGAACGATAGGAGCCGGGCCGAACGAAACGGGAATAACCCTGTCATAATCACTTTCTTTTCCAAGAGAGAAATCATCATGACGTTTGCGGCTTTCATCAAGGACGATGCGGGGCAAGGACTAGTAGAATACGCGCTGATCGTCGCCCTCGTATCGATCGTCGCGATCACGGCCCTGCAGTTTCTCGGCAATAAAGCAAATAATACGATCAACAACGCGGCGGGATCGCTCAGCTAGGACCGCCGCCCCGCCCGTGAGATCGATCACACCCGCCGCGCGCCGTTCGGCCCGGCGGGTGTGCCCTCGCTCACCGAGCGTTACGCAGGGTCGTGTGAAGCGCGACGGAATTTCCTCGCTCGTGTAGTGGAGCGCTTACAGCGAGACCGATACTATGAGCATGTGGGCCTTTCTAAAAGACGAGAGCGGGCAGGGCATCGTGGAATACGGTATGATGCTCATGCTCGTTTCCGTCCTTGGGATCGCGGCGCTCACGGTGATGGGTAAGAAGGCGAACAACTCCCTCAACAACGCCGCCGGATACCTGAGCTGATCCTCGCCGCCTAAACCGGATCGAACGCTCCGCGAACGATCATCTCTTCGCCGATTGACCGCGCCTCGCGCAGCGTCTCGGCGGTCCCGGCATCTTTGCCTGATTCGATCAGCTTCTCCAATTCCTCGTCGAAGAGCCGGGAGACTTCGGCCGCCGTGTGGATGCCGTGCTTGACGCGCTGGGCGATCATGAGCCGGTAAATGCGGTCGGTCGCGAGGTCCTCCATGTAGCCGTCGAGCAGGCTCGCGCCCTTGCCGTTGAGGTACCCGTTGCGATAGCGGATGACGGTGCGCGCCGCCGCCCGCGTGCCGTCGAGGGTGGTCTTGCCGACGCCCGCCACGGAGGGCCGCAAGTCCGGGTGGGCTTCGAAACCGGGCCGGTAGCTCGCCACCTGATTGGGCTCCGGAAACTGAGCGACCGCGATGGCGTTTTGATCGGGATGGCCGGTCCACGCGCCGTCCATCAGGCAGTTCGCTTCGTTTTTCTTATCTTGCGCGAGGACGGCCAGCGCCCGCTCGTTGAGCGCCGCGTCTTCGCGCGAGGGGTAGAGCGCCGTCATGCCGCCGATTGCGAGCATGCCGTGCTTGTGGCAGATGGAGGGAATGAGCGTGCGCAGGTTCTGGAAGAACGCGACGTCGTGCGGAATCGTATTGCGATCGGGCAGAATCCATGCCGGATCGCTCAAGTTGAAGTGGATGAGGCTGGCCATGTAGTCCCAGCGGCCGAGGTTGATGCCGAGCAGATGGTCGCGCAGATTGTAGGCGAACTCCTCGAGCGCGAAGGCCAGCGGGTGCGCCTCGCACAGCGCCATGCACTTGATGTAATCGGCGGGCTTCCCTTTGAATTCCGCGAGCGCGCGGAACGCATCTCGCCACCACAGCGCTTCCTCGGCCGATTCGGATTTCGGAATGTAAATGCAGAGCGGATGGTTGAGGCGGTCGAGGTCGAGGTCGAAAACCAAGAGCGCCAAGTCGAAGAGCGAAGCCGACGTCAGCGAATCGGCGTAGACGCCCGCTTGACTGAGATGCAGCCCGCGGACGCGCGTCCAGGTGACCGTCTGCGAGGGGACGATGCCCACGGTTTTCCCGCGTTTTCGGTCGTCGTAGGCGAGCGTGCCGTACAGCGCGGCCTTGACGTTGGCCACGCCGAGCATGAGGTGGTCCCACTGGTTGACCATCGAGTCTTCGAGATCGAGCATGACGCCCGGCGCGCCCGAGTTCAGCATCTTGACGCAGAGATCGGCTTCGTCGGCGGGGCCCGTCATCTGATTGCGCTGATCGCGCGCCCAGGCCGGCAAGTCGATCGTCCACGGCTCGGTCGTGGCGGGCGAGGGCGGAAGAAACGCCGGCAGCGTTCCGCGTTGCGCCGCGGTCAGCACCTGCTTGCGCTTCGCGGCCAGCTCCTGCTGGCGCGGCGTGAAGCGCTCGTGCAGCGTGCGATAGAAGGCGGCGAATCCTTGGGGCAGATCGCGCTCGATCGAAAATCCGTCCGGGGCCGTGCTGATTGGCGGAAGCGCGCTCTGCGCGATGCTCAACGTGGTGCTCCTTCGTGAACGACGGCGCTCGTCCACGCGGCGCGGGACGGGCTAACGCGTCGCGATTCGCCGGGAAGGGTCGGCTCCTTGCCAAGCCGCGCTCGGGATGCCCGCGGCCGCCGGAGTTTTCGTAGGACGGAACGCCAGGACGGCGGCGACGGTGACGACCGTGCCGAGTCCGAGTAATGTCGGAACCTTCGCGAGATCGAACGCCGCCGCGTTCGCCGAGCCGATCGTCCGGACGTAGAGCGTCCAGCTCGCTTCCGCGAGCGCGGCCGGATCGTAGTGCGCGCGCAACGCCGGCAACGCGTCGCCGATGCCGGATTTGATGAGGTACGTCAGTTGTTCGACGAAGAGCAGCGCGCAGATGGCGGCGCCGGCGACCGGCAGCGGCCGCGCGTCGACCAGCGTTGCGATCAGCACGGCGGCCGCGAAGGAAGCGAGGACGACGAAGATCGTTCCGAGGTTCACGAATTGAATCCACGGGATCGCGAGCGCCGCGATCGCCACGCCGAGCACCGGGCGCAGTTTCGGTCCGGAATGGCCGTACAGCAGAAACGCCGCGGGCAACGCGGCGGGCATCTGAATGACGTGGACGAACGGACCGCCGACGAGCGCGAGCGCCGGCGGAATCGTCACGAGCGCCGCGCCGTCGCCGAGCCGTCGCGCCACATCGCGCGCGATGGCGATGCCGGCGACGAGCATGCCGAGATACCACGCCTCGCCCGCCCGCACGGCGAGGGCGCTCGGCACGTGAAGGCGATGCAACGCGTAGGTCAAGCTGAATTGTTTTTCGTTGATGACTTCCGAGAGCGCGTGCGCCGGAATGACCTCGCGAACGTACTCGAACGTCGTGGGAATGCCCGCTAACGCGAACGACAAGAACGCGCAGCCGAGCGCCGCCGTCACCAGCGGCAGGCGCGCTTCGCGTCGCCAGACGTAGAGCGCCAGACACGCCGGCAAGCCGACGTGCGGTTCGATCATGGCAAACGACGCAGCGAGCGCGGCCGCTTTGTCGCGGCCTTCGCGCAGGAGCATCGCCGCGAAGGCGATCGCCGCGACCGCGACCGGCGCGACTTGCCCCAAACACATCGACGCGTAGCCGTCGGTCAAGGCGAAGGCCGCGACCAGCGGCACGAGCGCAATTCCCGTCAAGCGCCGCATCGCATAGACGGCGAGCCCCACGCAGGCGAGGATGCTGCCCGTCCAGACGACGGCTGCCCAAACGTACGGCAGCCGCGCCAGCGCCACGAACGGGACCAGCGCGTACGGCGGGAGCGGGGCCGGCATCGCGAGCGCCGGGAGGCCGGTCAGGAACGGCTTCGGCTTGGGCGTGCGTTCGCACGCGCCCAGCGGTTCGGCACGATACGGATCGGCGTGATGGAGCATCGCGTCCCCCGCGCAATAGAAGGCGTTGAAGTCGCGCAGGAGATCCGAAGGCCGCACGTCCGGCCGGGCCGCGCCGAAGCCGGCGATCGCGCACAGAACGAAGGCCATGGCGATACCCGCGGCGTGCCGTGAGGCGAACGTCTTGCCCGTCACCTTAGGGTCATCGGCCGGAGGGGGCGAGAAGGCTAGGCGCGCGCGGTTTTAAGAGCGGCGTGGATCCCGAAAATCGCTAGGGCGCGGGCGGGAGGCTAAGCAGGCGATGTTGAGTACGGGCCGGGCGCCCGCATTTCCGATGCGGACGGCCACGAAGCGGTAACGTCTGCAGAAACGCCACCGTTCGAATTCACGCGCTCGTCCGAGTAACGCCCACCCGTCGGGGCCCGTTAGCCGGGTCCTGGCTCGGCTTCACGAGTTCGGCTTGGATAACGCTTGTGAAGTATTCCCGCGTGAGGGGCAAGTTCGTAAACGGCGTTAGTTTCTTGATCGCTACCGGATATAGCGACACGATCTCGAACTTCGAATCGCGGACTATTTCCGAGAAGCGAGCGACGGTCATGCGATTGAGGCCTTGCGCGACCTCTTCGAATCGCGTCGCGCCGTCGTTGCAGTACCGTGAGCGTACTTCGAAAATAGTCTTTTCACGGAAGGTGAAGTGGATCCACGGCATCCGATTAAAATGTCCCAAGTGAGCCCCGAACGGATGCTTCCAGGGCGGACCGAACGACACGAACAAGGTTCCGCCCGGTTTAAGCAAGCGGTACATCAGTCCGAGCATCGCTTTTGGATCGGCAAAGTGCTCGAACGAATCCAGAGTGTAAACGGCGTCGACGGTCTCCCAAAGCCGTTCGAGACGCTCGGGTTGCGAGAATGGATCGATGAACTCGCAGATCTTACTAACGCCTAAAGTAGTAGCACGTTTTTCGGCAGCTTCTAATGCCTCAGGGAAAATCTCGAGGCCATAGACTTTTGTTGCGCCGTGGAGTGCAACCGATACCGCTTCAAATCCAAAGCCGGCACCGAAGTCGACGACGGTTTTTCCGGCCATTCGAGACCATATTTGAGCCCCAAACATCCGCTCGACTTTCGAGACGTCTTGTTTGCCTTCGAGCTCGTGGTCGAGATGCGACGGGTCCGGGCCGGCGACGGTCGTCGCCAGATTCAACAGCCAGGCCCCCAATGCGCCCCCGAGTTTTACGTTCATCGCAATTCCACGACGCGCGGCACTCGGTGCGCGTTGCGCCGTTGCGCTCTCATCGCCGCGTCTCGTTTCATGCGTGCGGGAGGGCGACCTTCCGGCGCGAAGCTTCGCGACGTGCGCCCGTAGCTCAATTGAATAGAGCGGGGGACTTCTAAGCCGCGCTTTAGCCTTTTGCGGCGCCGACGGCGCTCTGTCACGACGCCGCGGCGAGCCGCGCGCGCCGCGCCTTTACCCGCTCGTACGCTTCCGCCGAACATTCGGCGCACGTTGATCGCTTCGCGCGCGCCTTTCGCTCGCAGCACACGATGCAGAGCCCTGCTTTGCGCGCGCGTTCCCGTTGCGCTCGCTTCCAGTCGGCCGGCTCGCTCACGCTGCCGGATCGACCTCTTCGAATTTTATGATATCCTGGGGCTCGGGAATTTCGGCGCCCTCTTCCCGAGCAAGACGAACGCCCTCGAGCAACGACGCGCGAGCCTCCTCGATCGTGGTGCCACTGCCGGCGACGCCCGGAATATCGACGAAGTACGCCCAGATCCTACCGTCCTTCGCCCGTTCGTAAATCGCGTGGTACGCCCTCACTTTAGTCCCGCTTCCTTGAGCAATTTGTTGAGCAGCCCGGTCGGAACGTCCGCACCCATAATTGTGAATCGGGACAGACAAGATACCGGTCTTCGTGGGATGCTTGAAAATGTGGTGGCTGCCGGAGACGCGCACGAGAACCCATCTGTCGGATTTGAGCACCCGGACCAACTCTCTCGCCACCATGACAGTATCATATACCATGACAGTATCACAAATCAACGGTTCCGGGATTTCTTTGCGCTCAGCGTCCCCATAGGCGGATGATCTCCGCCCGCGCCGCGGCGAGTGATATCGCGCCGGCGCAGACTTCGTCGTGCAAGCGGCCCTCGTCGCGATCCTTACGCCGTGCGGCCGCGCGCGGCTGGGGCCAGAGGTTCGCGACCGCGTTCGTTCCGCCGAGTTCGAGCGGGATGAAGTGATCGATAACGTACCCGCGGCGCGTGCCGCGCGGCAGGCCGTAGCGATCGTACACGAGGTCCCTCGTGCGGTACGGGACCTTGCGCCGGCTACGCGCGTAACCGAGCGCGCAAATCTGCGCCGGCGTTGCCGTCGCGTCGAAAGCGCCCGGCGGCGGGCCCTCCGCTTCGGCCGGCAGGGCGGCGGAAAGCGCGAGCACGAGGAGCAGCAGCGTGCGGACGAACATCGACGGCGCGGTCCTTCTCGCGTTCCCGCGACGAAGCGGAGTCGGTTTTCGAGAGTTCGAAGCGATTTGCAGTCCGCGCGCCCGTAGCTCAATTGGATAGAGCGGGGGACTCCTAAGCCGCGCTTTCGCCCTCGCGATCCCTGATTTTCCTCGTAGGAAAATGCCGCTCGGGGCGCTAGGACCGCCCCATACGACGCGATAGGTTGACCATTAGGTTAGCCACGGCTACGCGCTTTTCTGGACGAGTGCGGCTGCCCGTTCGATGCCATCGCGGTGCATCGCCTTCAGGAGGCGCGAATCGCTTTCCGGAAGCGAAGATTGACGGCGTCCGGGGGGACCGCCCCGGGGACATGCTTCCAGGTTTGGCCCGTAACGATCTTCCACGCGGCCATGAGCGCCACGCCGTATTGATCGGCGATCGCCTGGTACGAGCGGCCCTGAAGACGGAGTGCGCGCATCGCCACGACATCCGCTTCGGTGACCTTGGCCTGCCAATTCAGTTCGCCGATACGGTCACTCGAAGCTGCCCGCCCCTTGCGGGCCATATCGGCCGAATTATCGGCAACGGTTCCCAGGAAGAGGTGTTCCGGGTTGACGCACGGCGGGTTGTCGCACGAATGGCATACGAAGAGATCGCCGGGCCCTTCCCCGGAGAAT
>Ga0075029_100000042_pt1 | contig 51577 bp, 48 predicted proteins | sample LitLauG_LLR_2013_FD_71391 | JGI IMG/M metagenome (GOLD analysis project Ga0075029, IMG submission 71391) | Freshwater sediment microbial communities from North America - Little Laurel Run_MetaG_LLR_2013 | ecosystem: Environmental > Aquatic > Freshwater > Creek > Sediment | place: USA... | reverse complement strand
TGGCCAGCCGGATTCGTTTATCTTCGGCGCCGCCGGCGGCGGCATATGGCGGTCGGACAACGCCGGACGCACCTGGGCGTCGCTTTTCGACCATGGCCCCACGGCGCCGATCGGCGCCGTCGCCGCCGCGCCGTCGGACGGCGCCGTCCTCTATGCCGGATCGGGCCAGCCAGAGCCGCGCTATGACGTCGCCAGCGGCGAGGGGATGTTCCGCTCGACCGACGGGGGCGCCACATGGACCGGGATCGGACTGGAGCGGACCCGCGCGATCGGCCGCATCCGGGTCGATCCTCGCGACGCCAAAACCCTGCTGGTGGCGGCGGTTGGCGACATGTTCGCCGCCAACCCCGAGCGTGGCGTTTTTCGATCTACCGACGGCGGCGCCAGCTGGAGCCACACCCTGGCGATCAACGCCGACACCGGCGCGGTGGACCTGGCCGCGGACCCGGCGGATCCGAACACGGTGTTTGCGGCGGCCTGGCAGGTTCGCCAGTATCCCTGGCAGAGCTATTTCACCCCGGCCGGCGGCCCCGACAGCGGCGTCTATAAGTCGACTGACGACGGGGTCACCTGGACTCGCCTGACAGGCGCCGGCTGGCCGCGAGGCCCTCTCGGCCGGATCAGCTTGGCCGCCACGCGCACGGCAAGCGGCCTGCGGGTCTACGCCGTGGTGTCGGACGACAAGGTGGGCGGGCTCTATCGGTCGGACGATGGCGGCGCGTCCTGGGCGCGTATTAACGACGAACAGGCCGCCACCAGCTACTACGCCAGTCGCGTGACCGTGGATCCCAAGGACCCCGATCGGGTCTACCTGGTCGGCCAATCCGTTCGGCGCTGCGACCATGGCGGCGCGGCGTGCGAGATCGTCAAAGGCGCGCCGGGCGGCGATGACTACCACTTCGTCTGGATCAGCCCCGAGCATCCCGATCATATGGCGGTGACCAGCGATCAGGGCGCGCAGGTCAGCGTGGACGGCGGCCGGACTTGGTCCACCTGGTACAACCAGCCCACCGCACAGGTCTATCACCTGGCCGATGACCGGCGCTTTCCTTACCACATCTACGCTGGGCAGCAGGATAGCGGCACCGTCAGCATCGCCAGCCGATCCGACTACGGCGCGATAAGCCTGCGCGACTGGACGCCGGTGGGCGGCGACGAGCGCGACTTCGACATTCCCGATCCCGACGATCCCAACATCGTCTACGCCACGGGCCTGGGCGGCGGGCTCAACCGGTTCGACGCCCGAACGGGGCAATCGGCCAATATCGCCCCCTATCTGCTGCGCAACTACGGCCAACGCCAGACCACGACCGACCACCATTTTGTCTGGGTGACGCCGATGGCGGTGTCGAGAGCCGGGCCCACGACGCTCTATCTGGGCGCCGAGGTGGTCTGGGCCTCGACCGATCGCGGGGCGCACTGGTCGGTGATAAGCCCGGACCTGACCGGCAAGTCCGCCGGCGCCCAGCGTTGCGACGGCGATATCGCCCTGGCCGACGCCAAGACCTGCGGCTATGGCGGAATCTGGACCCTGACACCGTCCCCGCGTCACGCCGGCGAACTCTGGGTGGGAACCGACGACGGCCTCGTGCAGCTGACGCGAGACGGCGGGGCTCACTGGTCGAACATCACTCCGCCTAGAATCGCCGAATGGGCGAAGATCGCCTCGATAGACGTGTCGGCGAGCGAGGATGGCGCCGCCTACATCGCCGTTGACGGACAACGCCTCGGCGACCGCGATCCGCACGCCTGGGCCACCCACGACTATGGGGCGACCTGGACCGAGATTTCAGGCGACTTGCCGCGGGGCCATTTCGTGTCGGTGGTGCGCGCGGACACCGAGCGTCACGGCCTGATCTTCGCCGGCACGGACACGGGGGTCTATGCGTCGTGGGATGAGGGCGCGCATTGGCGCCCTTTGCAGGGCAATCTGCCTACCGCCTGGGTGCGCGACCTGCTGATTCACGACGATGATCTGGTCGCCGGCACGCAAGGTCGATCGATCTGGGTGTTGGGCGATCTCGCGCTATTGCGTCAGTTCGCGCCTGGCGAGACGCCCAAGACCGTGCGCCTGTTTACGCCAGCCGCGGCGGTACGCGCACGGATCAACAGCAACCATGACACCCCGGCGCCGATCGAGGAGCCCGCCGGTCAGAACCCGCCCGACGGCGTGGCGATCGACTATTGGCTGCCGGCCAACGCCAAGGGGCCGGTGACCCTCGATATTTTCGACGACGCGGGGGTCCGGGTGAGCAGCCTGACAAGCGACGCCTCCGCGCCGCTGATCGCGGGACTTTATTTTCACAAGGCTTGGCTGAGCCCGCCGGCGCCGCTGGCCACGTCGGCAGGATTGCATCGGGTCTATTGGAACCTGCGATGGGACCGGCCCAAGGCCATCACCTATGATTATTCGATCTCCACCGCCGCTGGGACCGATACGCCGATCACCCCGCAAGGGCCTTTGGCCCTGCCCGGCGACTACAAACTCGTGCTGCGCCTCGATGGCGCCGAAGCCCGGACATCGGTCAAATTGGTCCAGGATCCCCGCTCGCCTGCCCGCACCGAGGACCTCGCGAGCTCGCTCGCCCTGTCCAAGGCCTTGTCGGAGGACATGGCCTTGGCGCGCCGCGGGTATGGCGAAACCGCCATGGCCCACGCCGCACTCGTCGCCGCGGCCGAGCGTTTGCGATCCAAGGCCGGCGACACTGCGCTGATCGCCAAGGTCGAGACCTTGGCCAAGGCCACCATCGCGCCGACGGCCGGACCGTCGTTCGCAAGCCTCGCCGAAACCCTGGCGTCGCTGGAGACCGATCTGGAAGGCGCCGATCTGGCGCCGACGCAGCCCCAACTGGACACCCGCGATCTGACGCGGCGTCGCCTGGACGTGCGGTGGACCGCCTGGTCGGCGCTCCGCGACCACGAACTCGCCGCCGTGAACGCGGAATTGACCAGGGCCGGCGAGGCCGCGGTGATGATTCCAGCCGAAGACAAGCTGGTCATAGCGCCGCCCGACGCCGGCGAGGATCTGCCCTAGCTTGAGATCTAGCGGGCGAAGTTGCGTCCGAATGCGCCGGCCAGACCGCGCATGGCCTTGGCGCGGGCGGCGTGCAGAAGGCCAAGCGCGCCGCCGGGCCCGGCGATGATCGCCGAAATGGGCACGGGAATCGCTGTCAGAAGGCCTATCACCAAGGCCTTGATCAGCGCCGCCTCATGATCGTCCCCGTACCAGCGGCGCTGAATGCGGTAGGTGATGTAGGCCAGCACCGGCGCGGCGGCCACCTCCACCGCGTAGAGTGCGCCCATCGACGTGATCGTGCCGCCGAAAACCAGCGAATCGACCAGGACCACCAAGCCCGCGGCCCTGATATCCAGGCCATAGGTCTGGAGGATACCCCCGGTCCGATGACTTCCAAAGCCAGCCTGCATCGCGCGCTCCGTTCGGGGTCAAGCCATAGAGGTGGTGAGGCCAGAGGTGTTCGTCAAGCGGTCGCGCTGGCGGGATGGCGGCCCGGGCGCTGTGGCAGGATCAGCAGGCAGGCCAGGATGAACAGTCCAAGGCCAAGCGAGACGAGAGGGCGACTGATCGCCAGACCACCGTGTGCCAGGGGCTTGTCCAGAAAATCGCCGACCGTCGCCCCCAAGGGCCGCGTCAGAATGAAGGCGATCCAGAACAACAGCACGCGGGAGACGCGCGTCCAAAAGTACAGCGCCGTAGTGATCGCCAGGCCGAGTGCGAAAACCCCAGCGCCGCCGAGGAACCCCAGCCCGCCGTCGTCCGCCATCCAGTCGCCCAGCGCGGTCCCCAACGTCTGAGAAAAAGTGATCGCGGCCCAATAGAAGGCCTCGGCCCTCGGCGTGCTCACCGTGTCGACCGAAATCGATCCAAGCGCGCGCCACCACGCCAGCAGCACCCCAACCACACAGGCGAAAAGGATAAGCGAGCCGCCGAGATAGCCGATCCCCAACGATCGGTCGGCGAAATCGGCCAGGGTGGTGCCGAAGGTGGTCGAGGCGATGATCGTCGCCCAGTACAGCCAGCGATTGAACCCCTTGGCCAGAATCTGAGCGGCGACCAGCGCCACGAGGGCGACCGCGAAGAGGATCGAGCCCGCCAGATACCCCCAGTTGAGGGTCATCGACACCGTGTCGCCGCCGGTTTCCCCGACCGTGGTCGCGGCAATCTTAATGATCCAGAAAGCCAGGGTAACGGCCGGAACCTTGCTGGGAACTGCTTCGTTGGACGCCTGCGGCGCGGTCGCAACCATGGTCAGTGGCCGACGAATTTCGCGGGGCGCCGCTCCAGGAAGGCGGCGACGCCTTCCTTGTGGTCGGCCGATTTGAAACAGGCGCTCAAAACCTCGACGTGCGCCTGCATGTGTTCGGCCAAATCCCGCTCCAGGCCCCGCCAGACGAGCGACTTCATGTGACGGATCGAGAACGGCGAGGAGTTGAGATAGCGGCGCGCCTCGGTCAGCGCGGCGTCGGCCAGGGCTTCGGGCTCGACCACCTCGGCCGCGTAGCCGATGGCGTGCGCTTCGGCGGCGCTGAGGAAATCGCCGCTGTAGAGCAGGCGCAGCGCGCGGTGCGGTCCGATGATCCGGGGCAACAGCCAGCTGCCGGCGCCGGTGTCGGGCACAAGGCCGCGGTGGGCGAAATTCCAGGCGAAGCGGGAGCGGTTGGTGATGATCCGCACGTCGCACTGGCTGGTGAATTCGGCGCCCATGCCGACGGCGACGCCGTCAATGGCCCCGATCACGGGCTTGGGGCAGGCGACCAGCGGCCACCACTTGCCACCCTCGTCGGCGCGGCCGCGCACCCCGCGAGACTCGCCAGGCACGGTGGCCAGGTCGGCCAGATCGGTGCCGGCGCAGAAAGCGCCGCCCGAGCCCGTGACGATCAGCACCCGCACCTTGTCGTCAGCGCCGGCCTCGGCGACCTTATCGATGAAGGCGCCCAGCATCGCATAGGTCATGGCGTTGCGCTTTTCCGCGCGATCGATCGTCAGGGTGGCGATGCCGTCTGGGTCGACGGCGTAGCGAATGTGATGGGCGGTCATGCTTTCCTCTCGTCAGCGGCGTGATTTTGCGGTTGGTATCGGCGCGACAATTCATACACACCTTAACCGACCGGGAGGCGGGATACATGAAATTCGGCGTATTTTACGAGCTGCAGTTGCCCAAGCCCTGGAACGATGGCGATGAAGCGCGGCTGTTTCACGAGGCCCTGGATCAGGTCGTTCTGGCCGACAAGCTGGGCTATGATCATGCCTGGGAAGTCGAGCACCACTTTCTCGAAGAATACTCGCATTCCTCTGCGCCGGAGGTGTTTCTCGCCGCCGCGGCGGCGCGCACCCAGACGATCCGGCTGGGTCACGGCATTCGCCAGGTCATCGCCAACTACAATCACCCCGCCCGCACCGCCGAGTGCGTCTCAACCCTGGACATCATGTCCAAGGGTCGTGTGGATTTCGGTATCGGCGAGGGCGCCACGCGCCTGGAACTGGGCGGATTCGATATCCCGGCGCGGCAGAAACGCGCCATGGCCCTGGAGGCCGCGGAGCAGATCGCCAACATGATGGCGATGCAGCCCTATCCAGGATTCGAGGGCGAGAGCTTCTCGATGCCTTGCCGCAATGTCGTGCCCAAGCCGATGCAGAAGCCACATCCGCCAATGTGGATGGCCTGCACCAATCGCGACACCATCCGCATCGCCGCCTCGATCGGCGTCGGCGCCCTGGCCTTTTCCTTCGTCGATCCGGAGGAAGCCAAAGCCTGGGCGGACATCTACTACGGCATCATCAAGTCGGACGCGTGCAAGCCGATCGGACATTCGGTCAACGCCAACATCGCCATGGTGTCGAATTTCTCGATCCATCACGATCGGGCCGAGGCGATCCGGCGCGGCCACGAAGGGTTCGAGTTCTTCGGTTACGCCCTGAACGCCCTGGTGGCCCAGGACACCATTCCCGGGCGCACCGATCTCTGGGGCGAGTATCTCGCCAAGCGTGGCGACCGCACCGAGCAGGTCATCCGGGCGAGCCAGGCCGACGCCGCGCCATCGACCGGCATCGGCACGCCCGATGACATGCGCCGCCATTTGGCCGCTTTCGAAGCCGCCGGCGTCGATCAGGTGATCTTCATGCAGCAGGCCGGCCGCAACCGCCACGACCACATTTGCGAGTCGCTGGAACTGTTCGCCGCGGAGGTCATGCCTGCGTTCAAGTCTCGGGTCGCCGAGCGCGAGGCCAGGAAGGCCAAGGACCTCGCCCCGTTCATCGAAGCCGCGCTGGCCCGAAAGGACTGGATGAAACCTTTGGCCGACGACGAGATTCCGGTCGTGCGCGCCTCGGTGGCCAAGGCGTTGGTTCCGAACCGGAACTGACGCTCAACCTGGGAAGAGGTCCGGTGACACAATCGCGGGAGCCGCAGAGCTCAACGGAAATCGAGGCCGCCACCGTCGCGGGCGCGGAGCGGTCGCGCGGCGCGATCGAACTTTCACCCTACGACCCCGCCTGGCCTGATCACTATCGGGCCGTGGCCGACCGTGCGCGCGCGGCGCTTGGCCCGCGCCTGATGGCGATCCGCCACGCGGGATCGACATCCGTGCCTGGCCTGAGCGCCAAGCCGATCATCGATGTCGTGGCGACGGTCGCCGATTCGGCCGATGAGCCGGGCTATGCGGCGGATCTGATCGCCGCCGGCTTCCAACATGTGATCCGCGAACCCGAATGGTTCGAGCATCGGATGTTCAAAGGCGCCGCGCCGACGGTGAACCTGCACGTGTTTTCAGCCGGGTGTCCCGAGGTCGACCGGATGCTGCTGTTTCGCGATTGGCTGCGCGCAAACAGCGCCGACCGCACGCTCTACCAATCGGTGAAGGAGCAGCTGGCGGCGCGCGATTGGGCCTTTGTGCAGAACTACGCCGACGCCAAATCCGATGTCGTCGCCGAGATCATGAAGCGGGCGGAGGCCTGGGCGGCCGCGGGCCGTCCGGTCAGCTGACTCGCCAGCCGACGCCGGTGGAAAGCGCCTGGAAGAACGCCGGCTCATAGGCGTCTTCCGGCGCGGCGCGGACCATTTCGTCCATCCGCTTGGCGTCTTCGCCGACCAGGATCCGCCACCGTCCAGCCTTGACCCCGTCAAGGATGATCTTGGCCGCCTGAGCCGCGCTGGTCGGCGCCTCGTCGCGGAAGCGGCGAGCCTGGTCGGTCATATAGGCCTGGATCTGATCGTCCGAGAGGGCGCTGGCGTCCCGGCCCTGAGCGGTCAGGCGCGCCCGCAGAGCCGTGATCGCCGCGGGGCTGAGCAGTTCGGAGTCGGGATCGCCGAGCACCTTGCGGGAGTTGGTCACAATTTCGGTGCCAATGTGGCCGGGCATCACCACCGAACACTTGATATGCGGCGCATTGAGGCGAAGGTCGGTGATCAGGGCCTCAGTGAAGCCCTTCACCGCAAACTTCGCCGCGGCGTAGGCGGTGTGTGAGACGTGCGGACCCAGCGAGGCCCAGAAGCCATTGACGCTGCTGGTGTTGATTATGTGGCCTTCGTCGGCCTTCATCATCATCGGCAGGAAGGCGCGGCAGCCGTAATAGACCCCGCCCCAGCAGACATTGAAGGTCGTCTCCCAGCCGCGGCGATCGCCATTCACGAAGCCGCCGCCCCCGCCGATCCCGGCGTTGTTGAATAGCAGATTGACCTTGTCGGTTTCCTGCGCCTGGGCCACCTCGTCACGGAAGGCGTTCATGGCCGCCTCGATCGAAACATCGGCGACATGGGTGGTCACCTTGACCCCTTGCGCGGCCTCGGCCTCGCAGAGCGCCTTGGTCGCCGCCATGTTTTCGGCGGAAACGTCGCACATCGCCACATTGCAGCCCTCGGCGACGAGCTGGCGGGCGAGTTCGCGGCCCATACCTGTGCCGCCGCCGGTGATCACGGCGAATTTCCCGGTAAAATCCTTCAAGGCGTCCTCCAAAGTGTTTGGACGCATTGAGCCGCGTTAGCCTATCGCTGGCAACCACCGGCGAGCGATTTTCCCGGATTCCACGGGGTAAGTCGGCCCGCGGAACCGAACGATCACCTGGCAAAGAAAAAGGCCGCCCTTTCGAGCGGCCTTTCTCAATAGTGACTCCGACTGCGATCAGACGGCGAGCTTCGCCGTGCGACGGCGCAGATTGGCGCCAATCGCGCCGACCCCGAGGAGCATCAAGCCCCACGTGGCCGGTTCCGGCACAGCGTCGAGACGGAATCCAAAGCCAGCTGGAAGAGCCTTGGGGCTCGTGTCTTTCACGGTAATAGTGTAGATTCCTGGATCCAGATATTCCTGGAAGTGGCTGTAGGCGTTATTCAACCAGTCTGCGGCGAAAGTCGCCTGATAAGGCCCCAGGTTGTTATTGAACGTCGAAGGGTATCCTGTGAACGTCGCTATGTTCGTCACATGGAAAGGACCGCTGCCGGTCGTGATGGTGTAGATATCGCCCGCTATGAAACCGTCGGTGAACGAGAAAGTGTCGCCACCCGCGTTCGTGACGTCGAGTGTGATCGGCGTCACCTGAGCCGCGTTCACAAGGTTGTCTTGTCCATATTGCCAGCCGCCGCCAGCAAGGTAGACCGTGGCCGACGCCGCTCCGGCCGCTGCGGCGGCCACCACACCAGCGATCACGCTAAGTTTGAACGAAACCTTCGACATGCCACGCACTCCACAACGATGGGTCTGCCCCAAGGGCCTGGACCGTGGAAATACCTAACACATCCTTAACGCCTTGCAACAGACATAATTAAGCGATCGGCAACTTTTCATTCACGTTTTGGTAAGTTTTTCGGGGACGCCGACCGCCCCGGTCTCCGTGGCCGCTCGGTGCCCGCGCGCCTAGCGGAACGCTGGTCAAGCGTTTCTACGCGACGCTGCAAATACTTACGGGGCCGCGCGTCGACCAGGAGTCACATATTGGCCACAGTGGGGCGGATTTCCGCCCCGCGCGATTGGTCTCGGCCCGTCTGAGGCTCCTGGTCGCGGCTCAAAAGGGACGTGGGCAAGGCTCGACCCGCGAAGAGCCCGCCGACGGAAATGAGAAAGCCCAGGAGGACGAATCCCCCTGGGCCAACGATTCTCGGTTTGGGGAAGCCCAGGCGATCAGGCCGTCTTGGCCGCGCGGCGACGCATCATGGCGCCCACGCCGCCAAAGCCGATCAGCATGAGGCCCCAGGTGGCCGGCTCCGGCGTCGCGCTGGCGGCGATGCCGTTGGCGGTGAAACTGCCTGACACCGGCGCAGTCAGGCCGCCCAGGGTGTAGGTGCCATTGGCGTTTTTGACGGGCGCCGAGTACGTGGCGGCCACCGCACTCAAGTCCAGTGATAGATTGGTCATTTCGGGACCAATGATCGTGTTGAGCAACGGCGACGAAAGACCGGTAACGGCGCCGGCGAGGGAACTGCTTTCAAGGACGGTCGAGCCGTTGACTTGCGCGATCGCGACCGAAAGTTGAGCGTTGCTGAAGGAGCCCGACAACATGGTCGCGCCTGTATTGTACGTCACACCACCGAAGGTGAAGGGCGCGGCGCCAGTGTAGATTTCCGCGAAATTCCCGCTGATACCGCTCTGGAAATAACCGACGATACCATTTCCGTTCGTGATCCCGCCCTCAATGACGACCGGCGTACCCGTCTCGCCGACGTTGGTGAGCACGAGCTGGCCGGAAAGCGGCTGTGCAAGGCCCGAGAGGCTGTTGAGCGTGAAACTATTATTGGCTGCGCTCGCCGTGAGGGAGCCGCTACCAGTTCCAACGGTGCTCGGCGTCCAGGTGAAGGTCTGGGCGCCCTGACCGATTGTCAGCACCGTCAGCGCGAGCGCCGGCGTCTGGATCGCCAAGGACAGGGCTCCGGCGGCGATTCCGAGGGCGAGAATTTTCTTCGTCATGGCGTGGGTTCCATAATTGGGCCTCGTCCAAACGACCCGCGCGCACCACAATCCTTCGGTTCGCGTCGAGGCCATTGAATTCCGCCGGCTCGTCAACTTATGGTCGTATTTCACGCGCCGCGTTAAAGCAGGGTTAAACGGAAACGAGGATTTGCGGAGAAAGACATCAATGACTAATCAACACTTTATTTACTTCGCCGACCCGATGTGTTCCTGGTGTTGGGGGTTCTCCAGCGTGATCTCGCAGATCGCCGAACGCTTCGGAGACGACTTGCCGATTCGCCTGGTGATGGGCGGGTTGTGGCCTGGGACGGTTCAGCCGATGACGACCGCGGCGAAGGACGAGTTGCGCGGCCATTGGCGGCATGTCACCGAGGCGTCGGGCAAACCTTTCGGTCCCAGCGGCGTCGACCACGCGGATTTTGTCTACGACACCGATCCAGCGGCGCGGGCCGTGGTGCTGATGCGACGCCTGGCGCCTGAATCGGCGCTGCCCTTCCTCGAAGCGACTCAGGCGGCTTTCTACGCGGGGGGCAAGAACGTGACGCGTCCCGAGGTGTTGGGCGAACTGGCGGCGGATTTCGGCCAGGACGCGGACGCCTTCGCCCGCGAAATTCCCAGCGACACGCTTAAGGCGGAAACTTGGCGCGACTACGCCATGTCGCAAAACGCCGGCGTGCGCGGGTTCCCGACGTTGATCGTCGGGCCGCGTGCGGATGGGGCTTACGAGCCCTTGACGCGGGGCTTTCAGACTCTCGACGCCGTGCTCGTCGCGCTCGCCCACTATCTCGCGGCGGCGACACCCGCATGAACGCGAACGCGATCCCGCCGCTGGGCGTCATCGAGGGCTACTATGGCCGACCGTGGTCGTGGGCCGACCGGACGGGGACCATTGAGACGCTGGCCCCCGCCGGCTACGACTTCTACCTCTACGCTCCCAAGGCGGACGCCTATCTGCGGCGTCGGTGGCGGGAGCCGCACCCGGCCGGCGAATCCGCCGCCCTGTCGGCCTTCGCCAAACGTTGTGAAACCCTGGGCGTCGCCTTCGGCGTCGGATTGAGCCCGTTCGAACTCTATCTGGATTTCGGAGACGAGGCGAAGGCGGCGCTTGACGACAAGCTCGCCCATCTCGAGAGCCTCGGGGTCCGACAACTGGCGATCCTGTTCGACGACATGCGCGGCGATCGTGAGGACCTGGCGCGTCGACAAATCGAGATCCTGCATTGGGTCGGCGAGCGATCGACGGCGGACCGGCTCATCTTCTGTCCGACTTACTACAGCGACGAGCCCGCGCTGGACCGGTTCTTTGGTCAGCGGCCCGCCCACTACCTGGAAACACTTGGCGAAGATCTGGATCCGGGCATCGACATCTTCTGGACCGGGCCGGAAGTCTGTTCGCGCGAATTGCGGGTCGGCCACATCGAGCGCGTAGCGGCGAGCCTGCGGCGCCCACCCCTGATCTGGGACAACTATCCCGTTAACGACGGCCCGCGGATGTCGCCGTTTCTGCACCTGCGGGCGTTCACCGGGCGAGACCCGGACATTGGCGCGCTTGTTCGCGGGCACGCGGTCAACCCCGCCCTGCAACCAATTCTGTCTCGCATTCCCGCGCTCACCTTGCCGCGAAGCTACGCCGACGGAGCCGGTTACGACTACCGGCTCGCGTTCGAGGACGCGGCGCTGAGTGTGCTTGGCCCCGAGCTGGCGAGCCTGGTGTCGCCCCGTCTATCAACCTTCCAGGAAGGCGGGCGGAGTGGCTTGGGCGATGGCCTGGAGCGCATGGTCGCGCGGTTCGCTGCGGTCGATCACCCGGCCGCGCGCGAGATCGTCGACTGGCTGAACGGCGCGTGGTGCGTCACCGCCGAGGAGATCGCCGCTAGCTGAGGGCCGCGTCTAACCGTCGACGCCGAAGATGTGCTTCACTCTGATCGACACGCGGGTCACCTCCGAAGCCACCCAGAAGGCCGCTTCGTTGAAATAGGGCCCGCTCCAGTGAATGCGCGCGTTGTTTGAAAAGCCGATCTTCTCGCGCGGAATGCCCAGGAAATTCTGGTGAACCACGCCGCGGTCCGTGTCGTCGTGGTAGGCCTGTATCGCGTACATGCCCGGCGGCACGTCCGGGATCGTCACCACGGTCACGCCCATCGTCGCCGGGGCGTCGCCCTCGTAGGGGCATTTGCGTTTCAGGAAGGTGTTGCGCGTACAGACTTCGACGCGCACATGCCCACGCGCGCGATCAACGCCGGTCACAACGACTTCAAGACGGTTGGCCCAGCACGATGACGCGGCGAACCAAAGCGCCCCGAAGCCGAACAAACCAAGCCCGAGTCTCCGGCTAACGCGTCGTGCGCCGGGTTCCACCCTCAATGCTAACCCTCCACCTGCGACGCGGACCGCGTTACGTTTCATTCGAACAGCGGACTCTGATTCATTGCCAAACTAAGGATTGTATTGCCGAATTGAAACAACAAATCCGCGCCGGTCGACCCACCCCCCGGCGCAATGAGACGCCACAAAAAATTCAAATACATTTGGCTCGTCAGTTGCACTTGCGGAGCTTATGGCGTCGCGAGGTGGCGATTCCGCGCCAAAAGTAAGAAACAGATCGACTCGAATGCGCCTCGCCCGGAACGTGCTTTTGTGGATCGGCTTGACCGCCGGGATCGCGGCGTCGCCCGCGCTGGCCTCGCCGATCGCCTGGGTCGAGATGACGGCGCGGGGGCCCGAGGCGCGGCTGATCACCGACGCGTCCAGCTGTCCCAACTCCTGGGTGGACGGGCGCCGGACCGAGGCGGCCGAACGCGCCGGGCCGGATGCGGATTTTCCCAATCGGGTCTGCGCGACCTCGCTGAAGCGGACCGATCATGGAGTGCACATTGCCGGCGCGTCGCTCAAGAGTCCGCGTGCGCGGGTAAATCGCATTGTAATTCTTGGAGATTCCGGCTGCCGGCTAAAGGGTCAGGCGTTTCAGCATTGCAATGACCCCAGCGGGTGGCCATTCGCGCGAATCGCTGCGCTGGCGGCCACGAAGCATCCCGATCTGGTCATCCATTTGGGCGACTACTACTACCGGGAAAAGCCGTGTCCCCCAGGCAACGCCGGGTGCGCGGGCAGCCCATATGGCGACAAATGGGCGACATGGAAGGCCGAGGTGTTCGATCCCGCCGCGCCCCTGCTGGCCGCCGCGCCCTGGGTGTTCGTGCGCGGCAATCACGAGGACTGCAAACGCGGCGGCGCGGGTTGGTTTCGCCTGCTCGACGCGGGTGAGACCGTGGCCAAGTGTCCGTCCGACAGCCCCACATTCGCGGTTGACCTCGGCGACCTGCGGCTTTGGGTCGTCGACAGCAATGACACGGAGGACCTGACCGCGCCGCCTGAAAAGGTCGCCGCCTTTTCGGCGCGTCTTGAGGCGGTTACTCGTGCGCCGGGCGGCGAGCGGAACTGGATCGTGACGCATCGGCCGATCTGGGATTCCGCCCGTCTGGCCAACTTCGTATCGGACGGACTTGTAAACGCGACCGAGCGGGCCGCGGTAAAGGCGCGCGGCCTGGAGGGCGTGGATCTCATCATTGCAGGTCACGTTCACAACTTCTCAGCGCTGAATTTTGGCGCGGCGCGGCCAGCGCAATGGGTGGTTGGCACCGGTGGCGACACACTGGACCTGGACTCCACGCCACCGCCAACAACAGGCCAAGCGGAGGTGGATGGCCTCAAGGCGGACATCTTCACCATGGGACGCTTCGGGTTTCTGCTGCTCGATCGGCGCGGCGCGGGGTGGACCGGCCGATTCTTCGACACTGAGAACCGCGTGGCGGCCATTTGCGCGCTGCAGGCGCGATCGCTGACCTGCCGCGCCCCGCGGGTTCGCTAGCACGTCCGACTTCCGCTGGCGTGGGCGGACGTTCCCCCGTATTTCGGCCGATATGAGCAACGGCGAGCGCATAGGCCGATGAGCGGACAAGATCTGGATCTGCGCGATCGCGACGCGCTGTTTGACTCGCTCGGCGCGGAGATATTCGACCTGGCCGTCATCGGCGGCGGCATCACAGGCGCCGGCGTTGCGCGCGACGCCGCCATGCGCGGCTTGCGCGTCGCCCTGGTCGAGGCGCGCGACTTCGCCTCCGGCACAAGCAGCAAGTCCTCCAAGATGATTCACGGCGGACTGCGGTATCTCGCCCAGGGCGATCTGGCGCTGGTGCGCGAAGCCGCCTCCGAGCGCAAAGCGGTGGAGGCGATCGCCCCTCATCTGGCGCGGATGACGCCGTTCGTCATGCCGTTCAGGAACGCCGCCGCCGAGGCTAAGCTGCGGGCCGGTTTGTGGACCTTCGAAAAGCTTGGCGAAGTCCCCAAGGATCGTCGACACGAAGTCTGGACGCGCGCGGAGCTAGCCCTACGCGAGCCAGCAATCGACACGAACGCCCTGACGGGCGCGGTGGTCTATCCGGAATATCTGACTGACGACGCGCGCCTGACGCTGGCCAATATACGCGCGGCGGCCGGCGCCGGCGCTTGTGTCGCCAGTTACGCGCGCGTTGAAGCCTTTTCCACGGACGGTGGTCGGGCGACCGGGCTGGAGGTCGTCGACGCCCTGCCGGACGGCGGCCACAGGCGGGTGCGGGTGCGGGCCAAGGCCATGGTCAACGCCGCCGGCCCCTGGGTAGACACCCTGCGCGCACTGGAGTCCGCGGACGCCACACCCCGTCTCGCCCTGGCGCGCGGCGTGCATCTGGTCGTGCGCCGCGAGCGGCTGCCCGTGGAACGCACCATCATCATGACCGCTTCGGACAAGCGCTCCGTGTTCGCCGTGCCCAAGGGCGAGACGACCTACCTGGGCACGACAGACACGTTTCATGGCGCGGCCGAGGCCTGGCCCCCGGTCACCGCGGCGGACGCCCATTACCTGCTCGACGCCGCCAACGTGCGGTTCAACGTGTCGCCGCTGGCGTTGGATGACATCGTTTCCACCTGGTCAGGGCTGCGTCCGCTGGTGGCCCAGGTGGCCAAGTCCGCTTCCGAGGTCTCGCGCCGAGACGAATTGTGGACCGGTCCCGCGGGCGTGCTGTCGATCGCCGGGGGCAAGCTTACGGCCTATCGGCAGATGGCCGAACGCGTGGTCGACGAGGTCGAGACCCTAGTGGGCCGAGCGCCGTCGGCCTGTCGCACCGCCCACGAACCCTTGCCGGACGGGGATGTCACGCCGTCGGCGGCCTGCGCGGCCTTGGAACATCGCGGGCTGACACCCCAGGCCGCAGAACGCCTGGTCGGCCTCTACGGCGCGGCGGCCGACGCCGTGGCGGGCGGTGCGGCGGCGGAAGCCGAACGGGCGGTACGTGTTGAAGGCGCGCTCACGCTCGAAGACTACTGGGTGCGGCGGAGCGCCCGCGCCTGGTTCGATCCCGACCCTGAGATGGCCGCCCTTACCCCGGCGGCGGACGTCATGGCCGCGCTGCTGGACTGGTCGAGGACGCGTCGGGACACCGAGATTGCGGGCTGTCGCGCCCAACGCCTTCGAGATCTGGCCTCGATGCGGGCCAGCCCCGCGGACGCCTGAAGAGGCCGGCGGCCTTCCACCGCGCCCAATCTAACCCGCACTATCAATGTGATCCGCGCACGACGGATATTGGAGATCCCTGATGAGTCTTGATCCCGAGAATTGGGAAGACATTCGTTCACTTGGTAAGACCATGGTCGGCGACATGCTGACCTGGCTGGAAACCGTGCGCGAGCGGCCAGCCTGGACGCCGGTCCCGCCGGCCGTCACGGTCCGGCTGGACGAACCCGTGCCTCACGCGGGCTCGGCCCTGGCCGAGGTCTACGAGAGCTTCAAGCGAGACATCCTGCCCTACCCCACCGGCAACATACATCCTCGATTCTGGGGCTGGGTTCAGGGCACGGGTACGACCACCGGCCTTTTGGCCGACATGCTCGCCTCGACGATGAATCCGCATCTGGCGGGCTACGATCAGTCAGCCTACCTGATCGAGCGAACGGTCATAGGCTGGCTGGCCGAGTTGATGGGCTTTCCGGCCGAATCCAGCGGAATCCTGGTCAGTGGCGGAACCGAAGCCAATATCAACGGCATCTCCGCTGCGCGCGTCGCCAAGGCCGGATTTGACGTACGCACGGAAGGTTTGCGGGGGGGACCGCCCTTGACCCTCTATGGCGGGGCCGAGACGCACAGCTGGATCTACAAGGGCTGCGAACTGATGGGGCTGGGACGCAAGGCCTTTCGCGCCATTCCGGTCGACGCGGACTATCGGATCGATGTGGCCGCATGTCGCGCCCGCATCCTCAAGGACCTGGAGTCGGGCTGCCGGCCCATCGCCATTGTCGGCACGGCCGGCACGGTGAACACGGGCGCCACCGACGACCTGCGCGCGCTGCGCGCGCTCGCCGACGAATTTGACTTATGGCTGCACGTCGACGGCGCCTTTGGCGCCCTGGTCGCCTGGACGTCGCGTCGGGACATAGTGGCAGGCCTGGCGAGCGCCGACTCCCTCGCCTTTGATCTGCACAAATGGGGCTATATGCCCTACGAAGCCGGAGTCGCCCTCACGCGCGACCCGGACGCCCAGACCGCGGCCTACAAACCCGCCGGCGCCGGCGTCGGGGCCTATCTCGCCTCGCCCAACGGCGGCATCGCCGCCAACACCACCTATTTCGCCGACCGTGGGCTGCAGCTTTCCCGCGGGTTCCGCGCCCTGAAGGTGTGGATGTCGATGAAGGAACAGGGTGTTGACCGCATCGCCGGCTGCATCGAGGCCAATATCCAGCAGGCCGGCCGCCTGGCCGGGATCGTCGAGGCCCACGAAGACCTCGAGTTACTGGCCCCCGCGCCGCTGAATGTCGTGTGCCTGCGCTACGCGCCGAAGGGGGTGGCCGAGGCGCGGCTCAACGCCCTCAATGAAGCGATCCTGGTGGCGATTCAGACCCGCGGCGTCGCCGTCCCGTCGCAGACAGTGCTGCAGGGTCGATTTGCGATCCGTGTCTGCATCACCAACCACCGCACCCGAGACGAAGACATCGATATCTTCGTCGACGCCGTGCGGACGATCGGCGCGGAACTCGCCGCCGCCGGTGATGCTTGACCGCGGCGCTATCTGGGTGTGCGTTGCGGCCATGACTCGCAACCTCGCGCGCCTACTATGACCGCCTGTGACGTCGCCGTGGTCGGCCTGGGTGCGATGGGGTCGGCGACGCTGCACGCGCTTGCAAAGCGCGGACGGCGCGTGATCGGTTTTGAGCGCCGCACGCCAGGGCACGCACTCAGTTCCTCCTACGGCGAGAGCCGCGTCTTCCGCATGGCCTACTTCGAGGACCCGGCCTATGTGCCACTTCTGCGTCGGGCGTTGGACGCTTGGCGCGGCCTCGAACACGAGACCGGCGAGGATCTGCTCACAACCACGGGAATTCTGGAGGCAGGCTTCGCCGGGGCGCCCCTGGTCGAGGGATCGCGGCGCTCCGCCGAACTGCACGGGCTGGCGCACGAACGCATGACCGCGTCGCAGGCGAACGATCGCTTTCCGGCCTTTGCGCTACCCAAAGACTGGGATTGTGTCGTCCAGGCCGACGCCGGCGTCCTTCGGCCGGAGAAGGCGATCTCGGCGATGGTCGCGGCGGCGTGCGGCCTGGGCGCGGAAGCGCGTTTCGACACCGCGGTTCTGCGCGTCGAGCCTGTGGGCGATGGGGTGCGCGTGGTCCTGGCCGACGGGGAGGTCGTAACGGCCGGGGCGGCGGTGATCTCGGCGGGCCCGTGGATCGGCGAACTCCTGCCAGACCTTGGACAATCCCTGAGGTTGACGCGCCAGCCGCTGGCCTGGTTCGAGCCGTCCCGCCCCGCCGACACGGGCCTCTGCGTCATGCCGATCTTCCTGCTGCAGGCGCCGGAGGAGGTGCTCTACGGCTTTCCCAACCTGTTCGGGACGGGCGTGAAGTTCGGTTCGCACGATCCGTGCGGCGATCTCTCCCAAGCCGACACACCGCGAGCGCCTTTATCGGACGCCGAAGCCGGCAGCCTCGCCCGAGCCATGGCGAAGTACGTCCCCGCGGCCGCAGGACCGCTCCTGCGTTCGACGGTCTGCGTCTATACGCGATCGCCCGACGAACATTTCATCCTGGGGCCTCATCCCCTCGCCTCCCGGATCGTTGTCGCCTCGCCGTGCTCGGGCCATGGCTTCAAGTTCGCCAGCCTTTTTGGCGATGTCTTGGCCGACCTGGCCCTCGACGGAGGCAGCGTGGATGCGATCCCGCTCTTTCGTCCCGACCGATATCTGCCGTGACTTCGGCGCCGCGCGCGCTGCCAAAGGCGTTGCTCGACGACCTTCGGCGCCGGCACAGCGGCTCTGAACGCCGCTACCACGACTGGAGTCATCCTCAGGCCCTGCTGGCTCTTTGCGGCGAGATCGGCGATCGGATCGATGATGTCCTGGCCGTCGAGTGCGCGATCCTCTTCCACGACGCGGTGTACGACGCGAGGGCCGCCGATAACGAAGCCAGGAGCGCCGCGCTGGCGGCCGTCGAATTGGAGGGCCTGATCCCGCCTGAAACATTGCAGCGGGTCCTGCGCATGATCGAGGCGACGGCCGCTCACGGCGTCCCCCCAGGACTGCCAGAATCGGAAGCGCGCGACATGGCGCTCTTTCTGGACATGGACCTGTCGATCCTCGGCGCGGATGACGCCGTGTTCGACGCCTATGAAGCCGGTGTTCGCCACGAATATAGCCACATCCCGGACGCGGCGTTCCGCGCCGGTCGCGCCGCGATTCTTGAAGGGTTTCTGACTCGCGAGCGGCTGTACTTCAGCGACTGGGGCCGCTCGCGGTTCGAAACCGCCGCGCGGGCCAACTTGGCGCGATCGATCGCTCGGCTCCGCGGCGAGGGGTAGGTCGAACTACCCCAGCATCACGCTGATCTGATCCTTCAACAGCAGGCGCTCCTTCTTGAGCGTCTCCATGGTCTCGTCGCTGGCCGGCTCAATGTCTGTCTCCATGCGATGGAGCGTTCGGTTCAGCTCGTGATAGCGCTCGGCGAGGTGCACGAAGTGTGGGCTGGTGGTTTTGAGATGATGAATCCGATCCACCCGTGTTGGAAAATCGGCGATTAGATCGTTTGGAACATGGGTCACTTGGGCCTCCCTCCACAGTCCGCGCGCCGTCGCCGGAGCGACGCTGAGCGCCACGAGACCCTTGATAGGCCTTTGTGATCCGGCCGACCCCTCCGGTCCTTACCGGAGGGGCACGTAGGGACCGTCACCCCCGCGTCGCGAGACGCGTCGCATAGGCGACGATCTTGCGGCCCGCGGCGAGCAGCTGTTTGTCGGGCAGGGTGAGGGCGATACGCAGATGGCCGGCGACGCTGGCGCCGAAGGCGTCACACGCCAATACGGCGACCGCCTCTTGCTCCAGCAGGCCTTCGGCGAACGCGAGGGCGGTGAGCCCGGTCCCACGAACGTCCAGCAAGGCGAACATCCCCCCTTCCGGCGGCGCAATCCGGCAGTTCGGCGCCGCGCTCAGAATCGCCGTGAATTCGATCGCACGGCGGCGATAGGCCTCGCTCAACGCGATCGCCTCGGGCAGTTCGCCCTGGAGGGCCGGCAGAACGGCCTCCTGCACAAACGGCGGACCGCCGAACATTTTGCACATCGAGAGGTTCGTGAGGTGTCCGATCAGCGCTTCAGGCGCCACGGTCCATCCGAAGCGAAACCCTGGAATCGCGTGCGATTTGGAGAGGCTCGTGACGACGATCGCCCGGCCTTCAGCTTCCGGCAGCGACCAGGCGCTCGTGTGCGGCCGTGCAAAGCAGAGGTCGGCGTAGACCTCGTCGCTCAGGAACCACAGGTCGTGTCGACGGCAGAGTTCGGCGATCGCCGTCATCTCCGCTCGATCGAGCAAGGCGCCGGTGGGATTGTGCGGCGAATTGATCCAGATCGCTCGGGTTTTAGGGGTGATGGCCGCGGCGATGGTGGCGATGTCGGGATGAAACCCTCGGTCAGGGTCCAGAGGCACATTGACCATGGTGGCGCTGGCCGCGCCGATCACCGCCGGATAGGTTGCATAGACGGGTTCCGGCGCGATGACCTCTTCGCCCGGTCCGGCGATACATTGGATGGCGCCGTACATCGCCGCCTGCGCGCCGGCTGTGAGGATGATATTGCCTTCGGCGCAGGGCCGGCCGGTGCGCGCCGACATGCGCGCGGCCACCGCCTGACGCGCCGCGGGCATGCCAGCGATCGGCGAGTAGCCTTTCTTGTTATCGCGCAGGGCCTGGCACGCCGCCTCTATCACCGCCGCCGGGGCGTCCTGGTCCGGGTCGCCGATCGTCAGAAAAGTGATCTCGCGCCCAGCGGCGCGTTCGCCCATCGCCTTGTAATGTACGATCCATGCGTCGGCCCCGCCGCCGGCGATGCGATCAACGAGAGGCGAAAAAGCGGGCATGCGCGGATCCTAAGACCAGGAGGTCGAATCAAATGGGCCCCCGCACTATCACCCGTCCCGCCCGGCGCAAGCCCACGGCCACCAGGATCGGCCTTGGCGACAGCGCCCATCTTTGCGGATAAAGCGAAGAGCCAAGTGGAGGAACCAACGCCTATGACGCATCCGACAGCGACGGTGCTCGAACGGGCGCTTGGCGCCGGCAAGGTGCAAACCGACGCCGTATCGCTTGACGCACGCCGACATGACTATTGGGTGGTCAGCCACATTCGCGACCACCTCAAAACGCCGGGCCATTCGGCTGCCTGCGTGGTTCGCCCGACTGGCGTCGATGATGTCCAGGCCGTGCTGAAGATCGCCAACGAGCGCCGCGCGCCGATAATTCCCTTCGGTTTGGGCAGCGGCGTCGTCGGTGGTGTGCTCGCCTCGCCGGACGCCATCATCCTGGACATGAGCGCGATGAACCAGGTCCGATCAATCGACAGCATCAATCTGCTGGCCAGCTTCGACGCCGGCAAGAATGGGCTGGAGGCGGAACTGGCTGTGGCCGAGCAGGGGCTCACGATTGGTCACTGGCCCCAATCTGTGGCCGTGAGCAGCGTCGGCGGTTGGGTCGCCACACGCGCCTCGGGCCAGTTTTCCAGCGCCTACGGCAATATCGAAGATATCATCCATAGCGTCGAGGCCGTCCTGCCCAGCGGCGACCTTGTTAGTCTAGGCAAGGGCCCCCGGGCTTCGGCCGGGCCGGATTTGCGCCACCTCATGCTCGGGAGCGAGGGGACGTTGGGTGTCATCACCGGCGTGACTGTGTCGTTGCGCCGGGCTCCGGCCAAGCGCGCCGTTTCCGCTTTCACAGCGACCGACATGCGCGCCGGTTTCGCCTTTCAACGCGAGATGATTCAGTCCGGCTGGCGTCCGCCGGTGGCGCGGCAATATGACGAACGCGAGGCCGCGCGACTGGACGACCGCGTCAGCGATTGCCTGATCCTGCTGGTGCACGAAGGTCCAACAGCGCAGGTCGAGGCGGAGGTCGCCGCGGTCGCGAACCTGGCTCGCAAGGCGGGTCTGAACACGGCGCCGGGCGACATCGTCGAGAAATGGCTTGGGCATCGCAACACCGTTCCCCATTGGAACGATTTCCTGCGGCGTGGGATCGTGCTCGACACGGTGGAAGTCTCCGCCGACTGGGACAAGATCGGCGATATCTATCACGACGCCACCGCCGCCCTGCAGCTGATCCCAGGATGTCTCGCCGGATCGGCGCACTCGTCGCACCTCTATCGCAGCGGCCTGAACCTCTACTTCACCTTCGCCGTGCGCACCGACGATCACCAGGCGATGGAAGCGATCTATCTGGACGGATGGCGGCGGATCATGGAGGCGACCGCCCGCCATGGCGGCAGTCTGTCCCACCACCACGGCATCGGCCGCGTCCGGCGCGACTACCTGACCCGGGAATTGGGCGCCGGCGGCGTGGCGATGCTGCGCGCGGTCAAGCAGGCCCTCGATCCCAACGGGATCATGAACCCTGGCGTGTTGCTGCCCGATGCCTGAGCTGATCCTGGCCATCGACGTCGGCACGACATCGACCCGCGCCGCGGTGTTCAGCCCCGTGGGCGCGATCCTGGGCCTTTCGTCAGCGCCGCTCACATCGACCTCGCCCGCGCCGGGGCGGGTGGAGCAGGATGCGGCCAAGGTCTGGCGCGCGACCCGGCGGGTCATGGCCGGAGCCCTGCGCGCGGCCGGCCGCGACGGCGGCGACATCGCCGCGATCGGCCTGACCACGCAGCGCGCGAGCGCGGTCATCTGGGACCGCAAGACCGGCCAACCGCTTACGAATATGGTCGTGTGGAGCGACCTGCGGGGCGCCGGCCGCGCCGCCGATCTGAACGCCGCCGGCTTCATGCTCGCGCCGCAGCAGTCGGCGACCAAGCTCGATCTGATGTTCGCCGGCCTCGATGAGCCGACCGACCGCCTCGCCTGGGGTAACATCGACAGCTACATCCTCTACCGCCTGACAGGCGGCGGGACCCACGCGACCGACGCCAGCCAGGCCTGGCCCAGCGGTTACCTGAGTTTTCCGGACCTCGGTTGGAACTCGCGGCTGATCGATCATCAGGGGCTGGATCCAGCGGTGTTTCCCCGATTGGGGCCGACCTGGGGGGTGCTGGGCGAGTCATCATCGGCGATCCTCGGCGCGGCCCGCCCGATCAGCGCCAATGTCGCCGATCAGCAGAGCGCGCTTATCGCCCATGGCGACCGGCCTGGAACCGCGAAGTTCACCTTCGGCACATCGGCGACTTTCGATCTTTCGACGGGGGGCGATTTCACATTTCCCGGGCCGAGCGTCCCGCCCCTGTTGGTTTCCTCCGTCGGCGGCGACACGCGATGGTGCGTGGAGGGCATGGTTCTGAGCGCCGGCTCGGCGGTCGACTGGCTGCGGTCGCGTTTCGCTCTGGGCGATCACGCCGCATTCACGACGCTGGCTCGGTCGGTGGCGAACGCGAACGGCACGGCGTTCCTGCCGGCCTTGCAAGGGTTGGGCGCGCCGCACGGAGAGCCCGGCCGGCGAGGCGCGCTCACCGGCCTTACCGCTTCGGTCGAGCGCGGGCACATCGCCCGCGCCGGCCTGGAGGGCCTGGCGTTCCGCGCTCGCGAAGTTCTCGACCACGTCTATACGCTGGTCGATGCGCCCGAGCCGGAGGCTCTTGGCGTCGACGGGGGACTGACGCGTAGCAGTCTGTTCCTGCAAATTCTGGCCGACCTGACCGGTCGCGTCGTACGACGGCACGCGACACCGGAGGCGACTCTGCTCGGCGCCGCGATCTGCGCGGGACGTGGCGCCGAGTTGCTTACCGAAGCAGACCTAGCGGCTTGGCGGCGGTTCGACCCCACAGTCGAACCGTCGATTTCCAGCGACGAGTCCGACACCCGGATCGCCGCCTGGCGCGCCGCCGTTCACCCCTGACCCGACGATTGGATATCACCTTATGCACACCGTCACCCTCGGCCCTATCGCCAATGTCAGCCGACTGACCCTGGGCGGCGGCGGGCTGGGCGGGTTGTGGGGCGAAACCGACCATGACGAAGCCGTGGCCACCCTTCACGCCGCCGTCGACGCCGGAATCACCCTGCTCGACACTGCCCCGATGTACCGCGATTGCGAGGCGGTGATCGCGCGCGCCTTCGGCGGGCGACTCCCGCAAGGCCTCCGCATCACCACCAAGTGCCAGCTCGGCGAGCCGGACCCAGGGGCGGCCGGCGCCCGGCTGGAGGCGTCGCTGGCCGCCAGCCTGGCGGCCATGAAGGTCGAGCGGGCGGACATCTTCTTCCTGCACAGCAATATTCGGCCCGACGACTACGTCTTCGCCCGCCGTAACGAGCACCGCGCCGGCTTCGCTACCCCCTGGACCATCTATGTGAACGAAGTCGTCCCGACGATGGCGCGTCTCAAGGCTCAGGGCCGCATCGGCGCCTGGGGGATCACGGGCGTCGGCGTTCCCGCCACGATCCTGGAAGCGCTGGATCACGCGCCAAGGCCCGACGCCGTGCAGGCGGTCGCCAATCTGCTGGATAGTCCCGGCGGAATGCGCGCCTTCGCCGAGCCGGCCCGGCCGCGCGAGATCATCGCCTCAGCCAAGGCGCGTGGAATCGGCGTTCTCGGCATTCGCGCCGTCCAGGCCGGAGCTCTGACCGCGATGCTGGACCGGCAGATCAAGGACAGCCATCCCGAGTCCGCGGATTACCGCCGCGCCGAACCCTACCGCCATCTCTGCGCGGAACTCGGCGAGGACCCCGCAATGATCGCGCATCGCTACGCCCTCGATATGGATGGCGTCGACACGGTGATCCTGGGGGTCAAGAATCGCGCCGAACTGGCGCAGTGCGTGACCGCCGAGGCCGCCGGGCCTCTGCCGCCGCAGGTGCGCGAGCGGATCGATGGACTCGGTTTGCGCGTGGCCTAGGGCGGCTACGCCGCCATGGCCCGCTTGAGCGCCCGTGCGCAGTCAGCCTGGAATTGCTGGGCGACAGTCGCCGTCACCACCGCGTCGAAGGCATGGAACGCGCCGGGATAGACATGCAGCTCCACGGGCACGCCGTCGCGCGCCAGGCGCGCGGCATATTCCATATCCTCGTCGACGAACAAATCTAGCGTCCCGACCGCGATGAAGGTCGGCGGCAGGCCGGCCAGGGTCTCCGCGCGCGCCGGCGAGCAGTGATGCGGCACCGCCCCGCTGGGATCGATCGACCCCAGCATGGCGCTCCAGCCAAAACGGTTGGCCGGGTGGGTCCAGACGAACTCTCCGGCCATCGGGTTGTTGTAGGGGTCGGCGTCGGTCGCCGTGCGGTGATCCAGCATCGGATAGATCAACAGCTGGAACGCGATTTTCGGACCGCCCCGGTCGCGCGCCAGCAGGGCGAGCGCCGCCGCCAATCCGCCACCGGCGCTCTCGCCGCCAATGACGATGCGATCAGGGTCGACCCCCAGACTCTTGGCGTTTTCCGCCATCCACTTGAGACCGGCGTAGCAGTCCTCCACCGGCCCCGGGTACGGGGTTTCCGGCGCCAGGCGGTAATCAACGCTGACGACCACGCAATCGAGTTCCTTGGCGCGTTGCTGGCATCGCGCCGCGCCCATGGCCGCGTCGCCAAGGATGAAACCGCCGCCGTGGACGTGGAAAAAGCCAGGCCATGTCTTGGCCGGTCCCGGCGGGGTATAGATCAGGACCTTGACGTCGGGCGCGCCGGCGGGGCCCGGAACCACTCGCTCAACGACCTTAACGGTGGGATCGACTTCGGCCATGGCCGCGAACATCGTCTTGATCCCCTCGCGCGCCGCCGCCAGTGTCTCGGCTGAAATATCGAGGCGGGGCCCTTCCAGGAACGCCTCAAGCTCGGGATCGACAAGATGGCGGGTGGTCATGGACGGTTTCCTCTCGATTTCACGGGTTCGGCTTTGCCGCGACCTTGCCGGTTGGCGGCGCGCGCCTCCCCATGTTGACGCCGCTCACCCAGGTGGGCTTGCGAGCCGCCCTGGCCCGATCCGGCGCCAATCTGAAACCCCAGGCGTTCGATGCGGCGGCGGAGCGCCTGCTGATCTATGCGCCGTCCAAGGCGCCGGCGGCGGGCTACGGCGTTTTGGTCTTCATTCCTCCCTGGGACAGGGCGATCCTGCCCCCGGACTGGGCCGGCGTTCTCGACCGGGCGGGAGTCGTGTTCGTCACGGCGGCCCACTCGGGCAATACCGCAAGCACGCTTGGCCGGCGCATTCCCCTGGCTCTCACGGGCCTTGCCGAGGTCCGCCGCCGTTATCAGATCGACCAAACGCGGGTCTACATTGGCGGCATGTCGGGCGGGTCACGGGTCGCGATGCGCGTCGCCCTGGGCTACCCTGATGTGTTCACCGGCGCATTCCTGAACGCCGGCTCCGACACGGTCGGGACGGCGGACGCCCCGCTGCCCCCGAGGGATTTGGCGGCGACCCTGCAGACCCGCGCGCGGTGGGTGCTGATGACGGGTGAGCGCGATGAACTCAACGCCAACAAGGACCTCGAGACCCAACGATCGCTTGGCGGCTGGTGCATGACCGCAGTCGATGTAATTCCGATGAGCGGCCAGGGGCACGAGCTGGCGGGCGCTAGCGGTCTCGCCCAGACGCTGGCCTTGCTTGCGAAGCCAAGACACGTGGACGAGAGCAAACTCGCGGCCTGCCGCGCGCGCCTTGACGCCCAGGCATCGGCGGAGGCGACCCTGATACAGCAGGCTATCGCCAGGGGGGACCGCAACGGCGCGCGAGACCGTCTCAAACGTTTCGACGCCCACTTCGGCGGATGGGTCGCGGATCGGTCGGCCGCGCTTGACGCAAGCCTCAGCGCGCCAGCACCCTGATCGCGGCGCCTATGGTCCCCGCCTGCTTGTCATGGCCATCTGAACGACGATAAGACCCCGCTGACCCAAAACGACAGGAGACCTCCGTGGCCGCCGACGCCCTCTTCAAGCCGTTCGCCTTCAAAAACCTGAAATTGCCTAACCGGGTCGTCATGGCGCCGATGACGCGCAGCTTCTCGCCGGACGGCGTTCCCACCGAAGACGTCGCCGCCTACTACGCCCGCCGCGCCGCGGCCGAGGTCGGACTGATCATTACGGAGGGCACGGGGGTCGAACGGCCGGTGTCGCTCAACGACCCGAATATTCCCCGCTTTCACGGCGAAGGGGCTTTGGCGGGCTGGAAAGCGGTGGTCGACGCCGTCCACGCCAAGGGCGGGCTCATCGCGCCGCAGCTCTGGCATGTCGGCGCCATCAAGTCGCAGAATCCGAAGTGGACGCCGCCGGGCGCCTATGACAGCCCGTCGGGCCTGATGGCGCCGGGAGTTGAGATCGGCGCGCCGATGTCCGACGCCGACGTGGCCGACGCCATCGCAGCCTTCGCCCGCGCCGCCGGCGACGCCGAGCGCATGGGCTTCGACGCCATCGAGTTGCACGGCGCTCACGGCTATCTGATCGACCAGTTTTTCTGGCAAGGCACCAACCGACGCGCCGACGCCTTCGGCGGCCCTTCGATCGGCGAGCGCGCCAAGTTCGCCGCCGAGATCGTCAAGGCCGTGCGCGCGGCGATCAAGGCCGACACGCCGCTGATCATCCGTGTTTCGCAATGGAAGCTGCAAGATTTCAGCGCCAAGCTGGCGCATACGCCGGCCGAGATGGAAGCCTGGCTGCAGCCGCTGGTCGACGCCGGCGCCGACATCATCCACTGCTCGCAGCGCCGCTTCTGGGAGCCGGAATTCGAAGGCTCGGACCTCAATTTCGCAGGCTGGGCCAAGAAGCTGATGAACGTCCCCACCATAACGGTCGGCTCGGTTGGGCTCAGCGGCGACTTCATCGCCGGCTTCGGCGGGGAAACCTCGCAGCCGGCGTCGCTTGACGAACTGCTTCGCCGTCTCGACCACGACGAATTCGACCTCGTCGCCATCGGCCGCGCCCTGCTCAAGGATGCCCGGTGGGCGGAAAAGGTGCATAGGGGCGACCTGGACAAGCTCGAGAGCTTCGACAGCTCGGCCATGGCGGTTCTGGCGTAGGACGAGTCATCAGGGCGCGTCGCCCGTCGCGGTTTACTTTTCCAGCGCGCGGCACCAGTCTACCCATTCCGGCCTTCGGTTGAGAAAGGCCCTCGATTGGGGAGATTAAGTCCATGCGCGCGAAAATCGCCACCTTCCTGGCCTGCCTTTGCATCGCCGGTCCAGCGCTTGCCGACGACAAAGCCGCCATCCAGGCCCTCGACGACAAGTTCTCGGCCGCGGCCAACCGCGGTGACGCCGATGCGCTGGCCGCGCTCTACGCGCCTGACGCGAATGTGTTGCCGGCGGACAATTCCGTGGTCAGCGGTCCGGGGATCCGCGCTCTGTTCGCGGGGATGATCGCGGGCGGCGTCACCAACCTGAAACTCACCGCCAACGACGTGAAACGCCTTTCTCCCGATTATATCCGCGAGATCGGGGTTTCGAGTTATGACACCAAGGGCGACAAGCCAACCAGTGTGCGCGCCAGTTATGTGGTGGTCTGGCGTAAGGTCGACGGCGCCTGGAAGCTCTGGACCGACATCTTCCACTAAGACCCTTCGGCGCGGCGCTTTCCGCCCGGCATGTCGGCGATGAGCGCCTCGCGATCGGCCACGTCGACCGGTTGTCTAGACACAAGTCGGATCAAGGCTTCGCCGTCTTCCCCCCCAGAGAGGTCCGGTGACCGCCGGATGTCGCCTGGCCCGCGCCTGTGTCTCCGCCGACATACATGCCCGCGCACGAGGTGAGCGCGAACACCGCGAGGGCGCACAGCAACGTCGTGGCCAATTTCATGGTGTGCTCCTCATGCGCCCATTTGCAGGATACCTCGCCGCGAAGGCCCGTCATAGGTGATTGCTTTCCCAGGTCAGTGACGGGATGGTTCGCTCCGCATAGTGTCGCCCTATGCTCCTAACGCCACTCCTGGGCGCCTACTGTCTCGCCGCCGCTCTCCTCGCCCTGACGCCGGGTATCGACACGGCGTTGGTGCTGCGCACGGCGACCGTCGAAGGGCGCCGAGCGGCCGCGCTCGCCGCGTTTGGCGTCACTCTGGGATGTCTGGTCTGGGGCGCGGCGGTGGCTCTGGGTCTGGGCGCGATTCTCACCGCCTCCGCGCTTGCCTTCACCACGCTGAAATGGGCTGGGGCGGCCTATCTGCTCTGGCTGGGCGTCCAACTGATCTGGAATCCGCGCCTGGCGTTGGATCCGAAACCTGGGCGGGCCGCGTCGCGGCAGTGGTCGCGCCTTCCGCTTGCAAGGGGTTTGCTCACGAACCTGCTCAATCCCAAAGTCGGCGTTTTCTACCTTAGCTTCCTGCCCCAATTTATCCCGCCGGACGTCGACGTCAGGGCCTATGGCTTCATGCTGGCCGCGATCCATGTAGCCCTCAGCCTGGTGTGGTTCGCGATCCTGATCGCCGCGACGATCCCGATAGGGCGTTTCCTGGCGAGGCCGCGCGTCGTCGCCACCTTGGACCGCCTCACCGGTTGCGTGTTTATCGTGTTCGGCTTGCGGTTGGCGCTGGCGCGGAGAGGCTGAAAACGCGCCACGCCCCAGGCGCTGGCAGCCTGGGGCGCTTACGGCGTCGGCGGGTCCCAGGGGGAGAGGGGGATTGGCGCCGGCACGGCCTTTACATCGCGCCATTCCGGCCCGGGGGTGTTGATCTAAGTCAACTTGAGGCCCGTCCACCGCGCAAATTGCCGCCAGCATCACAAAGCCCACTTGACGAAATTCTATAATTCCATAATAATGGAAATATGGAATCAGAACTCGCCGTAAAGCGCCTTTCCGCCCTGGCCCAGACGGGCCGCCTTGAGGTGTTTCGCCGCCTTGTGCGGGCCGGTCCGGAGGGTCTCGCCGCCGGCGACATCGCCCGCGCCGAAGGGGTGCCGGCGAACACCCTGTCGGCCCAACTGACCATTCTCGCCAACGCCGGCCTGGTCGCGTCCCGCCGCGCGGGCCGCTCGATCATCTATGTCGCCGAGTACGCCAACATGAGCGCGCTGCTGCTGCACCTGATGGAAGATTGTTGCCAGGGGCGTCCCGAGGTCTGCGCGCCGTTGGCCGAAGCGTTCACACGTGCGGCCTGTTGTCACCAACCACAAGGAGCCCCCTCATGAAGCGCCTGCACCTCAACGTCGCCGTCGAGGATCTGCAAAAGTCGATCGGCTTCTACTCCACCCTGTTCGGCGCGGCGCCGACGGTGGTGAAGGGCGACTACGCCAAATGGATGCTGGAGGATCCGCGGGTGAATTTCGCCATCTCCGATCGCGCCGGCGTTTCCAAGCTGGATCACCTGGGCATTCAGGTCGATAGCGCCGATGAACTCGCCGAGCTGTCCGGTCGGCTGAAAGCGGCGGGCGAGACGACCTTCGAACAGGTGGCGACCAGCTGCTGCTACGCGAAATCCGACAAGGCCTGGGTCATGGATCCCAACGGTCTGCGCTGGGAGACCTTCTTCACTTTCGCGGGCCTTACCGCCTACGGCGAGGACGCCCATGAAGAGGCGCTGACCCCGCCGAGCGTGGCGGCGAAGCCTTCGGCGACCGGTCGCTGTTGTTGAACGGCCTCGACATGTCCGATCGCTCCGAGCCCTTCAACGTCCTTTTTCTTTGCACGGGCAATTCCGCCCGTTCGATTCTCGCCGAAGCGATCCTGAACCGGATCGGCCCCCCCCACTTCCGCGCCTTTTCCGCGGGTTCCATGCCCAAGGGCGAAGTGCATCCACAGGCCCTGAAGCTCCTGCAGAGCCTCAATCACCCCACCGTCGGCCTGCGATCGAAGAGCTGGGACGAATTCGCCGGGCCGGGCGCGCCGCGCTTGGATTTCGTCTTCACCGTCTGTGACAATGCCGCCAACGAGGTCTGCCCGATCTGGCCAGGTCAGCCGATGACCGCGCACTGGGGCCTGCCCGATCCCGCCGCCGCGACGGGAACGGAGGCTGAGGTGGGCCTCGCGTTCGCCGACACGTACCGAATGCTCGCCAATCGGATCAACCTCTTCGTCAACCTGCCCCTTACCAGTCTGGACCGCCTCAGCCTCAAACGCCGGCTGGATGCGATCGGCGGCGCGGCGGCCAGCGACAAGACCTAACGGCCCGACGCCTCGGTCGTCCGTGCGGCCGCATTGAACCACTGAGTTGGGGGATCTCCGTCAAATGTCATTCTCAATCCCGCGCCGCCTCGCCGCCGAAGCGCTTGGAACCGCGCTGCTGCTGGCCATCGTCATCGGTTCGGGAATCATGGGGCAGCGCCTGGCCGGAGGGAACGACGCGATCGCCCTGCTGGGCAACACGGTGTCGACCGGCGCGGGTCTGGTGGTGCTGATCACCGTGTTCGGGCCAGTCTCCGGCGCGCACTTCAACCCGGCGGTGACGCTGGTGATGGCGATCAGGCGAGAGCTGCCCTGGACTTTGGCCGGAGCCTATGTGGCGGCGCAGGTGACCGGCGCGATCCTCGGCGTCTGGGCCGCCCATGCGATGTTCGTCGAGCCGCTGCTGCAGGTTTCGACCAAGCTGCGTGCGGGTCCGGCGCAGGGCTGGTCCGAAGCGATCGCCACCTTCGGCCTCATCGCCGCGATCCTCGGCTCGGTGCGCTTCCGCCCGGACGCGACACCGATCATCGTCGGACTCTACATTACCTCGGCCTATTGGTTCACCGCCTCGACGTCCTTCGCCAATCCGGCCGTGACCCTGGCGCGAAGCCTGTCGGACACTTTCGCGGGAATCGCGCCGGCCAGTGTCCCGCAGTTCATCCTCGCCCAGCTCGCCGGAGCGGTGGTGGCGGTCGGCGTGTTCGGCTGGCTGCTGAGAGTCGAGCCTGAGTGAGGCTGTCGCCTCGGAGACGAGGCCTTACCGCACCGGCCCCATCATCAGAGTCCTGTCGAGAAACCGCACGGTCGCCTCGTCCGCCGCCATCCAGCTGGCGTGGCGCAGAAACCCGTGGATCTCGTTGGGCAGCACAAGCTCTTCATAGGGCGCTCCGATCTGGTCCAGGCGCCGCGCCAGATCGACGGTCTCATGGAACGAAACATTGCGATCGTCGTCGCCGTGGATCAGCAGCACCGGTGAGGTCCAGTGGCTGAGGTCGGCGATCGGCGAGGCCTTGAACGCCACGGCCAGGGCCGCATCCCGGTCGTCCTTTTCGAAACCGGGCCGCTGCGCCGCCAGCTGGCGGCCGACGTCCGATGACCAATCGTGCACCCCGTGAAGGTCCACTCCGACCTTGAACACGTCGGAGTTGTGCGACAGCGCCATCGCCGTCAGATAGCCGCCGTAGGATCCGCCCCAGATCCCGATCCGGGCCGGATCGACGCCCGCGACGCCCTGCAGGAATCTGCCGCCGGCCAGGACATCCTGGTACTCCGCCCCACCGCGAAATCCGGCATGGGCCGGATGGCGGAACGCCCGGCCATAGCCGATGCCGAGGCGATAGTTGACGCTCAGCACCACATAACCGCGCGCGGCCAGATATTGGTTCAGCGCATAGGCGTGGGCGTAGTAGTCCATGTAGTGCCAGCCGAGCAGCATCTGCCTGGGCGGTCCGCCGTGGACGAACACCACGCCCGGCTTGGCGGCGTTGGCGCCGACGTCCGCGGCGTTGAAAACCTGACCGTGGATCGTCAGGCCGTCCGCGGCCTGGAAGGTCACCGGCGTCGGCGTCACGAGGGCCGAAGCAGGATAGTTGGTGTCCTGCCCGGCCAGCACACGGGGTCCATCTCCTGTCAGCCCAGCCACCGAAACCTCGGGGGGTACGCGCGCATCCGCGCCTATGTAGGCGATGTGCGACCCGTCGGCGGCCACGGGCCACCACTGTAGCGCGGCGCCCGCCGTCAGCGGGCTGGGGGCGCCACCGTCCACCGCGACGCTGTAGAGATGCCGCCGCTCGCCATCCTGGGAATCCGCGCCGGTGTTCGCGTCGTAGATCACCAGATGGTCGTCCGGGGCGGCGGCGACATGCTCGACCATGAAAGCGCCTGGTGTCAGCAGCCTGGCGTCGCCGCCGGCCGCGGGTACGGCGTACAGGTGCTCCCACCCGTCGGCCTCGCTCATAAACGTGACCCGGTCGCCGGCCACCCAAAGCAGATTGGCCTCGCCAGCAACACGGGGGAACGACTCTTCCAGGGTCTTGCCCGATCGCCACGCCGCATGAGCCTCGCCGCCATCGGCTCTGGCGACCCAGATCGACCAGGGGTCGGGGTGTTCCACCAACATTGACTCAGGCGGTCCGCCGGACCCCGCCCGGCGGGTGAAGGCTATGCGCTGGCCGTCCGGGGCCCAGCGCGGCGAGCCGTCGCGGTCGGTCGACGGCGCGAGGTAGGCCAAGGGCTTATCCGCCCCGCGATACACGCCGATAAAAGCATGGTCACCGCGGTCGGAGACAAAGGCCAGGGCCGATCCGTCCGGCGACCAGTTGAGGTCGTCGTCCTTGCCACGATCGAAGAACAGCCGCTTGGCCGCACCCTTGCCGTTCAGCGCGGCCGTCCACACTTGATGCTGCCTGACGAAGGCGAGTTCCCCCTTGACCGACACCGCCGGGGCATCGCCCTCGGTGACCTCGGTCGGCGCGGCGACCCCGGTCAGATCGGCCGCCCAGATCGTTTCGCGGGGTTCGTCGGCGCTCGCGGCCGGATCGGGGGCCAGTCCGCCTTCGGCCGCCCAGTTGCCATCGTGATCGCCGCCGCGCACCCAGGCCAGATAGTGTCCGTCCGGCGACAGATTGAGATCGGTGATCTCCTGGCCGTCATCCTCGGCGTTGTGTGTGATCTGGCGAGGCGAATACCCTGGCGCCCTGGCGATCCAGACATTGCGTACGCCCCGCACCGTGCAGACCCAGGCGATAACCCCCGCCTTTGGCGCCGACGTCAGATCGCTCTCGAAAGGATAGCTCATGAAGGCGCTCAGGCTCGGCGGCGCCGCGCTGGCGGTGTTGCAGCCGATCATCAAGATTACGGCTGTGATCACCGATTTGCCGATCATAGACGCCTCTCCTCGGGTTTGAGTTCGCCGGCACATCGGCTGTCTCAACCACATTCTGCCGCCAATTCGCTCATGCCGCCATCGTCGGCGGTCCGACAATCTTGCGCGCGCGCTCGCCCAGGGTCATAGTCCCGACCATCCGCGACGCGTTGGGGTCCTGTGCGCCCCTCCCGCTGGCGCGAGGGAGACTGACGATGACCATTCACCCCCCGACGGGGCACGTGGCCGATGCGCCCGACGGTTCGACATATCCCCTGATCCTGGACCTGTTGGCATGGCTCGAGCGGGAGCCTCGGCTCTACGCCGACGTCATGGACCGTTGGCGAACCTCCTGTCCGCGCCTCACAGTCTGGGAGGATGCCGTTGACGGGGGTTTCGTCGAGAGAGTTCAAGCGCCCGGCGCCGCCGCCGTGGTCCGCCTGACGGAGCGAGGCGTGCGATCTCTGCGCCAGGCCGAGCGGATCGCGTCATGAACATCACGATCCTTGATGACTACCACGATACGTTGCGCACCTTGCCGTGCTTCGCCCGGCTCCAGGACCATCGCGTCACAATCTGGAACGACCACGTTCAAGACCTGGAGACCCTGGCCGAACGCCTCGCCGAGACCGAGGCCCTGGTCCTGATCCGTGAGCGCACTCGCATCGAAGCTGACCTGTTGGCTCGTCTGCCCAGGCTGCGCTTGATCAGCCAGCGCAGCGTCTATCCGCACGTCGACGTCCAGGCCTGCACGCGCCATGGCGTCATTTTATCGTCGAACCTGCACGCCGACACGCCATCCTACGCCGCGGCCGAGCTAACCTGGGCCCTGGTCCTGGCCGCCGCCCGGCAGATCCCGGCGCAGGTCGCCGCGATGAGGGCCGGGCGCTGGCAAATCGGCGTCGGCGCCACCCTGCGCGGCAAGACCTTCGGCGTTTACGGCTTCGGCCGTATCGGCGCAGTCGTCGCCGGATATGCGCGCGCGTTCGGCATGCGGGTTCTCGTCTGGGCGAGCTCCGAAGGCCGCGCCCGCGCCCGCGAAGGCGGTTTCGACGTGGCGGCGACGAAAGCCGCATTCTTCTCGGAGTGTGATGTCGTTTCGCTACATATGCGTTTGACGCCCGCGACCCGGGGGATTGTCACGGCGGAAGACCTGGCGGCAATGAAGGCAAACTCGATGCTGGTAAACACCAGCAGGGCGGGCCTGATCGTTCCGGGCGCGCTTGTTTCCGCCCTTGACGCCGGCCGGCCGGGGTCCGCGGCCGTGGATGTCTATGAGGAGGAGCCGGTCGCTGATCCCGCGCATCCGCTGCTCGCCCGCGAGAACGCGGTCTGCACGCCGCACATCGGCTATGTCACCGTTGAAGAATACGATCTCCAGTTTGCCGATATCTTCGACCAGATCCTCGCCTACGCCGCGGGCGCCCCGATCAACGTCGTCAATCCCGAGGTGTTGCCGCGTTAGGCCCGGCCGCCGCCGTTGCCGCCATTGCCGTCTCAAATCCATGTGGTCTAAAGCGTCGTGCAAGCGTCCTTTATCAAGACGCCGCGCGCCCATGGCGGGGGTGCGTCGGTCTCGGACCTGAAACAATTCTCGCCAGGGGATAGAGTAAACCGCGTTCATGCGCAGTGGAAATACGTCTTTGGGCGCGTCGTTCGCGGCGCTCCTCTGCGGCTTGGCGCTGGCGAGCTGCGAGGACTCGCGCCCGCATGCGCCGCCGCCGCCCCGCGTCACGGTCGCGACGCCATTGCGCATGGATGTGATCGACTGGGATGACTACGTCGGCCAGTTCGTGGCCGTCGATTCGGTGGATGTCCGCCCCCGTGTGACCGGTTACCTGGTCGCGATCGGCTTCAAGGACGGTGAATACGTCCAAAAGGGCCAGGTCCTCTTCACTGTGGACGCCCGACCCTACCAGGCGGCTTACGATCAGGCCAAGGGGCTGGAGTCACGGGCGCGAGCCACCCTCGTCAACGCCAAGGCCCAGGCCGTGCGCGGCCAGGCGCTGCTGACCGCGCGGGCGATGAGCCAGCAAGCCTACGACGCTCTGGTCGCCGCGCAGGGCCAGGCCCAGGCCGATCTGGCGTCGGCCCAGGCGGCGACACGCGCCGCCGCGCTCACTCTGTCGTTCACCCACGTCGTCGCGCCGATCAGTGGACGGGTATCCGATCGCCGGGTCTCCATCGGCAACCTCGTCACCGCCGACCAGACGATCCTGACGAATATCGTCGACCTCGACCCGATCCGCTTCGCCTTTTCCGGGTCGGAGGCGCTTTATCTGAAATATCAACGCGAAAACGCCGCCGGCACGCGGCAGTCCTCGCGCCAACGGGCCAATCCCGTCGAGATCCGGCTGCAGGACGAGCCGACCTACCGCTGGAAGGGGCATATGGATTTCGTCGACAACGCGCTCGACACCTCATCCGGCACCATCCGCGGCCGCGCTGTCGTCGCCAACCCCGACCATTTTCTCACCCCTGGCATGTTCGGCCATATGCGACTGCTGGGTTCGGGCTCCTACTCGGCGCTGCTCGTTCCCGACCGCGCGGTGCTCCCCGATCAGGAGCGCCAGGTCGTCTATGTGGTCGACGCCCAAGGCGTGGCCCATCTCAAGCCGGTTGAGCCCGGTCCGATCGTCAACGGTCTGCGCGTGATACGTTCCGGCGTCGCCGCCAATGATCGCGTCATCATCGACGGCGTCCAGCGCGCCCAGGGCGGGAAGCCGGTCGATGCGCGGCCGGGCCGGGTCGTCGCCGAGGTTCCCGCGTTGCCAAAGGTCGAACCCGGTCCGCCCGCCTCGACGGCGACGTCGGCCGACGCGGCCCGCTAGGGGGGGTCGATGCGGATCTCCCACTTCTTCATCGAGCGGCCTGTTTTCGCGGCTGTCGTGGCGATCCTGATCACTCTGGTCGGCGCGATCGCTTTCCCGAACCTGCCGATCGCGCAGTATCCGGATATCACCCCGCCGACGGTGACCGTCTCCGCCAACTATCCCGGCGCCTCCGCCGAGACCCTCGCCGACGCGGTGGCGACGCCAATCGAACAGCAGATCAACGGGGTCGAGGACATGCTCTACATGTCCTCGCAATCCACCGGCGACGGCCACCTCCAGATCACGGTGACCTTCAAGCTCGGCGCCGACCCCAATAAGGCGCAGGTCCTGGTGGAAAACCGCGTGGCCGCGGCCACGCCGCTGCTGCCGGCCGAAGTCAACGCCGCCGGCGTCGTGGTGCGCAAGTCTTCCACCGATCCGCTTCTGGCGGTGCACACCTATTCGCCGGACGGCTCGCTCGACCAGAAGTACATCGCCAACTATGTCGGCCTGCATATAAAGGACGCCATTCTGCGCACGCCGGGCGTCGGCGACATATTCAGCCGCGCCTCGCGCGACTACGCCATCCGCGTCTGGATCGACCCGGACAAAGCGGCGCAGCGCAACCTGACGGTGGACGACATCGTCGCCGCCCTGCGCGCCCAGAACGTTCAGGTCGCCGCGGGCTCGGTCGGACAGGCGCCGGACGCCTCCGCCTCAAGCGCCTATCAGCTGAGCATCCAGGCGCTGGGTCGGCTTTCCACCGTTCAGCAATTCTCCAACATCATCGTCAAGACCGACACCCAGGGCAACGTAACCCGGATCGGCGATGTCGCCCGTGTGGAATTGGGCGCCCAGGACTACACGACGAACGCCTACATGAACGAAAAGAACGCGGTGGCCATGGGCATTGCCCAGCAACCGGGCTCCAACGCCCTGGCGACAGCCGGTCGCGTTATCGCCACGATGGAACGGCTCAAGAAGGACTTCCCGCCCGGGCTCGACTACAAGATCATCTATAATCCGGTCGAGTTCGTCCGCGCCTCGATCAATGAGGTGGCGCGCACCCTGTTCATCGCGGTGATCCTGGTCGTGCTGGTGGTCCTCGCCTTCCTGCAGTCCTGGCGCGCGGCGATCATTCCGATCATCGCCATTCCGGTCTCGCTGACGGGCGCGCTCGCGGTGATGGCGGCGTTCGGCTTTTCCCTGAACAATCTCTCGCTGTTTGGCCTGGTGCTCTCCATCGGCATCGTCGTCGACGACGCCATTGTCGTTGTCGAGAACATCGACCGTCACCTGCGCGCGGGCATGCCGGCGCGACAGGCCGCGCATCTGACCATGGACGAGGTCAGCGGCGCCCTGGTGGGCATCGCCCTGGTGCTGCTGGCGGTGTTCATCCCCACGGCTTTCATTACCGGCATCACCGGTCGTTTTTATCAACAGTTCGCCTTGACGATCGCCGCCTCAACGGTGATTTCGCTGATCCTCTCCCTGACCCTGTCACCGGCTCTGGCGGCCCTGCTGATGCGCCATGAGGCGCATGAGGCTGCCAAAGCCTCCCGCTTTGCGGACATTGGCATCCGCTTCAACGCCGCGTTCGACGCCCTCGCGAACCGCTATGCGGCGATGATCAAACGGGTGCTCGGCATGCGACGGCTGATGCTGGTGATCTACGCCGGGCTTGTCGCCTTCGCCGCCTGGGATCTGGCCGCCACCCCCAAGGGCTTCATCCCCATCCAGGATCAAGGCAATCTGCTTGTCGCCATCAATCTCCCGGCGGGGGCGTCCCTGGGCCGCACGGACGCCGTGATGCGTCAGGTCGGCCAGACCTTGCTTTCATCCCCCGCGGTCAAGGCGGCGTCGATCTATGCCGGTGTCGACACCACCAGCAACACCACCATGTCCAGCGCGGGCCAAATCTACCTGATCCTCAAACCGTTCGGCCAGCGCGGACCAAACGGTCAGTCGCCCAAACAGATCATCGCCGATCTGCAAAAGCGCCTAGCGCCAATCACCGCCGCCGACATCAAGATCATCCAACCGCCGCCGGTGCGCGGCATCGGCTCGACCGGCGGCTTCAAGCTCATCGTCGAGGACCAGGGCGGGCATGGACCCAAGGCCCTGGAAGAGACCACGCGGGCGCTTGCCAAGGCGGCCACCCAGTCCAAGATCATCGGATCGGCGTTTGTCACGTTCAGCACCAAGACGCCGCGCGTCTTCGCCGACATCGACCGCGAAAAGGCCGAGATCCTCGGCGTCTCCGACAGTTCGGTGTTCAGCACTCTGCACACCTATCTTGGATCGACATTTGTCAACGATTTCAATCTATTCGGCCACACCTACCAGGTCCTTGCCCAGGCCGACGCACCGTTCCGCGACGACGAATCCCGGCTGACCGAACTCAAGGCGCGTTCCGCGACCGGCGCCATGGTGCCCCTGGGCTCGGTTGTGAACATCCGCCACACCACCGGCCCCTATCGGGTGCTGCGCTACAACCTCTTCCCGGCCGCTGAAATACAGGGCGACGCCGCGCCTGGCCACTCGTCCGGCGAGGCCCTCGCCGAAATGCAGCGGCTGGCCAGGGCCAATCTGCCGCCGGGCTACACCTATGAGTGGACCGAACTGGCCTACCAGGAGCTCATCGCCGGCAACACCGGCATCCTCATCTTCGGCGCCGCGGTGGTCTTCGTCTTCCTTCTGCTGGCCGCCCTCTACGAGAGCGTCACACTGCCGGCCGCGGTCATTCTGATTGTACCGATGTGTCTGCTGGCTGCCATCGTCGGGGTCAATCTTCGCGGCCTGGACAATAACATCCTCACCCAGATCGGCCTGGTGGTGCTGATCGGCCTGGCGTCCAAGAACGCGATCCTGATCGTCGAGTTCGCGCGGCAGGGCGAGCTGGAAAAAGGCCTGGCGCGCGCCGACGCCGCCATTGAGGCCGGACGAACGCGCCTGCGCCCGATCCTGATGACCTCCTTCGCCTTCATCATGGGCGTCGCACCCCTGGCGTTCGCCACCGGCGCCGGGGCCGAGATGCGCCAGGCCCTGGGCACGGCGGTATTCTCCGGCATGATCGGCGTGACGCTCTTCGGCCTGATCTTCACGCCGGTGTTCTATCTGGTGTTTCGCGGAGTTTCGGACCGCCTGCCCCAGCGCAAAGGCGCGACGCGCGCCGCGGTCCAGCCGGCTCCGGAGCCGGCGGAGTGAGACGTGCGCGAAACCTGACCGCCGGCTTCCTGACGCTCGCGCTCGGCGCCTGCGCGCTGGGTCCACGCGTCGTGCCGCCCGCGAACCCCGCTGGCTCGGCCGGCCCGTTCCTGTCGGCGACCCGCCCCACAGACCTCGCCGCGGCGCCCCTGCCCCCCAGGTGGTGGCGTCTCTATCAAGACCCGATCCTCGACGGGTTGGTCGAACAGGCCCTGGAACACAACACCGACCTGCGAATCGCCGCCGCCAACCTTGACTATGCCCGCGCCCAGCAGGCCGAGGCTCAGGCGGTGCTGGCGCCGGCCACGACCGTAACGGCCGCGGGGCCGGCCTATGGCCGCAGCGCCCTGGATATATTCGTCAACGCCCCCGCCTCCCGGTTCTATTCCGCCACCGTCGCGGCCTCGTACGAGGTCGATGTATTCGGTCGGATCCGCCGGGGTCTTCAGGCCGCCCGCGCGAACCGCGACGCCGTCCTGGCCGCCGAGGATCTGGCGCGGGTGAACGTCGCCGGGCAAACCGTGGGGGCCTATGCGGCCCTCTGTGGCTACGGCGAACAGACCGATGTCGCGCGCCATTCCCTGAGCCTGCTTCAAGAAACATATGATCTTACCGTCGCCCAGCGCGACGCCGGCGCGCTTTCCGACATCGATGTCGCACGCCAAGGCAACCTGCTCGCCCAGGCCAAGGGCGCGATCCCGCCGCTGGAAGCCCAGCGCCGCGCCGCCCAGTTCACCCTGGCCGCGCTCGTTGGCCAGACGCCATCGCAGCTGTCCGCCAAAGCGATGGCCTGCCGGGCGCCGCTCAAGATCAGCCAACCTCTGCCGGTCGGCGACGGCGCGGCGCTGTTGCGTCGCCGGCCCGACGTGCGCGAGGCTGAACGGTCCCTGGCCGCGGCGACAGCGAGGATCGGCGTCGCCGAGGCGGACTACTTCCCCACGATCTCCCTCGGCGGCACGGCGGCCAACGGCGCCGCCACGGTGGGCGGCCTGGGCAACAGTTCCAGCGCCACCTACACGGTTGGGCCGGGCCTCAACTGGACCTTTCCCAACGTCCTGGCCACACGCGCCAGGGTGCGGCAGGCCGGCGCTCAGGCCTCGGCGGCGCTGGCCAGTTTCGACGGCGTGGTGCTGCGCGCCTTCAAGGAGGCGGAGTCGGCCTTGTCGGTCTACACCGGCGAACTCGACCATCACGTTGCATTGGCCGAGGCCCAGCGTACCGCCGACGAGGCCCTGCGCCTGGCCGAAATCCAATTCCATGCCGGCGCGGTCAGCTTTCTCGACCTCATCGTCGCCCAACAGACCGCCGTGGCCGCCGACCAGGCCCTGGCCCAGTCCGATCAGGCGGTGATGGCGGACCAGGTCGCGGTCTTTCAGACGCTCGGCGGCGGCTGGGAAGAGGCGCCGGCGGTGACGAAGGTGAAACTGCCTGGGGGTTGAGGGTCGTAGCGCGCGTCGCCACAGTGGTGCGCATGACGCTGTTCGCGCATAAGGTGGGGCCGAAAGCCACTACAAAGGACACCCGATGTACAAGCTCACCGCCCTTTGGGGTTCGCCCAAACCCGAGGATCGGGCGGCGTTCGAGGATCATTACCTCAAGATCCATGTGCCGCTTGCGAACGCCCTGAAGAACCTCTCGGAGGTCCAGACCGTCGTCGTCGACGAAGGCCTGGAGGGCGCCCCACAACCGTTCCACCGGGTCGCGATCATGGTCTGGCCGGACCGCGCGGCGTTCGCGCGGGACGAGGCGAGCGAGGCCTGGAAAGCCCTGCGCGCGGATGGGTCGGGCCTGGCCGAACGCTTCGGCGTCTCGCTGATCGCCGCAACCGGCGAGGACGGATGACGTCTGGGCGACATGGCCGGCTGGCGTTCCTGGCCGCCGTGGGCGCGTCGGCGCTGACGTGCGGATCGGCGCCAGACGCCGCGGCGGCGACCGCCGATCCTTGTCCGCGCGCCTTTCTTGAGCGCCTCTATTCCCACTATCCCGTGGCCGGAAAGGCCCGCCCGTTCGACCCCCTGGGGCCCCGCATCGGCGAGATTTTCGACACCTCGCTCGTGGCTCTGATCAAACGCGACGAAGCCGACGCCCACGGCGAGGTCGGGAGACTGGACGGCGATCCCCTGTGCGACTGTCAGGACGATGGCGGCATGACCTGGAAGATTGGCGATATCGCGCCCTCCGGTCGGGCCGCGGCCCGAGCGCACGTTCGCCTCATCTTCCCCGAAGAGCCCAAGCCCCGAATCGACGACCTGACGATAAGCCTGGTCAACACGCCTTCGGGCTGGCGAATTCACGACATCGGTTCTGCGGACACCCCAAGCCTGCGCGGACTTCTCAGGCCCGCGCGCCGCGGCCGCCGCTGATCGCGTTGGAGCGAGACCATGCGCGCCTTCATCGCCATCCTTAGCCTGCTGCTGATCGCCCCGGCCGCCCGCGCCGCGCAGCACACCTGGGTCCCCGACCCTTCGGAAGCGGGCGCCCGCCGGTTTGTCACCTATCTCTATCGTCACTATCCAAGGCCGCCGAACGACGGCTCCTACGATCCTACAGGCGAAATCGCGCCACGCGTGTTCGATGCGCCGATGGTCGCGCTGCTGAGGCGTGATCAGCAGCAAGCCGCCGCTCGGGGCGGCGTGCTCGACGGCGATCCAATCTGTGACTGCCAGGACGATCGCGGTCTGGCGTGGGAAATCCGGTCCGTGCGCCTCACCGGGTCCGGCCGCGCGGTGGCCGTGATCCGCCTGACGTTCTCGGCGCCGGCCAAGCCCGCTGTGGTGGATGTACAGTTGAGCCTGGTGTTCACGCGTGGGGGCTGGCGGATACACGACCTGGCCTGCGGCGATACGCCCAGCTTGCGCGACATGTTCATCGAGGCGGCCAAACCCGACCCTGGCGCGGCGGAATAGAACTCAGGGCCCTAACCGGCCAGCCGCAACCCCAGAAACACGGTTCCCGCGATCGGCGTGTCGTAATAGGGCGCGATCGGCTGGAACCCGGCCTGACGATAGAGATCGAGGGCGGATGTCATGGTCGGCAGGGTGTCGAGGCGCATTTCGCGATAGCCCAGGTCTTTCGCAATCGAAACCACCGCGCTGATCAGGACACCGCCAACGCCCCGCCCCCGCGCCGCATCGACGACGTACAGTCGCTTCATCTCGCACACGCCGACGGGCGCCAGGCGCCGCAACGCGACACACCCAAGCGCCTCCCCGTTCGCGTCCTTCGCCAACAAAAGTGCCCCGCCGGGAGGGGCATAGTCGCCCGGCAATCCGGCCAGTTCGGCCGCGAACCCCTGGTAGCTCAGGTCGACTTCCAAGGATGCGGCATAGGCTTTGAACAGACGATACGCCTGGGCGATGTCGGCCGGGGCCCTGACGGTGATGACCTGCGCGGCGGCCGTCATGAGGTTGCTATGCGACGATGCGCAGTCGATGCGCCGCTAGTCGCTCGTAGAACGGCCAGGCCGCCTCGGCGATCGGCCGCAACCCCGGTTCGAGATCAACGATGTCAACCGCCGGGCGGGGCGGGGCGAACCTCGTCGATCGCTCCACCGCGTCATACCACGCCGGCGCCCAGACCCCGTCGCTGTCGCGCCGCCCCGCGGGCCATTCCAGCATGGCCTCGCTGAAAGGAATGGCGAGGACGGCGCAGAGCGCCAACAGCGCCCCGCGCGGGTCGGCCAGCACGTCGCGCGCCTCGATCACCGGCGGGGCGGCGCCGAGCCGCTGCGCTTCGCGATCGAAGATTTCCGCCTGTTGGACAAAGCCGATGTCGGCCAGCACCGGCGCGGCGCGGCGTTGCGCATAGGACGCCAGCACCTCCATGGGCGGGCGGATCAGGAAGACGTTCCGGCACCTCGCCATCCAGGCCATGTCGATATCGGCCGTCATATGGTGGGCCATATGCTTTTGATAGTAGATCGTCGCGCCGCCGGGCGCGGGGCCCGTAAGCCCGGCGACCACGGCCGGCCAATCGTTGGGCTGGGCGGCCAGGATCTCGGCGCGCATTGGATGGTCGGCGCCGCTTCGCGCCAGCCAGGCGGCATAGAAGGGCTCGTCGCTTACCGCGGTATCCGGCCGGTTCTCGAAGGCGCGCATCATCGCCGTGGAGATATTGCGCGGCCCCGACCACATGGCGATCCGGACCGGCTCGGTCCCGCTCATAGGCGGACGCCCTGTTCGGCGTCGCGGTCCTTGAGCGCCTCATAGAGGGCCACAATCCGCGTGGTGAGGGGCCCGGGCGTGGCGGCCATCGCGTGGCCGTCGATCGCCGCCACCGGCGTGATCCCGCCCAGAGTGCCGGTGACGAAAGCCTCGTCCGCATGGCGCGCCGCCGCTAGCGCGTGATCACCCACCTTGAGCGGCACTGCGTCATCCCGGCAGAGCGCGATCACATTGGCGCGCGTGACGCCATTGAAACAGAACTCGCCGGAGGAGGTGAACACACGCCCGTTGCGCACGTAGAAGAAATTTGTCGCGTTACAGCTCGACACACGCCCATTCGGGTCGAGCATCAGCGCCTCGTCCGCGCCAGCCTGGATGGCCTCCAGCAAGGCCCGGATCAGATTGAGGCGGCTATGAGAGTTGAGTCGCATGTCGAACATGTCGGAGCCCGTGCAGCGAATTGTCGACGTGTGTAGCCGCAAACCCCATCCCACAGGCCGATTTGGCGCGGACTTGTACTCCGCCGTGATCACCACGGTCGGCACGCCCAGGGCGTTGCGCGGATCCTGGTTGACCGCGGTCTTCACACCGCGCGTCACCATCAGGCGAAGGTGAGCGCCGTCGGTCATGCCATTGGCCTCAAGAACGGCCTTCAGGGCCGCCTCGATCGCCCCGCGATCGAGGGGTGGTGAAAAGCCGATCGCCGCCGCGCCGGCGCACAGTCGATCCAGATGCGCCTCAAGAAACAACAGCCGCCCGCGATGCAGCCGCAACCCCTCCCACACCCCATCGCCCATGGTGAACCCGGCGTCGAAGATCGACACCTTCGCCTCATCGCGCGGAACCAGCGCGCCGTTGACAAAGATCCTCACGTTCGCGTTACGGGGATCGTCGGCAAAGTCCTGGCTACCGGCCATCAAAGCTCCGAATGGCGAGATCCGCGCATCTTGCCCCGCGCTCGCAAACAATGCGTTTTGACCGTCGGCGCGCTCGCCGGCAACCGCGCAGGGACGTGTACAGCCGGACTATTCAGGCGGGCCGGCGCCTCCCACGCCCCCTCGCCGTCCCACGAGGGTGTTCAACGTCTCGACCACAAGGGAGAAGGCGATCGCGAAATAGATGTAGCCCCGGGGGATATGGAAGCCGAGGCCGTCGGCCACCAGGGCCACGCCGACCAGCAGAATGAACGCCAACGCCAGCACCCGCATCGTCGGCCGCGCTTCGATGAACTCGCCCACCGGCGCCGCCGCGAAGAGCATCATCGCCGTGGAGGCCACGACCGCGGCGATCATGATCGTCAGGTCCGAGGTCATGCCCACCGCGGTGACGACGCTGTCGATGGAAAAGACGATGTTGATCATACCGATCTCTGCAATCACCCGGCCCATCCGCGCCCACCCCCCCTTGGGCATACCCGCCGGCGCAGAGGGATGGGGCGGAGACTCGATGACATCGTGAATTTCGCCAGTGCCCTTCCACAGGAGGAAAAGGCCCCCGGCGATCAGCACCAGATCCTTCATCGAGATATCGCGGCCCAGAACCGCGAAGAGGCGCACCTCCAGCCGCGTGACCCAGACCAGGCTCACCAGCATCAGGATGCGCAGGAGCATGGCCAGGGCGAGGCCCGCGCGACGACCCGCTGGGCGCGCATCCGGCGCGAGACGGTTCACCGCCATCGCCAGGAAGATGATGTTGTCCACCCCCAGCACCACCTCCAGGAACGTCAGGGTGGTGAAGGACGCCAACGCCTCGAGTGTCAGGTGCGAGCCCATGTCTTCTTATGACCCGCCGTGGGTGCGCCGTTCAATCCAACCCGTTGGCGACGACTGATTTCCCCTTCGCAGCCCGGCCGCGAGGGACTATGCCTCGGCCCGCCAAAAAACGAGGAGATCCCCATGCGCCGCGCCGCCATCGTTTCCCCCATCCGCACCGCCGTGGGCAAGTTTCAGGGCAGCCTGGCCGATATGACGGCCGGCGATCTGGGCGCGGTGGTGCTCAAGGCGCTGGTGGAACGCACCAAAATCGATCCGGAAAAGATCGACGATGTCATCTTCGCCCAGGGCTACGGCAATGGCGAGGCCCCGTGCATCGCCCGCTGGTCGGCCCTGGCGGCCGGCCTGCCGATCTCGGTGCCCGGTTATCAGCTCGACCGCCGCTGCGGCAGCGGTCTGCAGGCGGTGATCGACGCGGCCATGATGGTCCAGACCGGCGTCGCCGATGTCGTCGTCGCGGGCGGCGTCGAGAGCATGAGCAATGTCGAATACTATTCCACCGACATGCGCAAAGGCGCGCGGGCCGGCTCGGTGACCATGCACGATCGCCTGGCGCGCGGCCGCGTCATGAGCCAGCCGATCTCGCGCTTCGGCGTGATCAGCGGCATGATCGAGACCGCCGACAATCTCGCCCGCGACTACCAGATCTCGCGCGAAGCCTGCGACGAATACGCCGCCGCCAGCCATCAGCGGGCCGCCAGGGCCTGGGCCGAGGGCAAGTTCGACGACGAGCTGGTGCCGGTCTCCGTGCCGCAAAAGAAGGGCGATCCGATCGTTTTCGCTAAGGACGAGGGCTATCGCGCCGACGCGACGGCCGAGAGCCTGGGCAAACTCAAGGCGATCGAAAAGGATGGCGTGGTCACGGCCGGCAACGCGAGCCAGCAAAACGACGCGGCCGCGGCCTGTCTGGTGGTCGCCGAGGACAAACTGGCCGAACTCGATCTGGACCCGATGGGCTATCTGGTCAGCTGGGCCGCCGCCGGCTGCGAGCCGTCGCGCATGGGCATCGGCCCCGTCCCCGCCGTCGAGCGCCTGTTCGCCCGGTCGGGCATGGGCTGGGGCGACATCGGCCTGGTGGAATTGAACGAAGCCTTCGCGCCGCAGGTTCTGGCCGTCCTCAAGGGCTGGGGCTGGGACGATCGCGATCGGCTGAACGTCAACGGCTCGGGCATCTCCCTCGGGCACCCGATCGGCGCCACCGGCGGGCGGATCCTGGCCAATCTTCTGCGGGAAATGAAACGGCGCGACGTTAAGTACGGCCTGGAGACCATGTGCATCGGCGGCGGTCAGGGCATCGCGGCGATCTTCGAGGCCGCGTGAGCCGAGGTTACACGCGTCGTAGAGCGGGCGCCCTCGCCCGCAACGCTCGATCCAACGATGGCGGCGGCGATTCTGGAGACCAACGGCGGGCCGGGCGATTGCGGGCGAGGGCGCCCGCGCACCTGATCACCCGATGATCGCCCCGACCGCCGCGATCTTGCCCGCCGACCTGGCGGCCTACGATGACATCATCGACGTGCGCAGCCCGGCGGAATACGCCGAGGACCATGTGCCGGGCGCAATCAACCTGCCGGTGCTCGACAATGAGGAGCGCGCGCGCGTCGGTACGATCTACGTTCAACAATCGCGCTTTGTCGCCAGACGGGTGGGCGCGGCGCTGGTGGCGCGCAATATCGCCGCGCACCTGGAAGGTCCCCTCGCCGATAAGCCCGGCTCCTATGCGCCGCTCATCTACTGCTGGCGCGGCGGTCAACGGTCGAACGCCATGGCCACCGTTTTTGACCAGGTGGGTTGGCGACCCTCGGTGCTGACGGGTGGCTATCGTACCTACCGGCGGCGAGTGACCGCTGCGCTGTATGACGCCGAGCCCGCGCTGCGCCTGATTCTGCTCGATGGCGGCACGGGCACGGCGAAGACCGCCGTTCTCCATCGCCTGGCGAACCTGGGTGTTCAGACCCTCGACCTCGAGGCGCTCGCGGCCCATCGCGGATCCCTGTTCGGCGGCCTGCCAGGCCGGCCCCAGCCGGCGCAGAAGGGGTTCGAATCGACATTGCTGGCGGCCCTGGAAGGCTTCGACCCGGCGCGGCCGATTGTGGCCGAGGCCGAGTCCAGCAAGGTGGGCGAGCTCAATCTGCCGCCGATGCTATGGAAGGCGATGGTGGCCGCCCCCCGCATTGAAATCCACGCCCCTCTGGCGGCGCGGGCGCGGTACCTGGCTGACGTCTATGCCGACGCGGTCGCCGATGTCGCCGCCGTCGAGGCGACCTTGGCGCGGTTGCCCGTTCATCATGGCCGCGAGCGCCGCGCCGAGTGGCTCGAGCTGGCGCGGCGCGGCGACCACGTCGCCCTGGCCGCCAGCCTGATGGAGCACCACTACGATCCCGCCTATGAGCGATCGCGCCGGCTCGACGAGCGCCCGCTCCTGACGGCGATCGTATTGGAGGACCTGACGGGCGCCGACCTTGACGACGTCGCCGCGCGCGTGGCGAAGCTGATCGTCGGCCCGTCCCCACGAGGAGTTCCATGACCAAATCCGCGCAGCCGCGTCTCACCTCGCTTGCTCACGGCGGCGGCTGCGGCTGCAAGCTCTCACCGGCGGTGCTGCGCGAGATCCTCTCCGCGATGCCCGCCGTCGCCGCCTTCCCCAACCTGCTGGTCGGAACCGAAACCAGCGACGATGCGGCGGTCTGGCGGCTCAACGACACCCAGGCCCTGGTGGCCACGACTGACTTCTTCATGCCGATGGTCGACGATGCGCGCGACTTCGGCCGCATTGCCGCGACCAACGCCCTCTCGGACGTCTATGCCATGGGCGGCCGCCCGATCCTGGCCTTGGCGATCGTCGGCATGCCCATCAACCAACTCTCAGCCGACACGATCGGCGCCATCCTGGCGGGCGGGGCGGAGGTCTGCGCCGCCGCCGGCATTCCGATCGCCGGCGGACACTCCATCGACAGCGTCGAGCCGATTTATGGTCTGGTCGCATTGGGCCTGGTGCATCCGGACCGGCTGCTCAAGAACGCCACCGCCCGCGCCGGCGACGCGCTGATCCTGACCAAACCGCTGGGGGTGGGCGTCCTCAGCGCCGCGTTCAAGCAGGAGCGGCTGACCGAGAGCGGCTATGCCGAATTGATCGCCTCGACAACGCAATTGAATGTGCTGGGCGCCGACCTGCCCGACATCGCCGGGGTCCATGCGGTGACCGACGTGACCGGCTTCGGGTTGCTCGGCCACGCCCTGGAACTTTGCCGCGGCGCCGGATTGGGGGCCGAGATCGAAGCTGATCCCCCTGTGCTCGGCGGGGTCGCCGATCTGGTGGGCGTCGGTGTACGAACCGGCGCCTCCGGACGAAACTGGGACAGCTATGGCGGCGCCGTCGACGGGTTGGCCGACCGAGGGCGCCTGCGCGACCTGCTTACCGACCCGCAGACAAGCGGCGGCCTGTTGATCGCGGTCGACCCCCAAGCGGCCGAGACGGTGCTTGAGTTGGCGCGCCGCCGGGGCTTTGCTCGCGCCGCCGTCGTCGGGCGCCTCGTCGCCGGTGAGCCGCGCGTTCGCGTGCTGGCCTAAATGAGCTCGAAATCCTTGGGTTGCGCGCCCGGGAACACAGTCGCCAGGCGCGCCTGATCGAGACCGTACATCCGCTTGAACAGCCCGCCGAACAGCGCGCGATAGTCGGTCAGCACCGGATAGTCGCGGCCCTGGTTCAGTGAACCTTCCGTGGGCGGCGCGGCTTCGCCCAACAGACGCCCGCCGCGGATGCCCCCGCCAAGCACCCAATAGACGCTGCCATGGCCATGGTCCGTGCCCTTGTTTCCGTTTTCGCGGAAGGTGCGGCCAAACTCGGAGACCACCACCACCACCGTATCGCGCCAGGCCTCGGGCCCGGTCTCGTCGGCGAAACCGGCCAATCCCCGCCCAAGCTCGGCGATTCGGGTGGCGAGGTAACCTGTTGCGGCGCCTTGATTGACATGGGTGTCCCAGCCGCCGACGTCGACGAAGGCGAGATTGAACTCCGAGCGCATCAATCGGCCGATCCGGCGGGCGGAAAGCTCAAATCCTTTGGCGGATACGGCGCCTCGATTGGCCGCCGCCATCTCGCCCGCCAGGGCGTGATACACCTCGTCGTCGACCTGGAAACCTTCGGTCACGCTCTGAGCGAGAGGGGTGCCCTTGTACATGGACGAGATCAACGCGGCCTGTCGCCCATCGACCGCCGGTTTGCCGAACTGGGCGATGGCGACATTGGGGATCGGCTTGGCGCCCTGAAAGCTGAGCGGCGTCTGTTGCGTGAAGGCGATCGGTTGAACGCCCCCCAGCACCCCGGTCAGTCGGCTGAGAAAGCCCGAGCCATAGTCCCGATGCCCGCCGATCGGCTGGCCCATCTCGATAGTGTCCTGCGTCTCGAAGTGGCTGCGCGAAAGGTCGTCTGTCCCGGCATAGGGAACGAAGGCGATCTGGCGTTTTTGCCAGAGCGGCAGGAGACTCTCGCGCAGCGCCGGGTGCAGCCCCCAGTCCGCCGAGAGGGGCGCCGCGCTCAAGGAATCGGCGGCATCGGGCCGCGCGATGGCGATGTTTGGCCGCGACCGGTAGTAGAAATCGCTCGACACGGGCGGCACTATGCTGGCGGCGTCATAGGCGCCCCTCAGGAACACAACCAGCAGACGGAAGCATGTTTTCGGCGCGGAAAATGCCCGCCCGACGACCGTGAGCGGCGCGGCGACCCCGGCGCCCATGAGGAAACTTCGGCGATCCATGGCGGCCGGATCCTTTCTTCTAACGCCGCATGAAATCAGGCGAGGAGAGGAACAACGCATTCCAATCCTGCGGCGATATCGCCTGGTTCAACGCGGCGGTCGTGGCTGGAGCGAGGCCCTTGGCCAGAGCCTCGTAGTAGAGGGCGTTCTGCAGCTGGGGAAAGCCGGGCTGGTCGACGGCGCCCGGCGCATCGGATTTGAAGAGCCCAGCCCCGCCTGAACCGATCTGGCGCGCCAATTCGAACCGGCTTTCCATTTGGCCGGGCCCGTCCCAGCCTGTGGTGGTCATGGAGTAGCCATCGGGGGTTTCGTGCCGATAGAGGCCTTCACCGAGACGATCGAGCCAGCGGGCGGCCGGTCCGGCGTTCAAGATCACCCGATCGCCGTAGGCCAGGCGGATCGCCGAATAGACGTAGTGAACCGGATCCTTGAATTTCGAGCCAAGGGACGCGTGGAATTGGGGTGACCGAAACATGGTGCGCAGCACGTCGGAGATGTCGCCGTCGGTGCGTTGAAACGTCGCCGTCATGGCGTCGACCAGGGGTTGAGGGGGAGCGTCGGCGACGAAATAGGTGGCCAGCTGGCGCGAGATGTGGCGCGCCGTCGCCGGTTCTCGGGTCAGGATATCAAGGGCCTGCTCCACCTCGCCAAAGCCGGCGCCCCTGATCACGTGGCCCAGAAAGACCTTGTCGCCATAGTCGTGCCGATTGGGATTGAACTCGAACAATCCCTGGCGGATCAACTGGCCCTGGAGCGCCGGCGGCAGCCGCGGCGGATTGGGTCGCAGATCGACGCCGACGCCCGTCAGGATCCGCGCCAGCTCCTGCACATCCTTCTGGGTGTAGCCGGAACCGACGCCCATGGTGTGCAGTTCCATGATCTCGCGGGCGTAGTTCTCGTTGATATGGCCCACGGCGTTGTCGGCGTTGTCGAGATAGCGGAGCATGGCCGGATGCCGTAGCGTCGCTTCCAGCAGATCGCGGAACCGGCCCAGGGCGTGAGGCCGCAGCGCCGTGTCCTCGTAGTCGCCAACCATCGCGCGAATGTCGGCCTTGTTGGCGCTCACATTGAAGTGGTTGAACCAGAACCAGGTCATCTGCTCGCGAAGCTGGTCAGCGGAATAGAGCGCGCGCAAGACCGATCGAAGCTGAGCCTGACGGACCTCCGCATTCAGCGCCTGTTGATAGGCCTGCTGTGCGGCCTGCTTTTTGTCGGCGTCGGCGCCGGCCGCCGCGAGCGAGGCCGCCCGTTGGTCCTCGATCGCGGTCAGGGTCGCCGCCATCGAGGCGTGGCCGCCATAGCTGGCGTCGATCTGATCCTGAACCGCGCGAGGCAGATGATCTCCGCGCGGAGGATTGAGTTGCTGCTCCAGCCACCGGTCCGGGCCCAGGGCGCCGATCGCCCGCGCGTCGGCCGGGTTTATTCCCCAGGTCACCCGATTGACGAGCGCGAGGTCGGCCCCCCGCGCCGGTGGGTCCATCGACAGAGCGGGCGTGGCCAGCGCGGCCGCGC
>Ga0075029_100000041_pt1 | contig 51653 bp, 46 predicted proteins | sample LitLauG_LLR_2013_FD_71391 | JGI IMG/M metagenome (GOLD analysis project Ga0075029, IMG submission 71391) | Freshwater sediment microbial communities from North America - Little Laurel Run_MetaG_LLR_2013 | ecosystem: Environmental > Aquatic > Freshwater > Creek > Sediment | place: USA... | reverse complement strand
GCCAGTGCGAGCAGTGTCAGAAACCATCGCAGATTTGCGTTGATCATGCCCGTGACTATACCTCACCACACAAAACAACAATGTGGGAACAGCCACCTTCGGCTGCCCAGTGGGTCGAGATCGACAGGAACCTTGAAGGCCAACCGCCGTGCTATGCTGTTCTCCTCCACGCGAATGCTGCAGTTCCGCCGCATTACGACGCAAAAGAGATTTATTCCCCAGATCGATGGACTGCGTTTCGTCGCCATCGCCTCTGTGGTCTTCTTCCATATTTATGCCGCGCTGGAGATCGGCACCATTCCGCCCCCTATCCCGTTCAATACCGACCTAGCCAAACGCGGAGTCGAACTCTTTTTCGCCATCAGCGGCTTCATTCTGGGAGTGCCTTTCGCCTCCCGTTACCTGCTGAACGCGCCAAGAACAAACCTGAGGCAGTACTTCTTGCGCCGCCTCACCCGCCTCGAACCGCCTTATTTCCTGAGCCTGATCGCGTGGGCGGCCATGCAGTTTCTGGTAGCGCATCGCTCCCTGGGCAATATGGCGCCGCACCTGGCGGCCAGTTCCGTCTACTTGCACAACCTGATTTTTGGGGGCCCAGGTGTCCCGGGCGGGGTCAATATCGTCGCATGGTCCCTCGAAGTCGAGGTCCAGTTCTATGTCCTCGTCCCGCTGTTATCGATGTTATTTGCAATCGCCGACGCTCGCCTGCGCCGTGTCGTGATTCTCTCCGTAATGCTGGGCGCTGGCTTTCTCAGCAACCCGCTCTATCGCAGCACGCATTTGCACTACTCCATCCTTTATTACGTAGCGTTTTTCCTTGCCGGCTTTCTAGTTGTTGATTTACACCTGACGCGCTCAGAATGGAAACCATCGTTCCTCTGGGACCTGCTTGCCTTCTGCCTTTGGCCGCTGGTGTGGCTCATGGACCGCAACAGCGGCCACGTTGTCCTTCCCTTTGTGATCGTGCTTCTGTACCTGGCGGCGTTTCGCGGACGAATCTGCTCCGCGATCTTCAGCAATCCGGTCATCACCGACATTGGCGGGATGTGCTACAGCATCTACCTGTTCCACTTCCTGGTGATCTACGGCGTGAAGCACCTCTCCGCAAGCCTGCACTTGGGACACAGCTTCTGGCTGTACTTCGCCCTGCAATGTTGCCTGATCATTCCAGTCGTGTTGCTGTTCTGCGGAACGTTTTTCCTGCTGATCGAACGACCGTGCATGGACCGGGAATGGCCCATGAAGTTGTGGCGGCAAGCGCAGGCGCTGATGCTGTCCTCGGCCCGGCAACCACAATCCTGAGGCCCTCACGAACGGAACGCCACCATTCGACTTGGCGGAGTCTCGGCAATTGAAGAACCGAGCACAGTGGCGCGCGAATGGGGCACAACCGTGATCACAGCCTAAAGATCTCTTGTGGAGAACGACCAGTCGCGCTCTACGGGCGATATCAATATGCATTCTTACTGGCAAAGATACACAGGAAGGTCATCGTGATGATCTGCAGATCGAAGGTGAGGCTCCAGGTTGTGAAGGTAGTACAGATCGTATTCCACACATTTTGTTATCGAAGTGTTCCCCGTCATCCGTCTACCCGAGCCCATCCCGTGATGGCCGACTTAAACATGCGGCAGTTGTAACCGTCGAATTCCTCGTAGAACCTCTCCACAAAATACAGCCGCTAGGGACTGCCCAGTTTCATCGCGATTGCGATGAGGAGGGTAACGGGTAGTGTAGCCAGCAGGATCAGAATCGAGACGGCCACATCAAAAATGCGCTTCTGGAACAGATACAGATTGGGACGACTCTCGGCCAGAGTCGGCAGGAGATCGACCATATGGATCCCGCCCAGACCAACGAGGCGGTCGCGCAGGACAACTCCTTCTCCCAAGTCAATCACGACCCGCGTCGGAACACACAGCTTCTCCAGCTTGGGCGCGATTCTTTCGACATCGCACAGGCGGGCAGCAGGCAATGCAATAATGACATCGTTGATCGAGTTCCCGTTAGAGAAGCTAGGAATCTGATCCAGTTCATAAACAGGGCCGTCCACAGCGATCTCCTGATCCGGCAATCGGACGAATCCGACAACTTTGCACGGCAACACCACGCCATGGAGGAGCGATGTCCCAACCCGGCGCGCGAAACCATCCGTTCCAACCACTAGAATCCTGACTTCATTTCGACCACTGTCGCGCAGGAATTCCAGAAACACACGGAGTACGATTTGGAGTACCGTTGCCAGGATGAAGAGAACAGTGGCACTGATCGCGATGACGAGCCGGGAGTAGCTGGCTTCCCGGTACAGAAACCCAATCGCCATCACCACGCTGTATGTGAAAGCCAAGGCCGCCAGAAGCCGGCGACTCTTACCGGGAGCGTACAATTGCTCCACGCTCCAAAGGCCGGATTCCTCAGCGGCAAGAGCCCAGACGATGGTGGTGAGCAGAAGAACGCCCCAGTAGGACGGCAACCCTAGAGGAGGCGTTCGGAAAAACAGCACGTTAAAACCGAACCTCAGCTTGAGTGCGATGAAATAGGCACAGGCAGGCAGCAACAAAGTCAAGATTCTTAAATAGAAGCCTACATAGCTAAGGCGACTGCGAATCATGGTGGCTGCTCCGTTCTACCCCCTCAGTAGAACTATCGAAATCGTCACCATTATCGACCTTTGTATACGCTCCTTGTCTCCTATTTGCAAACCCGTATGCGCCGTGTCACCCCTTGAAAGATGACCTTGACGCCATCCCACATGCATCTTGTATTCTAGAAGACTTCTGTCTGTAATCCGCGTACTTCATCTCGATGAGCAACGGTCTTTTCATAGAATTGAAGGAATGGCATAGGCCGTTGCATCCCGAGGGCAAACGTAGCGTCGTGCCTGGCGGGAGCCGGTCATGTCTAAAGCCTCGAACCGGACTGTTGGGGCGGGGAGTGCGCGCGTCCTTTCGCCTGGCTGCTCTATTGTTAGCCACGGGCTTTGCGGCCAGCACATGGGCTCAGTCGACCGAATCTCGAAACCAACCGAATAGCGATCGGCAAGCCCGGGTTCGGCAGCGGGTCATACTAAGCGATCGCTGGCCACGAAACTCGTCTCCGCAAAGCCGCATTGCGACCAGCATTCAAGCTTTATACCCCGCAAACTCGACGCAGACTGAGGACTTCCGGATCGGCCAGAAATGGACGGATGGGAGGATGGAGCCGGCGCCGGCGCAGACGCCAAAAGGCCTCATCTGTGGCCTTCAAGGCCGAACTGCGAGAGGGGAATTGCACGGCAACTGCAGCTTTCCCGTTGTACATACCGGATACTTCTTCGACGACAGGGCGATGTCGACGGCGGCACCGAACAGAGCCGAACCTGCAAACGAGGCTCCCGCCGACATTTTGCCTTTAGAACCCTCAACTGTTCTCGCGGAGTTGTGCGTGCCAACGACTCGCTGTGCCGCCTGGTTCTCTTCCCCAGGACGATTGGCCCCGTCAGAGGCGCCTCAATCGGAGCGACTGGTTGAAGACAATGACAAGAAGGCGGGGGAAGATTCAATGCCACCGGTTAAGGTTGTACGGCCCGCCAAACCCATTGATTTAAATCAAAACGTCTATTACAGGAACAAGCTCGAATTTTCTTTCGAGAGCGGATGGCATCCTGTCAATATTCCTTTTGTGTACGACTTTGCGGTTGGGGATAGCTATAACGTGACACCCCTGAAATATACCCTGGTGCCCGTGATTGCTTCGTTGCGGTGGCACGTGAACGACGTCGGAGGTCGCTGGATTTTCCGCGGCAACTTTGACTTCACCTTTAGCCTTTCCGCCACGCTCATCCCAAAGGGGCCCGAAACCCGCTATTTTGCTTTCATCTTCGGCATCCGCCGGAATTTTGTTCACCGCAACTGGAGGATCGTGCCCTATTTCGACGAACGAGGCGGGGTCGGGTACATTGACGCGAAGGAGCCGCTGGGAGTTCAGTTTGCGCAGGGGCAAGACCTCACGTTCACTTACAACATGGGCGCTGGGGCCCGATATAACCTTAGTCCTCGCTATTCAATCTCGGCTGGTATGAACTACATGCATATATCGAATGGTTATTTGTCCGAACCAAAATTCGTCAACTACGGCATTAACGTTTACGGACCAATGTTCGGGATTGATGTGCGCCTGGGCAAGCCCCACCATGGCATTTCGGAATAGAACCGACAGGAAACATCAAAAGACGATGACGTGCGCCCACGTTGATGCCGGAGCAGCAACTGACGATTAGGAGAGGATAGTGTGCAAGGACAATGCAGTTTTCGTACGCTTTTTGCGAGATTTTCAGGTGAGGTTGCCCGCATCGGATTGAGAAATGGACTGTGCGCAGTGCGACTGCGAGCGTTGAGCCTAGCTATGGCAGGGCTAGTAACGTCAGGCTGCGGCAGCACGCCAGTGGCCATTCTTAACATTAGCGCTCCCACCACTGCAATAGCAGGTTCTCCCTTCACCATGACCATTACGGCGATGGTCAACGGAAACCAGGACAGGATTTTCAACGACGAAATACACGTCACCAGTTCCGACGCTGCCGCCGTTCTTCCAAGTTACTATCAATATATCGCGACGGATGCAGGTTCCCATACGTTTCCGAACGGCGTTACGTTGATGACTCCGGGCAGCCAAACTATAACGGCGACCGTCACTACTTCGCCAGGCATAACTGGGACCACAACCGTCACCGTCTCTGCCGCGAATGACGCTTCTACGTCATTCTAAGGGAAGGGATCCTTCCACGGGGGCGACGAGGCAGCTTTCAGTACGAAGGTTTCCGTGAGCGACACCAATAGAAATGTGGTCACACCGCACAGTTCACTTCACCAGTTAGCATACTGCTGCGGACCTTTCGGCCGACGAAACCTTCAAAATGGGCGGAAAGGCGTCCTTCAGCTCATGTCTCTTGAGTTCAAATACACTTTGATGGATGCTTCAATCACGCGTGTCAGCAGGGTCGAGTCAGCTACGCGCGAAAGAGAATCAATAGGCATTTTTGCTGCTGAAGATGCGCAGGAAGGTCATCGTGATGATCTGCAGATCGAAGGTGAGGCTCCAGTTGCGGAGGTAGTACAGATCGTACTCCACACGCTTGGCGATCGAAGTGTCTCCGCGCCAGCCGTTCACTTGCGCCCAGCCGGTTATGCCGACCTTGAACGTGTGGCGAAAATTGTACCGGTCAAATTCCTCCAGGAACCGGTCCACGAAGTGGGGCCGCTCCGGCCGTGGACCGACGATGCTCATGTCCCCCTTCAAGACGTTAATGAACTGGGGCAATTCGTCGAGATTCGTCTTCCGCAAGAAAGTGCCCACGGCTGTCCGCCGCGGATCGTTGGGCGAAGTCCAACGAGTGTCCCCTTCTTCCCGGCTTCCTACCCTCATCGTACGAAACTTCAACATGCGGAAGATCCGGCCGTTGAGTCCCACCCGCTCCTGGATAAAGAAGACCGGACCACGACTAGTGAGCCTGACGGCAAGTGCGATGAGTAAACTAATGGGCAACGTGAGGAGCAGAACAATGGCCGAGAAAACCACATCAAAGATGCGTTTCTGGAAGAGGTAAGGACCAGTCTCGGCCAGCGTCGGGCGCAGATCCAGCATGTGAATCCCGCCCAGGTCGATCAGGCGATCACGCAGGCCCACGCCTTCCCCAAGATCGATTACCACCCGTGTCGGCACACACAGCTTTTCGAGCGCGGGCGCGATTCTTTGCACGTCACCGAGCCGGGCCGCCGGTAGCGCAATGATCACATCGTTGATGGAATGTCCATTGGAGAAAGCTGGAATCTGATCCGCCTCGTAAATCGGGCCTTCCACGGCAACTTCCTGATCCGGCAACCGTACGAAACCGACCACCTTGCAGGGAAGGACCTCACCGTTGAGCAGCGATGTCGCCACCCGGCGAGCGAACCGATCCGTTCCGACCATAAGGATTTTGACTTCGTTTCTTCCGTTCCTCCGCAGTAGTTCCAGGCATACCCGGAAAGCGATGCGAGCGATGGTTGCCAGGACAAAGAGAGCGACGGCGCTGAGGCCGATAACCAGCCGCGAGTAGCTGGCCTGCCGGTACATGAACCCCAGCGCCATGACAATCGCGTAGGTGAATGCGAGCGCTTCGAGCAATCGCCGGCTTTTCCGGCCTGGTGCATACAATTGCTCCACATTCCAAAGCCCCGACTCTTCAGCGGCGAGGGCCCATACAATCGTGGTCAGCAACGTAATGCCCCAGTACGAAGGCAATCCTGCTGGAGCATTCCGGGAGAAGAAGAGATTGAACCCGAAACGCACCTTGATCGCGATGAAATAAGCACACGCGGGCAGCAACAACGTCAAACTTTTCAGGTACAGTCGGACGTAACTAAGGCGACTACGAATCATACGAATCAGCTTCTTTTGAACTCAAGGGGCCGATGTCTGCCTCTTTCTATCTCATCTGAAACCAAACACTCAACTCACGAATGGCCTCGCCACTTCCACCTATCCGTTGACAGTTCCATCGTCGAATCATTTACATTCTCCTTGAGATGCATCTCTCTTGGGATTGCCGCCTCCTGTTTTTGGTAGAAAGCGCGCGGCCTAGCTGCCGCTTGACAAACGGCTCGCCCGCGCAAACATGTCGAAGGGAAGCAACGACCATCGCCCCTCACGGAAACCGAGAAGTCTGTAACCGCTTTCTTGGGACCTGTCGCTGGTTGAGCCGTAATCTATACGCCGTCGACCTCCGATGTCAATCAGAAACCAGCCTCCTGTGTCATTCATCACACCCTGCCTGTGACTTGAACCACATTTACCCGGCATCCCGCCCAGCCACAGAGTCCGCCAATGTGGTCTTTGGGCATCCGCCCTAAGTGGTATCACGAACCAGAGTGCCACTAACAGCCTTCCCCGGACTGAATTTCTCGCCCATTCCCATTATAAGGAAGGCAACATAGATCACTACATCCACCTTTCCGCCGACACAGGCCGTTCTTGCGCCTGCCCGGGAAAAACGGGCGCGCTCTAACTTCCTGGAGCAGCCTTTGTATAAAATATGGATTCTTGAGCCGAGCATTCTGATCAGAAACACAAAATCGATATTGCCCTGCGATATAGAAAGCCTCACGGCACTGTTTTCTTGTTCGTGATCCGATCTGGGTACAGAGCCGTCCCCGCTTATGAACCCGCTCGCGGCCACGAAGTTGCGAAAAGACTCAAGAACCCACACGCTCGTACTCCATACTGAACTCAGGGGTCAAGACGGCCTGCGTCCTGCCACACCCAATGCAGATTAGTCCACCGCCCCGCCGCTGGCGACAACACCTCGTCACGCCTGAGCCCAAGCCGCTCTTCAGGTCGGCCTCTACCCCAGTCTACCGATACGCAAATCGGGACACCCCGGCGGGTTTCGTTCGTCGAACTCTGGGATCGGGGATTCGATCAGGAGTCCCCTCCAGCTTAGCCAGGCTGCGCTTCCGTTTAGTTGTTTAGCCGAATGGCGAGGTTGCCGCCGTTAGCGGACTCCTTTGTCAGTCGTCGAGGTAGTGATGTTCAGGCTTAGTTTGCCGCTCGCGAATTCGTTTTAGGATCTTTGTCCAATTTTCTATACGTCCGACCGCGTCTCGCTTGAATCCTCCAACTAGTACGGATAAAGAAACGTCCGACCGCAAAGCCGGGTGCCCAACCTCTCCCCTTTTTTTGCGGACAGGGTGGGAATTTTGACTCCCTGATTTTTCTCCGAACCCGAGCGCCGAACGATCCGGCCGGCCTCCCCACCTCTCGCAAGGATGCGAGAAATGGCCATCTGCTCGCTAAATCGTGTGGCACTGAACCAGCCTGTGATTCAACGCACACTTCTCAAGATCGTCCCAAATAAGACGCTTGCCCCTGTTCTTGGCGTGCTAACATGCTCTCGCGGCTTCCCCCCGCAGTTCCCTGCAGCCCCGCGCTTCCACGTGAGGTTTCTTCATGAATAGGCGCTGGAACGTGTGCGGTATCGTCTCTTCTCTTGCACTCCTCATTTTTCCTACAGCAGCCCACGGTCAAGTTTCGTTTTCTCAGCCTCCAACCTACTCCGGGTCGGGGCAGCTATTCGTGGCCGACTTTAGCGGCGGTGGCACGCCCGGCATCCTGGCTACGGACGGAACTCTCAATCTGGGCGATGGCGACGGAACTTTCAAGGCTGGCACCACCGTAACCGGCACGCCCTTGGCGGTCGCCGATTTCAATGGCGACGGGAAGCCCGATGTGCTGGAGCAGGGAACAGGCACACTGCTGGTGCTGCTTGGAAATGGAGATGGCACGTTTCAAGCACCCATCAGCACGAATAGCAGCGCCAGCTTGACGGCGGCCGCGGCGATCGATCTGAATGGAGACGGCAAGGCAGACGTGGTTGGCACTTTTAATAACACACTCCTTGTCTATCTAGCTAACGGGGACGGGACTTTCGCGGCGGGTGTTTCCTACAGCTTGGGCGCTGTCCAGATTTCCCCTCCCGCGCTGATCGTGTTCGGCGATTTTAATGCCGATCACAAGACCGATGTCGCGGTGCTCAACTTAGGGCAGATCATTGTCTTGTTGGGAAATGGTGACGGAACGTTCCAATCGACCCCTCTCACGTCGCCCCTAGCAGGGACGACCTCTCCAGTAGTGGGCGATTTCAATGGAGATGGGAAGTTGGACATTGCGAGTTTAGCAACGGGCGGCACGCCACAAGTGGCGACTGTTTACCTGCAGTTAGGCAACGGAGATGGGACGTTCCAGGCTGGTACGACAGCTATTACCGGTCCGGACTCCGCGGGGGGGGCAATATGGATCCTTGTTTGTTCAGCTGGCGGCGGCCGATGTGAACGGGGACGGCAAGCTGGACTTGGTGCTTGCGGCGGACCTGATTGGAATCTATCTGGGCAACGGGAACGGGACTTTTTCCAATAGCCCAATTTATTACCAGCCTATCACTTCGGCAAACAACGCGGGAATCGCCATTGCGGACTTTAACGCAGATGGAAAGCCGGATGTCGCGGTCGATGGAGAAGTCCTGCTAGGCAACGGCAATGGCAGGTTCCAAGGTCCGCCGACTCTACTGTTGCCAAGTCAACTTGGTTTTGCTGCTGCCGTAGTGGGTAAGTTTGTCAAGAATGCGGCTCCGGGTGTGGCTGCGATAGACTATTTCGGCAGCCTGTACATTGCGACCAACGACGGCACCGGTATTCTCAGCTTGGCCCACACTTATACCTTACAGCAGCCCAGCACCTGGATTGCGGCCGCCGATGTCAATGGGGACGGCAATCTTGACCTGATTGTTACGGGAGCCGACCCGAATTCTCATAATTGGAGTTACACCGTGCTGTTGGGCAACGGGGATGGCAGCTTCCAGCCGCCAGTCTTCCATCAGGAGAGCGTGCAAGGATCTCCGGGCTCTATCGTAATAGCGGACTTCAATAACGATCAGAAGCTGGACCTTGCAGTTCAGGCGGGAAGCCAGACATTTGCCGTGCTGCTGGGAAATGGCGATGGAACTTTCGGTTCTCCCGCTTACGTCTTCGACGGAGACGGAGGTCAGATCGTCAGCGCCGATTTCAACGGAGACGGCAAACTGGACATCGCGGAGGCGGGTCCATCCGGGTTGGCGATCCTGCTGGGAAATGGCAACGGAACTTTCCAAGCTGCCGCCTTCCCTTACACAACATCGCTCAACGGCTTATTTGCTACAGATCTGAATAACGATGGAAAAATTGACCTAATTAGCAATAGCGCTGGAATTCACGTTTTCCTCGGCAATGGGAATGGCACTTTCGACGCGCTGACACCGTTTAGCCCAAACCCGTTCTTCGCAGGGGTTGTCGCCTTGGCCGACGTTAACGGCGATGGCAAGGTGGATGTAATTACCGCAGGTACGTTCGAAACCAATGCCATCTTTCTAGGGAACGGGGATGGTACGTTTGACCCCTCCGAGTTCCATATCCCTTACAATTACCCCCCTCATTCTCAATCTGCAGTCGTGCAGGCCGCGGACATGAATGGAGACAGCAAGCCGGATCTGATTATCGGGAGCTCTGTGTCGACCGTATTCGTGCTCCTCAACTCGACGGTGTCGGCTCCAGGGACGAGTTTCTCACCTGCCTCACTGACCTTTGTCTCGCAGGTGGTCGGAAGCAGCAGCAGCCCGACACCTGTGACGCTGACCAATTCAGGAGCGGTAGCGTTGACCGTGACCAGCGTAACTTTGGGGGGTACCAACGCAGGGGAATTCACCCAGACCAACAACTGTACGACGGTTCAACCGATTACCAGTTGCACGATCAATGTGACATTTACCCCGACTGCCGCTTCGGGAGCGAGCGCGAACCTGACTGTCGCGGACAACGCGGGCACCGGCTCACAGGTAGTAGCCGTCTCCGGCACGGGAACCCCGGCCCCCGATTTCACGGTCGGACCCGCATCGGGATTCCCGACTTCGCAGACCATTTCGGCCGGGCAAAAAGCTACGTTTAGCCTTTCGTTTGCATCTGTTGGTGGATTCAGTGGGAGTGTAAGTCTGACCTGCGGCATCAGTCCGACGGTCACCCCGCCGCCGACTTGCAGCCTATCGAGTTCGTCGGTGCAGATCGGCAGCACGGCACAGACCGTGACCGTCACCGTGGCGACGACCGCGCCCGTGACCACGGGCACACTGTCTCCCGTCGGCTTCCCTCCGGCTGCGATTCCCCTGGCGTGGACCGCGCTCGCTGTGGGTGCCGGATGGCTGTTCCTGCGGAATCGAAAGCGGCTGCCCGGTCTGGCTGCGCCACTTGTCGTGCTGGCATTCGCGTCATGGGCCGGATGCGGCGGAGGTGCTTCGTCCTCGCACACGACGCCGGGAACGCCGGCTGGGACATATACGGCGACGATCACGGCGACTTCCGGCAGCATGAGCCACAGCATGCCCCTCACGGTTGTCGTGCAGTAACCAGGAACTCAGCGGTCGACCGTCGGATGAGAGGCGGTAGAATATTACTGCTTCAACGAAAATAGTGGAGGTCGAGCCTCGAGTTCACCTCTCAACGTGTGCGTACAGCTGGCCAAAAGCTGAACTGAAACGACACCGCCACGTCCGATTGACGATTCGTGGCCAACAAAGGAATCTGCCAGCGCTCGTATTGGACGTTGCCGGTAAACCGGAAGCCCGGACCCGCGAAGATGTCCGCGTTCACTGCGACGTCATTCTGGGTTCCGCCTTGTGAAAGATACTGCCGGTCAACCTTTCTGTGCCTCAGCTCAAGACCAATTTTCTGCCGCGGCCTCAGCCAATAGTTGGTCTGGATCAATTCGCCTTGTGACGCGCGTCCGATCCAAGTACCGATCAACCGGCCATCGTTGTTGAAGCCGCTATTGTATTGAGCGTTGGTATAGAAGCACGAAGTGCAAAACGTTCCCTGCACCGGGCTGGTCGTGCCACCCTCGAGTCTCAGGTCCAGTTTGGTAACCTTGGGCACCTTTGCAAAATAGAGTCCTCCCTGGAAGGCGGACTTTCGCATATAAGGAATCGGAGAGACCTCGTCTTCACTGAAGGCCTCGCCATACCAGGTAAGCCAGTTGCGGAGCCCGGGAATCCGGTAGGAAAAGGCCGCCACCGACCTTCCGTCACCCAAGACGTCGCCATGCACGTGCCTTCCGAAGGCGCTATCCAAAAAAGTCTTTACTGTCAGCGGATTTCCCGGCCCTCCGTAGACCGTCGTTTTGGTCATATCGAACTCGAGGTTCGGCGTGAAATTGAAACTGATTGTTCCCCCAGTCAGAAACGGCTGCGGATGCAAGTTCTTCCCATACTGTCCAATCAATGTGGGCGTGGTTGCGCCCGTGAAGACCGTGGATTGAAACTGGAGTCCTGACATGTGTCCGATAAAACCCTCGAAGCGGATAGCCCCGAGATAGCGGAAAAACCAAGGCAACCGAACGGGGTTAACGCGATCGACGGTGAACATGTTGTTGAGCGGAGGCGCGTTGTTGGTAAAAGCCATTGTCCCGCTCTCGCTGGGTCCCAACCACAGGCTGCGCCTGCCGTAAGAGATCTGCCAGTTCGCAAAATTCATTCCCACATAAGAGTCCAGCAGCCGGAAGCGGCTGATCGATGCGGTGGGAAGCGCAGGCCCGGTTGGCCATGCATCAGTACTGGCGAAGAACCCTAGTTCTGCCGCCGACGGCGCCGGAGCCGACGGCGCTGATTGATACTCCCCCCGAACATAGACCACAAACGGACCTGTCGTCGCCCAGCCCGACGCCCCACTCACGGTATTAAAACCCTGCTGGTAAGGCCGACCGTAGTCGTTTAGCAAGGTCTGTCCGAAATGAAAATTGTCAGTAAGCGGCTTTCCCGAAACTTCGAGACCACGAGCGTAAACGGATTCCAGTTGGACATCGGAATGGCGTTCCCCCCTCATCTGGTCGGACTCATGAGCGAACTCTTGCGAGAGCGCATCGTACAACCCCTGAACTTCCACTGGAGCCTCGGTGTCCGCCTTGCGATCAGTGGCTTCGCCGAGAAGGCGCGCACACTCCAGGCGGGTCCACGGACGCAGACCGAGAGAAGCTGTTTCAACATAACCGAGGGCAGCTAACCGCTCCATCGCCGGGTAGATCCAACTGTCGAGTGGAACATAGCTGGATCCGATGTTTCGCGTTTTTCGAGCGGTTTCGGCTTCCTCGCTTTCCACGCCTTTATTGAAAGTGCCATATCTCGCAATATCGGCGTCGCTGTAATGAGAGCGGGACTGAAAAACCTGACGTCCCATATACCACCCGAGAGCGCTGCCTATGATCAAGTCCGAGGCGAAGTGCTTTTTCCCGGCAAAGCGCGCAGCATCCACTCCTCCGGCCACGCCGTAGGCCAACAACTGGGTCAAGGGGCCGGGATATTCGTGGGCGATCACGCTTGCAATCGCCCAACTCACCGCCGCATGCGCCGAAGGAAACGAATCTCCGCCCACAAAGAAGCGTCCCGTGCCCGAGCCGGTGAATGGCCGTTCGCGTCCCGCGGCGTACTTGAAGATTTCCGTTTCAATGAGCGCGCCGACGGCTGCTTCTCCGGCGAGAATGCCGGTTTCGCGTTTCTGATCGTCGTTCTGAATGTGTCCCAGCAGAAACAATCCGGCGCCAGCCCCGGTCAAAGCGGCGACCCCCGCGTTGGAAGCAGTGACCGCGTGCGAAACCGTGCTCGAGCTCGTGGGAACATGTTTTTCGATGTTGTTGTCAGCCACCACCAGTCCCGCCCCGGCTATCACCAGCGGGACGGCCCACTCCCATTGCTTTTGCGTCATGTGCGCGGGAGCCGTCCAGAAGTTCTTCTGATCCAGAAAAAGATCCTTCGGCAGGGATTTGATTTCAACTGGGGCCGGGGAGAACGGAGAGGACTGCGCCTGTGGCTTTGACGCTGAAGAGGGCGTATCTTCTTCCGCAGACACTTGCGCGCGGGCGATTAGACCACAACCGGCTATGAGTGCCGCCAGCAGCCACAGTCTCGCCGCAGCTTTGGTGCCAAAGCCGCCGCTGAGTGTACAAAAAGCCGATGCCATTTCAGGCAACTTCGTCACACTCCCTGTCGATGCCCAAGCGCATTCAGTAGTTGTATCATGCGGTTTTAACGTCATGCTGGGATGGTTTGCTCGCGAGGGATCCGTATTTCTTTCATTTTCGTAGCAGAGTTCCGAATCCTAAAAGCTAGCACAACCGACAGACCGGGGCCTAGCTACCCCATGAGGGCACCAATTTGAGGGAGCCTGCTAGAATCGCACTCGTCACAGTGTCATAATCTTACAGTGGCAACTCAAACCGACACCTATTTCGAGACCGAACCCAGCGCGCGTGAGGAAAGCGCAACCTCCCCGGCACAAACGGAGATCTCCCTCCTTGACATCACGGTTCTCCTGGTTGCACGAAAGCGCTTCATCATCCGCTTCGTGTTGGGAGCCGCTGCCCTGGCGATCCTTGTTGCTTTCGTGCTGCCGGTCCGCTACGAGGCGAATATCGTGCTGCTGCCCCCCGCACAGAATTCATCCATGGCCTCAGCGTTGTTGGGACAAATGGGAAATCTGGGGGCGCTGGGATCGCTCACCTCGCTGGCCGGCGGCTTTGGCAGGACCCCGGCTGATATGTACGTCTCTTTGCTGACCAGCCGCACCGTCGAGGACGCGGTGATCCAGCGTTTCGGCCTTATGGCGGAATATCGCGAAAAGCGAATGTCGGATACAAGAAAAGAGTTCGAGCGCCGTACGAAGGCGGTTGCCGGGAGTAAAGACGGCCTGATCCGTATTTCGGTCGAGGATGGCGATCCCGAGCGGGCTGCCGAACTGGCGAACGGCTACGTCGACGAATTCCGCAAGTTGTCTGCCTCATTGGCAATCACGGAAGCCGCGCGGCGTCGTTTGTTTTTCGAACGTGAGTTGCAGCAGGCGAAGGACAACCTTAGCGCAGCCGAAGAGGCTATGAGAAAGACGCAACAATCCACCGGCGTTCTCCAAATTGACAGTCAGGCACGATCGCTCATTGAGTCCGCTGCCGTCTTGCGCGCCCAGGTTGTGGCCAAGGAAGTCCAGATTCAAAGCATGAAATCCTATGCCGCCGATGACAACCCGAATCTCATCCTCGCGAAGCAGCAGCTCGCTGCCCTGCAATCGCAGCTCGAACAGATGGGAGGATCGCAGTACGACCCAGGGTCGAACATAGTTCTGTCTAAGGGCAGGGTGACGCAGGCCGGCATGGAATACCTTCGCCGATTTCGCGACCTTAAGTACAACGAGACCGTCTTCGAGTTGCTGGCTAAAGAACTGGAAATCGCCAAGCTTGATGAGGCTCGCGAGGGGGAAATCGTACAGGTCGTGGATGCCGCTATCCCCCCTGACAGGAAGTCGTCTCCGCACCGGACGCTGATTGTGATCGGAATGACGATTCTGGCTTTCTTCGTCGCCGCGTTTTGGGTGGTCGCGAGTCACGGCCTGAAACGGAGCTTTGAGCTCCCTGAGAACCGACCGCGCGTCGAAGCTATTAAGCGTTATTGGAAGGGCAAACAAGAACCGGCGTAGTACAGGTCGGTATATGTACTCCCCCTGACACCCTACCGCCCCCCTAGGCGTTCCAAAGTAATACCTGGACTTCCGGAAGGTCTGTTATACTTCTGCGCATAATGCGCGTACTGTTTTTGAATCCCCCATTTCACCCTCGCTTTTCCCGCGAGCAACGCAGTCCTGCCGTCACCAAGAGCGGAACCCTCTACTATCCCAAGTGGCTGGCCACTGCTGCAGGAGTTGCGATCAAGAATGGACACGATGTGGATTTGGTCGATTCTCCAGCCGCAGGCTACTCAGTGCAGGGTGTCATCGACCGCATTGCAGCCAAGAACATTGAAGCAGTGGTCTGCGATACCTCAACGCCTAGTATTCTCAACGACGTTAGCGTGATCGAGTCTCTGGTCGCTGCAAGGCCCCGTCTACATGTGCTGCTTGTCGGACGTCATGTGTCGGCACTGCCCAAAGAGACGCTGGCTATGTCGTCCTCGTTAGAGGCTGTTGCGATAAAGGAATACGAGTACACCGTGCGCGACTGGCTCGCCGCGAAGTCTTGCGGCGCCGACCTTTCCACCGTCGAGGGCCTGGTGTGGCGCCGGTCTGGCACGGGAGAGATCATCAGCAACCCTGCGCGCCCAGCCATTGAGAATCTCGACGAGTTGCCTTTCGTTTCCGAGGTCTACAAGTGTTTTCTGCACACGCCGGACTATTTCTATGGCCACTCACTGTGGCCCCTCGTCGTCTTCGATACCAGCCGCGGTTGTCCCTACCATTGCTCGTTTTGCGTGTATCCACAGACGTTCAGCGGGCACAGGATGCGCTATCGTTCCGTTGCCAATGTAGCCGACGAGTTCGATTTCGTCGCCCGCGAGATGCCGGAAATTAAGACCGTCATGCTGGAGGACGACACCTTCATCATCAGTAAACCGCGCACGATGGAACTGGCCAAGGAGTTGATCCGCCGCGGCAATAAGCTGCCATTCGACGCCAACTGCCGTGCCGACATCGGTGCCGAAACTGAACTCCTGTCCACCTTGCACCAGGCGGGTGCTCGACTGTTCTGCGTGGGGTTCGAGAGCGGAGATGTAGAAGTCATCCATGGCATGAAGAAGAACAATGATGACCGTCGCGACTCGAAGTATCACGAAGAGGCCCATCGCTTCGTGCGCCGCTGCCAGGAGTCGGGCATCATGGTGCATGGCTGTTTCATGGTCGGAAATCTAAACGAAACGCCGGCCAGCATGGAGAAGACCCTCAATTTCGCCAAGAAACTTCAGCCTGATACCGCTCAATTCTTCCCCATCATGGTCTATCCGGGAACAACCGCGTATCAGGAGGCCAAGGATCGGAATTACATTCAGATCGAGGATTGGGGTGGTTGGCTGACCAAAGAAGGGCTCCACAACAGCGTCGTCAATCTGCCCAACATTACGCACGAGCAATTGGTCAGCTTCTGCGACCGTGCGCGGCGGAGCTTCTATCTCAGCCCCTCCTATCTTCTCTACAAGCTCAAGCAGTCGCTGAAGGATCGGCGGGAGTTCCAGCGCAATCTGAAAGGTTTTGTCACACTGTCGAAGTATCTATTGCGTGGCAGTCAGCACGACAAACCCGGGAACCCTCCGAGAACCCAGGGCGGCGATCACTTGATACAGATCACGAGTCCCCAGGGCGGCGACTAATTCCCGCGCGGCGATCTCATCGAGGACCGGCATTTCACAACTGATTGCCGAAGTGGAGCCGTGAAATCCTACCCGCGTTTGGGCGAGAGTCATCTCATTTCGTCTGCCATTTAGCAGTCCTGCGGATGCATTCTTCTAATCCGATGGTCTCGCTTAGCCCCAGCACTTCGCGGGCGCGATCTACAGAAGGAACGTACCGGAGTGGCGCCGCGTCCGGAATGGCTTGTCGGGCGATGCGGATTTCCGTCTGCGGGTTGAGGGTCCTAGCAACCGTCTGCGCCAACTCCAAAATACTCACATCGTGTGCTGATCCCACATTGAACGGCACGAGTGCCGGTGCCCGGAATAGCATTGTCCAGAGCCACACCGCCAGATCGCCAGCATACAAATAAGATCTTCGCGGAGTTCCATCTCCCTGAATTTGAATTGGCCTTCCCGCAAGGACGTCGCCTATGAAGTTGCCAATGGCAAAATGCCGGTCGAGAGGAAGATGTGGACCGCAAAAAGCCCAGCAGCGCGCTACTTTGCATTCGAGACTGCCCGACTTTTGATAAAGCGCACACAGGAGTTCGGCGGCGCGCTTACCCTCACCGTATACACTTGCTGGATCCACAGGGTTTGGCGATCCAACGTAACTCTCCTGAATATGGGTTATTCCGGGCGGCTGTTTTCCATACACAGCACCGGAGCTTGTGAGCAGGAATTTCCCAGCGCCAGATTCGGTTGCGAACTGCAGCGCGCGTTCCGTTCCGCCAACAATCGTGGAGAATGTATTCAGGGGAGCTTCGGCCACAGCGCTAGCTCTTGTGTCGGTAGCGGCATGGAGCACGTACCCAAATTCGCCTGGAGGGAACGTGAAGCTTCGTACGTCTCCGGTGTGAAGTGCGATCGCGGAATTCGTAGCAAGGTGCGGACACTTCGCCGCAAACACCGCAGGGTTACGGCTGAGCACAACCATGCGAGCGCCGAGGCCGAGAGCCTGATTGACGTGGCAAAAACTCTCCACCAGCCAGCAGCCGAAAAAGCCGGTTCCTCCGGTAAGAAAAATGCGCTGACCACGCACTTCCTCCCAGAATGGAGCAGTGTCCTTCAGAATCAATTCAAGGTCCTGCTGAGGGAGGCGTTTGGGTGGGCTCATCAGTCGTCCGTGGCAGAAAGGATCATCTGCGACAAGAACACCTCACACGGAGCTGCACCATCAGGTATACCAACGTTCCTTTCCGAGAGGAACGCAGTTCGCTCTCGAATGCGGAATCACCGATAAGGGCAGCCGTGGACGAACTTACCAGGTTTTCCAAGGCGCTCTTCCGCTGGCCCAGAGTTCTTCCAGCCTTTGTTTGTCTCGCAGCGTGTCCATCGGCTGCCAGAAGCCGCGATGGAAATAGGCCTGCACTTGCTGTTTCAAGGTGAGGTTCTGCATCGGCTCGGCTTCGAACATCGAGGAATCATCGCGGATTTCGTTCAGCACCACCGGGGAAAGAACGAAGAATCCTCCGTTGATCCACCCACCCTCGCCTTTTGGCTTCTCCTGGAAGGCGGAAATGGTGGTCCCGTCGATGCCCAATCCGCCGAAACGCGCGGGGGGCTGCACAGCCGTCACGGTCACATTGCGCCCGTGACTCCTGTGGAAGGCGATGGCTGCTGAAATGTCGATATCGCTTACACCATCCCCGTACGTCATGCAAAAGGAATCATCATGCTCGAGATAGGGCGCCACTTTCTTGAGCCGTCCTCCGGTGCCCGCATTATCTCCAGTATCGACAAGAGTCACGCGCCACGGCTCTGCGACGCTCTGATGCACCTGCATGCGGTTTTCTTTCATATCGAAAGTGACGTCCGACATGTGCAAAAAATAATTGGCGAAATACTCCTTGATGAGATACCCCTTGTATCCGCAACAAATGATGAAGTCGTTGATTCCGTGTTGCGAATAGATCTTGAGAATGTGCCACAGGATCGGTCGCCCGCCGATCTCGACCATCGGCTTTGGGCGTATGACCGTTTCTTCGCTGAGCCGGGTCCCGAGCCCGCCCGCCAATATGACCGCTCTCATTCTAATCCTCTGGTGCTCACGAAGCCTTGCGCTTCGCAGGCCGGGAACTTTCCCTTTATCTGTGAAACACCACCCTCAAGTCATACAGTACACGGGTGGGCCCCCGATTGTGTATGCTTACTTGGCGACCTCGACCGGGGGTCAGTGGCTGTGCTTCGGCAACGAGTTCTGGAATGGTGGTCAGAATCCATGGCAGAGCATATCCGCCGACATGGTGAACCCGACCACCGCACCGTTCCGGTATCCGCACCAGCGCTCTCGGAGCGGTCGGGAATTTGGCGCATTAGCCTAGGAGCAGAAATGTCGCTTGCTTGTGATCCATCTTCAGTTTTTTGTCAAGCTATTGAAGACCATCTCGCAGTTATCGATTCGCTGCGCGACCAGCAATCACTGCTGCAGAGGATAGCCGAGGAAATGACCCGCGCTATTCTCGCCGGCAAAAAGGTACTCTGGTGCGGAAATGGGGGGAGCGCTGCCGACTCCCAGCACTTGGCTGCGGAGTTGATGGGGCGCTTTCGACGGGAGCGCTGCGCCTTCCCCTCAATCGCGCTAACGACCGACACATCAGTCTTGACCGCCGTCGCCAACGACTACGGGTACGAAAGAGTCTTCCAGCGGCAAGTCGAGGCACTCTGCACCAAGGGGGACGTGCTGGTAGGCATCTCAACTTCCGGCTCCAGCAAGAACGTCTGTGCCGCCCTACAAACGGCGCGGCAGATCGGCGCATTCACGGTTGCGTTTACCGGACAGAGCGGCGGGGAAATAGCCGCAATCGCTGATGTTGCTCTTCGCATCCCGTCGAAAGATAGCGCTCGCATCCAGGAGGGACATATACTCTGCGGACATATGCTCTGCGACTGGGTGGAAAGGTCCGTCTGCGAACGACAGGCGGAGTTGGAGAAGGGTGTCGTCCGCTAATCGAATGTGTTAAGTTGATTGCCCACAGTTTCAGAAGTCTGGGCGATCGAGACAGCGACAGATATAATATTCAGCGGCGAGGGTGAGCGCGAGTGTGTGCGCAACCCCGTCGGGCACAGTGTCCCAAGGAGTTTTGCTATGAGCACAATCCGGATTGGCAACCGGCTGGTCGGAGACGATCAACCGTGCTTCATCGTGGCGGAAATCGGCATTAACCACAACGGAGATGTTGATCTTGCCAAGAGATTGATCAGCGTCGCCCTGGCTGCCGGCTGCGACGCGGTTAAGTTCCAGAAGCGGACCGTTGATGTAGTTTACACGGCGGAAGAGTTGGCCAAGCCTCGCGAGAATCCCTTTGGCCCCACCAATGGAGATCTCAAGTACGGCCTCGAATTCGAGCAGGAAGAGTACGAAGAGATCAACGCCTTCTGCAAGTCGGTTAAGATGATCTGGTTCGGCTCTCCCTGGGACGAGGCTTCCGTCGATTTCCTGGAGCGCTTCCATGTTCCGGTTCACAAAATCGCTTCCGCTTCGCTAACGGACGATAACTTGTTACGCCACGTCCGCGCGACCGGCAAGCCGGTCATTCTCTCCACTGGCATGAGCACCTATGCCGAGATCGACCACGCTATCGAAGTCCTGGGCAAGGATGATCTTGTTCTGATGCACGCCACCAGCACATATCCGGCGTTCTACCCTGAGCTGAATTTGCGGGCGATACCGACCATGGCCGAGCGTTACGGCGTGCCTATCGGCTACTCGGGACATGAGACCGGCATCCCCACCAGTGTCTGCGCGGCTGTACTTGGAGCCTGTTGTGTGGAGCGCCACATCACGATGGATCGCTCCATGTGGGGCTCCGATCACGCGGCCTCGCTGGAGCCGAACGGCATCTCGCGGCTGGTACGCGATATCCGGCTGTGGGAGCAGGCAAAAGGCGACGGAATCAAGCGTGTCTATGAACGCGAGTTTCCCATCATCAAGAAACTCCGCCGCGTGGGCACCACGGTCTAATTGCATGGTCCCGGAGGAATCCGCAGCGGTCGGCCTGGAGACGATCCGGGCAGTGGCCATCGATGTCGACGGCGTACTCAGTGACGGCGGGCTTTGGTGGGGACCTGGTGGTGAAGAGTGGAAGCGCTTTTGCTTCGCCGACATCATGGGGGTTTCTCTGGCGCGCCGTGCCGGATTGATCCTGGCCCTGATCTCAGGCGAGAACAGCCCGTTAGTTGATCGCTACGCCGAGAAGATGCTCATACGTCATGTAGTCAAGGGATGCCGCGATAAGGCTGCGGCGCTCCGGGAATTCGCCGCTGCCGCTGGGGTGAAACTCACGGAAATCTGCTTCATGGGCGACGACGTTAACGATCTGCCGGCAATGGCAATTGCGGGTTTATCTGCCGCTCCAGCAAATGCAGCGTCGGTGGTACTGGCGCGCGCGAACTTTATTGCCAAAGCTCCCGGGGGCAACGGTGCGGTGCGCGAGTTGATGGACGCGCTGTTAGCCGCGCGGGGCCTCACACCGCAGGAAGTGTTCGCGAGGGATTAAAGCTTCGCATTCAATGATCTTTCCCGAATCCCATTTAAGATTGGAACAATGAAACTTTCCGACTATGTAGTCCGCTTTGTCGCGGAGCAAGGGGTGAAGCACGTCTTCCTGGTCACCGGCGGCGGCGCCATGCACCTGAACCACTCCCTCGGTTCCGAAGCCGCTATCCAACCAGTCTGCAATTCCCACGAGCAAGCCAGCGCCATGGCCGCCGAGGCTTATGCCAAAGCCACCAACCATCTGGGCGTTTGCATGGTGACAACCGGGCCGGGTGGCACCAACGCTGTTACCGGGGTCGCTGGCGCTTGGTTGGACTCGACGCCGACGCTCTTTCTCTCCGGCCAGGTGAAGAGGCCGGATCGCATGTTCGACAAGGACGGTCGGCCACTCGGCATGCGTCAACTTGGCGTGCAGGAAGTGGACATTGTCTCGATCGTAAAGCCGATTACGAAATATGCTGTGACGGTTCTCGATCCGAACGACATTCGCTACCATTTGGAGAAGGCTGTCTTTCTTGCCTTCCACGGCCGTCCTGGTCCGGTATGGATCGATATCCCGCTCGATGTCCAGGCTTCACCGATTAAAGAACTGTCTGCTTTGCGCGGTTTTGACGCAGCGGAGTTTACAGAGCCTCGCGCCGATGAATCCCTCAAACAGGAAGTGAAGCGTTTGCTTGAGAAGTTGAACCATGCTGAGCGGCCTTTGCTCTTCGCGGGAAATGGTATACGCCTGGCGCATGCGGAGAAGGAATTTGAACAGCTCCGGACACTGCTTGGAATTCCCACCGTAGCGACATGGTGCGCCGCCGATCTGGTTCCGAGTAATGATCCCTTGTATGTCGGCCGACCGGGATCAGTCGCAGCGCGTGGCGCGAACTTCGCCCTCCAAAATTCGGATTTCCTCCTAGCCATCGGCGTGCGCCTGGATTTTGCCATCACCGGATACGCCCCCCAAAACCTGGCACGCGGCGCGCACAAGGCAGTCGTGGATATCGACGAAGCGGAACTTAAAAAGCTCCATCCGCACGTGCAGCAGCCAATCCATGCCGATGCAAAAAAATTCCTGACGGAGCTTTTGAGTCAAAGGGACTCGATTCGCCTCAGAGACCATTCCGCCTGGGATGCGCGCTGCGCCGATTGGAAGACTCGTTATCCGGTGGTCACGGAAGAGCACCGCAAACCGGAGGGACCAGTCTCGGTATTCCACCTCGCAGAGGTGATCGGCACCGAAGTCAAACCGGAAGACAGACTGGTGGTTGGAAGCTCAGGGTCGGCCATTGAGATCTATCTGCTTGCCTTTCCCACGTTGCATTCGCAACGCCTGTTTCACACGGCTGGGCTCGGCGCCATGGGCTATGGCGTCCCCATGGCGATCGGAGTAGCAATGGCGAATCCGGGCCGTGAGGTAGTCGCGGTGGATGGCGATGGCGGATTCATGTTCAATATTCAGGAGTTGGAAACCATCCGCCGGTTGCAGCTGCCGATCAAGTTCTTCGTCATGAACAACGATGGCTATTCGTCAATTCGAGCATCGCAGAGGGCCTATTTTGGCGAAGCAAAACTAGGTTCCGACAAAACCAACGGCCTCACCGTTCCCAGCCTGACTCAAGTGGCAACGGCATTTGGCTTGAGTTCCACTGTGATCAAGAATCAGCAGAATCTTCGCACGGAAGTTCGCCGGGTTCTGGACATGAAAGGCCCGGTGGTCTGCGACGTCAACGTGCTGCCGGATGAATTGCGAGCGCCACGTCTTCAGTCCTACCAAAAACCGGACGGCTCATTCGTTTCGAAACCTCTGGAAGATTTGTTCCCGTTCCTTCCTCGCGAGGAGTTCCTGGCCAATATGATCGTAGACCCGCTGCCCGAATGAGGCCGGAGTTCATATTAGGAATTCCGTCCCCGCTGGCGATCTAGTTCGGAATGCAGTAGCAGACGCAGTCCCACCCGTCTGCACAATAGGTGCGCAGAGTAAACCGCGAATTCGGCAGCAGCTCATTCAAGCGGAGAGGGATGCTCCACAGGTGGTCCGGTGCGTGATAAACGCAAACAGCCATTTTCGGCCGATAACGCGCAATCGTTTCGCTGCCGCCCTCCAAAGCGTCGGGCTCGCCTCCCTCGATGTCGAATTTCATGTAGGTTGGCGTGATGCCATCGAGCGCCTCATTAAGCGTAATCACCTGGACTTCGCAGGTTCCGGTTGACGAGATCCGGGATCCAGTGCCGCTGAGACAGAAACGCACCGTTTCACGCCGGACACCTGTAGCGTGTGGCTCAACCGTAATTCTCCGATCCCCACTGACAGCAGATTCTAAGAGCGCTAAATTATTCGGATCCGGCTCAAATGCAACGATTCGAGCAAATTGATCGCCGGTCTCACGTCGAAACTCGGCGATGGTGTCGCCGTCGTAAGCGCCGCAGTCTACGAAGACTTCGTTTCGGCCGAGTTGGAACACATCCTTCGGAAAATACTGAGCTCCGGCTTCGATCACTTGGTCAGAAACGTCTCCCAACCGGAGCCGTATCTGCCGGTCAAACTCCTCACGTCCCGCCGAGTCCAGCAAGGCTCGCGCACGGCCGATTTCTGGACGGTGCTCAGAATAATAGTCGGGTCGCTCCCAAAACATATGCGGTAGTAGAAAACTCCCACACTCAGGCAAAAGGGCAGAGAATGGAATTATGTTCGAGGTCCCAAGGGATTTGAGTTGGATGACACGGTCCGCCATTTTCTCGGTGCGGCTCGGATGCCAGATCGCAATTATGAACGTGGCATCTGGATAGCGCTGGACAGCCGTCTTCGGCGATTCGACAGGAATGCCTTCGCATACGCTACCCCACGAAGCGGGATTGTTGTCGCAGAACAATACCGGCCGAACAGCCCGAGCAACCCGCTTGCCCAGATTGCCGGCACCGAAGATCACAACCGGAGAAGGAAACGTCATTGGACCTCGAATGATTCGCGCTTACAGGGAATCCAAGGACAAGTTCCGCGGTTTCCTTGGGTGAAATGCTCAGCCATTATTACAAATCGGACCTCTCCAGCCAAACACTGCGGGAACTGGGTTTTACTCCGGCCCATATCCACCGTATCGGCGCATTTTTCAAACGCTATAATCATGAAAAAGCCTTCGACCGAGCGGCCCGGCCCTCGCAGGAGCAACTTCACGCAGTTCTGGAGGATGCGGTGAGCGAATGCAGGAACTGTGGGAGAAACGAACTGCGGGATCTTGGGCCTATCGGTAAAATCAATCCCTTCTTTCTCAAGCGAGTGTTGGGGATCGAGCTTCGCTTTCCCAGGTCACCGAATGCGATGAAGCAAAAGGTTCGCGATCTCGTCGCTGTTCCCATGTCGTTCTTATCACGCGTAACCTCTCAGTCTGCATTTGTTGAGATGCAAGTTTGCAATAACTGTTCCTTCATCCAGACTAGCGTCCCCTTTCATGATGACGACATCATGCGCTTATATCTTGACTATCGATCTCCCGCTTATAACCGGGAGCGAATCCAGTACGAGCCCGAATACGCTGCGATCGCTGCAGCCGTTGGATACGATCCAATCGAGGTGCGTACGCGAACCGCGGCGCTCACCGCTTTCCTGAGCAAAGAGCTGCGGACAGCCGATCCGCCCACCATACTCGACTACGGTGGGTCTGACGGGAGGTTCATTCCGGACATTCCCGGATCCAAATTTGTTTATGAGATCTCGAACACTGATCCGGTTCCCGGCGTTACCCGCATCAAATCGGAGTCGGACCTAGGAACATATTCCCTCGTTTTGCTTGCGCATGTTACTGAACACGTACCGCATCCTTTGAATCTGGTTCGGAAGCTGAGTACTTATGTTGAGCCCGGGGGGCATCTCTACATCGAGACCCCGCAGGAAATATCAGATAAGCAACGCGATGAATTGCGAAATGGCGCTCCTCGCTTTGACATTCCAATCCACGAACACATCAACTCGTATTGTGTTCCGGCGGTTGCTGCCCTCCTCGAGGCCGCAGGGTTTGCCATCGTGGCGATCGAGAGCTTGCCCGTAGATATTGGTTGGGCTAGAGGAATTCACCTTCGCGCACTAGGGCGCAAGCGGCTTGCACCCTAGACGACCAAATCAAAAAATGTGGGGGGTGCATCAAGGCCTACGATAAGATCTCCGGGGAGAACTTTTGAAGATTGTGCTCGATGGCGCCTTTCCCGCCACTAACCTCCGCGCGCTGTTTTGCGGCGTGAACCCGCCGGCTTGTCATTTCTCAGGTCCGGCGACAGCCCTCGTTCTGGGAGTCCGCTAAGTGTCCAAAGGACTCCCCGACGTGGCGCCGGTCCGCTTGAACGCACCTGCTACTGCCCGTATTCGTCACTTTCTACGAACGGTGCTTGGGCTTGACCGAGCGGTGGGGTTCACCGTACTCGCTAGATTCTGGGGCAGCGCCGCCGGGCTTGTAACCGTCCTTCTGATCGCACGATTCCTGAGCCCCGCCGAGCAGGGCTACTACTACACCTTTGGCAGTCTGGTCGCCATGCAGATGATTTTTGAGCTGGGCTTCTCATTTGTGATTCTGCAGATGGCGAGTCACGAGCGGGCCCGGCTCTCCATCTCCGCGGATTATGAAATTACCGGAGATCCGATTGCCCACGCCAGGCTGGCATCGGTAATACAGAAGTCAGTCCGCTGGTATTCGGTAGCCGCCGTGCTTCTGGCCGCAACCTTGGTTCCCGTTGGCTTTTATTTCTTTTCCACACACCAGCATGCGGGACCAGCGGTCGCCTGGCGTTTTCCCTGGTGTTTTGCCGCGCTCATGGCGGCACTCAATTTCCAAATTGACCCTCTGCTTTCTTTTCTGGAGGGCTCCGGATATGTTCCGGAGGTTGCCCGTCTCCGCTTTGTGCAGTCTGTCGCTGGAAGCCTGCTGGCATGGGGCGCTCTGGCCAGCCATCATGGCCTCTTCGCGCCCTCGATGATGCTATTCGGAATGGCCTCCAGCGCCCTTGTTTGGCTGGCTCGCAAGCATAAACTTTTGCTCGGACTGCTGAGGTTTCACACGGGAAGCAATCGAATCCGGTGGAGTGAGGAAGTCTGGCCATTCCAATGGAGAATAGCCGTGAGCTGGTTCTGCGGGTACTTCATATTTTGGCTTTTTAATCCGGTTTTGTTTGCTTATCGCGGTCCTGTTGAGGCGGGCCAGATGGGAATGACTCTCAGTCTTGTGAACGCGGTTCAGAACATTGCTGTTTCCTGGGTAAGCACAAAGTCCGCGCCGTTCGGAACCTTGATTGCCCGCAAAGAGTATGGACAATTGGATCGAACATTTTTTCAGGCGCTCCGGCAAACTTTCGCCGTCTCGCTCGCTGGGGCTCTGACGGCATGGCTCGGGTGTATCTATCTGAATTTTCTCCATCTTCGGTTTGCTCAGCGTCTCCTTGACCCCTTTTCCCTTGCGCTTTTGCTCATTTACATGATGGTCAATGTCATTGTCTTTGCAGAAGCCTTTTACCTTCGTGCGCATAAACAGGAAGTATTCTTCATCAATTCGCTCGTCGGAGCGGTGACTGTCACCATATGCACGCTGACCTTTGGGAGGCACTACGGGGCGAGGGGCATCGCGGTCAGTTGCTGCATCGGCAATATTATCGGGCTGGTGTGGGCGACTTACAAATTCCGAAAGTACCGAAGACTCTGGCACGCTCCGGAGCGACGCTACCGCAACCAGCGTCTAGATCAATGTCGATGAGGGTCTCAGTTACCGTTTCTTTATTTCTTAGCCAAGCTGTGCGAGTGTAGTTTGTTTCTCTCCCCGTCGAGCTTTGGACTGAGCGATGAATTCAGTGATTGTCTTGGCCACGAAGTCGAGCATTGGCGGCGTCAGTCCCGGATATACCCCAACCCAAAAGACGTTGTTCATCACAAAGTCCGTGTTACGCAGTTCTCCGGCCACGCGATACTCGCAATCCTGGTAGGCAGGCTGCCGGAGGAGATTGCCGCCGAAGAGAAGGCGGGTACCGATTTTGTTCGCCTCCAGCGCGCGAATCAGATCCTCACGCCGAAATGGCGCATCCTCGCGCACCCCAATCGGAAATCCGAACCATGACGGGTCCGAGTGCGCTGTCGCTTCCGGCAAAATCAGATACTCCTCAAGCCCAGCCAACGCCGTCTTAAGCTGATAAAAGTTGGCTTTGCGACGCGCGATAAACTGAGGCAACTTAGTGAGTTGGGACACCCCCAGAGCCGCTTGCATATCGGTCGCCTTCAAGTTGTACCCGATGTGCGAGTAGATGTACTTGTGATCATATCCGCACGGCAGCGAACCCAGTTGCCAGTCAAAACGCTTGCCACAAGTGTTGTCCTTGCCCGGTTCGCACCAGCAATCGCGGCCCCAGTCGCGAAACGACTCAATCAGCACCTGTAACGCAGGCTTATCTGTGAGGACGGCTCCGCCTTCTCCGGTTGTGATGTGGTGCGCGGGATAGAAGCTCAACGTAGCGATATCGCCAAAAGTCCCAACATTCCGTCCCTTATAGGTCGAACCGAGCGCGTCGCAGCAGTCCTCGATCAGCCAGAGGTTGTGCTTACGCGTGAAGGCGCTGACCGCCTCAAGATCAAATACATTCCCCAGAGTGTGGGCGAGAAACACGGCCCTTGTCCGGTCTCTGCGCACGGCTTCAAGTTGGCGCACATCGATCTCATAGCTTGGAACCGTGATGTCCACAAACACCGGGACCAGCCGATTCTGGAAAATCGGGTTCACCGTGGTCGGAAAACCTGCGGCGACGGTGATCACCTCATCGCCTGGGTTTAGCCTCCGGTCACCGAGTTTCGGCGACGTCAGAGCGCTGAGGGCGATAAGATTGGCCGAGGAGCCCGAGTTCACCAGTGACGCTGAACGCACCCCGACAAACCGCGCCAAATCCCGTTCGAAGGTTTCGCCGAACCGGCCAGTCGTAAACCAGGCGTCGAGAGCCGAATCTACCACCGCGCTCACGTCGGGACCGTCGATCACCTTGCCGGACACGGGAACAGGCGAAACCCCAGGGATAAATTCTCCCCGGGGGGATGATTCCAACCAGTATTGAGCAGTCAGGTCGAGAATCTGCTTGCGAAGCTGGGCCGCAGTATCTGTCATAAGCTCGCGAGAGAGTATTTAAAATCATATCACTCAAGTTGTTTGCCGAGTGCTGGAGTGCTGCGCGGATAGCTTATGATGAGGTAGGTACGTGCGTTCCGGTATCGTTGATTCTGGCATTTATTACTCTGCCGAATTAGCGGGCCGGAGCAGATGTAGCGGGAGGGAGAGCAATCTGGAAGAAGACGTGGTGAAAACCTGGGCGGGGCGACGTGTCTTCCTTACGGGTCACACGGGCTTCAAGGGCAGCTGGCTCGCGCTTTGGCTGAGCAGGTTGGGCGCACAGCTCCGGGGATACGCCCTCGCCCCCTGCACCGAACCCAACATGTTCACCCTGGCCGCCATTGGCGCCGTTATGGACGATATTCGCGGCGACGTACGCGATTATGCCAGGCTCGAAGCCTCGATGACCGAGTTCGCGCCGGAGGTGGTCTTTCATCTGGCAGCACAGCCGATCGTTCGCCGGTCGTATTCTGATCCGGTCGGCTCATACGCCACGAATGTCATGGGAACGGTGCATGTGCTGGAGGCTACCCGCAAGATTCCGAGCGTGCGCGCCGTGATATGTGTCACCACCGATAAGTGTTACCAGAACCAAGAATGGATCTGGCCATATCGCGAGAACGATCCGCTTGGCGGGTATGACCCCTATGCGTCCAGCAAAGCTTGCGCGGAAATTGTCAGTGCGGCATACCGGAGTTCATTCTTTCCGCTCGACCGGTTGCACGAACACCATGTCGCCGTGGCTACAGCGCGCGCCGGCAATGTCATAGGCGGAGGTGATTGGTCCGAGGACAGGCTCATTCCGGATCTGGTCCGCGGATTCAGCTCCGGACGGCCGGTTCTGATCCGACGGCCCAATGCCATCCGTCCTTGGCAACACGTACTCGAGCCTCTGCATGGCTACATGATGCTGGCTCAGCAACTCCTCGCCCAGCATGCAAAGTTCGCGACTGCCTACAACTTCGGACCGGGCGACGAGGACATCTGGCCGGTCGGGCGCATAGCGACCAAACTGGTGCACCTGTGGGGCGACGGCGCGTCCTGGATCCCCGATTTGGTTCCCAGCGTCCACGAGGATCATATTCTCCGGCTGGACGCCAGCAAGGCTCGCGTCGAACTTGGATGGCAACCAAGGCTCAGAATCGAGCCGGCGCTGGAGTGGACGATGGAGTGGTACCGCGCTTGGAAACGAGGCGACGATATGGCGGAGTTCACCGGGACGCAAATCATGGAGTATCAGCACGCCTGTGCTCGCTGATTGCCCGGTTTTACACACCCGCTGCTCCGCGGCGAGGCGTGCGAGACGTAATTATCCCGTAGAGTGAGAGTTTACGCCTGCGTCTGAATGTCTGAGCTTCTCCCTGAAGTGGCTCCGCTCCCCTTGAATGCATCGGCACCGCGCGTGTTCGTCATTGGGCACGAAAGGTCCTTGGGCTTGATCGCGCCGTAGGTTCGTGCGTATAAGCAGGAGTGTTTTTCGTCAACTCGCTCGTCGGTGCCGTTGCTGTCACATTGTGCACCTTGATCTTTGGACGGCGCTACGGCGCCACAGGGATAGTGGTCAGCACCTGCGTCCTCAATTGCGGCGGACTGGTGTGGGCGACGTACAAGTTTCGAAGGTACCGAAGACTCTGGCATGCCCCTTCGGGTCTGCCTGTATTCCTTGTCATGGACAGCAATGGCCGCGAGGCTTTGGTATGATGGGATGTTCTACATCCAGCGGTTTCTCTCTGTTTGGTTCGCGCAGTCATGTGTGCCGGAACAAGGGGGGTACAGCAATTTTCGTTTTACCCAATATGGCGGCGTCAGAACCACTTCTTAACCATTGCGATTCCCACATTTAATTCAGCACACTTTCTGCCGGATGCGATTTCGTCGATTGTGGGTCAAGGCCCAGACGATTTCGAGGTTCTGAGTGTGCACAATGCGTCTGAAGACAATGAGGGCAGACGCGTCATCAAAGCACTGGCAGCAGGCATCTGCGCCGGAACACCTGGCAAGATCTCTTCGAGGCACCTGCCGATTTGGTACACAAGCGGTTGTTTCGGTTCTTCAATCAGCGCAAGGTTGTTCCGGCTTAGAGACCGGAGCGGAACATCGCAGCGGACGTCCCCTTCTGTTGGTAGAATTGCAAGCTTGAACGGTGCGTTGCTTCTAAGGCTGCACGGTGTCCTGAATCCATGATGAAAGAATTACGTCTGTTTGGGCTGTTCGTGGTTATTTCTGCCGGGGTCTGTTTTTCACAGAACCCCAATGACTATTCGCCTCAAAACCCGACATCTCCGAGTGTAGCGGTGGACTGCTCGGATCCGTCTCAGGCGGGCAGCGCGGAATGCAATGCCGCACAAACTCAAACACCTGGCAGCACTCAAGGGCGCGAGAATGTGCCACCCTCGGAGCGCCTGCCGCAATTGCGAGCACCTTATAACCAAGGCCAGACCGTTCCCCGTACGACTCCGCTTAATCCCTCCCAGATTCGGCAGCCGAAGCCGCTCCCTTGGCCAGAGACCGAATTCGAACAGATGGCAGCCGATTCGGCGGGACGCCCATTGCCCCTGTTTGGCCAGTCGTTGTTCGACCTACCCCCCAGCACGTTTGCTCCGATGGACCTGTTGCAGGTCCCCAGCGATTACATCATCGGCCCAGGCGATGAACTGCAGGTCAGGATCTGGGGCCAAATCGAGGCTGACCTACGGGTGACTGTGGATCGTTCTGGCCAGATCTATATCCCACAAGTGGGACAAATATCCGTAGCCGGTGTCCATTACGGGGATCTGGAGCAACACCTGAAAGACGAGATTTCGAAGATATTCAGAAACTTCAATCTCACTGCCAACGTCGGCCGCCTTCGTTCTATACAGGTGCTTGTGGTTGGCAATGCCCACTATCCGGGAACCTACACCATCAGTTCCCTGAGCACGCTGGTCAACGCGATTTTTGCGTCCGGCGGCCCGGCCCCGCAAGGATCATTGCGGCACATCCAAGTCCGGCGCGATGGTACGACCATTACAGATTTTGATTTCTATGACCTTCTGATCAATGGTGACAAGTCCAAAGATGTTCGACTGCAGCCGGGCGATGTTCTCTACATTCCCCACGTCGGCCCGCTGGTTGCGATCTCGGGCTCCGTGAATTCGCCGGCGATTTATGAATTGAAGGCGGATTCCACCCTCAAAGACCTGATTGAAATTGTTGGTGATATGAGCAGCCTCGCCGATACCAGCAAGATCACGATTGAACGCTTGGTCGAGCACCAATCGCGCAAGACTCTGGAATTTCCTTACGATGAACAAGCGCGCGCGCTATCCCTTCAGGATGGCGATATTGTTCGCGTGTTCTCTATCGTTCCAAGCTTCCAAGACACCGTGACCTTGAGAGGCAACGTCTCTAATCCTGGTCGCTATCCCTGGAAGCCCGGCATGCGTGTCCGCGATCTGATTCCTAACGCGGAGGCCTTGCTCACCCGCCGCTACTGGCTGGATCGCGCCGCCATCGGCAATGGCCGGGCAACCGAGTATCCGGTACGTCCGAGGCTTCAGGAATTCCGATGTCTTCCCAACCGCCAACTAACCGGCGGCAGCACCTCCGATCGCGCGGCGCCGAGTGGCATTGCACCGAATGCCAACGCAACATCCCCTGCTCAGGGTTCAACCGGAAACTACAACAATCCGAATGATCCTTCCAATGCTATGGGGTCTCTGAATCTGCCCTATGTCCCTTGCGAGCCAATCGATCAAGACACCTCAGAGAATCCATCTTCGAGTCCCGATGATCGCACGTCGTCGAGCAACCAAGACCGCTCTCAGACATATGGGAACAATCTCGCAAACGAACGGAACGCCAAGAATGTGACGACGGATTTGCGGCGCTATGTTCCCGAAATCAATTGGGATTACGCAATTATCCAGCGGGTCAACCCTACAGACCTTACCTCTAAACTGCTTTGGATGAGTCCTCGGAAAGCAATCATCGAACATGACGAAGAGAGCAATGTCGAACTGCAGCCGGGCGATATCGTCACTATCTTTTCTCAGCGAGATATCAGAGTGCCTCAGACCGAGCGCGCCCAATACATGGTCGTCGAAGGTGAGGTGAAGCGGCCGGGTGTGTACAAACTCGAAATCAATGAAACCCTCCACTCTGTTCTCCAGCGCGCGGGGGGGCTGACGCCCAACGCCTACGTCTATGGCTCACAACTGTTACGGGAATCGGCGCGCGTCGAACAACAAAAAAGCCTGGACGAATTGGTTCGCGCCATGGAAGTGCAAGTCCGGCAATCCACTCTGTCGATGGCTTCCGCCTCCGGTGCGGACGCCCAGCAGTTGGCTCAGATGCAGTCGGCACAGGAAGGGGTTGTTGCGCAGCTCCGCGGTGCCCGCGCCACCGGTCGCGTAGCTCTCCCAGTCAAGCCCTCTGACAAAGCATTGGCCGATTTCCCCAATATGGTGCTCGAAGACGATGACCGGCTGATCATTCCTCATACTCCTTCCACCGTCTCCGTGGTGGGCAATGTCTACAATCCCGGATCGTTCATTTTCGACGCCCATACTAGTAGCGGAGCGTATCTCGATATGGCTGGGAAGGGGAAGCCCCAGTCCGATCTGCGCCACGCTTTTGTGTTGCGCGCGAACGGGACGGTGGTCGCCGCGAACAATGTCAATGGACTCTTCACCGGATCAAAATTCGAGCGCCTCCGCCTGTACCCCGGCGACGAAATTGTGGTGCCCTACAAGCTGAGCACTGGGGCTCTGGTGCGAGGCCTGCGCGACTGGACCCAGATCGCTTCCCAGCTCGCTCTGACCGGAGCCGCCCTCGCGGTCATCCACTAGGATGGATGGACTCCAGCGCATGAAAGGGGTCCCGGCCATCGCGCCGCGCCTCGGCACCACGCGGTCGGAGCCCCGCTAACCTGCCATGATCTATGCCGATCAGCGATGGATTGGGAACCACGGCATTGGTCGTTTTGCGCGGCACGTGCTTGCCGGACTGGACTATCAGCCAGTTCCACTGGCATCGCACCCAGCCGCGCCCCTGGATAGTTGGTTCCTGGCACGAGCGCTCGGTAACTTAGCGCGAAGCGATTTGTTCTTCTCTCCAGGCTATAACACTCCGCTGTTTTGTCCTTGTCCCTTCGTCTTCACGATCCATGATCTAAGTCACATCCACTGCCCGGAGAATAGCAGCCCACCAATCCGGCTGTATTACGCAACCATTATGAAGCGAGCCTGCCATCGTGCCGCTTGCATTCTGACCGTTTCGGAATTTACGCGCAGGCAGATCATCGATTGGTCTGGAGTACCAGTGGAAAGGGTCTTTAACGTTGGCTGCGGTGTGGACCCTTCGTTTCAGCCAGGGGGTGATTCATACGGAACATCTTTTCCTTACGTTCTGTGTGTAAGCAATCGCAAGCGGCACAAAAACGAATTCCGAATAGTGGAGGCCTTTGCGAAGGCGGCTTTGGATCCTCAAATACATCTCGTACTAACCGGCGAACCCGCCGCCGATATTAAGGATCGCATTAAAGGACACCAGATCAGCTCACGGGTCGATTTCGTAGGTGTTGTGCCAGACGCAAAATTGCCGTCCCTCTATCGGGGAGCCGAGGCTTTGATTTTTCCTTCACTCTACGAAGGATTCGGTCTCCCACTATTGGAAGCCATGGCTTGCGGTACTCCCGTCGTGACCGCCAACGTTACTGCCATGCCGGAAATCGCGGGAGATGCCGCCTTGCTCGTCGATCCGACCTCGATCGAGCAGATCGCGGTGGCAATTGAGCAAGTTGTTCGCGACACCTCACTACGCCAGCGACTTCGGCAAAGGGGCCTCGCTCGCGCCGCTCAGTTTTCATGGGTATGCTCAGCTGCCAGGGTGCACAAATTGCTTGCCGGAAACACCAGTCAGCCACTCCACAATGACAATGGCAACGAGTCCTGTTCGTGAGGCGATGCCCCAAAAAACCACTTGACAATAACATCAGTAGTTTGAAGAATGCTCTGCTCTAATGTTTTTCCGTGGGGCTGGAGGCTCGCTTGAGGCTTTCGTGGGGGGTACTATGCTCTCTTGCAGTCATTCTGTTCACTCTCGGATCGGTTGGCTGCGGGTCGGGTAATTTTACTCCGCCGGTCACGGTGATCTCCCCTACCGCCCACCCGCTGGTTGCCCAATACAGCCTCCGCCATTTCCACTCGGGACTCACCGCATGGGTTGAATTCGGCACCGACACCACCTACGGCCGCCAGACTTCGGTCATGACTGATGCGGATTCAGTGACCCTTTCTGGCGGCCAAGTGCTCAATATTCTGGTCGCCGGCATGAAACCGCAGACTACGTACCATATGCGCGCGCACGTGGATTGGTCGGGTGGTTCGTGGGTCGATCAGGACCAGACCTTTACGACCGGGCCGCTGCCCGGGACGCAGCCACCAACCGCGCCCTCATCCGCGGGACAGTTTCCCGGAATCAACGTGACGCTACCCACCCCTGGGCTTACGCCCTCGCCGGGCGTGGAATTGCTCAGCCTCGTCAACACCCCCGGATTGCAAGGTGTCGTCACTGATGTTAAGGGCAACGTGATTTGGTACTGTCCCGGCACGGCCATTCCGATCAAATTCATGCAAAATGGGCATTTCATCATAAATCGTAATACCGATTTGCAGGAGGTTGACCTAGCATGCAACACGCTGCGCGATGTCTCTCTGGCACAACTCAATCAGTCGCTGCAGGCTCACGGCTATTCTTTTCCTCCGCTCAACTTTTTCCACCACGACATGCTGGTTCTGCCCAATGGACACTGGATCGCACTCGCTCAGATAACAAAAGACTTCACTGATTTGCCTGGTTACCCTGGAACCATTGGCGTACAGGGAGATGTTCTGATAGATATCGACCCTAATGGGAACGTGGTCTGGGCGTGGTCGGCTTTCGATCACTTGGACGTCAATCGGCATCTCCAGGGATTCCCCGATTGGACGCACAGCAATGCCCTCGTCTACACGGCGGATGGCAACCTGCTGCTCTCGGTGCGTCACCAAAGCTGGATTCTGAAGATCGATTACGCAAATGGCGTGGGTTCGGGGAACATCTTGTGGAAACTCGGAGAAGACGGGGATTTCACTCTGTTAGGTGGTGATCCCAGCCAGTGGTTCTATGCTCAACATTATCCGAACGTGCTAAGTGTTGACGGTTCCAAGACGACCTTGGCCATCTTCGATAACGGAAACCTTCGGATCGATTCCGATGGAGTAGCCTGTGGTTCCACGCCAGCGGCGCCCGCTTGCTATAGCCGCGCCACCATCTTCCTAATAGACGAGAGCACAAATCTAGCCTCCTTGTTATGGCAAGATCTTCCCGGCTACTATTCCTTTTGGGGAGGCAGTATTGCTGTTTTAGCCAACGGCAACGTCGAATTCGACAGTAGCGATCCATCCCTCAGCACATTCGGATCGCAGATTACAGAAGTGACTCAAAATGACAATCCTCAGGTTGTGTGGCAAATGAATATTACGGGGGCATATGCTTATCGTGGCGACCGCATCCCGAGCCTTTATCCAGGAGTCACGTGGCAGCAATGAAATGTGCGGTAACTTCCGATAGCGTTTCTCGGCTCCATCCCTGAAGCGTTCTCACGGAGCGTTATAATTCTCCTGGCATTCGTACTATGGGGGTAGCGTGAGCAGCAACGGAAAGGCAAAACCCTTGTTTGGCAGCACCGGCGGATCGCATCCGCTAGCCAGGTTCACCGACCAGCGGGAAACCTACGGACCCCACGTCGTAGAGCAACTTGTTCGAAACCTCACCGACCTCCAGGTCGTGGTCGATTTGGGGGCCGGCTCAGGGAGAGATCTCGAGATCGTCAAACGGCTCCATCCGCAGGCGAAGCTGATTGCAGTGGAAGGTGGGACGGAATACGCACAGGCCCTAGCTGGGAAGGCTGATGTGATTCACGTTGCCAATATCGAGCGCGACAATCTACCTCTTGCAGACGGTGAAGCGGACCTCATCATCGCGAATCAGGTCCTTGAGCACACTAAGGAGATTTTTTGGATCTTTCACGAAGTGTCGCGTTCTCTCAAGCTAGGCGGCCATTTCTTGTTTGGTGTTCCTAACATTTGCTCGCTACACAATCGCTTTCTGCTGCTTATGGGCAGACAGCCCACCCAGCACAAGGTTTGCTCCGCGCATGTAAGACCGTTTTCGAAGGGCGACACGCTCGCCTTCTTGAATGCTTGCTTCCCTGGCGGCTACCAACTCACGGAGTTCCGTGGGGCCCAGTTTTATCCTTTCCCTGCGCGCCTGTCCCGCTTGCTTGCCGGCGCTCTCCCCACATTCGCATTTACAATCTTCTTCATGATCCGAAAAGTGGCGGAGTACGACGGCGAATTTGCCACCTACCCAGCGCGCGCTCGGCTGGAGACCAACTTTTGGACCGGCGATGTCCTGACAGGCTCTCAGTACTGGTCGTCGCCCCGACCTGCGAAGCAAGAATCGGCTCCCCCTATCATCTCCGCGAAACGAAGGCGGTACCTGCTTGATAATGAGTGCTTGTGAAGACTTGGGACGGTCGGGCCAATGGTATGGGCAATCGTGCGGTACTAGTCGAAAGTCCAGCACGACGATGAATACGCAAGTTCTGCTGGTAGGTCACAACTATGATAGCCACACCCATCGTTCAGAGTTTCTCTTCTACCAACCCGACAGATGTAGTTGCTTGGGGGTGCACAGCAATTCCCACAAGGATTATCCGCCTGATAAATGGGGCCCATAGCTCCGCGACAAATTTGACAACCCAGATTGTACGCTGTCACTCATGCTGCGAACGCTAGAATACATGTGCGTGGTTGGAAGTATCGCTCTGATAGGAGCGGACCGCATCGACCTGTTGGCGGGACATGGTTCGTTTAGGCTAACTCCGTTTTTGTTTTTGGCTTCGCTCGTAGTTCTAATTCAAATTCTGCGGGCAAAACTTCAATTTGAAATTAGCCCACCCCTTCGCCGCCAAATCCCTTTTTTTATTCTTCTTGTTCTATTTTTGTTCCTTTCATTCACCTCCACTGTTTTCGGTTTAAACCCGGAGCGGGGCCTTGTAGCTCTTGCTGATTTGGTGCTTGTGTCTGTTTTGGGATATTGCATTTCAGTGAGGGTAGTAGAAGATCCCGCACCGGGGAAGCTGATTTTACGCTCCGTCACGTTTGCCTTGATCGTATGGCTTGTTTTTTGTATTGGAGGGTTAATCGCCTGGAGCCAAGGACTCATCCGCTTGGACCAAGAAGGTAGCTCGTCCATCGCTTCCACATTTGCGCCCACTGCAGCATTCTTTTTTGCGCCTCGGCTGTCAGGCTCCTGTCTTGACCCGAACCGCGCTGGCTTCATCCTGGTAATGTATTTGGCTTTGCTTGATCGATTTGTCGCCAAGACGCGCTACACGGGTTTCCTCTGTTTTGCGATCGGGTTGTTTATTCTCCTGGCTTTGTCCAGATCTGCAATGCTGTGCTGGTTAGGGTATTACCTTTTCTCGAGCGCGTTCTGGCAGCAGCTACTGACCCGCCGATCGGCATTGAAGGTTGCTACCTTTGCGCTGGTTTGTTCGCTGGTTGGTTTCGTGTACCGAAACGACATCAGCGAACTGCTGGAACTGTGGAAGGTGTCAGATGCATTGTATGACCGGCTCTCAGTCGAACAAGGCACTTCGGGAGGCGATCACGTTCAGTTGATAAAGAGGGGCTTTGAAACTTGGTCAACCTCAGCCCACACCGTGGTTACGGGCATCGGACTGGCCAGCGCCCCTAAAGTTCTGGGCGATTTTTTTGGGGATGACAAATATGGAAACTTCCACTCGTTGTATGTAACGGTGTTGGCTGAGCTCGGATTACCTGCATTCCTTCTGATACTGATCCTCCTCGGATACCCGATCATTGGAAGGAAGGGCGCGCTGCCAACCATCGCAGCGATCGCGATCTTTAACATACCTTATCAGTCCCATATGGAACCGGTATTTTGGGTTGTTCTTGCACTTCTATGGTCGTTCGAACTGAAAGGCACGAGATCCCGACAACCATCCTTAACCAGAACCAGTGTTGCCGTATCCTAAAGGCTTTGTGTGCCCATTTCAGTCCCCGTTCGCGGAACGCGCGCTGCAAGGCCACGTAACATGCATGCAAGCATCGACCTCGCGCGCTTGGCATCTCCCCTGCAAAACCGTTCGGCGGCGGCGAGGCACACAGAAATGAGCACCGTCGGAAGAGCCCACGGCAAAAACCGTCTCGTAAACAGGACCCGATTCCGAGAAAGATATTGGTCCGAAAGCAGGCTGCGCTCGCGGCGATCCCGGTTCGAGCCGATCGTCGCTCCCTCTTTGTGGTAAATCACACTGTCTCGGGCGTACCCGAGAGTGAATTTCCCTTTAGCCCGCATCGCCCAGTCCATCTCTTCAAAGTAAAGGAAATAGGACTCCTCCATCAATCCGACTTTCTCGAGGAAGCTGCGGCTCGCCAGCATCGAGGCGCCATTGATATAGTCCATGCGAGCCGGGCGAGAGTCCAGATCTTCTACCAGACACGCGGCAACTCTCGAAACACGGCCCGTCCAGCGGTTGTACGTCATTCCTCCTTGCGCCTGAACTACTCTCGGATTGCAATAGTCGAGGTTTAACGAACCGCAGAGCCCGAGCTCAGGTCTCTGCTGCATCATGCGCACCATCGCTGAAAGCGCGTCAGGCTCCACCACCGTATCGTTATTCAATATCCAGCAGTATTGACAATTTGAATTACCGAGAGCATAGCGAAGGCCAACGTTGTTTCCACCTGCAAAGCCCAGATTGGCCGCGTTCCGGATGAGTATAAGGGGAGCTCTGCACTTGCCTGGGCTCGATTCTGCCTCCCCTCTGGTCAACTCGTGATATGGAGTAGGCGTTCGGTGCGGCGGGGATATTAGGCGCGATAATCGCGGGTTGATGCATTCCGCAGGAAGCCGACCTTTGGCCCATTCGGCAATCTTCTTTAGAGAATCGTCGGACGATCCATTGTCGCAAACGACTACGGTATAGTCCGGGTAATCCAAATGGAGCAGGGATTCCAGACACTCTAGCGTGTCCCGCCACCCATTCCAATTCAACACGATAATATGAACGTTTTGTGTCATCTGCGGCTCAACATTGGCGACGATACCAATCCGAGAACTTTCAGTCTGACCAATCAGCTGCGATTGCCTTCATCTCGCGAATTGAGCATCAAAAATCCTGCAGCTTATCCACACGGTTTAAAAGCCGGCCGACGAAAACCCAGACCGCAGCGAGCAAAGATGGCATCACCATAACCGGGTAGGCGAAAACCCAATAGCGAATATTGTCCCCAAATACGGGAGTCAGTACGACTCGAGGGTCTGGCTCTTCGGCGAAGGCATGGGCACGCTTCTTATATTTAAGCAACACTGAGGGCCAAAACCTTTGGACCGTTCCGTTCATGACAATCTGCGCCAACCTCGGGCACAACCAGCTATTTGTGACCTTAGCCAAAGTAGGTCCGAATACCAGCGAATATTGGTAGCCGCCCGAGTTGTTCTGTCTTGCTGCAATCAGCTTCTCTCGAATGTAGAGTCCACGAGTGAGTCCGTTCAACGCTGTATACGTCCACCCGAGCTGCACTAGACCTGTTCCGATCAAAGTGGAAAATGTCTTTGGCCCAGCTTCTAATACCTTGTCCTTATTAATAATGTTGCCTGTGATGAAAGTGAAGAAGACATGAAGCCGTTTGGCGTACGCACCCGCATCTGAGACTTCGATCACGTCATTGCCAGCCTTAAGAGCGCGAGGTTTGAGAAGATCTTCGAAGGTGTAGGCGCTCACCCAAATGAGGTCATATTCAGCCGCCTCACAATAAGTGAGGATCTTCGCAAGTGCGCCGGGAACGATGAGATCATCATCGCTAAAAAGCCAGACGTACTTCCCACGGGCCTCCTCAAAGCATTGCAAGAAGTTCGCGTCAGACCCTATGTTCTGAGTATTTCGGATGGAACGAACGCGAAGTCCACGAACCACAAAGTCTTGTACTACTGACGGGGTCTCATCCGGAGAGGCGTTGTCAGAAATAATCAGCTCGACACGCGGCTCATCTTTAAGCTGATCAGTAAGAACAGGCAGAAGTTCTCTCAGGCACCAAGCTCGGTTGTAAGTCGGAATCGCAATCGTCAGCAAAGGCTTGGTGATTTTAGGCGGCTGCAGTTCCTTACACATCAGCTTCTGGGTTCCTCAGTCCCTCTCTCATCTCCACGCACTCCGTCACTCTTGTCGGGAGCAAAAGGGGTGCCACGTGCATGCAAAGATGCAATCGGAGACAGATCTTCACTGGAGCTACGGAAACAAGATCACAGCATCTCTCGCTGCGCATAGATTTATAGCCTTGCTCCCTCATCACATGTCAAACAAACACCGCTAATTTTACGCGCATCGCGAGGCGTCAGTTGCACGCAGCTAAGAAACATCACCGAATACAACGTCATGCGTGAGACTCGGTTGCGGCCTTGGCAGGCTTACGGCAGGCATAGATCAGGCCGGCCGTGACCCCCAGTAATTGCGCACAGGCTCGCGCCGCAAGCAGGACAGGAGAAAGCAGCCCGACAATTGGATCCTTCAGGATGGCTCGCCATGCGAATGGCAGGGTGCTAACCAGAAAGGCGGCGCACACCAGCAGCGACGCCGGCACTTTCGGGTGTACTAGCACATCGCAAAAAATTGCAAGCAGCAGCACGGGGGCGAACAGAAGCTGCACCTTCATGAGCTGCGGCGTGTGGCTATCCTTCAGAGTCTTATTCGGGTTCTTACGTACCGCCTGCACGCGCCAAAAAGCGAACTTATATTTCTTGTGAAGGTACCGCCAGAGTGTGTCCGGATGAGTGTGATAGACGACGGCGGTGGGGATGAACTTCATCGTCCAGCCGCGAGCGGACATACGGTAAGACAGTTCCACGTCCTCCGCGCAAGCCAGCGGGAAACTCGTGTCGTAACCGTTTATCTCAAGGAACCGGTCACGGCGAAACCCGGCTGAATAGGTATCGATGAAATCGATGTGAGGAACATCTGACATTAGCCGGTATTTGTCTTCGTACTCGATCTGCACGAAACGAGCCACCAGACGCCTTTGGCAAGTGCGGTAGACACCCTTCACTCCGACGACATTTGGATCGTTGAAGGCTTCGATCATGGCGGCCAGCCACTCCGGCATCGGCACGCAGTCATCGTCGGTGAACAGGATGATCGTCCCGCGGGCTTCGAGGACGCCGCGATTGCGCGCCGCTGCGGGCCCGGCATTCGATTGAGTAATGAGGCGAACGCCGGAATAGCGGGCAACAATATCTGCAGTGTTGTCGGTTGAGCCGTCGTTGACCACTACAATCTCGGCATGTCGACCTGCCGTCTGCTTCAGGAGTGCATCCAGGCAGCTTCCAATGCGAGACGCGCCATTAAACGTGGGGATGATGATCGATACGGACATAATCTCGATGGACTCTCTCAAGTGGTAGAAGATCTTCGGCAAACCCCTCCGACATCTCCAACCCAAACCCGAGAAGACCATGAATTGATTAGTCGTCCACCCGCAACAAACCCTGCAAGGCACCCGGGAGCCAACTTGAGATTATGAGGGTTTTCTTATTGAAGTTGCAAGACTGTGTTCAAGTGCAAGCTAGGGTTGGGATTTGGCAGGGACGACGGAGTGCTCGGCCTGGCCTTCCAAGGGAGGGCCCACGATATCCACGAACCGCCAGCACTTTTTCTTGTGAGGTGCTTATGCAGGAGGACGCAGGGTCCCACCCTCCATCTCCTCGGCTCGTGCTTCCATGATTCATGCTTCGAACGCCCCCTTTTCGAGGAGGCAGGTTGTCTATTCAAGCGATCGATCTAATCTCCGATCACAGGATGACTCGGGAGCTCCTGCGCGACCGCTCTGCCCCAATAATTGCGCGTACGTCCAGTCTTCGCGCAAGGTCAAGTACAACCCATCCTGTGTGACGTACTGCATCGGTATGATCTGTAGAGGAGGCGTACAGGAAACGTATCCTGCCGCAGCTCTGTTGGCGTCGATCATGGGGAATCCATATGTTACACGACGGACGGACTGTTCTTCAGGGCAGGCGGGGAGTATCAGCATCACTATCCTCACGCGATCGCTGAATGGGCGGGTTCGGGAGAAAAGCAGTTGCGGATTGTTTAGCAACGGGCTATTCTGCGTGGCGACCAAAACTCGTGAATCGCTGACGCGGGCTCGAGTTTGGAGCGGCATATGCAAGAGCGGCTTGGGTTTTCAGCGGAGCAAAGACACTGTGGCCAGAGATCACAATGCGGATGCAACTTCGATGAACAGACGCCGCTTCATGCAAGGGGCGGGCCTTTGGGCGGTCGGTTCAGCCTTTGGATGCTGTCTCGCGGGCTGCAATTCTGAGTTCGTTATACCCTGCCTGGGGCCAGCGCCGCCACCGGTACCTGTGCCGGGAATGACGTACATCCGAGCATCGGAGATCGGGTGCGCTCTCGATTGCGACCTCAGAAACGGGCGCAACAAGCACACTGGCGGCGGTGCCACTGACGATGGGCCGCGTATCAATGCGGCGATGGCCGGTGCGACGTCCGACAATCCGATCACGCTGATCATCGATGGAAGCGCACTGATCTCGGGCTTGTTCCTCCCGGCCGCTGGGCATTGGAGCATCGCCGGACTGGGTTGCGGGACGGGATTCTTTGTAAAGACGGGCGCCAACAATGACGCCATCCACAACGGCCCTCCCAATGCGGCAGTGCCGTTCGATCCGGGACCGCCGGCTCCTGCGAGAGGGATGAACGTCTCGCTCAGCAACTTCACAGTGAACGGCAACCAAGGAAACGGCTTTGATGGAAATTCGACGAGCGGAATGCGATTTGGCAGTACAGAAGCCTGGTACTGCGGCATCAACCTGATGAACTTGGACAACATTACGATTGAAAAAGTGGTTGTGGTGAATAATCCCGCGTACCACATGCGGCTTTCGAACGTCGGCCATGTCGCGGTATCCGGATGTGTGATGAAGAGCCGTGGCACGCACACAGACGGAGTGCATTTCGACGGGCCGGCGAACGACATTACGATTTCGAATTGTTACTTCGCCACGGACGACGATTCGATCGCGCTGAACTGCCCGGAGGGATATTCTGGTAACATCTCGCGAGTCGCAGTTAGCGACTGCACATTCAACAGCTTTTCACTGATGCGGCTTTATACGACGAATGGGAGTCCTGCCAAGTTCAGCATTGACACAGTGACTGTGAGCAATTGCAGCGGCACACTTGCAGAGGCCGCTTTTTTCATCGGCCTGAGCAACGGCAGCCTTCCGAATTCAATCGTCTCTTTAACCATCTCAGATTGCAACCTGGCGGCCCCGACGATACTCGGAGTGGCGGAAAACTTCGGGACGATCGTGCTCAGAAACGTCGCCTTTACTCCGTCCCAATCAAGAGTCTACTGGGTCTCGCCCCAAGCGAACACCGCGTCCGGGTTTTTGCGACCGTCCCCACCCTATGGCACTGTCACTTGCGTCGGATCGAGTCTCACTTTCGACAATTGCAGCATCAGCCGAAATGGGAATATCGCAGTCCCCGCCGCGATCCTCGAAAACAACTCGAGGATCGAATATCTGGCGCTCAACGGGTTTGAGGTGCAGGATGCGGGAGTTCCCATACCGATGCTAGAGCTGCTGTACATCGGGCAGGGGTCAATCGGGCAACTTGTTCTCGAGTCCGTGAGCAGCGGCAACATCATGGCTCCCGTATCTGAGGGCGGATTCGCCAGCATCGGGTCCGTTTCCGGGGCAGGCGTGCTGGCAACGGGCTGGGAGTTTCCCGATGCTGTCATGGCAGACGGGGTACCCTACATCTCGGCAAGCACGGGTTTGCCTTCGATAAAGATCAATGGCGCGGTCCAGCCTTACCCGCTACCCTGATTTTCGCACCGGAACATGACACAATGGCCGTCGGCCGCTGCAAGCCGCGCGATCACAATGCAAGGTTGCGCCGGTGATCCTCAGCAACGATTTGATCACGTCACTCGCGGCACCAGAGAAGATGGGAGGGTCGGACAGTTCTTGGTTTTGGATTAAATCAACCCGCCGTTTACGTTAGGCTGGGTGCAGGAAATCCACTTTGGCCTTGATGGTCGCGGAGGTAGTGGCCCCGAGCCCGTTGAACCGAATCTGTAATGTGATGGAACCGCCGGGACGCCTTATCTCGCACGGCCGTGGACGGATGCATGGCACGTGGCGCAGAGTGTGATAAGGTTTTCTTCGGCGTCCAGGCTGGCGTGGCTGCGAAATTCCTTGTGGTGTACCTCCAGGTTCGACATCGTGCCACACGACTGACAGCGCCAGCCATCCCGACGTAGCACCTGTTGCCGCAGTTTCTCGTACGACGCCGGATCTAGCCGCAAGCGCACGGGTTTTGGGCCAACCGAGCTCATGATGCCTTCTCACTCAGACTTCCCAGAAATGCCTGCCGCTGCTCTCCGGGCAGAAGCCTGAAGAACCTCGTCATCGAGAACAGCAGCGTCGCAGGGTCTCCGTTGTCGAGGTTGGCTCCGGCCAGGAAGTCGGCACAGATCATTTCCAGGCAGTAACCGCGGGAGCGGTCGCTTCCCAGCATCAGAGCGGCCGTCTCGATCGCTCGCTCAATGACCGGCATCTGGCTCTGGTACAGTTTGAAGTAGATAATCTCCCACGGTTCCGTTTCCCGCCCTGTCAGTTCCCGCTCGACCTCCTTCTTGAAGTCCTCCTTCGGCATGTGACGGGCTTTGTGCAACCAGGTTGCACAATCGAAGTGCTGCCCGTCCCTCCTCGCCAGTTTGGCCAGCTCCAACCCCTTGGTCCAGCCCACTTCCTTCAGCTCTTTTCTCGCCTGCGGTGGCAGGTGTTCGTGGATCGACATCAGGTAGTACGCCTTCCTCCTCGACTCCGGGAAACGTCTCTCCAGAAATTCGTCGAAACACTTCAAGCTCTCCAGCCGCCAGTACTGTCCCGCCCGCACCTCACATAGATAGCGCCCGAGTTCGACCCACCTGGTGTCCCGTTCTGCTTCTTTCCGCACCTCCCACGCCAAAATCTCGTCAATCTTCGTGAGCACGAACATGGCTCGCCGGCGATTGAGCTTGGGCAACATGGGTGGATTCTTAGTAATTAAGCTCGTCAAGCCAACCAAAATCTTCTGCTCCCGGGCGCCGCACCAGGTTTGCGGCAGCTATTTCTTGCCTTCCCAAACAAAGTCCGACATAGGGACAGGTGCTGCAGGGATTCTGGGGAAAACGGATGCCACTGTGCGGCAAGAACTGTGCGGACTCGATTCTTCGGATCGTGTCCTCGACCAACCGACCGAATTCCTCGCGTTGTGCGTCGGTAATCGTGGTGTGCAGGTATTGAACCTCAACCTGCCGCTTGCGAACGAACACAACCTGGGCGACCTCGGAGATTCCGGTCATCCACGAATAGCAGACCAGCTGTGGATCGAGAGCCAGCAGCCCCTCCGGCTCCTCCGGATAACAGCTTGAGGATGTCTTCCACTCCAGCAGGCAGCGAACGCCATCGAGTTTCCCGATACCGTCAATGTGGGCGACGAATTCGCTTCTTCCGACCGGCCGTGTGAACTTGATCTGCAGGTTGCGGCGTGGTTGGTGAATCTGGATGCGGTTGTCCTGGCAGAAGCGGATCAGGAGCATGATCCCTCGCTCGAGCATCCGGTCCCAGGTGTCACGGTTCGAAAACTGCAGACCCTTGCCTTTGCAAGCGGACCATTCGCGAAAGAGTACATCCCCTGGATCCTCCCGGCGAAAGTAGGCGCCCAGAGCCATTTCAAACGCGCGGCCGAAGAGCATCGCCGCACGCGTATCCTTCTCCTTCCAGCCATCGAGGTAGCGGTGCCGATACCGCCGCGGGCAGGTCAGGTATTGGCTGATCTGGGTGTAGCTGTAGGTCATCAGGCCACCTGTGGGTTGTCCAGATTTGCCGGTGAGAGTTCTTCCCAGCGCCCAGCGGGAGCAAAGCCGTCGAGCCGGAGCCAGGAAGAGCCGTCGAAAACGATGTGGCTGATCTTCGCCACGCCCTTGAGACCTACGAGCTGCGCTTCGTCCACTTCGTCGCGCCCGAGCAGTTCGGTGTCGTAGCCGAAGTCGCGCAGAAACCAGTTCAGCTTCCACAAGGCCTTCGGGTTGCAATAGAGCCGGCTCGAGAGCGTACAGCCAGAAGATCGACTGGGCTCAAGAATTGCCAGAGCCAGCGTGTAGTACGGCTTTGGGGACTGCCGACGAAACTGGACTCGTTGCACCTGAACCAGGAAGACTCCGTCGGGTACCTGATCAGCGGCGTAGCGAACGGTCCTGCGCGTCACGAGGACACCTCCGACCCACGGTGATTACAATCGGTAAACATTGAGAGTTCTTCCCAACGGGCCGCCGATGCAAAGCCGTCAAAGTTGAGGAGCGACATGCCGTGCACTGTGACTTCGCTGACCTTAATCACACCCCACAGGTCGACGAGGGCCTTGTCATCGATCTCATTTCTTTCCAGCAACTCGGGGTCGTAGCCGAAGTCGCGCAGGAAACAGCGCAGCTTCCACATAGCCTTGGCTGTGCAATACAGCCGTCCGGTCATGAAACACCCGGTCAGATGCTTCGGCTTGAGGACGACGAAGCGGATCTCGTAGTAAGGTTTCTGCTTGTGCCAGCGATACAGTGCCCGATCCACCCGAACAAGGAACAGACCATCTGGAACCGAGTGAAGGGCCGACACATCGGACGGGCGGAGAGATTCGAAAAAGCGCCTCACGCTGCACCTTCCTTGCCGCCGAGATAGCTGTTGAGCTGGCAGAGCAGGGCATTGCGGTCCTTCTCAGCCCAGTCAGCCAGGTGAGTGACAAAGTTCTCGACCTGGTCCCGTGTTGCCTCCCGAAGCGTCTTTACGGCGCAGAATTCGGTCGCGTAGGCTTTGACCAGGTTAGGGTCGAGTTGATGTTGGCGAATGACTTGGCAAAGGCGATCGCGGACTGTGCGACCGCTGCCGCTCCCGTTAGAAGGTTGTGGGGGGAGTTTCTTAGAGTCGCGAGACGGTTGGGCAGGTTCTGCAAGGAACCCGATCTCTTCGACAGAGCAGATCCCAATGCCGTAGGCCTTGCGCAGAGCGCGGTTGACCGCTCGCGTCTCTGCCACTCGCATCTCGGCACCTTGGACCAGGTAGGAAACGTTGGAGGGATCAGCGTCGCCGTAGCCAACGAATCCCGGCGAGAGCCGGGACTTGTAGACCGTCGCCTTAAAAGCATACCGACGATTGAGTGTGTCCGAGAACTCTGGAATTGGCTGCACCTGAATTCCGCTGCAGCGTCGGCGGTTTGCCAGACGGATAAGGCCGGTATGGGTCACGTACCAGCCGCTCTCAAGGAGAAGCACGTCTCCAGCAGAGATCGAGAACTTGTAGTTATTCGTTAGCGCGCGAAGTTGTTGGAGTTCTTTCTTGCCAATCTGAGCCGACCATCGTGCCTTGGCTGACCTCGAGTTTTCCGCAAACAAGTTCCGAATGGATCGCATTAATAGACCTCGCAATGTCATCCAACTGGATGACAAAAGGATGACATAAATTACCTTGGAAGTCAATAGTGCGGCTTGGGATTTAGCAACGAAGAGGTGTTAAGATTGCGCCGATGAAGAAGGACACTCGCCTGACTTTTCGAGTTGCCTCACATCTAAAGAAGGACATTGAGGCAATAGCAGCCCGCGAGGGCCAAAGTGTTGCGCGAATATGCGAGGCCTTTATTGTCTCAGGACTCGATACGTATAAGAAGCAGGGCACAAAATCTCTTCAACCCATGCTAGGCCGGTTAAGTATCAGGCCGGTCGACTGAGCGCTCCTCCCCCAAACTTCAGCTTCGTGCTTTCTTCGCTGTTCTCTATCGAAAGAGAAGTATGGTTGTTGTGTACGAAGGCCCAGGACGAGATCTTAGTATTGGAAACCCGGCAGATGCGGAAGGATCCGAAGGATCAGTTCAGGCAGGAGGTGGAGCTGACCGGTCAGGGGCGTTGGGTCCAGCCGATTTCCCGTCTCGTTCGAACCTCGCGGAGAGCGAGGCTTGCCGGCCTAGATGTTCCTCGGGTCGAGAGCTGGAGAGCACAGGTTACCTTGCGTGTTCCCTGACTCGCTTTTGGCTTGACCATCTAGGCAGACTTCTTCATCGTTGTAGTACGCAAGGGGGAACCTTGTCTTTGACTTTCTCGGCTCAGCGATCCGAGGAGGTACACGCTCCGGCCGGGGGCTGGAGGTCCCGCAAGCTCCGAAGGATTTTGGAGCCAAGGGTCACGAAATAGCGATTCCTGTGACCGAAGGACCTGAATGCCCCGTTCGCAAGTATTTCCCGCTACACTGAATATCCCCGCGGGCGTTTTCCTGACGCCGCAAATCTTCTCCCAGGTCTCAGAAGCGATCCTCCTGCTCAGCCCTGGTTCGCTCATCGCGAACGTGGACGGCGACCGGACAGCTAGAGCCCGCATGTCGTCGGTAACCCAGATCACCGCCGCTCGCGAGCCAGTGCCAGGAAGAGGTGATTGATGGCGAAACCCAATGGTACATATCACGAGCCGCAAGGCTCGCAGATTGTTTTTCCTAACCGACAATCAGCGGTCGCGATCGGGTCGACACAACAAAGGGAGACGGCTACTGCCGTTACTCGCGAGACTGAATTCGCGATCCTGCCCGACGGCCGTATGGTGGACTTGGTTAGCAGCATTCGCCAGCCTTCAAAGATCGAGTTCTTAATTTGGAGGGAGGGAGATATCCAGCTGACATCCCACATTGAAAATGATGGCGAACTGCTCATTGTCCCGAGGATTGACCCGACGGTCGTGTCCGCACTGCGCCTGCCCACGATGGCGAGACCTTGCCCGGAAATTGGGGAGCTGTTCCCGCTGTTGATGAATCAAATCGGGACGTATGTCGAACTCTCGACCGAATACACTTTCCTGGTTGCCGCTTTCGTTCTTACGACCTGGTTTGCCGACCGACTCTCAGTGGTCCCATATTTGACCATATGCGGCCCGCCGGACAGCGGAAAAACCAGGCTAGTGCGGCTACTGCACTGTCTCTGCCGCCGCGCAATACACGTCTCCGGCAACGTACCGGCGTGGTTTTGCCGGTTAGTAAATCAGGTGCGGCCGACCTTGCTCATCGATGATGCGAATCTCGGAAGGGACATCCAACGTTTCCTCCGGGGAGGCAACAGCCAGGGCTCTCGCGTTCTCTACAACGGGAGCGCGTTCGACAACTTCGGCCCAAAAGTTATAGCCTCACGAGTCCCCCTGGACGACGCCGCCTTGGTCAGCTGCAGCATCAATATCGTTATGACTCCATCGGACCGAGAGGTGCCCTCGTTAGATCGGGACGCGGAGGAAAAATTGTCCCTCGCACTGCAGCCGATACTCGAAACTTTCCGTTTGCTGCATTATGTGAAGGTCGCCGCCTCACAATACCCCGGATTTCTGAAATTTCCTCCAGGCCTGCGGGACAACGCCCGTGCTCTTGCAGCAGCGATGTTGGGGAATGAAGAACTAGAGGAACGGTTGGCTGGAGCACTGGAATCCCAGATTCACTCCATGCAGTTCGACCGATTCGGTGAGCCCGAGTGGGTGTTGATGTTAGCGCTCTATGGCCTCTGCCACGTTGCGAATGGCGACCTGTATGTCCACACACTGACAAAGGAAACCAAACGAATCCTTCGCGAAAACGGGGACAATCTCTTTTATTCCCCCAAAAAGGTCGGGCACATTCTCAACAAGTCGCTCGGGTTTACCACACGCCGGCGGGGAGCGGGCTACAGGTTCGAGCTGACGTTAGCAATCCGGCGAAAGATTCACAGCCTGGCCAAGACCATGGGGATTAAGCGGAGCGATATGCTTCACTGGGCTGACGTCCAATCCGGACTTGCAGGCGAGCCCTGCAGCATTTGCTCGGAATTTGGGATGATGATGGACCATGAGGGCCGAAGATTAACGACTTTGGACGAATTGTTGCACGAATCAATGCCGTGCACAAATTGTGGCCTTCAGAGCCACCACGAGGTATGTCCAGGTCGTAACACGCCTAGGACGCCAGCACCGCTCTCCGGGCGAGGAGATTTCTAGCGTTTAGCGCAATCCGGCCTGGTACGGTGAATTTAGTGAACTTTATGAACATTATTCCTAGACTATGCGCTTGCAGTTCAGGCGACCGCGCGAACTAATAACTGAACCTGGGACACCCATGGTGAGCTTGATGAACTTCGTGAACTTGGTGAACTTCGTGAACTTGGTAACTGTGCCGCGCGGCTGCCACTGAGGGCGGATTGTGTTTCTTGCACGCCAATCCCAACAAGGCCGTGGAACTGGGCCGGATGGGGGGAAGAAGAATGGTCATATTCGGGTTGGCTTGGATCCGCTGCCCAACCTGGACAACGCAATGGCTATCCGAGACACTGTCGCCCGACTGATCTCCGATGTCTACGCCGGCAAGCTTCACCCCCGGATCGCGGCGGGACTGGCCCCGTTGATGCAGCTGCAGCTCAGGGTACTCGACAAAACGGAGTTCGAGAAGCGCCTGGCGAAGGTGGAGCGCCTGTTGCGAGAGTCGATCGGGCAGCATGGATCGGATAATCAATAATTTAAGGAGTAGATAGGCATGCTCGCCCGAACGAACTACAAGCCATCGAGCTATACGGCGACCTTAATGGCTTAATCGCAGGTGAAAAGTGGCTTCGCATGGCTTAAGCCATAAGCCCTCGGTTCAGCGCGAGGGAAATATATGGGGAGTAGAAAAAAGGCGGACCGCTTTGCGGTCCGCCTGAAATCAGCCCAGTAACACAAGCCAAGCAGTCTACACCGTTACGGGTTTACGACCTGCTTCACGACGGCAGAAGTGCTGCCGTTAAAGCTTCCGTTTCCACCGTAAACTGCTGTGATGGAATGGGTCGCCACCGACAAGGTCGTCGTTTTGAAGGTGGCCTGTTTGGTGGTGGTATTCACCGTGCCCGTACCCAGCGTAGTGGCCCCGTCCTTGAAGGTCACAGTGCCGCCCGGCGCCCCGCTAAAAGCAGGCGTGATGGTGGCAGTGAACGTCACGGCTTGGCCCTTCTTCGATGGATTCAGCGAAGAGGTCAGCTTCGTGGTTGTGTTCGCCTTCTTCACGGTCTGGGTCAACTTCGCTGAAGTACTGGTCAGGAAGTTTCCGTTCCCGGAATAGACGACCGTGATGGAGTGGCTGCCCACGCTCAGCGCACCGGTGTTGAACG
>Ga0075029_100000040_pt1 | contig 51708 bp, 38 predicted proteins | sample LitLauG_LLR_2013_FD_71391 | JGI IMG/M metagenome (GOLD analysis project Ga0075029, IMG submission 71391) | Freshwater sediment microbial communities from North America - Little Laurel Run_MetaG_LLR_2013 | ecosystem: Environmental > Aquatic > Freshwater > Creek > Sediment | place: USA... | reverse complement strand
GTCTACCAGGACACGGCCCGAGGCCGGCTGCTGGCCGGAGAGACGAACCTCAGCGACACCGCCGAAGGCGAAGACGTCGAACTGAAGCTCGGCTTGGCGCCCGATCTCCAGGTGCGCCAGACCGGCGTTGCGGTGGTCGCCAAACCCGCCGAGGTCACCGCGCCGACGCCGAGGGTGCGCATCGTGCGGTTGCCGGCCGCGTTCGACGAAACCGTCAAGGTGACTAACGCCTCGGCCCACGACGTCGCCTTTGAGCTGCGGCTCCAGATCAATCCCGGAGCGCGCGTCACCAGCCACGGCCAAGCCGTCGCGCTCAAGGACGGCCGGCCGATCTTTCGTCTGAACGTGCCGGCGGGCGGTGAAGCCACCGTGACCTATCGGGTGGAATAGGCGGCGCGACCGCCTTCGCGTCCACTGGCTTGCCGAGCCGAAGCGCCCTGGGCGCGAAGGCTGGTGCGGGCGGTCGGGGTCGAACCGACACTCCTTTCGGAACCGGATTTTGAGTCCGGCGCGTCTACCAATTCCACCACGCCCGCGCAGGGAAAGCCCGGACCTTGAACCGGGGCCGGCCTTATAGCCCAGCGACGCGCGCCTGGCCAAGAGGCCGATAGGGGCTGGCGGTACGCGAGGGGGGCCGCCTGCGGAAATTGCCTACCCGCCGCCACCCTGCCCAGCCTCTCCCATCTCTGCTAGAGCCCGTCGCGGCGCGCCGCGAATCGGCGGCGGCCCCGAGGGACGATGCTAAGAGGACTGTACGACTGGATGATGCGCCTGGCGGCCTCGCCCCGGGCGACCCCCGCGCTCTTCCTGTTCGCGTTCGCGGAGAGCTCGTTCTTTCCGATCCCGCCGGACACGATGCTGGCCCCGATGGTCATCGCCCGCGCCGATCGCGCCTGGCTGAACGCCGCGGTGTGCGCCACCGGGTCGGTGCTGGGCGGCATGCTCGGCTATTATTTCGGCTTCGCGCTGGAGCCTGTGGCGCACTGGATCCTGAGCGTCTTTGGCCACCCCAACGCCGAGATCCCTATCCAGGCGGCCTTTGGTAAGTATGGCGTCGCGGTCATCCTGCTGGGCCTGGTTCCGGTGATCCCCTACAAACTGATCACGATCTCCACCGGTCTCGCTCACTTCACGGTGTGGAAGTTCGTCGCCGCGTCTTGCGTCACCCGCGGCACACGGTTCTTCGCCGTGACCGCCATCGTCCGCAAATGGGGTCCGGGCCTCCTGCCGATCATCGAAAAGCGCCTGGCCCTGGCCGGTGGCATTGTCCTGGCGCTGGCCTTGGCCCTGCTCCTCGCGTCCCGCCTGATTCACTAGTCCCGCGAGACCCCCGCCAAAGCCTCAAGGCTGCGCTGGGAACTCCAATTTGCCGACGTCGTAGCCCATCGATTTCGCGCGGGCGATCAGGCCGTCCAGGGTCTGCCGGTCCACCCGAGGATCGCGGGTGTAGATCCACAGATTCTCGAATGTGGGGTCGGAGGAGATGAACCAGCTGTAGTCGTCGGCATGGTCTAGAACCCAATAGTCGCGATTGATCGTGATCACCCCGCCCAGAACCTTGTAGCTCACGTGCAGCTTGGCGTTGGTGCCTGGGTCCAGGATCGTCGCTGGTCCGCCGATATCCTTCAGTTTTCCGCTCGGGGTCTTGTCGTGGCAAATGTCGCGCACGGCGATCTTGGTGGCGCTCACTGCCTTGTATTCCGTCGCGCCGGCCACACAGCCGTCAGTGATCTTCATCGGATGGCGGCCGATCTCGGCCCAGGACCCGCTGTAGAATTTGGCCAGGTCAACCGGCTTGGCCGGATCGGGCGCATGGGTCGTGGCGGCCATGCAGGCTCCGGCGGCGAACATCGCCGCCGCGATCGCGGAAAGCTTCAGAGTGTGGGTCATCGTTCCCCCTTTGCCGTTGCCCGGAGCGGCATTGAACCGGCCCGCCGCCGCTCATAACGCCAGGGTCGTGGGAAAGGTTCAAGACCGCCGCGATGATTAGGCGCCCGCCCGTCAGAAATCCACCAGGGTTCCCCGGCCCTGGGCCCTGGCCCGGGTGTAGACGTGCCAACCGCTCACCAGATCCTGGACGATCGCGCCGAGCGATTTGTAGAGCGTGATATCGCTGTCGCGCAGGCGCCCCGGGGTTTTGCCGGCGATCACCTCGCCGATTTCCCCCAGCACATGCGCCTCGCCGATTCGTCCCGCCGCGATGGCGTCGATCACTTCTCCCCCTTGGGCCAGCACCCCGGCGCGGTGATCGGCGAACAGCCGCCCCATGGCCACCAGGTCGTCGTCGGCCTCGCGCGCGTTCGCGCCGCTGGATCCCACCAGATTGACATGGGTTCCGGGCGCGATCCATTTTCCCTCAAGTATGGCGACACGCGACCCGGTGACCGCGCAGACGATGTCCGCGCCGGTGACGGCGCCTTCGACGGATGGGGCCACTGTCGTCGGCAGGCTCAGGCTTTTCGTCAGAGAGGCCGCGAACGCGGTCGCCCGTTCGGCGGACCGGCCCCAGATCACGATCTCGGCGATGTCGCGCACACAGGCCATGGCCTGGGCGTGGGTGTGCGCCTGTTCGCCATAGCCCAGGATCGCCACGCGCCGGGCGGTCTTGCGCGCCAGGACGTCGGTGGCCGCGGCGCTGGCGGCGGCGGTGCGGATCGCGGTGATCTCCCCCGCGTGCAACATGGCCACCGGCGCGCCATCGGCGGGATCGAACAGGGCCACGAACCCCTGGTGCGACTGAACGCCCTTGGCGAAGTTCTCGGGAAACACCGTGATCAGCTTCGCGCCGACGGCGTCCTCGGTCGCTCCGGGCATCACGCCGAACGCGGCGCCGTGAGGCAGGGGCAGGATCTGCCTGAGCAGTTGCTCGGTGCGTCCCGCCGACAGCGCCATCATCGCCTGGCGCATCAACTCGACGCATCGCGCCATGGGCAGCAGGTCACGTACGGTGTCTCGGTCGATGATCAACAGGCTCATGGCGCGGATCCTCATGGCGCGGCGTGCGCCGCCGACCGTCGCCATGGCGCGAAGGAACGGATTAGTCTAGGTCGCCGATGCGCTCAGCGTGACGCAAAGGAATGGATGATTCACCGCTGATGAGATTCGCGCTGATTTGCGCCACGGCGTTTCTGTTCTGGACGGCCGCGGCGGCCCAGACTCCGCCACAACCCGCGCCGATGCCGACGGCCCAGTCCGCGGTGATCCCTGCGCCCGTCCGGCCTGCCGATCCCCTGGCGATCATCAGCCACGCCCGCGCCGATTTTGACGCCGCGCACGTCGATCTGGACAAACAGTCTCTCTCCGACGCCGACGTTCAGGCGCGGATCCAGGAGATCCCGCCGATCCAGACCGAGGTCGATGCGGCTATCGCCAAACTCGCCGCCGAGCAGCGCGCTCTGAAAGCTCGCGACGCACAGCTGACGGCGGAGGCGCGCCGGCATGGCGAGGACGCGGCGCGCGCGGAGGCCGAACGCAGAGCCGACGCCGCCAATCTCGCCAAGGTCAGGGCTGAAATCAAACAGGCCCGCCAACTGGCCTCGGCCGTGGACCGCGCGGACGCGGCGCTGGCGGATCGCCTGAAGGATAATTTCTCCCAGCGTCTGTGGAGTCAGACGCGATCGATCCTGGACCCGGCGCTGTGGCGCGATCTGATCTCGGCGGCGCCCGATGACATGGCGCGTGTGGGCCGAGCCATCGAGGAGGAGGCGGACCAGGCCGAGCCCTTGACCCGCAACCTAGCGGAAGGGGCGATCGCCCTGCTGACCGCCTTGGCCGCGATCGCGCTCTTTGGTCCCGTACGGGTGGCCCTCAATCGCCTGGGGTATCGCCGCGCGGCCAGGGTCGCGGCCCCGGGACACCTGCATCAAGGCTTGCTGGCGCTTTGGCTGGTCGCCGTCGCCGTCGGTCTGGTGACCCTGGCCGGTGGCCTGGTGCGAAACGTATTGGGCGAACTGGATGTGTTATCCCCGGACGCCGACAAGGTGTTGGTTCTGGTCACGGGAGTTGGGGCCTTCGCCGCCCTGATCGAGAGCCTTGGCCGCGCGCTGCTGTCGCCTGGCCGGCCGCAATGGCGGCTGGCGCCGTTCTCCGAGGCGATCGTCGGCCGGCTCAAGCCTTACCCGGGGTTGGTGGCCGCCGCCGTCGCGCTCTCGGCTCTGATGATCGGCTTGGGCAGTCAGTTCGGCTTTCGCCTGCCAACGCGCATCGCCGGGGATTGCATCGCCATGCTGGTTCAGATCGCCGTCACGGGCGGGGCCTTGATGGCCGTCGGCCGCGCTCGCCTGGAACAGCGCGCGCAGCGCTCCACGGTTCATCACGGATCCCGGCTCCCGTGGGTCCTGGCCACCCTCGCCGCCTGGGGGGCGATCGCCGTGGCGTTCGTCGCTCTGCTGGTCGGCTATCTCGCCCTGGCGACGTTCCTGCTGCGCGAAACGGTCCAGATCGGCGTCATCCTCGCACTGCTGGCCTTGCTGCAGCGCGTGGCCGACGAAGTCTTTCCCGAGCTGCTGTCGCCCAAGACACGCGTCGGCGCCGCCCTCGAAACCGCCCTGGGCGTTAGCGCCGGCGCGCTTGAACCCTTCGGGGTTCTGGCCTCGGGCGTCGCGAGACTGGCCCTGCTGCTGGTCGCCTGGGCGGCGGTCCTGGCGCCGGTGGGCGCGACGGTCGAGGAGATCGCCCGCCGCGTCAGCGCGACCAGTTTCTCCATCCGTGTTGGCCAGGTGTCCATCTCGCCCACGGGGGTCCTCGGCGGTCTCGCGGTCTTCAGCGGCGGGCTCATCATTACGCGGGCGATCCGGCGCTGGCTTGAGGCGCGCTACCTGCCCAAGACAAGCTGGGACGTCGGCGTGCGCACCTCACTTGCGGCGGCGGTCACTTACATCGGCGCGCTGATCGCCCTGCTGGTCGCCTTCGCCTATCTCGGCCTCAGCTTCGCGCAGATGGCCTTGCTGGCCAGCGCGCTCTCGGTCGGCATCGGCTTTGGCCTGCAGGCGATCATCGGCAATTTCGTCTCCGGCCTCATCCTGCTGGCCGAACGTCCCATTCGCGTCGGCGATTGGATTGCTTTGGGCGAGAGCGAGGGCGACGTGCGCAAGATCAACATGCGCGCCACCGAGATCGAGATGGTCGATCGTTCACGCCTCATTGTTCCCAACTCGGAACTGATTTCCAAATCGGTGCGCAATGTCACCCATTCGGCGGCGGTCGGACGGGTCAAGATCGTGCTCAGGGTGATGGCGGTGGCCGAGCCGGCCGAGGTGCGCGAGGTCCTGCTTGCCTGTCTGAAGGAAGACAGCCGCGTTCTCGCCGAACCACCATGCGAGGTCTACCTTACCGACGTCCGTGACGGGGCGCTCGAATTCACCGCAATCGGCTTCCTGCCCTCGCCGCGCATGGCCTACAAGGTGAAGAGCGATCTCTATTTCAAGATCGTTCCCCGCCTTCACGCCGCGGGCTTCGCCCTGGCCAGCGCCGGAACGGTCGTCCAAGTCAACCTGCCCGAGATCGAAGCCACCTGAGACTTTCGGCACTCGCGCCGAAATCTCTAGCCGTCCGGGAGGCCGTCACCGCGGCGCATGGCGCGCCTGAACGGGCCGCGGCATTGATCGTCCGGTCTCAATCCCGCAGCAGCTCGTTGATGCTGGTCTTTGATCGCGTCTGGGCGTCGACGGTCTTGACGATCACGGCGCAGGCCAGGCTCGGGCCCAGCCCATGGGGGTCGGGCATCGTTCCGGGGACGACGACGGAATAGGGCGGCACGCGGCCGCGGTGAACCTCGCCGGTCTTGCGGTCGATGATGCGTGTGGTCGAGGTGATGAAGACCCCCATCGAGATCACCGAGCCCTCGCCGACGATGACGCCTTCCACCACTTCCGAACGCGCGCCGATGAAACAGTTATCTTCGATGATGGTGGGTGACGCCTGCAACGGCTCCAGCACGCCGCCGATGCCGACGCCGCCCGAAAGGTGAACGCCCGAACCGATCTGAGCGCAGGAGCCGACTGTCGCCCAGGTATCGACCATCGTCCCTTCGCCGACATAGGCGCCGATATTCACAAACGACGGCATCAGCACGACGTTGCGGGCGACGTAGGCGCCCCGACGTACGATCGAACCGGGCACGGCGCGGAAGCCCGCGGCCTCGAACTGCGGCGCATCCCAACCGTCGAATTTATTGGCGACCTTGTCCCACCACGGGCCGACCGCCTCGCCCATGGCGCCGGCGTGCATCACGCGATTGGCGTTGAGACGAAACGACAGCAGGATCGCTTCCTTGAGCCACTGGTGAACCACCCATTCGCCGTCGATTTTTTCGGCCACGCGGGCCTGGCCGGCGTCCATGCGGCGGATCGCTTCGTCCACCGCCGAGCGTATCGGGCCCTGCGTGTCGACGCCAAGGCTGTCGCGCGCGGCCCACCCGGCTTCGATTTCCAGTTTCAGGTCGGCGAGGCTGGGGGCGGTCATGGTCGTGCGGTCTCCGAAAGGCGCGCGCCTTCGAGGCATGGGGTGAGGGCGGGTGCGCGGTAATGAACAAAGGCGGCGCTGTTGTCGAGCGCGTGCGGACCGACGAGGACCGTTGTCATGCCCAGGGCCGCGGCGGGCTCGAGATTGCGGGCGGCGTCCTCGAAGAAGGCGGTCGTCGAGGGCCTGAGCGCGAGATCGGCGATGGCGCGCGCGTAGGCGTCGGGTTCGGGCTTGGGCGTAAAGCCCGACGAACCGATATGGAAGACGTCTTCGAACACGCCCGTCAGGTTCAGCGCGCGGAGCACGCGTTCGGTATGGCGATCGTCGGAATTGGTGAAGATCAGCTTTCGCCCTGGGAGCCGTTCGAGCGCGGCGCGCAACGCCGGGTCGGGGCTCAGGGCGTCGAGGGGAACGTCGAGGAAGATCTCGTGATAGGCGTCGGGAAGGACGCCGTGATGGGTCATCAGACCCTTCAGCGTCAGGCCATGGTCGGCCAGGTATTTCTTTTGCAACGCCAGGGCCTGGGCGCGTGGCAAACCCGTCAGGTTTTCGGTGAAGTCGGTGATGCGTGACGACAGCCGTTCGGCGATGCCGGAATCCAGCGGATAAAGGGTGTTGTCGAGGTCAAAGAGCCATGTGTCGATGTGACGCGCGTCGAGGCGAGCGACGCCGGGATTGCCCCCCTCGCCTTGGGTCACGGCTGGATCAGGGTGCCGGCCCCGTGCTCGGTAAAGAGTTCGACCAGCATGGCGTGCGGCCGGCGGCCATCGAGGATGACGACGCCGCTCACCCCGGCCTCAATCGCGGCGATCGCGGTTTCAAGCTTGGGGATCATCCCGCCGGTGGCGACGCCTTCGGCCATCGCGGCCCTGGCCTGAGAGACGGTCAGTTCGCGAATGAGCTGTCCTTGAGCGTCGAGCACCCCGGGGACGTCGGTCAGCAACAGCATCCGCCTTGCGCCCAGGGCGCCGGCCAGCGCGCCGGCCACGGTGTCGGCGTTGATGTTATAGGTCTCGCCATCCTCCGCGACGCCGATCGGCGCGATGACCGGGATGTAGTCGTCGGATTCCGATTCGATCAGGCTGCGAATCAACTTGGGATCGATCCGCGTCGGCTCGCCGACGAAGCCCAGGTCGACGACCTGTTCGATCATCGAGTCGGGGTCGCGCCGCGTGCGCGTGGCCTTTTCGACGGTGATCAGGCCGGCGTCCTTGCCCGAAAGGCCGACGCCCCGGACGTCGGCTGTCGCGCCCGCGCGCGTGATCCAGTTGGCGATTTCCTTGTTGATCGCCCCGGAGAGGACCATCTCGGCCACTTCCATGGTCGCCGCGTCGGTCACGCGCAGGCCGTCGATGAACGTGGATTTGACCCCCGCGCGCTCAAGCATGCGTGAAATCTGTGGTCCGCCGCCATGAACCACCACCGGCCGCACCCCCAACAGGCGCATCAGCACCGCATCGGCCGCAAACTGCCGCGCCAGCGCCTCTTCGCCCATGGCGTGGCCGCCGTATTTGATCACCACCGTCTGGCGGTCGTGAATCTGGATATAGGGCAGGGCCTCGGCCAGGGTCTTGGCTGTATCCCAGCCAGCTTCCTCGGGAGAATCGGTCACGGTGTTTCCAGGTCGGGAGGGCGATGCGGCGCATCGATGGGCCGGACGTTTAGAGCGCGATGGAAAAGCTGGAAACCGGCTTTGCAGCGAAAATGTCGAAAGACACCGTTCAAACAGCTCGGCGGCGCCCCTCGATACGCGAGAGCCCGCGCCGCTCTTCGGGGCTAACCTGGCGGATCACCCGGCCAAATTCTTTCGACCATCGCCGTCACGCAAAGGCGCTGGCGGCGATCTCGGCGCGGAGCTCCGCCATGCCGTCGCCCTTTTCCGCTGAGGTCACGGCTACGCGCGGAAAAGCCGCCGGGCGCTTGGCGATGGCGCGGGCGGTCTTTTCCGCCATGGCCTGCGCCTCGGAAGCCTTGAGTTTGTCCGCCTTGGTCAGGACGATCTGGTACGACACCGCGGAAACGTCCAGTGCGTCCAGCGCCTCCGTGTCGGTGTCCTTCAGGCCATGGCGCGCATCGATCAGCAGATAGACGCGCTTGAGATTGGGCCGTCCGCGCAGATAGTCGCGGCCCAGGTTCTGGAACTTGCGCGCTTTGCCCCGGCTGACCTTGGCGAAGCCGTAGCCAGGCAGATCGACCAGCCGCAAACGCTCGTCCAGCAGAAAGAAATTGGCCTCGCGCGTCCGGCCCGGCGCTGTCGAGGCGCGCGCCAGACGGTGTCGGTTCACCAGGGCGTTGATCAGCGATGACTTGCCGACGTTCGACCGTCCGGCGAAGGCGACCTCGGGCAGGGAGGTGTCGGGCAAGCCTTCAAGGCTGACCGCCCCCATGACGAAGTCGCAAGGCCGGGCGAACAGCACCCGCGCCGCTTCCAGTTCGGCCGGGCCGAAGGCGGCCTCGACCAAGGGCTCGGTCACGTCGCCGCGCTCGACGGCTTGCCCGAGAATCGCGCGAAAAACTCGTCGATCGGATTGCTCACCTTGTAGCGACGCATCATCACATACTGCTGCGCAATGGTGAGGAAGCTGCTCCAGGTCCAATAGATCAGCAGGCCCACGGTGTACTGCGCCATCACGAAGGTGAAGATGAATGGCATCATCTTGAACATCATCTGTTGGGTCGGGTCGACGCCGGTCTGCGGGCTCATCGACTGCGTGAGATACATGCTGGCGCCGTAGAGCAGGGGCCAGCCGCCGACGTGCATCGGCCCGTCGAGAATGCTCCCGATCAGCGGCGTCATCGCCGGGTTCCAGGGGATCAGACCGAACAGGTTGAGCGCGGTGGTCGGATCGCGCGCCGACATGTCCTGAATCCAGCCGAAGAACGGCGTGTGGCGCATCTCGATTGTGACAGTGAACACCTTGGTCAAGGCGTAGAACACCGGAATCTGGAAGAAGACGGGAATGCAGCCGGTGATCGGATTGACCTTCTCGCGCGCGTAAAGCGCCATCATTTCCTTCTGCTGCGCCGCCGGATCGTCCTTCAGCCGCTTCTGCATGGCGACGATCTCAGGCTGGACCTTCTTCATCTTCACGCCCATTTCGAAGCCGCTGTGGGCCAACGGGAAGGTGAGCAACCGGATCACCACCGTGGTCATCAGCAGGGCGATGCCGAAATTTCCGACCAGGGAATGGAGGAATTCGATCAGGGCGAAGAAGGGCTTGGTCAAAAACCATAGCATGCCCCAGTCGATGGAATCCTCGAAATAGGGAATGGCCAGGGTCTTGCCATAACCCTTCAGGACCGGAACCACCTTGGCGCCGGCGAAGAGGTGATTGGTCTCGGTGACCTTGGCCCCTGGCGCGATCGCCCGCGGCTGGCCCACGTAGCTGGTTTCATAGATGTCGATGCCGGTCGTCGGGTCGGTGGTCACGCGGGCCTTGGCGTCGATCACCTCGGTCTGTGAGGGGACGAACGTCGTCATCCAGTACTTGTCGGTGATGCCGAGCCAACCGCCCTTTGAGCGCCAGTCCTGTTCGCTCTTCTTTTTCCAGTCCTTGTAGGTGAGCTTGCGCAGCTCGACGCGGTCTTCGCCCAGCATGCCCACGGCGCCTTCGTGAACGATGCCCGACTTGTTGAGCCCATCCGGCAGGCCTTGCCGCTGCACCGACACATAGGGCGCCAGGGTCACTGGCGCGGCGCTGGTGTTGGTCACCGAATCGCTGATCGTGAACATCGACTGCGCGTCGACGGATATCTGGCGGGTGAAGGTCAGGCCGTTGGGCGCGACGTAGGTCAGCACCACCGGCCGCTCGGGCGTCAGGGTTCCGCCGGAGCTCAGCGTCCACACGGTCGCGGGCGTCGGCGCGCCCGGCGCGCCGGCGCCGGTCCAGCCCTGTTCGGCGAAATAGGCCTGAGCCATGCCCTCGGGCCGCAGCAGTTCGACCTCTGGCGAGGTCTTCTCGACCTGCTCATGATATTGCTTGAGGTAGAGGTCATCCAGCCGGGCGCCTTTCAAGGCGATCGAACCGCGCAAAGAGGGCGTGTCGATGGTCACCCTCGGACTGAGGGCCAGCGCCGCCGGCCTAGAGAGACTTGGCGTCGCCGGCGCCGAGGGAGCCGCCCCGGGCGCTCCTGGGGCCGGCAGCGTCGCCGCCGCCTGAGCCTGGGCGTGGACGCGCTCCGCGGCGAGCTTGGCCTGAGGCGCGACGATGAACGCCTGATAGGCCATCATCAGCAGCGCGGCGACCACCACGAAGGCGATCATATTGCGGGTTTCGTTTTGCATTCGGCTAGTCTGGCCTGGCTAAGGGGGGATGCGAGGGCTCGCCCAGGCTGACGCCAAGATCGGTCGCGAGCCTTATCAGCGCGCTTTTCATATCGTCAAGCAAGGGCGCCCAAGGACGGGACGCCGTCCCGCCTCGAGCGATGAACACATAGTCACACCCTGGCCGGGCTAAAAGGGGCGCCAAATGCCGCGCCGCCTCGCGCAGGCGCCGCTTGGCGCGATTGCGCACGACAGCGCCGCCGATGCGCCGCGTGGCGGTGAAGCCGATACGAATCTCATCGCTGGCGTCGCCGCGATGACGCGCCTGGGCCAGCACGGCGCCGCGCGCGCAGCGCAGCGCCTTGGCGGCCTCGAGAAAATCGGGGCGCTTTTTCAGTCTGGTGATCTTGGGGCCGGGGTCTTGAGCCATGGCTCGGTCGGCGAAGCGCGTGAGGATCGGGGCGAGCGCCCCACGAACGAGCCTAGGCGGTCAGGCGCTTGCGACCCCGCGCGCGGCGGCGGGCGACGATCTTCTGGCCGTTCTTGGTGGCCATGCGCGAACGAAACCCGTGGCGACGTTTGCGCACCAGTCGAGACGGTTGATAGGTCCGCTTCACGGCAGGACTCCAAGACGAATTAGGATCGGACGCCGAAGGAACCGCCCCGGCGCGAATGAGCCGCGCCTGTTATGCGAAGCGACGCGGCGAGTCAATCTTGGGCTTGGTTCTAGGCCATGGCCGGGGCGGGTTGCGCGCCGCGCACCAGCCCCCCCGGCAGGGCGCCGGTGTGGGCGCCACCGCGGTAGGTGACCTGGCCGGACTTCACGGTCAGTGCGTAGCCCTCGGCGCCCTGGCGTAGGCGCCGCCCGCCCGCCGGCAGATCGTAAACCACGTCCGGCGCATGCAGACGCAGCCTGTCCAGGTCGATGACGTTGAGGTCGGCTCGGTACCCGCGCGCCAGACGGCCGCGATCGTTCAGGCCGACCGTCTGCGCCGGCGCGCTGGTCAGCTGACGGATCGCCTCGCCGAGCTGAGTCGCCTTGTCGGGTTTGGCGTCGCGCACCCAGGTCTGAAGATAGAAGGTCGGGAAGCTGGCGTCGCATATCATGCCATAGTGGGCGCCGCCATCGCCCAGGCCCAGCACCGTGTGCGGGTGCGCCACCATTTCGCGCGCGGCGTCGAGGTTGGCGTCGCGATAGTTCGCGCCCGGCAGATAGAGGATGGCGCGGCCTTCGTCGCCCAGCAGCAGGTCGTAGACATACTCGTGCGGCGTCATGTTTCGCAGGGCCGCCTGCAGCTGGATCTGGTCGGCGCGGTCCGGCTCATAGTTGGGCGGATCGCCCATCAGATAGGCGAAGCGGAAGGCGTTCACCTGCTTGATGAACACCGGATTGGTGTGGACCGGCTGCTCGGCGAGAAGCTGGGCGCGCATCATCGGATCGCGCATCGCCTTGACTCGCTCGGCCAGGGGCCGGCGCAGCAACGGCTGGAAGCTGGGATGCAGCGAGAAGGGGTGGAACGAAAGGTCCAGACCATACAGCACGCCCACCGGGCGCGGGAAAACCTGGGCCCGCATCGGCACCCCGGCGGCGTTGGCCTCGTCCAGGCCGTCGAGATAATCCCGCCAGGCCCGCGGATCGCCCGTCGGCATCTGCAGCAATGAGAACGACAACGGTCGGCCGGCCGCCTCGGCGATGCGCCGCATCAGGGCGAACTCGCTTTTCGCATCGCCGACGATGTCGGCGATGATCTGAAACACACCGGCTCCGGCGTCGCGCAGGCCGCCGGCCAGCGCGAGAAGCTCGCTCTCTTCCGAATGGAGACTCGGCGCCAGATCGCCGGAGACGCTGCGATGCAGCAGGTTGCGCGAGGTGCTGACGCCCAGAGCGCCGGCCCGCACCGCCTCGGTGGTCAGGGCGCGCATCTGCGCGAGATCGTCGTCAGTGGGCATTTCCTTGCGCGCGCCGCGCTCGCCCATCACATAGACCCGAAGCGCCGAATGCGGCGCCTGGGCGGCGACGTCCAGGTCGAGCCGACGCTGGGCGATCGCGTCGAGGTACTGGGGGAACGTCTCCCAGTTCCACGGCAGGCCCTCGGCCATGACGACCTCCGGGATATCCTCCACCCCTTCCATGACCTCGATCAGCAATTGGTGCTGGTCCGGCCGGCACGGGGCGAAGCCGACGCCACAGTTGCCCATCACCACCGATGTAACGCCATGGTTCGACGACGGCGCCATGCGGTTTTCCCAGGTGGCCTGACCGTCATAATGGGTGTGGATGTCGACGAAGCCCGGCGTGACGAGTTTGCCCCGCGCGTCGATCTCCTCGCGTCCGGAGCCTGACACCTTGCCGACCGCCGCGATCACGCCGCCGGAAATCGCCACATCGCCCTCGCGGCCCGCGCCGCCCAGGCCATCGTGAATCTCGCCGCCGCGGATCACCAGATCGAAGTCAGCCATCGGTTATCTCCTCCGCCCCAATGCGCCGTCTGTATCATGGCGGCGGGAAATCGCCCAAGCCCGATCAATCTCGCGGCGCCGGACGTGAATCACCGCCCACCCTGCTGTGACCGCCCTGCCGCTCCGGTTCGCGAGGTGTTAGACACCAGCCGTGCCTCGGGGTCCCCACGAATATCCGGTCAGCAAAGGATCGCCCGAACCCCTGGGCGCCAGCCTGACCGACCGCGGCGTCAACTTCGCGGTCTATTCCGCCAGGGCGAGCTGCGTGGAGGTTTGCCTCTACGGCGGCGATGGCGACGTCGAAATCGCCCGGTTGGTCCTCCCCGGCCGCACGGGCCCGGTGTTCCACGGCCACGTGGACGGCCTGAAACAGGGCGCCCGCTACGGCCTTCGCGCGCACGGCGCGTTCGACCCGGATGCTGGTCTCTGGTTCAATCCGGCGAAACTGCTGGTCGACCCTTACGCCCTGGCGCTGGACCGTAAGTTTATCCTGCATCCGTCGATGTTCGCTCGGGCCGACGCGGTCGACCTCGACAGCGGCGCCGTCATGCCCAAGGCGGTGGTCGTGTCGCCCGCTCCGGCGGTTCCCACGCCGCCGCGCGCTTGCACGGACACGGTGGTCTATGAGGCGCATGTGCGTGGCTTCACGCGCCGGCTCGACGCCGTGCCAGAGCCTCTGCGGGGCACGTTTGCCGGCCTGGCCCATCCCGCCGCGATCGATCACCTGCGGCGTCTGGGCGTCAGCAGCCTGGAGATTCTGCCGGCCGCGGCCTGGATCGACGAGCGCCACCTGCCGCCGCTGGGGCTGACCAACTACTGGGGCTACAACCCGGTGGCGTTCATGGTCCCGGACCCCAAGCTCGCCCCCGGCGGTTGGGACGAGGTGCGCGCCGCCGTCGCCACCCTGGCGGACGCCGGGATCGAGACCATCGTCGATGTGGTGTTCAACCACACGGGCGAAGGGGACGAACTGGGTCCGGTGCTGTCGCTACGAGGCTTGGACAACGCCGCCTACTATCGGCTCAAGGCCGGCGAACCAGGGCGCTATGTCGACGACACGGGCACGGGCGCCACCCTGGCCTTGGATTCGCCGCCGGCGCTGCGTCTTGTCATGGACGCCCTGCGCGCCTGGCGCCGGTTTGGCGGCGTGGCGGGGTTCCGCTTCGACCTGGCCACCGTGCTCGGCCGGCGCGCCGCTGGCTATGATCCCGCCGCCCCCCTGATGCTGGCCATCGACCAGGATCCGGAACTGCGCGGGCTCAAGCTGATCGCCGAACCCTGGGACATTGGTCCTGGTGGCTACCAGCTGGGAACCTTTCCGCCGGCCTGGGGGGAGTGGAACGACAGGTTTCGCGACACCGCGCGCGGGTTCTGGCGGGGCGATGGTGCCTCCTTAGGCGAACTGGCCCGGCGCCTGTCCGGATCTCAGGATGTCTTCGCCGGCCGCTCGCCCTCGCGCAGTGTGAATTTCATCACCGCTCACGATGGTTTCACCCTGGCCGATCTGGTCGCCTACGCCGACAAGCACAATGAGGCCAATGGCGAGAACAATCGCGATGGCGCGAACGACAATCGCTCGTGGAACCATGGCGTCGAGGGACCGACCGACAATCAGGCCATACTCGCCGCCCGCCTGGCCGACCAGCGCGCGCTGCTGGCCACGCTGCTGCTATCGCGCGGGACGCCGATGCTGAGCATGGGGGCGGAGCTTGGCCAAAGCCAGGGCGGCTCCAACAACGCCTATGCCCAGGACAACGCCGTCAGTTGGCTGGACTGGTCCAGGGCCGATCCATCGCTCACCGCTTTCACCGCTCGGCTCATGGCCGTGCGGCGAGATCACCCCGCCGTATCGGCCGATCGCTTCCTCAATGGCGAGGGCCTGGACCCGGACGTGCAGTGGCGCGCGGCGGACGGCCGGTCCTTGCAACCATCAGACTGGGAAGATCCATTCGGGACGACCCTCGTCATGGCCCTCGCCTTGGGCGACGACCGTGTGGTTGTTGCGCTCCACCGCGGAGCAGGGGCGATCGAGATCATCCCCCCGGCGGCGGACCAAGGTTGCCTCTGGACCGTCCTGGCGGACACCGGCGACCCGGAGCGCCAGGGTCCGGTCGCGGGTCAGGCCGTCGCCATGGCCGCGCGATCGGTGCTTGTGCTCTCGCAAATCGATGCGCCGGGTCGAGGACCGCGCGGCGTGAGCAGCCGGACCCTTGCGGCGCTGGCTGACGCCGCAGGCATTGAAAGCGCCTGGTGGACTCACGAGGGCGAGGCCCGAAGCGTCACGCCAGACACGCAAGTCGCGTTGCTGAAGGCGATGGGATTGCCGTGCGACACGCAAGGTCAGGCGCGAGAGGCGCTCGCCGAGCTGGCCGAAATCGCCGCTCAGGCGCCGCCCGCGCCGCCGAGCGGTGTCTGCCACATCCCCAAGGTGCTGGCCGATGGCGGGCGGGTGTTCGGCCTTTCGACACAACTCTATTCGTTGAGGCGCGACGGCGATCAGGGCGTCGGCGATTTCACCACCCTGACGCGGCTCGTCGAGGAAGCCGCGAAGGTCGGCGCGGCCGCGGTCGGTCTCAACCCGTTGCACGCACTGTTTCCCGAACGAAGGGACCGGGCCAGTCCCTATTATCCCTCCGACCGCCGATTTCTCGACCCAATCTATCTGGACCTGGCCCGAATTCCCTACGCCGAGGGTCCGGGCTTCGCCGAGGTCGTCGGCTCGGAGCTCATCGACTATCCAGGCGTTTGGGCGCGCAAGGCCGCCCTGCTGCAGGCCAGCTTCGCCAAGGGCCGCTCGGACCCATCGTTCTGCGCCTATGAGCGCGCGGCCGGAGAGTCTCTGCGCCGCTTCGCGACCTTCGAGGCGATCAGTGAAGCCCGGCCCGGCGCGCCCTGGACCCAGTGGCCCGATTCGTTGCGCGATCCAGCCACGGCCCGCGCCAATCCTGAACGGGTGAGTTATCACATCTATCTGCAGTGGCTTTGCGAGGCGCAACTGGCCGACGCCGCGCGGGCCACCCAGGGTCTGGCTGTCGGCCTGATCGGGGACCTGGCGGTTGGCGCGGCCCCCGACGGCGCGGAGGTCTGGTCCAATGCGAGCCTGATGGCCAAGGGGGTTTCGATCGGCGCGCCGCCAGACCCTCTGGGGCCTTTAGGTCAGGTCTGGGGTCTGCCGCCGATGATCCCGCATCGTCTGATCGCCGACCGCTTCGCGATCAACGCCGAGCTGTTCAGGTCCAACATGCGCCATGTGCGCGGCCTGCGCGTCGACCATGCCTTGGGATTGAAGCGACAGTTCTGGATTCCCGATGGCGCCGACGCGGCGGACGGCGCCTATGTGCGCTTCCCCTTTGAGGACCTTTTGGCTGTTTTGGCGCGGGAAAGCCGCGCCGCGCGGTGTCTGGTGATCGGCGAGGATCTGGGAACCGTCCCGGAGGGGTTCCGGGAGGCCTTGGCCGGGGTCCGCGCCTTCACCTATCGCGTGGCCCCGTTCGAGCGTGATGGCGGCCGTTTCCGCGCGCCTGAGCTCTATCCGCGCCTGGCGCTGGCGTGCGTGGCCACGCACGACCTCCCGCCGCTTGCGGGATGGTGGGACGGGGTGGATATCGACGAACGTTTCGCACTCGATATGCTTTCGTCCGCGGCGGCGGCTGACGAGAGATCTGATCGAAATCGCGCCAAACAAGCGCTTGTCGAGGCGTTGATCGAGGCAAATCTGACTCCCCCCGCGCATGCGATCGATCAGCCTTTGACCCCTTCATTGGCCGGCGCCATCCACGCGTTCATAGCGATAACCCCCTGCGCGCTGGATATGATCCAGGTGGAAGACCTTCTTGGCGAGCGAACACCCATCAACCTGCCCGGCACCGACAGGGAGCGGCCGAACTGGCGCCGCCGTCTCAGCGCGCCGGTCGAGTCGGTGGGCCGGGGCGAGATGGCGGGGTCGATCCTCGGCGCGGTCGCGGCGCGGCGTTCGCCTTGATCGGTTCGAAAGCAGGCCTGTTGCTCCGCGACCCGAAAGCTGTTTCCTCTCACCTTCAGATTCCAAGAGTTCGCGATGGTCGATAGCCCGACGCCCCTGAAGAGACCGACGAACGAGGCTCAGACCGAGCTCGCCGGCCGCATCGTCGACGCCCTGACCTATCGCGTGGGCAAGGATGTCAAGGCGGCCCTGCCGCATGACTGGCTGGCGGCCACCGTGCTTTGCGTCCGCGACCGGATCATCGACCGGTGGATGGCCTCGACGCGCGAGGCCCATGCCGGTGGCGCCAAGCGGGTCTACTACCTCAGTCTGGAATTCCTGATCGGACGCCTACTGCGCGACGCGCTCTCCAATCTGGGGGTGATGCGCGACGTGCGCGCGGCCCTGGCGACCCACGGCGTCGACCTCGATTTCATCCGCGAGATCGAGCCGGACGCGGCGCTCGGCAACGGTGGCTTGGGCCGCCTGGCCGCCTGCTTCATGGAAAGCCTCGCCTCTCTCGGCATCCCCGCCTACGGATATGGCATCCGTTATGTGAACGGCATGTTCCGCCAACGCATCGACGACGGTTGGCAGGTCGAGCTTCCGGAAACCTGGCTCGCGCACGGCAATCCCTGGGAATTCGAGCGCCGGGAGAGCAACTACCGGGTCTCGTTCGGCGGCGAGGTGGTGACGGACGACACCGGGCAGACCCGTTGGGCGCCGGGCGAACAGGTGATCGCCACGGCGGTGGACACCCCGGTCGTGGGTTGGCGGGCAAAAAGGGTCAACACGCTGCGGCTGTGGACGGCCAGCGCCGTCGACCCGATCCGTCTGGACGCCTTCAACGCCGGCGATCACATCGGCGCCCTAGCCGAGAGCAACCGGGCCGAGGCCCTGACGCGCGTGCTCTATCCCGCCGATTCCGCCCCGGCCGGCCAGGAACTGCGGCTTCGCCAGGAGTTCTTCTTCAGCTCGGCTTCGCTGCAGGACATCGTACGCCGCCACGTCCAGTACCATAAGGACATCCGCACCCTGGCGGACAAGGCGGCGATCCAGCTCAACGACACCCATCCGGCCGTGTCGGTGGCCGAACTGATGCGCCTGTTGATCGACGAACACGGTCTCATCTTCGAAGAGGCCTGGCAGATCTGTCGCGACACCTTTGGCTACACCAATCACACGCTGCTGCCGGAAGCTCTGGAGAGCTGGCCCCTGCCGTTGTTCGAGCGTCTGCTGCCGCGGCACATGCAGATCGTCTATGCCATCAACGCCAAGCTGCTGTTCGACGCGCGCCGCCAGGCTAAGGCGGACGACCGTGCGCTGTCTGCGCTATCGATCATCGACGAGACCGGCGAGCGGCGGGTGCGCATGGCCAACCTGGCCTTCGTCGGCTCGCACAGCGTCAACGGCGTGGCCGCGCTGCACACCGAGTTGATGAAACAGACGGTGTTCGCCGACCTGCATGCCCTCTACCCCGATCGCATCAACAATAAGACCAACGGCATCACCCCGCGTCGCTGGCTGCAGCAGTGCAATCCCGGCCTCACGCGCCTGATCCGCGACGCCATCGGCGATGGTTTTCTGGATGATTCCGAGAAGCTGACCGAGCTCAACCGCTTCGCCGACGACAGCGAGTTCCAGCGGCGGTTCGCGGAGATCAAGCGGGCCAACAAGGTCGTCCTGACCGACTATCTGCGGCGGACCTGCGGCGTGAGGGTCGATCCGGACACGCTCTTCGATGTGCAGATCAAGCGCATCCACGAATACAAGCGCCAGTTGCTCAACATCATCGAGACCGTCGCGCTGTACGATCAGATCCGCTCGCACCCCGAGCGCGACTGGGCGCCTCGGGTGAAGATATTCGCCGGCAAGGCGGCGTCGAGTTACCACAACGCCAAGCTGATCATTAAGCTGGCCAACGACGTGGCGCGCCGGATCAACGGCGACCTGGCCGTGGGTGGGCTGCTCAAGGTGATCTTCGTCCCCAACTACAACGTCTCGGTGGCTGAACTCATCGTCCCCGCCGCGGACCTGTCCGAGCAGATTTCCACCGCCGGCATGGAGGCGTCGGGCACCGGAAACATGAAACTGGCCCTGAACGGCGCCCTGACCATCGGCACGCTGGACGGCGCCAATATCGAAATCCGCGACGCCGTGGGGCCTGAGAACATCTTCATATTCGGCATGACCGCCGAGGAGGTCGCGGCGAGGCGGGCCGATGGCTACGACCCGCGCGAGACGATCGCCGCGTCGAGCGAACTCTCGCAAGCGATGCATGCCATCGAGTCGGGCGTCTTCGCACCCAGCGATCCTCATCGCTACGCCGACCTTGTTAACGGCATCTATGGCCATGACTGGTTCCTGGTGGCCGCCGACTTCGACGCCTACGCGGCCAAGCAGCGCGAGATCGGCGGCGTGTGGCGCGATCAGGCGCGGTGGTCGAAGATGGCCATCCACAACACCGCCAACATGGGACGGTTCTCGTCGGACCGGACGATCGGCGAATACGCGCGGGACATCTGGGGGGTTGGTTGAGGCTGTCGCGGGAGGAGATCGCCGCCCTGGCCGAAGGCCGGCATGACGATCCATTCCGCGTTTTGGGCGTCCACGGCGGCAAGAGGCCCCTGACAGCCAGAGCGCTCATCCCCGGGGCGCAAACATTGGAAGCGTTTACGCTGACGGACCGGCCCGTCGGAGTCCTGGCCCGCGTGCACGATCGCGGCCTCTTCGAAGGGGCGGTCGACATCTCCCGCCGACAGCCGCTCAAGTATCGCGCTCATGGCGGCGGCTCGGAGTGGTGGGTGACCGACGCCTATGGATTTGGACCGGTGCTCGGCCCGATCGACGACTATCTCATGGTCGAGGGCTCGCACCTGCGCCTGTTCGACAAGCTGGGCGCCCATCTCATCGAGCATGAGGGCGCCCACGGTGTCCACTTCGCGGTCTGGGCGCCCAACGCCGCGCGGGTTTCGGTGGTCGGGGACTTCAACGACTGGGATGCGTCGCGCCACGTCATGCGCAGACGTCTGGATACCGGGGTATGGGAAATCTTCGTGCCCGACATCGGCGCGGGCCGGGCTTACAAATACCGCGTCGTCGCCGCGGACGGCGTCGTGCAACCTCTGAAGGCCGATCCGTTCGCCTTCGCGGCCGAGTATCGCCCTTCCACGGCCTCGCTTACCACGGCGCCGCCGGTCCACGTCTGGGGCGACCGGGCTCACCGCGACCACTGGGCCGGCGTCGACCCGCGTCGCGCGCCGATCAGCATTTACGAGGTGCACGCCGGGTCATGGAGCCGGGGCCCTTACGGACGGTTCCTGACGTGGGATGAGTTGGCCGCTGGCCTGATCCCCTATGTCGTCGAACTCGGCTTCACCCACATTGAATTCATGCCCATCAGCGAGCATCCGCTGGATGCAAGCTGGGGTTACCAGACGACCGGGCTCTATGCGCCCAGCGCGCGTTTTGGCGACCCTGATGGCTTCGCCCGCTTTGTGGACGGCGCGCATCGCGTGGGTCTGGGCGTGCTGGTCGATTGGGTGCCGGCCCATTTTCCCACCGACGCCCATGGCCTTGGTCGTTTCGACGGTACGGCGCTGTACGAACACGCCGATCCACGATTGGGCTTTCATCCAGACTGGCGGACGGCGATCTACAATTTCGGCCGGCGCGAGGTGAGCGCCTTCCTGATCAACAACGCGCTCTATTGGGCCGAGCGCTACCACGTTGACGGTTTGCGCGTGGATGCGGTCGCTTCGATGCTCTACCGAGACTATTCCCGCAAGGCCGGAGACTGGTTGCCGAACGCGGAAGGCGGACGTGAGAACTGGGAGGCCGCCGATTTCCTGAAGCGCGTCAATTCCGAGCTCTACGCCGCCGCCCCTGGCGTCTTCACCGTGGCGGAGGAATCGACCGCCTGGCCGGGAGTCAGCCGGCCCGTGAGCGACGGCGGCCTGGGTTTCGGTTTCAAGTGGAACATGGGCTTCATGCACGACACGCTGCAGTACATGGCCCGCGATCCAATTCACCGGCGTCACCATCACGACGATATTACCTTCGGACTGACCTACGCCTTTTCCGAAAACTTCGTCCTGCCGCTCAGCCACGACGAGGTCGTCCACGGCAAGGCATCGCTGCTGAACAAGATGTCGGGCGATGACTGGGGTCAGTTCGCCAATCTTCGCGCCTACTACGCCTTCATGTGGGGTTATCCGGGCAAGAAGCTGCTGTTCATGGGCCAGGAGTTTGCTCAGCGCCGCGAGTGGAGCGAGGCGCGGGCCTTGGACTGGGAGCTCCTGGACGCACCCGCGCACGTAGGCGTGCGGCGTCTGGTCCGCGACCTCAACCGTCTCTACCGAGAGCGCGCGGCCTTGCACGCGCGGGATTGCGAGCCGGAAGGGTTCGCGTGGGCGATCGTCGATGACGCGGAAAACGCCGTGTTTGCGTGGATTCGCCACGCGCCCGAGGCCCCGCCGATCGCGGTGGTCGCCAACATGACCCCGGTGCCACGCCACGGCTATCGCGTCCCTCTGCCCCGTGACGGACTTTGGCGGGAGATACTCAACAGCGACGCCGTCCACTATGGCGGCGCGGGTTTGGGCAATCTAGGCCAGGTCGAGGCGCGCGCCGGCGCGGCGGCGTTGACCCTGCCGCCGCTGTCCACGATCATGCTCGAACACGTCCCCTAATGCGCGTGGCGTCCGCGGAGACTTCCTGATGACCAAGCGGGACAACCAGCCTCTTGCGCGCGAAGCCATGGCCTATGTGCTGGCGGGCGGACGCGGCAGCCGCCTCTACGAGTTGACGGACATTCGCGCCAAGCCCGCTGTTTTCTTCGGCGGCAAGGCGCGCATCATTGATTTCGCCCTGTCGAACGCTCTGAACTCCGGCATACGACGCATTGGCGTGGCCACCCAGTACAAGGCGCATTCCCTGATCCGCCATCTGCAGCGTGGCTGGAACTTCTTTCGGCCCGAACGGAACGAGAGTTTCGACATCCTGCCCGCCTCACAGCGTGTGTCCGAGACCCAGTGGTACGACGGCACCGCCGACGCCGTTTTCCAGAACATCGACATCATCGAGAGCTACGATCCGGAATACATGGTCATTCTGGCCGGCGATCATATCTACAAAATGGACTACGAGTTGATGCTGCGACAGCACGTCGACAGCGGGGCCGATGTCACCGTCGCCTGCATGGAGGCGCCCCGCGTCGCGGCCTCAAGCTTTGGCGTGATGGCGGTGGACGCCAACGATGTTATCACCGATTTTCTCGAGAAACCGGCAGATCCGCCGGCCATCCCGGGCAGACCGGACACCTCGCTGGTGTCCATGGGCATCTATGTCTTCAACACCAAACTGTTGATCGATGAACTGCGCCGCGACGCCGCGACCGCGGGGTCGAGCCGGGATTTCGGCAAGGACATCATTCCCCATATGGTCAAGCACGGCAAAGCCGTCGCCCATCCCTTTTCGAGGTCCTGCGTGCGTTCCAAGGAGGAGAAGGAGGCCTATTGGCGCGATGTAGGGACGCTGGACGCCTATTGGGAAGCCAATCTCGATCTCACCCAGATCGTTCCTCACCTGGACCTCTACGATCGTGACTGGCCGCTTTGGACCTATTCTGAAATCACGCCGCCGGCTAAATTCATCCATGACGAAGACGGACGCCGCGGCGCGGCGATCTCATCGATGGTTTCAGGCGGGTGCATCATCTCCGGCGCGACGCTGCATCGGTGCCTGCTTTTCACCAACACCCGCATTCACAGCTACGCCCAACTCGATCAGGCCGTGATCCTTCCTGAGTGCCGTGTCGGCCGCCATGCGCGCCTGACCAGGGTCGTCCTGGATCGTTCCGTGCGAATTCCCGACGGCCTGGTGGTTGGCGAGGATCCCGCGCTGGACGCCGCCCGATTCCGGCGGACCGAAAACGGCGTGTGCCTGATCACGGCGCCGATGATCGACGCCCTGACCCGATGAGCCCGATCCGATGAAGGTTCTGGCGGTCGCCTCCGAGGCCTATCCGCTGATCAAAACCGGGGGATTGGCCGATGTGGTGGGGGCGCTGCCGGGCGCGCTGGCGCCGCACGGCGTCGAGACGACGGTGCTTCTGCCCGGCTACGGCCCGATCCTTCGCGCCCTCAGCGGTGGCAAGGTGCTCCATCGCTACACCGATCTAATGGGCGTCAAGGCCCGCCTCCTGGTCTTCGCCAACGCGCCATTCCCACTGATCGTCCTGGACGCGCCGGATCTGTTCGGGCGCGACGGGGGCCCGTACGGCAATGACGCCGGGGTCGACTGGCCCGACAACTGGCGTCGCTTCGCCGCGCTAGGCCGCGCGGGCGCGGACCTCGCTGCCGGGGTCGCCAAAGCCTACCGGCCGGACCTGCTCCATGCGCACGACTGGCAGGGCGCGATGGCCCCAGCCTATATGCGCTACTCCGGGCTCGATATTCCCAGCGTCGTGACCGTGCACAACATCGCCTTCCAAGGCCGGTTCGACGCCGCGGTGTTTGCGGCTTTGGATCTGCCCGCCGCCGCCTTCGCCGTGGACGGGGTCGAGTATTTCGGCGGCGTTGGCTTCCTCAAGGCGGGTCTCCACACCGCCGACGCCATCACCACCGTCAGCCCAACCTATGCGGCCGAAATCGGTGACGCGACTTTCGGCATGGGCTTGGAAGGTTTGATCAACGCCCGGCGCGCCGACGTATGCGGCATCGTCAATGGCATCGACACGGTGGTCTGGGATCCCGCCACCGATCCCTACCTTCACGCCAACTACACAGCGGCGACCCTCCGCCGGCGGGCCGAAAATCGCCAAGCCATCGAGGCGGAATTCGCTCTGACGCCGGGCAAGGGCCCGCTTTTCTGCGTGGTCAGCAGACTGACCTGGCAAAAGGGCATGGACGTCCTCGCCGAGACTCTGGAAGACCTGGTGGCCATGGGCGGCCGGCTCGCCCTGCTGGGCTCGGGGGATGTCGCGCTGGAGGCGGCTTTCGTGGCCGCTGCCCAGCGTCACCCTGGCCGGATCGGGGTGCGTATCGGCTATGACGAGGCGCTCTCGCACTTGCTGCAGGGCGGCGCGGACGCCATCCTCGTCCCCTCGCGGTTCGAGCCCTGCGGCCTCACCCAACTCTACGGATTGCGTTACGGCTGCGTTCCCGTGGCGGCCCGCACCGGCGGCCTCGCCGACACAATAATCGACGCGAACGAAGCCGCGCTCTCGGGGGGCGTCGCCACGGGCTACCTGTTCGACGGGGTCACGCGCGCCAACCTCACTCGGGCCATCGCCCGCGTCCTTGACGGCTTCTCCCGTCCCAAGGTCTGGCGGGCCTTGAAGCGGCAAGGCATGCGCTGCGATTTCTCCTGGTCGCATAGCGCGCAGCGCTATGCCGACCTCTACCAATCCCTGGTCAAACGGAACCCATGATCCTCACCCTCCCAACCACGCCCTACGCCGACCAGAAGCCGGGCACCTCCGGCCTTCGCAAGAAGGTGACGGTGTTCCAGCAACCGAACTACGCCGCCAACTTCATCCAGTCGGTGTTCGACAGCATCGAGGGCAAGGCCGGCGCGACCCTGGTGGTCGGCGGGGACGGCCGTTTCTTTAATCGCGAGGTGATCCAGATCGCCCTGCGCATGGCCGCCGCCAATGGCTTCGCCCGCGCCGTGGTCGGCGCCGGCGGTATTCTCTCGACGCCGGCGGCCAGCTGCGTGATCCGTAAGCGCGGCGCGCTCGGCGGCCTGGTCCTGTCGGCCAGTCACAATCCCGGCGGGCCGCACGAAGACTTCGGCGTCAAATACAACATCGCCAACGGCGGCCCCGCGCCGGAGGCCGTCACCGAGGCGATTTTCGCCCGCAGCCAGGTCATCGACCGTCTGCTCTCCGTCGACGTCCTCGACATCGATATCGACACCCTCGGCGAGACGCGCCTGGGCGACATGGTTGTCGAGGTCATCGATCCGGTCGCCGACTACGCCGCGCTGATGGAAACCCTGTTCGATTTCACCGCCATCCGCGCCTTGCGCGAGTCGGGGTTCACCTTGGTTTTTGACGCCATGCACGCCGTGACGGGGCCTTACGCGCGCGAGATTCTCGAACGCAGGCTGGGGTTTCCGGCGGGCGCGGTGGTCAATAGCGTTCCGCTTCCCGATTTCGGCGGAGGCCACCCCGACCCCAATATCGTCCATGCTCACGCGCTCTACGAGCTGATGATGGGACCTCGGGCGCCGGACTTTGGCGCGGCGTCCGACGGCGATGGCGACCGCAACCTGATCATCGGCAAAGGCCGCCTCGTCACCCCTTCCGACGCCTTGGCGATCCTGGCCGCCAACGCCCACCTGGCGCCAGGCTATGCGCGTGGGCTCCAGGGCGTCGCCCGATCGATGCCCACCAGCGCCGCGGCCGACCGCGTCGCCGACCGCCTTGGGATCGCGCTCTACGAGACGCCAACCGGCTGGAAGTTCTTCGGCAACCTTCTCGACGCGGGCCTGGCGACGATCTGCGGCGAGGAGAGCGCCGGGGCCGGGTCGGACCATGTGCGCGAGAAGGACGGCCTCTGGGCGGTGCTCCTCTGGCTCAACATTCTGGCGGCGCGGCGAATCTCGGTGGATCAGCTCGTGCGCCAGCACTGGAGCGCTTTTGGCCGCAACTACTACGCCCGGCACGACTACGAAGGGGTGAACGCGGCCGCCGCCGACACCCTGATGGCCGAGCTGCGCGGCAAACTGGCCAGCCTGGCCGGTGAGCGGTGCGGGCCGCTTACGGTCGAACGCGCCGATGACTTCGCCTACGTCGATCCTGTCGACGGCTCGATCAGTCGCGCCCAGGGCGTACGCGTCGGCTTCGTTGGCGGCTCGCGGATCGTCTACCGCCTTTCGGGCACCGGCACCGTGGGCGCGACGCTGCGGGTCTATCTCGAGCGCTATGAACCGGCCGAGGGATCGCTTGACCTGAATGTCGCCGATGCGCTCGCCGACCTCATCATCGCCGCCGGCGAGATCGCGGGGATCGAGCGGCTGACCGGCCGATCGAAGCCCGACGTGATCACCTAGAACCCGCCCGATTGCCGCCCGACAGCGCCGGACACTTACGTCCGGCGGGAAATTCGGCCATATCACCGCCAATGAAGCGGCTGTTCGATCATTGGCCCTGGGTCGCCCTGGCCTCCAGCCTCCTGATGCTGGCCATTGCCCATGCCTTCGAGACGTTCGGTCGCATGGCCCCGTGCGAGTTGTGCCTCAAGGAACGCGAGGTCTACTGGGCCGCGGCCGCGGTCGCCGGTCTGATCGTCGCGCTCGGCTTTACGCCGATGAAACTCGGCCGCTGGTCCAGCGCGGTGCTGGCGCTGATCTTCGCCGGCGGCGCGATCCTGGCGGCCTATCACGCCGGGGTGGAGTGGAAGTTCTGGCCGGGCCCCGCGGCGTGTACGGGCGCCAACGTTCAGGTCAGCGTCGCCGATCTGTCTCGCTTCCTGCACGGGGGGCCGCGCGGCGTTCCCGCCTGCGACAAGCCCGCATGGGTGTTTCTGGGCGTCTCGATGGCCGGATGGAACGCGATTATTTCCCTTAAACTGACCGTGCTGAGCGCCCTGGCGGCGCGATCAAACGTCGCGGAGGGCGCCCGGTGACCGTCGAAGCCAGTCAGGAACCCCCCTATGCGCCGCCTCCTACGCCGCCCCGGCCAGGGCCCGGCGGACAGACCGCGCGCCGCGCCCAGATGATGCGCGTCGATCACGCGGGCGAGCTGGCGGCGGTGCACATTTATCGGGGGCAGCGCGCCGTGCTGGCCGCCTCCAGCGGCCGCGAAGCGATCGCCGAACAGCTCAGACACATGGAAGACCAGGAGGCGCGCCACCTCGCCAGGTTCGACGCATTGCTCACGGACGAAGGCGTGCGGCCCACCTTGCTGGCGCCCGTCTGCCGCGCCGCGGGGTTCATCCTCGGCGCCGCCACCGCCCTGCTGGGAGAACGCGCGGCGCACACCTGCACCGACGCGGTCGAGAGCGTGATCGAGCGGCACTATGCCGAGCAGATCGATGAAATCGGTGATCGCGATCCGGCGCTGACCGCCGAGCTGACCCAGTTTCGTGACGACGAGCTGGCCCATCAAAGCGAAGCCGTCGCCGCGGGCGCGCGCGACGCCCCAGGCGCCGGCCTGATGTCCGCGGTGATCAGGGCCGGTTGCCGTGCGGCGATCAGGATCACGGAGCGTGTGTGATGACCGACGCTGACGTCCTGAACATCGACGCCATGCGTCGCGGCGCCGAAACCCCTGTCGTTGCGACTCGTGGCGACCTGGCCGCTGTATCGGCGGATCTTTCGGACGCCTTCGCCGATGACGTGATGTTCGACTGGTTTCTGCGCGCCGATGGCCGGCGCGACGCGGCGCGCCTGAAGTTCTTCCAGTTCATCGTCCAGAACATGGGTTTTCCCCAAGGCAAGATCGAGCGGCCGGCCGCCGGTGGGGCGGCGGCGATCTGGCTGCCATTTGAAGCCCTGGGTCCCACGCCGTTGCTGACGGAACTACGCGCTCTACCGGTGCTGCTGGGCGCGACCGGGCTCTCGCGTTTCCCCCGATTGGTGGCCGTCCGCGAGGTGATGGACAAGAACCACCCCATGGATCGGCCGCACGCCTACCTCATGTTCCTGGGGGTCAGTCGCGCCGCTCAAGGCCGGGGTGTCGGCTCGCGCCTCTTGAAGGTCGGAACCGACCGCCTCGACGCGGCCGGCCTGCCCGCCTATCTTGAGACCCAGACCGAGCGGAATATCGGCCTCTACCGGCGGCACGGCTTCGAGGTGACCGCCGAAACCAAGGCGCGGCCGGACGCGCCTCCCCTGTGGAGCATGTGGCGCGAACCTCAGCCGCTGGAGACCTAATCAGTCTGCGGACGAACCCATCTGCGCGCGCGACTTTGGTCGTCCGACGGGTGTCAGGAAGGCGCGGATGATGTCTAACGCGGAGGCCTCTTGATCACGCGCGTCGCCGCCGGAGCCGGAAGAGCTGAGGAGGCCGACATCGGCGATCAGCCGGGGGATCGTCCATTTCCCCGGGGCGGCGATGTAGCGGGGCTGCCAGACCGGATCATACTTGTCCTTGAACCGGCGGACCCCGCGGAAATTGTAGATTTCCTCGCCCCGTTCGAACAGCAGCCGCCCCACGCGCGACATCACAGGCGCCAGGGGGCGATCGTCCAGCCCGGCGAGCGGGGCCATGCCGAACTCGAAGGCGACGTAACCCTGCTCGCGGCCCCAATTCATCAGCTCGACAAACAGGAAGTCCATCACGTCCTTGGGTGCGTCTTCGGCGTAGCGCATCAGATCGATCGAGAACCTTGAAGCATCCGGTGTGGTCCAGAGGGTCGCGAAGGCCGCGATGCGTTCGCCGACACGGACGATCGCAAAGGGAAACCGCCAGACATAGGGCTCGGCAAAGCCGCCCATGGAAAAACTCTTCTCGCCCCCTGCGTGGCGCGCCAGCCAGCCAAGGGAGACCGCGCGTAGCTCTTCGGCATGGAGATGGGCCGCCTCGGGGGCCAGGACCGTGAAACAGGCGCCGCCTTCGCCGGTCTTGCGCCAGCTGCGCCGAAGGTTGCCGCGCTTTCGACCCTCCAGACTGAAACTCTCGAGCGGAACGATCGCGGTCTCGCCGATTTTCTGGATCGCGAACCCCAACTCGACCAGGTCGGGCAATTCGTCGGGGCCCACGCCGTAGAGGCCTATGCGGGCTGCATGGAGGTCGGCCAACTCGCGAAAGCGCCACAGCAGCTCCAGTCGCTCGTCCCGTTTGCCCACCGTCGAACCAATCGCGATCCATGACCGGCCCCGGACGCCGAACATCAGGAAGCTGTCGCCGCTTTCGGAAAACAGGAACCGCTTGTCGCCGCGCAGGGCCAGGTGGGCCCAAGGCTGCGGGTCGTCGGCCTGGTTAAGTATCCGCCGCACGCGCGAGAAATCGGGATCGGTTTCGCCGATCACGGGGGGGCGAGCCGGCGTCACGAGCATGCGCCAGAGGCCGATCCCGAGGAGCAGCAACGCCGCGCCCGCAGATGACCGCAATGCGCGCTCGGCGTCCTGGTCGGCGATGATCTTGAGGACGGAGCTTGTACCGTAGTCGAGATTCTGAAAACTCCACCAACCCAGCGCCGCGGCGCCGGCGAGACCGGCCGACGCCGACAGCAGCCAACCGGGCGCGAATTCCAGGCGAAACAGGCGGGCGCGGCGATGGAATGAGGCGCGGCAGGGAATCAGCACACCCGCTAACGCCAGCAGCACCAGCGACTCTTCCCAGTCGAAACCTTTGAAGATCGCCAGGGCGGCGGCGGCGATCGACACCAGGATCACCGTCGCCCAGGCGCCGCCCAACCGCCGCGACAGCCCGAACGACAGCAGAATCAGAACCAGCCCGAGAATGCTGGAAAAAAAGTGCGCCACTTCGATCAGCAGGATCGGCGCGTGCTCCTCCAGCCACATAAAGCGGGTGGGGTCAGAAGGCGTCGCGCCGGACGCCAACAACATCACCCCGGCCGCCGCCGTAAGCAGCGCCATCAGATTGGGCGCCAAGGCCAGGATCGCCGAGCGCCATTCCCTGAACCAGCTCATCGGGGTCCCTTATTGCCGTGTCCGGTCGGCGACGACGGCGGGACTATAGTCCAAATTCGCCCGCGACGGGGGATTCGTCCGAGCTCTCGCACGTCGCGAGACGGCCGGTCCTTTGCTTGGATTTACAGGCGCGACCGGGACGGCGCCGATCGCCTTCGACGGGATCCGATCTCATTTCAGTTTGGCCAAGACCGCCTCAAGGAGATCCTTCGGCGCGGGCGTCAGTCTGGGTCCATCCGTCCATAGCAGCGCGGCCGCGACGGGACGATCGGGATAGATCTCGCTCACCACGGCCCAATAGATCGCCAACTGAGTGATGTAGGCGTCGTCCGCCTCCGTGATGTCCGCCGGCACGGGCCGGTTGGACTTGAAGTCGACGATCAGGACCCGATCGGCCTCGATCACCAGGCGATCCAAACGGCCGCTGACGCCCATGCCGGCCGGCAGGCGCGGCGATGTCCCGGCGATGGAAACCTCAGCTCGAGACCCTGGGCCGAACACCGCGGCGAAGCGGGGATCTTCCAGCACCATCAGGGTGGACCGGGCGATCTCCGATCGCTGGGCATCCGTCAGGTCCAGCTCGCGCGCCAACAGGCGCGTGGCGGCGTCGGCGCGGGCGTCTTGGGGAAGGTCGGGCAGGTGTTCGAACAGTCGATGGATCAGGTCGCCGCGCCGGTAGCGGCTGAGACCGTCGCGGCGGGCGAGGGGGGACGGCGCCGCGCCGGGCGCCGCCTCACCGAGGGCGGTCGGCGCGACAAAGCGACCGGCCGCTGGCGGGGATCCGACGATCGTCGCCGACCATGTTGGCAGAGCCGGGGGGGTGTGCGCCTCGGCTGGCGCCGCTTCCGCCTCGGGGTCCGGTCCAAAGCGCCAACCTTCGCCGCCGCCGTTCATCGCGAAGGGGTGGATCGTCGAAGCGTCGAAGGCGCGGCGCATAAAATCGTACCAGCTGCCTTCATAGAATCTCGGCAAGGTCTGGACGCCGCAGATGATCAGTCGGTCCCGCGCCCGGGTCATCGCCACGTAGAGCAGCCGCGCCGATTCCGCGGCGTCGGCCTTTTCCCTGGCGGCGCGCGCCCGCGCCGAGGCGTCGCAGTCGTCCGCCTTGCGCGGCTTCCAGATGAAGCCGCCGTCGTCGGTTTCCAGCAGCCGGCCGCCGGGACTATTGGCCCGCATCGTCGTGTCGGGCAGGATGACGATCGGCGCTTCCAGCCCTTTGGCGCCGTGCGCGGTCATAACGCGGACCGCGCCGCCGTCGACCCGGTCTTCGGCCATCTCACGCTTTACTTCCAGCTCCGTGCGCGCCAGGGCCGCCAGGCAAGACTCCAGGTCGCGGCGGCCCGCACGCTCAGCCGCCAGCACCTGGGCGAGAAAGGCGTCGATAGCGTCCTCGGCTTCGGACCCCATGCGCGTGAGCAGGCGCTGCCGCATCGACCGGCCCTCGCGGTCAAGGCGCGCGAGCAGGCGGGCGTAGAGATCGAAGGGCTGAGATCGTCGGGACTCGGCGCCCACCCAGGACAGGAGCGCGACGGCGTCGGCCCACTCAGCCCGCTCGGCGGCGCGGATCCTCAGGGCGTCCCACAGCGCGCCATCGCGCTTGTGCGCCAGGTCGAACAGTCCGTCCTCATCAACATCGCAGAAGGGGCCTCGCAGCAGTGTCGCCAAGGTGAGATCGTCCTGGGCGAAACCGGCGAACCGACCGATCGCCAGCAGATCATGGAAGGCGCCGTGGCTGGAAAGTTTCAGTCGGTCGGCGCCGGCGACCGGCACGCCGGCGCGTTTCAAGGCGCGCAGGATTTCCTCGAACAGGCGACCTCGCCGACGGACAAGGATGAGCACGTCGCCTGGCGCGCAGGCGCGCGCCTGGCGTGTCTCGCGGTCGACCACCGCCTCGCCACGGGCGACCATGCCGGCGATGGCGCCAGCGATGCGCGTTGCCAGTCGCTTCTCAGCGCTCACTCCTGCCAGCGCGTCCACCGGCGCCCAGACATCGCTCTCCTCGCCTGTCTCGGCCTGCTCGAGCGGCCACATGTCGACACACCCCGCGTCCGCGCGGCGAGGGGCGTGTAGGATCGGCAGAGGGACAACATTTTCGCCGAGAACGGGACGCAAGGCCTGGGCGACCTCGGGCTCCGCGATCACGGCGTCCACGAACGTGAGGATTTGCGGCGCCGATCGCCAGCTTTCTTCAAGGGGCACCGATCGGAACCGCGCATTGGCTCGGTCGGCCAGGGTGCGGAAGGCATGTGTCTCGACCGCCAGACGCTCGGGCCGGGCCCCTTGGAACGAAAAAATCGACTGCTTCTCGTCGCCCACGGCGAAAAGGGTCCTGGGTTTTCGCGCCGTGCCGAGACCGGAAAAGAATTCATCCGTAAGCGCGCGCAGGATGTCCCATTGCTCGGGGGCGGTGTCCTGCGCTTCGTCCAGCAGGATATGCTCGATCCCGCCATCCAGCTTGAAGAGCACCCACGCGGCGTCGGCGCGTTCGGTCAGCAGCCGCACCGCGGCCTGAATCAGATCGACGAAATCCAGACCGCCGCGCCGCCCCTTGGCCTCGGCGTAGGCGCCGGCGTGCGCCACCGCCAGGGTCAGCGCCAGAACGGTCTGTTCGGCCACTCGGGCCGACGCGACGCGCTTTCGCTCGCCTTCAAGCCGGCCCTGCAACGTCTTCATCCAATCGCGTACGGCGCCGTCGACCGCCTTGGTGCCCAATGCCGATCTCGGCGTGCCTTGCTGGGTGACGAACACGCTCCAGATCGCATCGAAGCCCGAGTGTGGGCCGACGCCACGCATGGCCTCGGCGAGCGCCAGATCGGTCTTGGCGCCGCTGAGCGCAATGGCCTCCGCCGCGCGCCGCCACTGCGGCCAGAGGATCGAGGCCGCCGCCTCCGCCTCAACGGCTTCGCTGGACAGCACCTGGTCGAAGCCGCAGAGCCCCCAGGTCGTCTTCTGGTAGCCGCCTTGGTATTCCGCGCGGTCGACATAGGCGCGGATCGCCTCGCGGCGGCTCTCCAGCTCCGCCAGCAAGGCCTGGAACGCCTCAAAGTCCAGATCGGACGACAGCTTCGCATAGGCGCCGCCTACGGGACCCTCCGGCGTCTCAAGCGCCATGACCGCCAGCGCTTCGCGCGCTGACTGTGAAATCTCCCGGGCCTCGGCGTCCTCCAGCACGGTGAAGCCGACCGGCGTCCCGGCCTCGAGAGGGAAGCGCCGCAGGAGTTTTTCGCAAAAGGCGTGCAACGTCTGGATCTTCAATCCGCCTGGCGTCTCCAGGGCGCGGGCGAACAGTGACCGGGCCTTGGAGAGATCGCGCCCGCCCTCGTCGATGCCGACGAGCGTCTCGCGCAAGACAGGGTCCGGCGCGACGGCCCAGTCTCCGAGTTTCTCGAACAGCCGTCGTTGCATTTCGGCCGCCGCGGCCTTGGTGTAGGTCACGCACAGCATTGCCTCCGGCGCGGCGCCGTCCAGCAACAGGCGCGCCACGCGCGTCACCAGGGTCGAGGTCTTGCCCGACCCCGCGTTGGCCGACACGAAGACGGTGTAGCGGGGATGGGACGCCTGGATCTGGGCTTGCAGGCTGTCGCTCATTCGCCGCCCTCGCCGACGTCGGCCTCGCCTGTCACCCACCATTCCCACAATCGCGCCAGCTGATCATAGTCGCCGCCGCGTCGGCCGATGAACTGCGGCCGGTCCCATGATCGGTAAGGCGTGGCGGAATTGTCGAACAGGGCGACGCGTCGTTTGAGCCCGGCCAGGGCGTCCTCGGCCAAGGCGGCGGAGTCCCCTTTGCCGTTTTCGATCACCTCGCCGGGCGGTGTGCGGCCCGTGACCCGAACATAGGCCAGCTCACCGGGCGCCTTCGGTCCGATGTCGGCGAAGCCGCCCGCCGCCAGGATTGCCGCCGTGAGCGTCAGCTGCGGCGAAAGCCCCGAACGCACCTGATTTGGCGAGGGTGGGGTTCCGGTTTTGAAATCGAGCACGTCCGCGGTCGCGGCGCGCGCCTCGATGCGATCCGCCTTGGCCGACAGCTTGAATTCGCCGCCCGGCGCCGCGAAGGCCAATTCGCCCCACGCTTCGATCACCAGCCGCGCGCCGGCGCGGCGCTCGGTCTCGAAGGCAGCCACCCAAGCGGCGACCTTGGCCGCCAGGGCCGCTTCGCGGGCCATCTGCGGCGCTGGCATGCCGGCCTTCTCCAGTTCGTGCAGCAGCATGGCGGTGAACAGGGCCTCCGGAGCGTCCGGCAGAGCCGTGGGATAGTCCCGCGCCAGACGCTCGAAGGCGGCGTGTATCGCCGTGCCGCGCGCGCGGGCGTCGACAGGCTCGTCGGGCCGCTCCATCGGGCGCAGGCCGAGGATGCGTGACGCATAGACGGCGTAGGGATCCCGCAGCCAGGTTTCCACTGTCGTCACGGCCATCCGTCGCGGCCGCGCCGCCAGGGGCGGTGTCGGCGCTGGACGCGTCGCCGGCCGGAGCGACGGGGGTGGCGGAAGCACTGGCGCCTCCAGCGCGCGGGCCCAGGCGATCAGGTCGGGTCGGCCCGGGACGCTCGATCCCGCGCCTTTCGCCAGCGTGCGCAGCCGCCAGAGCCAGCGCGACGCAACTGCTGGCGCGCCGTCGCGGCGCTCGGACTGGATCAGGTAGACGTTCGGCGCGCAGGCGGCCTGGGCGAAGTCGTGGGCGGAAAGGCCGATGCGCCGCTCCGGCGGCGTCAGTCCCAGCGCCGCGCGCATGGGCCGCGACAGAAAAGGGTCCACCGGCGCCGCCTGCGGCCACACGCCTTCCTCCAGGCCCGCCAGAATCAGGCGGTCGGCGCGCACCATGCGCGCTTCCAGAACCCCCAAGATGCGTAGACGGGGGTGGCCCGTTCCCGAGGGGCGGACGGTTTCTCGGCCAGCCAGTTCGGCGATCAGATCGCCAAAACCGCGACGGGTCACACGTGGCAGGGCCTGAGCCTCGTCGATCAGTCCCAGGATCACCCGCGCCATGGCCTCGCCCGCCGGTCCGTTCCAGGGGTCGGCGGGGTCAGGTCCGCTGGCGATCGCCTCGATCGCCTCCGCCAGGGCGCGCGCCGCGGCGCCGACCTGGGCGTCTCCGTCGGCGAAAGGCAGGTCCAACGATGCGAGAACCGCGCGCAGAGACGCCAATAAGCCTAACGCCCCTGCGGCGATCGGCGGCGCGGCCAAGCGTGCCTCCAACAGCTCCCAACTTCGCGCGCGCGGTCCGCGCAAGGCGCGCGCCTCCAGGGCGTCGCGCGCGGCCTCCAGGGCGCCGGAGTTGAGGCCCAGGCGGGTCATCGGGTGCTTAAGGATCGCCAGCAGGCGGACGGGATCGAGCGGGTCGGCGAGGCTCGCGGCCAGAAGCTGGCTCAGCACCGCGATCGGAGTCCCCGACAAGGGTTGGCCGGCGGAGGAGTCGGCCATGACCCCCCAACGCGTCAGACGGGCGCTGACCCGCCGCGCGAGCGCTTCATCCGGCGTGATCAGGGCGGCCGTCGCGGTTTCGTCTTCCAGGGTCTCTCGCAACAACAGCGCGGCCAGGGTCGCGGCCTCTTCCTCCGCCCTGGCGGTGAGGAGGGTCAGGCCCGCCAGGCCTTCGGCGATGGGATCGACACCCGCGGGCGCCTCGGCGCGCAGGGCGTCGATCTGCTTCAACCAGTCAGCGGTCGCGTCGGGCGGTCGCAGAGCCTCATTGATCAATCTTCGCCGCCAGCGCCCCGCCGCCTCCGTCGCCACCGCCGGGTCCCAGGCGCGCACTTCGGCGCGATCAACGCCGGCGCGATCGAGCAGCCGACGCAGGGCGCCCTGGGGGTGCTGATCACCGACGTCCTTCCACGCGGTCTCGGCCAGGTCGACGTCCAGGCCCGGCAGGACCACGGCGCCTTGCGGGGCCGCCGCGATCGCCCTCAGCAGATCGGCCGCCACCGGAGCCGACCCGGTGGATCCCGCAGCCACGACCACGCCACGCGGCGGATCCTCGCGCCAACTATCGGCCAGCCAGCGCATGAGTCCCACGCGGCGGGCCGCCACGTCCATCAATCCCAGTTCCGCCAGGCGCTCGGGCCAGGCGCGCGTGGCGATGCCGAGGAAAGCCGCCGACAAGCGCCAATGTTGCGCGAGCTCCCCCTCGACCAGGGTGTCGATGGCGTCGATCTCCTCGCGCTCCTCGATCTGGCGGGCGTCGAGGAAGGCGGCCAGGGCGTCGGCCAGTTTGAGGGCGCCGCCGGCGTCGAGTTCGCGCTCGAGCAGATGCTGATGCCGCACGATCAGACCCGCCAGCTCGAAACGCCGCCGCGATGGCGTGATCGGCGGTGGCAGGTCCAGGGCGGCGTTGGCCGGCTCGAACGGCGGCTCGCCCTCGTCGAGATCGCCCAGCGGCAAGAGCCTGGGCAACAGGGTGGCCGGTCCGGGGGCGGCCCGAACGAAGGCGTTCGCCAGATCGCGGCTGGCGCGTCGCGTGGGCAGCAGGACGATCGCGTCCGCCAAGACTTCGCGCGGCAACGCACGAAGCAATCCCGCCGCCAGATCATCGAGAAAGGGTCGATGCGGCGCGATGTTGAACCAACGCGGTCCGGGCATGTCCAGAAAGGACGTCATGGCCCGACCTTGCGACGAGTCTGGCCCCCCGGTCGCGATCTAAATTCGGACGGCGCGGGCACGGCGCCCACGGTTAGGATTCAGGATCCCGCGGCGCCCAGGATCTTTTCCGCCTCGGCCAACGCCACCGGATCGCCGACATGCATCCAGAGGCCGTCCAGGACGGCGCCGTGCAATCGGCCCGCGCGGCTCATGGCCTGCCAATGGGGAAAGATGCCATGTGGACCGTCGGGCCAGGCGTCGATCAGGCCGGGGTCCATCAAATGGGCGCCGATATAGGCCAGCGGCGCGGTGGGAGACGGATCGCGCGGCGTGAGCGCGCCGGCGTCGTCGCGGAAAAAGTCCCCGGGACCGTCAAAGCCGACCGTCCGTTCCAGCGGTGCGAGCAGCAGCACATCATCGACCTGGCGTGGGTCCCAGGCCGCGATCAAGCCATCCAGCGCGGGCGCGCCGTGCTCGATCCACACCGAATCGATGTTGCAGACGAAGATCGGATCCACGCCCAGCAGCGGCCGCGCCCGCTTCAGACCGCCGCCGGTTTCCAGCGGCGCGGCGCGCTCATCGGAAATCAGCACCTCAAGATCGGCCCGGCGCGAGACGTGGGCTTCCAGGTCGTCGGCGAAGGCGTGCACATTGACGATGGCGCGGCGCACCCCGGCGGCGACCAACCGGTCCAGCATGTGATCGATCAACGCCTTGCCGCCCACCTCCACCAAAGCCTTCGGACGGGTGAGCGTCAGGGGTCGGAGCCGGGTTCCCAGACCGGCCGCCAGGACCATCGCCGTGTGGGGTCGCGTCACGACCGCGCCTCCAATGGAATGGCGCGCGTCAGCCAGTCGGCGAGGCCCTGCGGCGCGGGATCGATAAGGCAACGGTCGAGGTAGCGCCACAGCCTTGGCATGAACGCTCGGTACCGGGGTTTGCCGTCCCGGAACACCAGGCGGGCGAAGATGCCCAGGATCCTCGCCACGTTGATGGCGCCCAGGCCGTGGTAGTCCGCCAGAAACGTTTCACGGTCCAGGTCCGGACGGCTTGCAAGATAGCGGTTCAGGCACGCCGTCTCACGTTCAGGCGAAACCTCGCGGCGCGCATCGTGCAGCAACATCGAGAGATCCCAGGCCGGATGGGCCCGCACGGCGTCCTGAAAATCGATCAGGCCCACCCTCGCGACGCCGTCGCGCCTTGGCAGCCACAACAGATTTTCGGCGTGGTAGTCGCGGTGGCAAAAGACGCTGGCCCCGGCGGCGCCCCGTTCGATGATCGGCTCCGTGAGGTCCCGCCACGCTCGCGCGATGTCCGGCGAGATGACAACGCGTCGATCGAACTGAGGCAGCCATTCGACAAGCAGGTCCGCGCCTGTGCGCAAGGCGACAGCGTCGTAGCTGAGCAGCGGCCAGGTCGAGCCGTCGGCGGTCAATTCGTGGGGCGGCCGTTGCTCATGCAGGCGCGCCAGGGCGTCGATCGCGGCGTCGTACAGCGGCGCCTCGTCGTGGCCCGCTTCGATCAGGCGGGCGAAGAGATCGTCGCCCAGGTCCTCCAGCACGGCCAGACCGCGGGCCGGATCGGCGAACTCCACCTTGGGCGCCGACAGGCCGAGGCCGCGCAGATAGCCGGCGCAGGCGACGAAGGCGTCGACGCGGCCGGCCGCAAGACGCGCCAGCGCGTTGTAGCCCAATCGCGCACGTTCCGCCGGATCGGCGTCGGGCGGGCAGGGCTCGGTCTCGACCGAAGGCGGCTGGTCCATGAAGATCAGACTGCCGCCGCCGACCGGATAGAGTCGCTCATAGGCGCGGGTCGAGGCGTCGCCCGATAGTGGCTCGCGGCGAGCGCTCGCCAGCCCCGCGGACTTCAGGAACGCTTGGCGTTGGCTTTCGCGCTCAGAACTCAATCGTTCGTCCCTCCCAGGCGCCGTGGGGCGTCAGCCGCGCGTGTCGCGACTCGCCCTCGGCGTCCAGACCGATCTCGATATCCAGGCGATCGGGCGGCGTGTAGGGCCCGAGGCGATCGGGCCATTCGACGATCGCCGCGCCTTCGCGTAGCGCCTCGTCCAGGCCGATCTCAAAGGCCTCCTCGGCGCTCGTCAGTCGGTAGAGGTCGAAATGGGCGAGCTGCAGCCCAGGCGCGTCGTAGAACTGCACCAGGGTGAACGTCGGACTGGGGATGTCCGTCTCATGGGGCGAGAGCTCGCGGATCAGCGCCCGCGCCAGGACCGACTTGCCGGCCCCTAGCGGACCGGAGAGGCAGATCGCCTCGCCGGCGCGCAGAGCCCGCGCCAACCCCCTGCCCAGCGCCTCTGTTCGGGCCTGGCTTGCCAACGTGATGGCGACAGGCGGCGCGAGCGTCCGCGGGGAGGTCGAGTTCATGCGAACGGCCGGTCGGGCTCGCCGGGCAGGATGGTCTCGACATAATGCTTCATCGCCGCCGCGGCGGCCGCGGGGTCGGCCGGCAGATCCGATGGCCGCACCAGAGGGCCGACCGTCAGCTGAAACGGTTTGCCGCGCTTGTTCAACAGCTCGTGAAACAGGGTGATGTCGCGCAGCTCGCCGGAAAACTGGTGGAACAGGTGAAACAGCCGCGAGGTCGGCCCGCGGACATGGATCGGCGCGATGGGCGCGTCGTACTTGCGCGCAATGGTGAACGCGCTTGGGGCCCAGACCGGATCGGTCATGCCGCGCCAGGGGTTCCAGCGGGTAAGGCGCCCGGCCGGAAAGATGATCAGGGCGCGTTCTTGCTCCATGGCCTCGCGCGTCCGCGTCAGGGTCAGGCGCGTGCGCTCGCGGGTCCGCTTCGCCTCAACCCATTCGACGGGGATCAGCACCTCGTCGAAGCCCGCGCAGACGCGATGGGCGTCGGCGTTGGCGTAGAACACGAGGTCGGGCCTCAGCGGTTTCAGCGCGTCATAGACCGCGACGCCGTCACCGATCCCTGTCGGGTGGTTGCAGATCACGACCAGCCGGCCCGAACGCGGCAAGCGGTCCAGGCCGCTGGCCGCCACCTTCACGCCAAGCAGGGCCGACACATAGTCGATGGCGTCGCGGCCTCTCATCGGCCGGATCGCGTCAGCCATTCGTCGGGCCTGGGCATAGTGCAACATCGCATAGAGAGTCGGCCGCAGCGCCGGCCAGGCCGGCGAAGCGGCAAGCTTCGGCGCCCGCTCGGCGATCAGACGGTCGACGATATGATCCTGAATGTTCGAGGCCAAAGCCATGCCCCCACAATGACCGTGGTCGGAAGGAACGAAAAGGGGCATCACGCCGAACCCCGCGAACCCCAGCGGTTGACGGGGCTTGCCGCGTTCGCCTTACAGGCCAGCCATGACGACGCCGCACCCCCGCGCCGGCACACCGCCCGCCGATATCGCCTTCGACGCCCATTTGGCGCGGCGGCTGGTCGAGTGTCAGCATCCCGATCTGGCCGATCTGCCGATCCGATTCGTCGCCGAGGGGTGGGACAACGCCGTTTTTCGCCTGGGCGACCGGTTGGCCCTGCGACTCCCGAGGCGCGAGATCGGGGCCAGGCTGATCCTGCATGAACACCACTGGCTGCCCGGCCTTGCCGCAGTGTTGCCCTTGCCGATCCCGGCGCCTGTGCGGATCGGCAAGCCCCAGGACGACTACGCCTGGCCGTGGAGCGTCACGCCCTGGTTCGACGGCGACACCGCTGACCTCGACTGGCCGCGCGCGGATCAGGCTGGGGTCGTGGCCGATTTCTTCCGCGCCCTGCACCGCTCCGCGCCCGCCGACGCGCCGCGAAATCCGTTCCGCGGCGTTCCGCTCAGCGAGCGGGCCGAGCTGTTCGAGTCTAGGGTAGCGTCCCTGGCGCGCCTGGGGCGGAGTCTGGACCCCGACCTGCGCCGCCTCTGGACCGAGGCGCTGGCGGAGCCGATCGATGTCCCGCCCACCTGGATCCACGGCGACCCGCACACGCGAAATGTGCTGGTGCGCGACGGTCGCCTCGTCGCGGTCATCGATTGGGGCGACATCGCGCAGGGCGACCGCGCGACCGACCTGGTGGCCATCTGGCTGTGGCTGGACGACCTCGCCGCGCGCGAACACGCCATCGCCGCCCTGCCTGAAGTCACGGCCGCCACCTGGCGCCGCGCCAAGGGCTGGGTGATTCTCTACGCCGTCATGCTGCTTCTAACGGGCCTGACCGACGATCCGCGCATGGGAGCGATCGCGGAGGCGGCGATGCGAAGGCTGATGGAAGGGCCTTAGGGCCGCGCAGGCGCCAGCAACTCCAGTATCCGCTCGTCGGCCGGGGCCATCGGGTCTTCCGATGTGCTCAGCGGCTGAATGCACACATGATCGGCGCCGGCGTCCCAATGCGCCTGGATCCGCGCGCGGATGGCCGCCTCGTCGCCCCAGGCGACCATGGCGTCGATCAGGCGGTCCGAACCGCCATTGGCGACGTCGTCAGGTGTGAAGCCAAGTGTGAACCAGTTGTTGGCGTAGTTGGGCAGCGGCAGATAGATCGACAGGGTGCGACGGGCGGCGGCGCGGGCCTTGGCCGGATCGGTCTCCAGCAGCACCATCTGTTCGGGGCAGAGCAGCTTGCCGGGGCCGAGTATGCCCCGCGCTCGAGCGGTGTGCTCGGGCGTGACGTTGTAGGGATGGGCGCCGGCGGCCAACTGTCCCGAAAGTTCAAGCATCTTCGGTCCCAGCGCGGCGATCACGGTCGATGGCGCCTCGCTCGACCGCGGGGCCATATAGGTCGCGCCGGCCATTGCGGTCAGGTACTCCCGCATCGTCGTGACCGGCTTGCCATATTCGTGGCGGCGTACGCCAACAACGAGGGGCATGTGCGACACGCCGAGGCCGAGCAGGAAGCGATTGTTCGAGGCTTCGGCCAGGGCCAGCTGTGCTCCGGCGCAGGCCATCGGGTCGCGGCCATAGATGTTGGCGATCCCCGTCGCGACGACCAATTTGGTGGTGTGGGCCAGGAGCCAGGCGGAATGGACCAGCACGTTGCGGCCCACAGCTTCCGGCTGCCAAAGCGCGCCATAACCCCAGGCTTCGACCCGGCGCGCCTGCGCGACCGCGTTGGCGGCGGTCAGCGTCTCCTGGCTCATCCAGACACCGAGTTTTCCGATTTGCATGGCCGTCCTCCGTTGATCGCCGCAATTAACCGTTGTTACGGTTGCAAGGCTATAGGCCAAGGAACCTCGTGATGTCGCCGCGCACGCCGATAAACCTGCCCAGCTCGATGCGCTTCCAGACCGGCGTCGATGTCTTGCAGGCCGAGCTGGCGAGCGAACGGGCCTCCACCCTGGGGCGTATGGGGCGCGCGGTAGAGACGGCTCTGGCCGAGCTGCGGGCGCACACGGGCCCCGCCGCGGAGCGGGAGCCCCTCCTGGCGGCGGCTTCGGCTGCGGTCTGGTACTATTTCATCCAGCGCGAAGTGTGCGGCGCGCTCAATCACCGTGACGCGATCGCTCACTATGCTATTCCCGATGACGTGCTCGCCAGACTGGGTCGCGACCACCGCGCCGGCGGCGGCGTGGCGGGACTGACGGCCGCGGCGTGGCGCAAGGCGTGAGGGGAGGAGCGGTCGATGACCACCGACGACGAGGATCTGGAAACCATCCGCGAAGGCGTTGGCGCCGTCGTCACCCGGTTCGACGACGACTACTGGGCGGCGCGAGACGAGGATGGCCTTTTCCCTTTTGAATTCCACAAGGCGATGGCCGACGCTGGCTGGCTGGGCATCACCATGCCCGAGGAGTTTGGCGGCGCCGGCCTTGGGGTCACCGAGGCGACGATCATGATGCGCGAGGTCGCCAGCCACGGCGGCGGCATGGCGGCGGCGTCCTCGGTGCACATAAATCTGTTTGGACCGCACCCGATTGTCGTGAAGGGCACGCATGGGCAAAAGGCGCGCTGGCTGCCCCGGCTGATATCCGGCGAAGACCAGTGCTGTTTCGGCTTTACCGAGCCGGATGCGGGTCTCAATTCGACGCGGATCAAGACCTTCGCCGAGAAGGTCCCCAGTGGCTACGTCGTCAACGGTCAGAAGGTGTGGACCTCGACCGCGCAGGTGGCCAACAAGATCATGCTGATGACGCGCACCACCAAGTATGAGGACTGCGCCAAGCCCACCGACGGGATCAGCATCTTCTATACCGACCTCGACCGCGCGCGGATCGACGTGCACCGAATTCCAAAGATGGGCCGCAAGGCGGTGGATTCAAACTCCCTGTTCATCGACGGTTTGTTCGTGCCCGAGGAAGACCGGATCGGCGAGGAGGGGAAGGGGTTTTCCTATATCCTCCATAGCCTCAATCCCGAACGCGTGCTGATCGGCGCCGAGGCCGTCGGCATCGGCTTCGATGCGCTGGCGCGCGCCGCCAAATACGCGAAGGAGCGCGTGGTCTTTGATCGCCCCATCGGCCAGAACCAGGGCATCCAGCATCCCCTGGCCGAACGGTGGATGTATCTTGAGGCGGCCTGGCAAATGGCCCTGCGCGCCGCGGCCCTTTACGATTCAGGCCAACCCTGTGGCGCGGAGGCCAACGCCGCCAAGTTCCTGGGCGCCCGCGCCGGGCAAGAGGCGGCCTGGCAGTCCATGGCCACCCATGGCGGCTATGGCTACGCCAAGGAGTATCACATTGAGCGTCTTTATCGCGAGGTCGCCATAAGCCGGCTGGCGCCGATAACCGAGCAGCTGATCCTCAGCTTTATCGCCGAGAAGGTGCTGGATCTGCCGAAAAGCTACTGATCGTCGGCGCATGAGTCAGCGCCGCCCGTCCGGCGCCGAGCGCCAGGAGGATGGCGGGCGCCACGATCATGGCGCCCATGATGTACGGGGCGTCGACGCTCAAGCCCGCGAACACCGCCGCGGCCCCCGACGGACCGGCGAAACGCGCGAAGGCGCCGCAGGCGTTGTTCAGGCCCATGATCTGGCCCTGGTTGTGCTCGTCGGTGACCCTTGAGAGCAGGGCGCCGGCGTTGGGGAAGGCGACGGACGAGAAGAGCGCCGTCGCCGCCATCAGTCCATAGGTGAGCGCGCCGCCATCGCCGAAGGGTTGCAGAGCCATGGCGATCACCGTGCCAAGCATGCCGACCGCCAGCATCCTGGACTCTCCGAACCGGCGCGAAAGCGTTCCGGTAAGCAGGAACTGGGTCGGCGCGGCGATCAGGCCCGACAGGCCGAAGCACAGACCCACCTCCTTCGGCGCCCAGCCGAAGCGATGGTGCGCCCACAGGCCAAAGGTCGACTCGATGCCCGTGAAGGCGAAGCCGACCAGAAACGTCAGCAACATCAGTTTGCTGATCACCGGGTGGCGGACCGCATACCCCAGCACCGCCCATCGGCTGGCTTGTTCGACATGAGCATGGCGAGGATGGCGGCTCTCGCGGACGAACAGCGCAATTCCCAGGGAAGAACATCCTCCCAGGGCCGAGGCGACCAGCAGGGGGATCTGGAAGCCGAGGTGACCCACCGATGGCTTGGCCAGAACGCCGCCCATGAAAGGTCCCAGGATGAAGCCGATGTTATAGGCCGCGCCCATTGTGGCCATCCGCCCGGCGCGTTCGTCCGGGGTGCTGATGTCGGCGATATAGCCCTGGATCACCGAGCCGTTGCCTGCCGCCATGCCGCCGATGAAGCGGATGATGAAGGCGAAATAGATATTGGGCGCGAATGCGAGCGCGCCGTAGCACAGGCAATTGGCCGCGGTGGTTGAGATGAGCAGAGGCTTGCGGCCGATCCGGTCCGACAGGCGCCCCCAGAAGGGTTCGCCGAAGAACGAACCCATGGAATAGGCGGAAAAGATCAGGGCGATCTGCCAGGGCGCGGCGTGAAAGGACTGCCCATAGAAAGGGAGCAACGGCACCACGATGCCGAAGCCCAGGATATTCATGAAAGTAACCGACAAAAGGCTGTACAGCGCCCAGGCGGAGCGCCGGGACGACGCGTCGGACGCCGTGGAATTCATGGCGGCTCAGATAGAGGGAGCCGGCGCGAAGCTCAAGCGCTCCCGCCGACCAGAGTGCTGGATTGATCCTACCTGGGGGCCAGGATCATGATCATCTGCCGACCTTCCATGCGCGGCTCGTATTCGACCTTGGCGACTTCCTCGAAATCGGTCCGCACCTGCTGCAGCAGCTTGTAGCCTAGTTCGGGGTGCCGCATCTCCCCGCCCCGGAAGCGTAGAGTCACCTTCACCTTGTCGCCTTCGTCGAAGAACCGGTGCATGGCCTCGGCCTTCACCCCATAGTCGTGCTGGCCAATGTTGGGGCGCAGCTTGATTTCCTTGACCTCGACCAGCTTCTGGCGCTTGCGGGCTTCGTTCTTCTTCTTCTGTTCCTGAAACTTGAACTTGCCGAAATCCAGAACCTTGCAGACGGGAGGATCGGCGGTGGGCGAGACCTCGACCAGGTCGAGTCCCGCTTCCTTGGCCGCCTCGAGCGCGGCGGATGTGGGCATTATTCCCTGTTTTTCACCGTGCTGATCGATCAGCAGCACCCGCGGTGAGCGGATATCTTCATTGATGCGGGGACCGTCCTTGGACGGCGGCGCGGGCATGGGACGACGAATAGGCGAAACTCCTTGGGGCCGTTGCGACGAAGGCTCGAACGTTTGGCTGCTGTACACCTAACGCAATATGTGATCGCGATTAATCTTTCGATCAAGCCACGATTATGTCGAAATTTCCAGACTCTCGCGGCACGCGGCCCAAACGGTCTCCGCCGAAAGTTGGCCAAGGTTGCTTTCCCGCAACACTCGCACGCGACCGCGGGGCGCGCACAATGCAGGATCGGAGTCCGCCGAGAAGAGCGAAACGCACGGGGCGCCCGCCGCCGCGATCAGGTGCATCGGTCCGGTGTCGTTGCCGACGGCCAACGCCGCGCGGGCGCCCAATGCGGCGACCATGGCGAAATCGGTGCGGTTCGTCAGGTCGATCGTCATTGGCGCGATGGCCTTGATCTCCCGCGCCGCGGCCGCCTCCGCCAGGCCGCCGATCAGCACCGGTGCGTACCCTGACCGCGCGAGTCTGAGGGCGATATCGGCGAATCCAGGCCCGGGCCAGCGCTTGGCCGGCCGGCTTGGCGCCGCGCCAGGCGCGATCAAGGCCAAGGGCCGCTGGGTTTCGCCGATTTCCGCCGGAAGCCGAGGGGTCATGGCCGCCAGCCAGCGCAGGTCGGGACCCGCGGCGGAGCCGGGATGGATGGGCGCGTCCGGCCAGATGCCGGCGTCGCGCAGCTGATCGGCCTGGCGCTCCAGGGTGTGCATGCGCATGCGCTGCGGATTGCGGTGGGGCCGCTGGGCGCCGAAGGCGACACCCGACCAAATCGGCGGACGCGGGCGAAGCAGCTGAAACAGCAGATTGGTGCGGTCGTTGTTCTGGAGATCATAGACCCGCTCGAACCGAGCGCGGCGCAGTCGCGACACCAGGGCCAGAAACCCTGACCATGTCCGGGGACGGCCATCCGCGTCGACGGCGTCGACGTAGGGACAGCGGGCGGCGAGCTCGGCGTATGGCGCCGTCGTCAGCCACGTGATGTGGGCAGTGGGATGGGCCTCGCGGATGCGCGCGATGGCCGACAGGGCCAGAATGACGTCGCCGAGCGCGGAAAGCTTGATGACCAGGATTCTGGTTTCGCCGCCGGGACTCATCGCGCGGCCGCCAGGCGGCGGTAGACCGCGAAGGTCTCGGTCATCATGGTGGTCAGCGCATAATGTGTCACCACCCGAGTGCGGGCGGCTTCACCGATCGCGGCGCGCCTGGCGGCGTCGAGGCAGACCACATGCCGCAGCTTCGCCGCCCACGCCGCCGGGTCGCCCGCGGCGGCGAGCCACCCGGTTTCTCCGTCCACGACGGTTTCCGCCGGCCCGCCAAGGGGCGAGGCGATGACGGGTCTGGCCATGGCCATCGCTTCGACCACCGACCGCCCGAACGACTCCGCCAGGATCGAGGGCGCGACGACGACATCGGCGGCGGCGTAGGCGTGGGCCATGTCCGTCAGGGCGCCGACCCAGAGGACGCGATCCGACAGGCCCAACTCAGCCGCCCGCGCCAATAGTCTGGCGGCGTCGCCAGGGTTGCGCTCCGCGCCCGCCAGGATCAGGCGGGCGCGCGGGTGATCGTCCAGTCTCGCCAGGGCGTCGATCATGACGCCGTGTCCCTTCCATCCCGTCAGGCGCGCGGCGAGGAGCAGGATCGGCCCGCCGGAGGCGCCGCCCCAGCGGTCGCGAAAGAGGTCCGCGGCGGCAGGGTCGACCCGCGCCGGGTCAAAGGTCTCGGTGTCGATCCCCTCGGGAATCACCAGTACGCGGCCGGGGTCTACCCGGTGCTCGGCCAGAATGTGATCTCGCGTAAAATTTGAATTGGCGATCGTCAGATCGCCACGCGTCATGACGCTGTTGTACCACCGCTTAAGCCGGCCGTTTGCGGAATAGACGCCGTGGTAAGTCGCCAGGATCGGCGTCCCCGTACGGCGCGCGGCCGCCAGCGCGCTGAAGGCAGGCGCCCGCGATCGCACGTGAGCGACGCTGACCGACCGCTCCCGCATCACCCGCGCCAGACGGCCGGCGTTGAGCGCCAGACTCAGCGGGTCGCGGCGATCCGCCGGCAGACGGACCAGTTCCGATCCCTCGGCGACCAACAAGCTTTCAAGGCGCCCGCCGGCGCTGGCCACGAGCGATCGGCCCCCGGCGGACACGACAGCTCGCGCCGTTTCCAGGGTCACCCGCTCCACGCCGCCGCCGTCCAGGCTTGGCGTGATCTGGAGCAAAGTGAACCCGGCGGGCAGTTCGGCGCTGATCGTGGGATCCTCGGGTAGCCGCGCGGGGCGGCGGATGGCGCCGCCTCAACGCGCTCCGGCGGAGAGCAGGTCTGCGAGCGCTCGGCGAACGTCGTCACCCTGGTCGGGGTCCTGCAGCGCAAAAGCGACGCTCGCCCGCAGCAGGCCTAGCTTGTCCCCACAATCGAAGGTTTTTCCGACGTATTCCAGGGCATGGTAGGGCTCGTGCTTCAGGCGTTCGAGCATGGCGTCGGTCAGCTGAATTTCACCTCCGGCGCCACGGCGGTGCGAGCCCAGCTCCTCCATAACGCTCGGCTGCAGAATATATCGGCCAGAGATGAACAGGTTGGACGGTTCGGTTCCGGGAGCGGGCTTTTCCACCATGCCCGTCATGGTCTTCAGTCTGCCGTCGAAGCCGGGATCGGCTTCGCCCAGCGCGACAATGCCATATTTGTGAGCCTCGCCCGGCGCCGCGGGTTCCACCACGACGATATTGCCGCCAACCGCTTCATAGGCGGCGATCGCCTGGGCCATGGCCCCCGGCTCGGCGCTCATGAGCATGTCGGGCAGCATGACGGCGAAGGGTTCGTCGCCAATCAGGTCGCGAGCGCACCACACGGCGTGCCCCAGACCCAGCGGCGCCATCTGGCGCACGAAACTCATTTGCCCAGGCTCAAGCAGGTCCGAACGCACGTCGCGCAGGATCTCGGTCTTGCCCTTCGCCTCCAGCCCGGCTTCCAGTTCGTGGGCGTGGTCGAAGTAGTCGCTGATCGCCCCCTGACCCCGACTGACGATGAAGATGAAATGCTCGATGCCGGCGGCGCGGCCTTCGGCGACGACATGGGCCAGGATCGGCCGATCGTAGACGTTCAGCAGGTTCTTGGGCGTGGTCTTCGCCGCGGGCTGGATGCGAGTTCCCAGCCCGGCGACGGGCAGGACGGCTTTGCGTACACGTTTCATGTTGAGTCCCGGCGAAGGGGCTCCTCCTACTCCACCGTGACCGACTTCGCCAAGTTGCGGGGTTGATCGACGTCGGCGCCTTTGAGTACGGCGACCTGGTAGGCGATCACCTGGATCGCCGGCGCGAACACCAGGGGCGACACCAGGGGATCGCACGCTGGCGCGATGACCACGCTGACCCCCTCCGGCGCGTGCGTCGCGCCCTTCGCGTCGGTGATCATCACCACCTTGCCGCCCCGCGCGATGACTTCGCTCATGTTCGAACAGGTCTTGTCGAACAGCGCGTCGCTGGGCGCGATGACGATGATCGGCGTCGCTTCGTCAACCAAGGCGATCGGGCCATGCTTCAGCTCGCCGGCGGCATAGCCCTCGGCATGGATGTAGCTGATTTCCTTGAGTTTGAGGGCGCCTTCCAAAGCTAATGGATACATGGCGCCGCGGCCCAGGTAGAGCACATCCCGCGCCTTGGCGATTTCCTGGGCCACCGGGCCGATCCAACCATCGTCCTGGATGGCGTCGGCGATCAGGCGGGGCGCGCCGAGCAGCACCTTGGTCAGGCGCGCTTCTTCCTTTGCATCTATGCGCCCGCGTTGCCGCGCGGCGGCCACGGCCAGAGCCGTGAGCGCGGCGACCTGCGAGGTGAAAGCCTTGGTCGAGGCCACGCCGATTTCCGGTCCGGCGTGGGTGGCGAACATCACGTCCACCTCCCGCGCCATGGTCGATTCGTGGCTGTTGACCAACGCCGCGGTCTGAATGCCACGCGCCTTGGCCCAGCGCAGGGCCGCCAGCGTGTCCGCCGTCTCGCCCGACTGCGAGATCGCCAGGACCAGCGCGCCGGGCGCCAGCGCGGGATCGCGGTAGCGAAATTCCGAGGCGATCTCAACGTCCGTGGTCAGGCCAGCGAGGCTCTCGAACAGATATCGCGCGATCATTCCCGCATAACTGGCCGTGCCGCATGCCACGATCTGCAGCCGCTCGACCTTCGAAAAATCGAGTCCCGGCGATGACGCCGTTCCGCTGATCGGGTCGATGTAGGCCGACAATGTGTGCTGGCAGGCGTCGGGCTGGTCGTGAATCTCCTTTTCCATGAAGTGGCGATAGTTGCCTTTTTCCACCAGCGCGCTGGCGGCGGAGACGACATGGATCGGGCGATCGACGGGAGCGCCGTCGCGGTCGAAAATCCGGGCGCTGGTGTGATCAATGGCGACGAAGTCGCCATCCTCCAGGTGGATGATCCGATTGGTGAAGGGGCTGAGGCCCAAGGCGTCGGTGCCGATGAACATCTCGCCGACGCCGACGCCGACCGCCAACGGGCTGCCTCGACGGGCGCCCAGCACGAGGGACTTCTCCCCGGCCAGAACCATCGCCAGTCCGAAGGCGCCGGTGATCTGGTCCAATGTGGCCTTGAAGGCCGTCAGCGGGTCCAGGCCTTTGGCCAGCTCCGCGTCCATGACGTGCGCCACGACCTCGGTGTCGGTGTCGCTTTCAAAGACGTGGCCTTCGCCCTTGAGGCGCGCCTTCAGTGCGGCGAAGTTCTCGATTATGCCGTTATGCACCACCGCGACCCGGCCGCTCACATGGGGGTGAGCGTTGCGCACGGTCGGCGCGCCATGCGTGGCCCAGCGGGTGTGGCCAATGCCCACTGTGGCCGTCAGCGGTTCGGCGGCGAGCAAGGCCTCGAGGTTGCGCAGCTTGCCCTCGGCGCGCCGGCGTTCGATGCCGCCCTCGACCAGACCCGCGACACCGGCTGAATCGTATCCACGATACTCCAGGCGCTTGAGGCTCTCGACAAGGCGCGAGGTGACCGACGCATTGCCCACAATTCCGATGATGCCGCACATGATTTGTCGTCTAGTCTCCCGACGGATACACTTCCACGCTTAACCCGAGCCTTGTAAATTGAGTGTTCACGTTGAGCGAGGCATGGGTCATACGCCTCGTCGGATGGGGCGAGGCATAAATCTCGGTTTCGCATCGTTTCGGCAAAACAGAAGTTCCATCGGCAATGAACAAACGCAGGTACTTTGGCACCGACGGCATCCGCGGAGAGGCCAACCATTTTCCCATGACCGCCGAGGTGGCGCTCCGGGTTGGCATGGCGGCGGGCAAGCTTTTCCTGTCGGGGGGCGACCGTCGGCATCTGGTGGTGATCGGCAAGGATACGCGCCTGTCCGGCTACATGATCGAACCGGCGTTGGTGGCGGGATTCACGAGCGTGGGCATGGACGTGCGCCTGTTCGGTCCACTTCCGACGCCGGCGATCGCGATGATGACAAGGTCCATGCGCGCCGATCTGGGCGTCATGATCTCGGCGTCGCACAACAGCTTCGCCGATAATGGCATCAAGCTTTTCGGACCAGACGGCTACAAGCTTTCCGACGAGGTTGAGCTCAAGATCGAAGCCCTGATGGAGGAGGGCCTTCAGGAAGGGCTGGCGACGCCGAAGGGCCTCGGCCGCGTCGTGCGCATGGATGAGGCCCAGGCGCGCTACGTCGAGATCGCCAAGGCGACATTCCCGCGAAACCTCAGTCTCGGCAATCTGAGGGTGGTCATCGATTGCGCCAACGGCGCGGCCTATAAGGTGGCGCCCACCGCCCTTTACGAACTCGGCGCTGAGGTCATCCCGGTCGGCGTTGCGCCCAACGGCTACAACATCAACGAAGAGTGCGGCTCGACGGCGCCGGCGGCCATGGTCCGGGCCGTCAAGGAATATAGAGCCGATGTCGGTATCGCGCTGGACGGGGATGCCGATCGCCTGTTGATCTGTGACGAAAAAGGCCAGGTGATCGACGGCGATCAGATCATGGCCCTGATCGCGTCGGCCTGGGCGGCGCAGAAGAGGCTCAAGGCTGGCGGCGTCGTCGCGACGGTCATGTCGAACCTGGGCCTTGAGCGCTTCCTGGCCGAGCGCAAACTCAAGCTGGAACGCACCGCGGTCGGCGACCGCTACGTGATGCAGCGCATGCGCGAAGGTGGGTTCAACCTTGGCGGCGAGGCGTCGGGACATATCATCCTGTCGGACTATTCCACGACGGGGGATGGCCTCATCGCGGCTCTGCAGGTCCTGGCCGAACTGGTGCGGACAGGTAAGCGGATGAGCGAGCTGGCGCGCCAGTTCGAGCCCGCGCCGCAGAGGTTGGAAAACGTCCGCTTTTCTCAGGGCAAACCGCTTGAGAGCGAGGTCGTGAAAGCCGCGATCGCCGACGGCGAGGCCCGCTTGAATGGGTGCGGCAGAGTGCTGGTCCGTGCGAGCGGCACCGAACCCCTGATCCGCGTCATGGCCGAGGGTGATGACGAGGTTGTCGTCGCTGAGGTGGTTCGCCAGATCGCTTGCGCGGTGCGCGACGCGGCTCGCTGATTTACAGCGCCTACCGGACGCCGCTGGGTCGAGACATCTTGATTTACATTTGAGATATCCTCTCGCGTGACCCGAAATGATGTCGCTGGCACTTGCGTTGGCGCGCTCTCATTGCTTTGTCGCCGTGCTGTGCCGCCGCCGGAGTGTTGATGGCCGTTTTGATGTTAGATCGCGTGGTCAAACGCTTTGGCGAGTTTACGGCGGTCGACGAACTGTCGTTTTCCGTGCCCGAGGGCGGGGTTTTTGGCTTCCTGGGCGGCAATGGGGCGGGCAAGACCACCTCGCTTCGCATGGTCCTGGAC
>Ga0075029_100000037_pt1 | contig 53188 bp, 44 predicted proteins | sample LitLauG_LLR_2013_FD_71391 | JGI IMG/M metagenome (GOLD analysis project Ga0075029, IMG submission 71391) | Freshwater sediment microbial communities from North America - Little Laurel Run_MetaG_LLR_2013 | ecosystem: Environmental > Aquatic > Freshwater > Creek > Sediment | place: USA... | reverse complement strand
CCTCTCGGGCGATCCTGAGCAGGCCTATTTCACCGACGGCATGGTGGACGAGATTACCACCGCGCTGTCGCGCCAGCGGTCGATCTTCGTGGTCACCAGCGGTTCGGGCCAAGCGCTGCAGGGCCAGGGCCTCAGCCCCCAGGAGACCGCCGGCCGGCTGGGGGTGCGCTATTTGCTGGAGGGCAGCGTGCGCAAGTCGGCGAACCGGGTGCGTATCGCCGTGAAGCTGATCGACGGCGCCGACGGCACGCAGCTGTGGGCCGAGCGCTTCGAGGACACCCTGGACGACGTCTTCGACCTGCAGGACAAGGTCGCGCTGGCCGTCGCGGGCAAGATCGAGCCGACCGTGCAGTCCGCCGAGATCGAGCGGGTGTCCGCGCGCCAGGCCGTCACCCCCGGCAGCTACGACTTCGCCCTGCGCGCCTTGCCCTATCAGCGCACCTTCGAGAAGGCCGGGACCCTGAAGGCGATCGAGCTCCTCGACCAGTCCATCGCCCTCGATCCCAACTACGGTCGGGCGCTCGGTCTTGCCGCCGCCTGTCACTCGGCCGTGGTCACCTTCGGCTGGTCCGAGAATCCCGAGGGCCATCGCCAGCAGGGCCTCGAAATGGCGCGCCGGGCCCTGAAAACGGCGGGCGACGACGCCACCGTGCTCGCCGCCTGCGCCGGAACGATCGCGTCGCTTGCGGGCGACTGGGATGAGGCGATCGCCCTGGCGGCCAAGGCGATCGCACTGAACCCCGGCTCGTGCGCCGCCTGGGTCATTGCTGGCAGTGTGCGTCTGCAGTCGGGCGACACGGAAGGGGCGGTCCACAGCCTCGAGACCGCGCTCAGGCTCGACCCGATGGGACCCTACCGGCCGTCACTCAGCGGCTACCTGGCCATCGCGCGCTTCCGGCAGCGGCGATTCACGGAGGCCGCGGCCCTGGCCCAGGAATGCCTGCGGCACTCTGACAATCCCAATGCCCACGCCATTCTGGCAGCCAGCTACGGCTATCTCGGCGAGGCCGCGGCCAGCCGGGCCCTGGCGCGGTTCAAGGAGGGCTCGTCCCAATCGGCCGAGGCCTATGCCCGGTCGACGATCCTGCAACCGGAGAACCGCCAGCTGTTCCTGGACGGCATCGCCCTGGCCGAGGGCGGCGGATGAGCGAGATCTTCATCTCCTACGCCCGCTCCACGGAGGCGCAGGCGAAGCGGATCGCCGAGGCGCTGCGGTCGCTCGGCTACGGGGTGTGGCGGGACGATCAGATCCCGGCCCACGAGGCCTTCGGCCGCTTCCTCGAGGAACGGCTGGCGGCGGCCAAGGTCGTTCTGGTGCTCTGGTCTAACGAGGCGGCCCAATCGGAATGGGTGCGCTCCGAAGCCAGCCGCGCCCGCGCCATGGGCAAGCTGGTGCAACTGACCCTCGACGGCTCGCCCCTGCCGATGCCCTTCGACCAGATCCAGTGCGCCGATCTGGCTGGCTGGACGGGAGACTCGAACGCGGCGGGCTGGCGCAAGATCGTCGCCAGCATTGCCGATCTGATCGGCGGACCGGCGCGGACCGCCGAGGCGCCGACGCGGGCCGATCCGCCGCTGCCGGACAAGCCCTCCATCGCCGTCCTGCCGTTCATCAACCTCTCGGGCGATCCCGAGCAGGAGTATTTCGCCGATGGCATGGTCGAGGAGATCACCACCGTCCTGTCGCGCTTTCGCTCGCTCTTCGTGATCGGCAGCGCCTCGGGCCTGTCGTTCAAGGGCAGGGCCGTCGCCCCGCAAGAGGTCGCACGCCAGCTTGGCGTGCGCTATGTGCTGGAAGGCAGCGTGCGCAAGGGCCCCGGCCGGGTGCGCATCGCCGTCAAGCTGATCGACGGGTCGGACGGCTCCCAGATCTGGGCCGATCGGTTCGAGGACACCCTGGAAGACGTCTTCGCCCTGCAGGACAAGGTGGCCGTGACCGTGGCCGGGATCATCGAGCCGGCGGTGCGCGAGGCCGACATCCGCCACGCCGTCGCCCGCCCCACGGTCAACGCCGGCGCGCACGATCTGGCCATGCAGGGTCTCGCCGTCTGGCGGCGGTTTTCCAGGGCCGATGTCGCGGCGGCGCTGGAGATTTTAGACCGCCTGTTCGCGTTGGATCCCAACCACGCCTTGGGGCTGGCCATGGCGGCAGGATGCCACGCCCAGACGGCCGCCTATGGCTGGAGCGATGATCCGGAGCATCATCGACGCCGGGCGAAAGCCTTCGCGGCTCGGGCGCTGGAACATGGCCGCGACGACGCCGAGGTTCTCGCAACGGTGGCGACATCGCTGATGATGGTTGGGGGTAGCTTCGCGGAATCCGCAGACCTGACCTTGCGCGCCACGCAGCTCAATCCAGGGGCGTCCGTACCCTGGATGATCTTCGGCATGACGCAGGTCTGGGCCGGCGAACTCGACAAGGCTCGCGAGTGCCTTGAGCTGTCGCTGCGACTGGACCCATTCAGTCCCTATGAGACGATGCCCCTCTGGGGCTTGGGACTCATCCATTTCTTCAACCGGCGGTTTTCAGAAGCGGCGCCTTTGATCCGGCGATCTATCCAGCTGCGCCCCAATTTCCCGCCGCCCTATCCTTACCTTGCCGCCGCCTACGGCCAACTCGGTCGGATCGCCGAGGCGCGCGAAGCCCTCGCCCGGTACCGCGCCCTTTCGGGCGCGCCTGCGGAAACCCTCGTCAGCGCCTATGTCGCGGTCCCAGATCATCTGAAGCTCGTCCTCGACGGCCTCGCCCTGGCGAAAGGCCCGGACCCGTCCAAGCCGGATGGCGACGGATGAGCGAGATCTTCATCTCCTACGCCCGCTCGACAGAGGCGCAGGCAAGGCGGATCGCCGAGGCGCTCAAGGCACTCGGCTATGGCGTGTGGCGTGACGACGAACTGCCGGCGCACCGGTCCTATTCCGAGGTGATTGAGGAGCGGCTGCAGGCGGCCAAGGCGGTCGTGGTCGTCTGGTCGGCGGAGGCGGCGAAGTCGGAGTGGGTGCAGTCCGAGGCCGACCGGGCGCGGGCCGATCGCAAGCTGGTCCAGCTCACCGTCGACGGGGCGGCTTTGCCCATGCCGTTCGATCGAATCCAGTGCGCCGATCTGGTCGGCTGGGATGGCGACGTCGAGGCGGCGGGCTGGCGCAAGGTGGCGGCGAGCCTTGTCGACCTGCTCGGCGGAACACCCGTGGCGTCGGATGGCGTGCTGGCGCCGCCTCCGCTTCTGCCCGGTAAACCCTCCATCGCCGTCCTGCCGTTCGCGAACCTCTCCGGGGATCCGGAGCAGGAGTATTTCGCCGACGGGATGGTGGTCGAGATCACCAACGCACTCTCGCGCTTCAAGAGTCTGTTCGTTATCGCCAGCGGTTCAAGCCTGTCGTTCAAGGGCAAGACGGTGAGTCCGGTCGAGGCCGCGCATCGGCTTGGCGTGCGTTTCGTTCTCGAGGGCAGTGTCCGAAAGGCGGCTAATCGTGTCCGCATCACCGTGCAGCTGATCGACGCCGTGGACGGCGGCCAGATCTGGACCCATCGCTTCGACGATACGCTGGAAGATGTGTTCGCCTTGCAGGATGAGGTGGCGCTGGCCGTCGCCGGTGTGATCGAACCCATGGTGCGCGAGGCCGAGGTGCGTCGAGCGGTCGCGCGTCCGACCGGCAACGTCGGCGCCTACGATCTTTATCTGCAAGCCTTGCCGCTCCATCGCATGGTGACGAAAGCCGGCGTTCTGGCGGCGCTGGACCTGCTGGACCGCGCGTTGGCGCTGGATCCCGACTTCGGCCAGGCCCTGAGTCTGGCGGCGCATTGCCACCAGTTCCTCTTTACCTGGGGCTGGGTGGACGACCTCGAGTCCTGCCGGCTCAGGGGCATCGATCTCATGCACCGGGCGCTGCAGGTCTCCCCGGACGACGCGGTGGTTCTGTCGAGGGTCGCCACGGTGACGTCAATTCTTCAGCGGGACGTTCGATCTGCTTACGCCCTGCATGAACGGGCGATCGCCCTCAATCCTGGGTCTTCGGCGGTCTGGCTGCTGAGCGGCATCGACCGCATCCAGGCCGGTGACACAGATATCGGCGTCGAGCATGTCGAGCGATCCAGGCGGCTCGACCCCGAGGGCCCCTTTCGTAGGACTCAGATTCTGTTTCTCGCCCTGGCGCGGTTTCAACAGGAACGGTTCGAGGAAGCCATCACCCTGTTGAACGACGCGGTCCAGGGGGGTGACTATCCCTTCGCCTGCCTCCTTCTCGCCGCTTGCCATGGTCAGCTCGGCCAGGTCGAGGCAGGCGAGGGCGCCCTGGCGCGCTACCGTGCGCAAACATCGCAACCGATCGAGAAGGTTGCGCGGATTCACCTCTTCGTCGCCGCCCCTCAAGAACGTTTTCTTGAAGGCGTCGCCGCTCTCAAAGGCAAGACAGCCCCGGCCGAGGGCGAAAAGGCATGAGCGACATCTTCATCTCCTACGCCCGCTCGACAGAGGCGCAGGCGAAGCGGATCGCCGAGGCGCTGCGCGCGCTGGGCTATGGCGTCTGGCGCGATGACGAACTGCCGGCGCACCGGTCCTATTCCGAGGTGATTGAGGAGAGGCTGCAGGCGGCCAGGGCGGTCGTCGTCGTCTGGTCGGCCGACGCTGTGAAATCCGAGTGGGTGCAGTCGGAGGCCGACCGGGCGCGGGCCGATCGCAAGCTGGTGCAGCTCACCGTCGACGGGGCAGCGTTGCCGATGCCATTCGATCGGATTCAGTGCGCGGATCTGGCCGGTTGGAGCGGCGATACCGAGGCGCCGGGCTGGCGCAAAGTGGTGGCGAGCCTTGTCGAGCTCGTCGGCGGGACGCCGGCGGCGGGGCCGGTTGCGGCCGCGCCGCCCCCGCCGTTGCCTCTGCCGGACAAACCCTCCATCGCCGTGCTGCCGTTCGCCAATCTCTCCGGCGATCCGGAGCAGGAGTATTTCGCCGACGGCATGGTGGAGGAGATCGTCTCGGCGCTCTCGAAATTCCGCTCGATCTTCGTGATTGCGTCGGGCTCGACCTTTGCGTTCAAGAGCAAGACGGTCAGTCCGCAGGAGGCGGCGAGGAGCCTCGGCGTGCGCTACGTGCTCGAAGGCAGCGTCCGTAAGTCGGCCAATCGCGTGCGCATCTCGGTCAAGCTGATGGACACCGCCGAGGGTGTGCAGATCTGGACGGACCGGTTCGACGACACGCTCGATGACATCTTCGACCTGCAGGATCGGGTGGCGCTGAGCGTCGCGGCGCAGATCGAACCGACGGTGGAGCAGGCCGAGGCGCGGCGCGCCAACGCCCGACCGACGGAGAACATGGGCGGATATGATCTCTATCTCCGAGCGCTGGTTCGCTATCGCACCTCGACGCGTGAGGGGGTGTTGGAGGCGCGTGACCTGCTCGACCACGCCATCGCGCTCGACCCGACGTTCAGCGCGGCGCTCGCGCTGGCGGCGATGTGTCACTTGTCCGCCAACGGCTTTGGCTGGGTGGAAGATGTCGAGGACAATCGCCGCCGCGGGGTGGAGCTTGCCCGGCGGGCGGTCAAGGCGGCGGGTGACGACGCGTTCACGCTCGCCTATGCGGGGATCGCGTTAAGCGGTCTGGCCCAGGAGCATGAGGCAGGGCTCACCCTGGTGCGCAAGGCCATCGCCATCAATCCGGGCAGCGCGGTGGCCTGGTTCGCCGGCGGCGTGATTCTCGGGCGGGTGGGCGACCTGGCTCTTGCCGTGGAGCACATTGAAACATCGCTGCGCCTGGATCCGATCACCGTGCAGCGGCCAGCGCGGGCCAGTTTCATTGGCATGATGAGGCTGCGGCAGGGGAGATTCGCCGAGGCCGTCGCCATTCTGCGGGACGCCCTGCAGACGGTCGAAAATCCCGGCGCCTACGCAGCCTTGGCCTCGGCTCACGCTCACCTTGGCGAAATCGGTGCCGCGCGTGAGGCGCTGGCTCGCTACCACGCCGCGACGCCCGCGCCGATTGAGGATTACGTGCGTTTCTCGATGGTCGATCCCGCTCAGCAGAAGCTCTTCCTTGATGGCATAGCTCTGGCTAGCGGCGGCGATCCGGCCAAGCCGGAAGACGCTGCATGAGCGACATCGTCATCTCTTAGGCTCGCTCGACCGAGACGCAGGCGCATCTGATCGCCGAGCCGAACCGCGGTCTTGGCGGCGGCCCATGGCGCGACGACCTGGGAGTCGCGGCGCGGCAAGAGCTTGCGAGCTCGTCGGCTACCTGGCGAACGCCGCCACTCGGGCCCGTTCGATGACCGTGATCTGCGCCTCGACGGTCTCGAAGAATTCGCGGCCGCGGCGCATCAGGGCCTGATGGTCCGGATGATGGATGAAGGACTCGAGGGAGGCCATCGACGAGAAGCGATAGACGACCAGGGTCGCGCCGTCGGGACTGGACCAGGTCTCCGCCGCCAGCAGGCCCTCGCCCGGGATGGCGGTGGCGATTTCGGTCATGTGTTGCGATTGCCTTGAAAGCTCGGCGCCGTCGACGTCGGCGCGCACGCGCAGCTTGAACAGGGCGATCACCTGGCCGGCCGCCGGCTTCGGGGGTGTTTCCATCGTGGGGTCCTCTTCCCAGACGCGCCATGATCGGCGCCGAATCGCGGGTCAGTCCGCGGCCCCTCTCGGATCGCCCGTCTCCAGGCGACCGTGTTCTAGCCAGCGCGCCAAGGGCGCCGGCAGTCGCCGCTCAATCAGGGCGTCATAGCGAGCCAGATCCTCTGGAGTCAGCATGTCCTTCCACCGGCCGTTGACACCCTTGTTGATGAACCGTTGGGCGCCGTGGTCGAAGGCGAAAGCCAAGTTCGGCAGCATCTCGTCGCCCTGCCGCTTCATGGTCTCGAACTTCGCCGCTTCCGCCAATTCGTGCAGCAAGGGTTCGGGGGTGTCGATCTCCAGGAAAGTCGAGATGCGGCGCATTTCGCCGGCCAGGTCCGCCTTGAGATCGGCATAGTGCACGAAGAGCAGGTTTTCACGGCGACGTTCCTGCCAATAGGTCATCTCGAACTCGCAATAGGGAAGGTCGGCGCTTGGGCCGCCGCCGTCTTCGGCTTCGGCGTCGTCCATCCATTGCAGGAAATAGTCGCGCGGGTGTTCAGGCACGTCGCGGGCCGCACGCTCACGCTCGGCCGGCGTCGTCGCCAATTCCATGGCCCTCTGCTGCTGGGCCGCGAAGACCTCCCTGCGAAAGCCCAACTGATGGTTGTGCATCGAAACGCAGGCGTCGCGGCCGTCGCGCGCGACGTGGATGTATTTGACGCTGTCGAAGATCGGCAAGGCGTCGAGGGGCAGGTGGCTCTTGATGAAACGCCGGTGAGGCTGGGCCTCAAGCGTCGCCAGGTCCTGCTCGACCGTGGCGAAAAAGGTGGCGTCCAGCCACGGCGAGGTCATGTTGAAAGTGCGCGGCGCGGGCGACTGGAACACGAGGAGGTCGACGATGCGCTGCGTCCAGGTGGTGCCGCACTTGGGATAGGTGGCGATGACGATGTCGTCGGGGCGGGGTCGAAACCCGTCCCAACGCTGGCTGTCCATTATCATCGATTGGACCTTGCGGCTCGGTGCGCGCAGCAACTCAACCATTGGCATTCCCCCGTTGGCGCGATGCGCCGCCGCCCATTGCTATCAAGTCGCCTTAGGTTCGAGAACCGCCATTCGCGCGAAGGCGCGCGTCATAGGCGCGCGCCACGATGAATCACCCGGTCGCCTGCGATCACAGCGTCCGGCGCCAGATCGGCTAGGCCTTCCAGCTCGGCGTAGAGCGGCGCAAAGTCGGTATCGAGTGTCTGGCGCAGCAGTTGGTCGAAGCTGTCGATGACGAAATAGCTCTGCTGGTAGGCGTCTATGCGATAGCGTGTGCGCATCACACGCTTCAGGTCGAAGGCGATCCGGTTAGGCGCGGGATCGTCCCGGGCGTAGATCGACTCGCCATGGCTGGAGACGATGCCGGCGCCATAGAGTTTCAGCTCGCCGCCGTCGCGGATCAGGCCGAACTCGACAGTGTACCAATAGAGCCGGGCAAGATGGTCGAGGGAGTCGAACCTGAGCGATCGCAGGCCGCCATCGCCATAGGCCTGCATGTAGTCGGCGAACACCGGATCGGTCAGCAGCGGCACATGGCCGAAGACGTCGTGGAAAACGTCCGGCTCGCGGAGGTAATCGATCTGATCGGGCCTGCGGAGAAAAGACCCGGCGACGAAGCGGCGATTGGCGAGGTGGTGAAAGAACACCTCGTCGGGCACGAGTCCTGGCGCGGCGACGACCGACCAGCCGGTCAGGGCCATAAGTCGCTCCGAGAGCTCCGCGAAATCGGGAATGCCCGGTTTGGTCAGGCGCAGGATCTTAAGTCCGCGCAGGAAGGCGGGAACCGCGCGGTCGCGCAGGTGTTCGCTCTGGCGGCGAAACAGGGTGTCCCACAGCGCGTGCTCGGCGGCGGTGTACTCGGCCCACCGCTGGGGAATTGTCCAGTCCGGGCCGACGCCTGGCGGCGGCGTTGCGAGGTCGGCGTGACTTGACGTCATGGCTTCAGTTTACCACGCCCGGGCGCGATAGGCATCTGGCGGCGCGGCGCGCGCCTGTCATATTGCCGCTCCGGCGCGTGGCGCGAGGAATTCGAGGCGAGCATGACCCAATCTGGCAGCGCGGCGAGCCAAGCGCCCACACTCCACAGCGTGACGCGCCGCGAGACGCACGAGGTCTGGAACCAGGCGCCGGACCTGGCGGACTACAACCCTTTCGACGCCGACCGCGTGCTCGGCGAGGCCTTGGATCGCGAGGGCGGGGCCTGGGGCCGCGAAGATGTTCGCGCCTTGGGCGCGGCGGTCGGCAGCGCTCAGGTGCAGGACTGGGCGCGCGAGGCCAACCTCCACATCCCCACGCTCCGCACGCATGACCGCGTGGGCCGACGCGTCGACACCGTCGATTTTCACCCGAGCTATCACGCCCTCATGACGCTGGCGTTCGAGTCCGGTGTGCATGCCTATGCCTGGAACGCCAAGGGCCGCCCCGGCGCACACGTCGTTCGGGCCGCGCTCTCGTTCCTTTGGAACCAGGCGGACAACGGGGTCGGCTGCCCGACGGGCATGGCCTATTCGGCGATTCCTGTGCTGGAAAAGACGCCGGCGCTCGGAGCGGTGTGGAACCCGGCCATCAACGCCCAGGCCTACGACACCAGACGCCTGCCCGTGCATCAGAAGCGCGCGGCGACGATCGGCATGACCCTGACAGAGAAACAGGGCGGATCGGACCTGCGCGCCAACGCCACCAAGGCCGAGCCGGCCGGCCGACGCGGGCAGGGGGGCGAATACATCCTGACCGGGCACAAGTGGTTCTGTTCGGCGCCGATGAGCGACGGGTTCTATGTGCTGGCCCAGGCGAGCGGAGGGCCGACCTGTTTCCTGGCGCCCCGCATCCTGCCGGACGGAAGCTCCAACGTATTCATGATCCAGCGCCTTAAGGAGAAATGCGGCAACCGCTCAAACGCGTCGAGCGAAGTCGAGTTCGACGGCACGCTGGCCTGGGCCCTGTGCGACGAGGGCCGCGGCGTGCGCACGGCGCTGGAAATGGCGCATCTGACCCGGCTCGATTTCGCCGTCGGCTCAGCCGGCCTGATGCGGCACGCGTTGGCCCAGGCGATCAACCACACCCGCCACAGGCTGGCGTTCCAGCGGCCTCTGATCGATCAGCCGTTGATGACCGCGGTGCTGGCCGACCTGGCGCTGGAATGCGAAGCCAGCACCCTGCTTGCCCTGCGGCTGGCCCGGGCCTGCGACGAGGCGCTGCGCGGTGATGGCGAAGCCCATCTCTTCGAGCGACTGGCGACGCCGGTGGCCAAGTACTGGATATGCAAGCGCGCGGTGGGCGTGGTCCACGAGGCGCTGGAATGCCATGGCGGCAACGGTTTCGTCGAAGAGCATGTGATGGCGCGCCTCTACCGCGAGGCGCCCTTGAACGGCATCTGGGAGGGCTCCGGCAATCTGATCGCCCTTGATGTGTTGCGGGCGCTGCAGAAAGAGCCCGGATGCCTTGAGGCTGTGATGCGCGAGCTGAACGCAGCGGTTGGCGTTGATCCACGCTACGACGCCTTCGTCCGCGCGACCGAGGTTGATGCGCGCGCGGCGGCCAGAGGCGACGAGGCGGCGGCTCGAAGGGTCGCCGAACGCCTGGCCCTAGCCTTGCAGGGCTCGCTCATGCTGCGGTTTTCGTCGTCGGCCGCCAGCCACGCCTTTTGCGCCGCACGTTTGGGTGACGAACGCTTCGGCGCCTATGGGGCGCTGCCGTCGGGATTGGCGACGCGGGCGATTGTCGAGCGCGCCTGGGCGGCCTGACGAACGGGCGCGCATCGCTGGACAAACCGCCTCGGTTCGCGCCACAACCGTCGGAACTCCACTGAGGAAACCGCCGATGTCCCGCATGCCGCTGATCGAGCCGGAGGCTCTGCCGCCCTATATGAAGGCCGCGCACGACGCGACGCCGGAAGACAACTGGCTGGCGCGCAACTTCACCCGCGCCTTCGGCGCCCATCCCGATCTCGTCGAGGCGTACCAGAAATTCTACCATCCCTGGCACACCGGAGGCGCCGGTCTGCTCGAGCCGCGCCTGAAGGAGCTGATCCGCCTTCGCATCGCGACACTCAATGGCTGTGTGCTGTGCAAGAGCGTGCGCATGGCGCCCGAGGTGGTCAAGGAAGACGAAGCCGCCAGCGGCGTCGATCACGCCGACGACGCCGAGTTCACGCCGCGCGAGCGCGCCGCCATCCATTTCGCCGAGAAGATGGCTGTCGACCATCACAACATTGACGACGCCGATGTGGCGCGCATGCGCAAGCTCTTCACCGACGCCGAGTTCCTGGAACTGGCGATGATGGCCGGCCAGTACATCGGCTTCGGCCGCGTGCTGGCGATGCTTCAGCTGGAAGTGGCGGCCTGCCCGATCTGAGGGTGGTCGCGGGAGGCCGCCCGTGGTGACGGCGGAGCCGGTCCCCTCTTTCCCGCTCTTCCCGGCCTTCGCCGGGACGAGCGCAATTACTGTAGAGCTTGGCGCCCTGTAATCTGGGCTTGCCTACCCGACGAACATGTCCTCGAAGTTGCGGCGGTAGAAGCGGTCGCGGACATCGTCGCCGAGATCGGCAAAGGAGGTCTCGAAGCGCTCGATCGGGTTCTTGGTGCCTTCGGGATGGGGGAAGTCGGACGAGAACATGAAGAGCTCCGATCCGCCTTCGCGGATGATCGTCCCGGCGTCCTCCGTGGCGAAAGGCGTGAAGCGCACTGCCCGGCGGATGAACTGAGACGGGGGCATCGACAGCGCGGCGACCTGGGGATCCGATTTGCGCCAGCCCTTCCAGGCCTGATCCAGGCGGCGCAGGAAGTCGGGCACCCAGCCGGCGCCCATCTCGATCACACCGCCGCGCAGGTTCGGATGGCGGTCGAACACGCCATCGAGCGCCATGGCTGAAAGGAACGTCTGCGGCGCGAACGAGGTCGCGACATAGTCCTTGGCCCGCATGTTCTCGCCGCCGCCCAGCCAGTCGGTGGGCCGAGGATGACCGTTGTCGTGATAGGTCTTGGGCATCATCGGCGTCGCCGCGCCGATATGCAGCATGAAGGGCACGCCGGCCTCGCTCAGCCGCCGCCAGATCGGATCAAGCGCCGGGTGTCCAGGCGACACCTCTCCGGCCGGCGATGCCGGCACCCAGATGGCCCCGCAGCCACCGGCGATCGCGAGGTTGATCTCTTCCAGCGCGCGGGCCGGATCGTCCAGCGGCACGACGCCGACGCCGATCAGGCGTTTGTCATTGGCGCAGAAGGCGGCCATGGCGCGATTGAGCGCGCGCGAGCCGCCGTAGCGGACGTCCATGTCGGTCGAGGGCAGAAACGTCGAGCCGCCGAAGGTGGTGAAGACAAGCTGACGCGAAAAGCCCAGGTCGTCGAGGGCCTTGGTGCGTTCGGCCGGGTCGATGGCGCCATAGGCCGCCCAGCCCTTGGGGCCGCTGACGACATTGCGTGCGATCGCCGCCGTCGCGGCCGCGTCCTTCTGGCGGGCCAGGGCCAGTTCGATCGCCTTGCCGGCCTTGGCGCCGCCGGCTTCGAGCCTCAGCCCATGCAAGCGGCCGCGGATGGCCGGGTCGGCGTGGGCGCTGACCCAATCGATCGTTTCCATGACGTGGCTGTCGGCATCGTGGATCACGCGGCCTTGGGCGTAGGACATCGTTGCGCTTCCCTAAGGTTTCCGATTTTCGCGGCAGGTTGCGCGCCCTTTTGCGGGACTGTCAACAATCTTGGCCGCGGTGGCCGGGGTCGGGAACCCTATTTCCCGCTTGAACGGCCCGTGAAGTCGGGCTCTTGTCTTACTGGCAGGCGGCCGATCGGAGGACAGGTGGCGTTGAAGAGAGCCGGTGGCTTTGGGTGGACGTGGACTTTGGCGGCGGCGATCGCCGTGGTGACAGCGATCTGGCTTCAGGCCGGCTCCGCCGAGGCCGCTGGCCGGCGGATCGCCCTGGTGATCGCCAACGCCAACTATGCCGGGCGGAATGTTCTGGACAACCCACCCCACGACGCCGCCCTGATGCGATCGGCCCTGGCGAAAGCGGGCTTTGAGACCGTGGTGATGGCGCCGGATCTGACCCACGACGCGTTTTTTGCCCGGCTTCGGGACTTCAGCCGTGAGGCGCGCGGCGCCGAGGTGGCGCTGGTTTACTACGCCGGCCACGCGATTCAATCCGAGGGCAAGAATTGGTTGATCCCGGTGGACGCCACGCTGGCCGAGGAGACCGATCTCAATCTGCAGGCGATCGACCTCGATACATTGATGAGCGCGGTGGAAGGGGCAAAGTGGCGTGTGGTCGCTCTCGACGCCTGCCGCGACAATCCCTTTGGCATGCAGTGGCACGGACGCAGCCGCGCCTTTCAGACCCGGGGGCTGGGCGGGGTCGAGGCCGACAATGTGCTGGTGCTGTTCGCCGCCGCCGCCAATGCCCAGGCGCTTGATGGACAGGGGCAGAGCAACAGTCCCTTCGCGGTGGCGCTCGCGCGCAGCGTGGCGCAGCCCGGCCTGGTGATCCAGCGTCTGGGCGACCAGATTCGCGATGAGGTGTTGGCGGCGACGGATCAGAAACAGCGGCCCTATGTCAGCTCCAGCATTTCCAACGAGACATTCTACTTCGTGCCGCCGGCCGGGGACACGGGGGGGACGCGGGTGGCATCGGCGCCGACCTCGACGATCGCTCCCGCCGCGCCGGCGCCGAGTGTCCCGTCGGTCGATCCGAACGCCTTGGAGCTGGCGCTGTGGAACTCGGTTTCGGCCAGTAACGACGTCGATCAGTTGAACGCCTATCTTGAGAAGTACCCGAGGGGCCTTTTCGCCGGCGCCGCCCGCGCCAAGATTGCCGCTCTCGCTCGGCGGACGGTCGCGCCGCAAAGGGCCTACGTGCAGGAGGCCGCGCCTCCGCCGCCGCAATCACGGTCGATGGAAGCGCCGCAGGCGCCATTGGTCACCGGCCACGTCAACCTGAACGACCCCGCCGCGGTGAGGGTGTACGCGCACGAGGCCTATAACTGGAATGTCTATCCCCAGACGCAGCTTCGCCCTGCCAATCTCATCAGCACCGGGACGCCGCTGATGATCCCAGGCGGTCACGTCATCACCACCGGCGAACTGGATGAGGCCAAGGCGCTGAACAAGCCGTTCCTGGCGATCGACGTCCTGTCCGGATACCATCGGACCGTCGCGCGGACGCTGTCGCTACCGGGCGCCGGTTTTCCGAACGAGCCCGACCGCTCGGCGCAGATCCTGACGGCGCTGAAGGGCGCCCGCGACGTCCCGCTCGTGTTCTTCTGCGCCGGAGCCAGCTGCTGGGAATCCTACAACGCCGCCCTGCGCGCCATCTATGCGGGGTTCACGAACGTCTATTGGTATCGCGGCGGCCTGGAGGCCTGGTTCACCGCCCACCCGGACGGCGGCTGACGGGGCCGCCGGACGAGGGTAAGACACACAAAACAACACGCAGGGAGACGACGACTATGACGGGATTGTGCGAGGGGCGGGTGGCGATTGTCACCGGCGGGGCGCGGGGTATCGGCCGCGAATACTGCCTGATGCTGGCGGCCGAAGGCGCCAAGGTGGTGGTCAATGACCTGGGTGGAACCACGGATGGGACGGGCGCCGACGCCTCGGCCGCGGAGCAGGTCGTGCAAGAGATCCGCGCCGCCGGCGGCGAAGCGGTGGCCAACGGGTCCGATGTTTCCGATTGGGATCAGGCCAAGGCCATGATCGATCAGGCGATCACCACCTTTGGCAAACTCGACGTCGTGATCAACAACGCCGGCATCCTGCGCGATCGGATGATGGTCAACATGACCGAGGCCGAGTGGGACGGGGTGATCAAGGTGCATCTGAAAGGCACGTTCGCCCCCGCTCGCCACGCCTGCGCCTACTGGCGGGACCTGAACAAGGCGACCGGCGAACCGGTCCACGGACGGATCATCAACACCTCGTCGGTGAGCGGCATCTATGGCAACATCGGCCAGACCAACTACGGCGCCGCCAAGGCCGGTATCGCCGCCTTCACCATTATCGCCGCGCGCGAAATGCGCCGGTACGGCGTCACGGTGAACGCCATCGCTCCGGGCGCGCTTACGCGGATGACGGAAAATCTCGGCCCCCCTGTGACCGACGAGCGTCGGGAGGCCATGAGTCCTCGCTGGGTGGCGCCGATCGCGGTGTGGCTCGCCAGCGTCGAGTCGGGCGAGGTCAGCGGGCGGGTGTTCGAAGCCAGTGGCGGCGTGCTCGCCATCGCTGAAGGCTGGCACCGCGGACCGACGGTGAAGCCTGTGACCGACCCCAAGACGCTAGGGCCGATCGTCGCCGACCTCGTGGCGCGGGCGCGCAAAAACGCCGGCATGGACGGCCAGGATCTCGATTGAGCAGGACGCGGCGGCCCGATCGGCCGCCGCGAACCTCCCACTCTAAAGAGCGACGTTGACGATCCGCGCCTGGGTGTATTCCTCCAGGCCCTCGACACCGTTTTCCGCGCCCATCCCTGAGTTCTTGGCGCCTCGGAACGGCACGTCGAACGGCAGGTCGAGGAACTTGTTGACCCAGACCGTTCCGGATTCCACCCGTGACGCCACGGCGATGCCGCGCTCGACGTTGGAGGTCCAGACCGTGCCGCCCAGGCCGTATTCGGTGTTGTTCGTGCGGGCGATGGCGTCGTCGACGTTTTCGTAGCTCAGGACTGGCAGGACGGGGCCGAACTGCTCTTCGCGCACCAGACGCGACGAATCGTCAATGTCGCGGACGATGGTCGGGGCGATGAAGTAGCCTTCGCGGGCAAGGGCGTCGCCGCCGGCGATGACCTTCCCGTCGGCCTTGGCGTCATCGAGGAAGCCTTTCACCTTGTCGTACTGCATCTTGTTCTGAATCGGGCCGATGGTGGTGCCCTGCTTGAGGCCGTCGTCGACCACCGCGTCGTTGGCCAGCTTGGCCAGCTCGGTGCAAAGCGCGTCATAGAGGCTCGAGTGGGCGTAGACCCGCTTGGTCGCCAGGCAGATCTGGCCGGCGTTCGACATGGCTGCGTCGAAGATCAGCGGCGCGACGGTCTTCACGTCGGCGTCGTCCAACACGATGGCCGCATCATTGCCGCCCAACTCCAGGGTCAGGCGCTTCAGCGTGCTGGAGACGCTTTCCATCACTTTTTTGCCGGTCGCGGTCGATCCGGTGAACGACACCTTGGCAATGTCGGGGTGCTTGGTGAGGACGCCGCCGAGATCGTTAGCGTCCGTAATTACGCTCAGGACGCCAGGCGGCAGGATCGTCGAGGCGATCTCGCCAAACAGCATCGTCGTCAGTGGCGTCGTGGGCGCGGGCTTGATAACGATGACGTTGCCGGTGATCAGGGCCGGCCCGACCTTCATGATCATCAACAACATCGGGAAATTCCAAGGCACGATCCCGCCGACGACACCGAGCGGCGAGCGTTGCTCGATGATGCGCGTGGTTTCATCCTCGCGCACCGTTTTCGTCTCGATTGTCATGACCGCGAAAGCGCGCAGACCATAGATCGCGCCCATGATCTCGGCCTGGGCCTGGGGCAGAGGCTTGCCCTGCTCGGACGTCAACAGGCGCGCGAACTCGTCGGCGCGGGGCTCCATGGCGTCGGCGAGGGCTTCAAGCTTGGCGCGGCGCTCGGCGAAGGTGAGGGCCGACCAGGCCGGGAAGGCCTTCTTTGCCGCCGCGACGGCCTGATTCAGCTGTGCTTCGTCCGCGCGCGCGCAGGTTTCGAATACCGCGCCCGTGGCGGGGTTGACCACATCGAGGGTCTTGGCGCCGTCCACCAGCTTGCCGTCAATCAACAGTTTATAAGCCATGAATTTCTCCAATTGTTGGGCCTATTTCGCAGGCGCCCTGGCCCCCCGCAAGGGCGTCGCGAGGTCAAAAAATCGGTCGGGGCCTCAGGGCGCGTAACTACTGCGTGACTTGATGCCCCAGTGGCCATCTTCAAGCGTGACCACATAGATGGAGTCAAACCCGCCGATGACCGATCCGTCGGCGCGGTAGCGGGTGAAACGCGTATTGAGGTGAACCTTGTCGGCGCCGGCGTGGATCACCTCGCGGCGCTCCCACGCCGAGTGATCCCAATCGGCCAGCGCGCCAGTTGTGAACATCTCGGGCGTCTGGTCGCCGCGATTGATGATGCGCAGCGTATTGGAGGCCAAGCGAACGCTTGGAAAGTTGAAGGTCGCCTCGAAGGCCGGCAGGTCACGGGCGTTGAAGGCGGCCATGAAATCCTCCAGGCACTGCATGGCGGCGGCGATCTCGGCGGCGAATTTGGTCATGTCTGGCGCCTATCCATCGTAGAAGTATTGCGGGTGAAGACCGATAACGGTTCGCTCACGGGGCGTCTTAGCTCTGGCGATGGCGCGACTGGAGAGCTGGTTGACTGCGTCGGTCGGCAACAGTCTCTGGGCGATGTCTCGGCGGCCGTAGTGGGCCTGCAGGAAGAAGCGGCCGTGGTCGCCATCGCGCGTCGGCATGCGACGGTGCCAGACATCGGACACGAAGAACCCGACATCGCCGGCCCGAGTCAGCAGAGGCACGACCTCTTGGCCCTCATAATCGAGCTCGGGATCGAACGGTCGATCGCGAGGCGGCGGGCGACCGGAGAGGTGGCTGCCGGGGATGACTCCGGTGGGGCCGTCCTCGATCTCGCAGTCCTGCAGATATATGTGCACGCCTATCGCGAACACGGGATGGGGAATGTCGGCCGGCCAGCGCACGCCGTCTGGCAGGGGAATGTGCGGTCCCGCGTCAATGTGCCAGGCCTGACCGCCGTGCGAGCCCGGAAAGCCGGCGGCGTTGCGCCAGGCGGTGTTGGCGATGATGTGGCAGTCTTCGCCGAGCAGCGGTTCAATCACCGCCAGCAGCCGCGGATGGCTGATCGCGCGTTGCGCCTCGGCGCACCGGTTGAGCATGGCGTAGCGAAAGGCCTCGGCGTCCTCCGGCGCGCGCTTGCCGCGTTCATCGGGCGGATCGCGATCGTAGATCTTGCCGATCGCTCGTCCTAACCGCGCGACCTCGGCGTCCGAAAAGAGGCCGCGCACGACGGTGTAGCCCTCGCGTTCAAGTTGGTCGGTAGCCTCGCCGGCGGGTTCGGCGCGAAATTCCAGAAAGGGGCGGCCGCGGCGTATCATCGGCTATTCTCCTGGTGAATTGACCGAACCGTCCCTCAGCGCCGTCGCAGGTGCGTCAGACCGGCGGCCTCATAGATGCGATCAAGGGTGGTCTGCTGCAACAGGATGGTGTCGCCCTCGGTGGCGAGCGGCGCGCCGCGTTCCAGGGCGCCCATCACTGCATCGAGCTGATAGGCGTAGGTGGAGAGGCGACTGACGGCGGCGGTTTCCTCGCGGTCGCTGGCCTTTAGAGTCAGGTGGGAGCTAAAGTGCGGCGCCAGGGGATTGACGAAGGCGATTTCGCCCAGCGCGCCTCTGACATGCAGTTTCGCCGCGAACCCAACATCGGCGGCCATCGAGCAGGACAACTCCGCCGTCGCGCCGTCGTCGAAGGTGAGCGTCGTCCGCAGACTCTCATCGACCCCCCGCGCGGTCAGCGTCGCGGTTGAGGTTACGCCGGTCGGCGCTCGGCCCATGATCGCCACGGTCCAGCTTAGGGGATAGCAGCCAAGATCCATGAACGCCCCGCCGCCGGTTTCCGGCAGATGCCGGATTTCTGTACCGTCGCCGTCGCCGATCGGCACGGTGAAGTTGGCCTCAATCGCGCGAACCTCGCCAATGGCGCCTTCGTCGATCCAGTCGAGCATGCGCAGGAACCCCGGGTGGTAGCGGTAGTGAAACGCCTCGATCACACGCTTGCCCGACCGGTTCGCCGCGTCGACCATGGCGCGGGCCTCGTCCGCGTTCATGGCGAAGGGCTTTTCGCAGAGGACGTGTTTGCCGGCCTCGAGCGCCTTGATCGTCCACTCGGCGTGCAGATTGATCGGCAAGGCGTTGTACACGAGGTCGACGTCTTCGGCGGTGACCAGGTCCTGGTACGTAAGCGCTACGCGGGAGAACCCATGTGTCTGGGCGAACACCGCCGCGCGCTTGGGATCGCGCGCCGCGACGGCCTGCAGGACTGCCCCGCCCCGGACTTTTGCGGGTAGAACCAACGCCGGGGGGGTGATGCGCGCCGCGCCTAGGCATCCAATGCGCATGTAAATAGCGTCTCCCCAACGTCCGTCCGTTGGGTGTGACTAGAACCGACCGTCGCGTTTGACGCAAGCCGGGTGTCCGCGAAACCGCTTGGCGGCGGGCCACGCTCAAGGCAGAACGGCGACAGGTTCCTGGGAGAAAACGTAATGGGCAATTCGCCGCGTGAACTGAATGAGGGCCTCGTGCGGAGTCTGCCGGACGTCGGCCCTGTGGTGATGGTCAACCTCGTCCGCTTCGCGGATCGCTCCGCCGATGGCGATGGGACGGGCCGCGACGCCTATCTGCGCTACAGCCGCGCCGTGATGCCGCTGATCAAGGGACTTGGCGGGACGGTGCTCTGGGCTGGCGAAGGGGAGGGCGCCGCCTACGGCGATCCGGCGATCAACGCCTGGGACTATATCGTTCTGGTGCAGTATCCCTCGCGCGCGGCGTTCCTGAGCATGGCCACCTCGTCCGAGTACGCCGCAGCCAATGTCCACCGCGAGAACGGCGTCGCCGATCACGTCATCATCGCCTCGACCGCCACCTATGCGAAACTCGCGGCGTCCTAGCCCGCTGGAGCAATGGTCAACCACGCTGAACCGGCCTTTCCCCGCCTTCAGCGCTTTGCCGATCCAACCTGGATCGGGGACGGCCTAAATCAACGCCGACGGCGTGACGCCAAATTCCTTGAGGAAGGGTTCGGCGTGGTCGATGCGGCCGGTGAGTTTGGCGGGGTCGCCGCTTGCTAAGCGGTACACCGCCTCGGCGATATATTCGATCGGCTGGACGCGATCCTTGGTGGCTTCGGTGATCAGGCCGTGGATAGCGACGCCGGGGGTGTCAACCAATCCAGGAGAGATCACATTCACGGCGACGCCGTCGTCATAGACCTCTGAGGCGAGCCCGGTGGTGAAGCGCTCCAGGGCCGCTTTGCACATGCCGTAGACCGTGCCGCCTCGGGCCGGCCCGCCGAACGGGGGCTGGGGGTGGCGTCCGGCGCCCGACGAGATGTTGACGATCCAGCCGCTCTTGCGGCGTCGCATGGCCGGCAACACGAGCTGGGAGAGGTGGAACGGCGCATAGACCTGCACCTCCATCATCAGCTTGAAGCGCTTTTCGGTGAAATCGGCCACGGGCATGAAAAAGGTGATGGCGGCGTTGTTGATCAGGATGTCGATCTCGCCGAGCCTGTCCACGGTTTCCTGAATCAGGCGTTCCCGCTCCGTCGCCTGAGCGAGGTCGGCCTTGATCACCAGAGCGTCGGCGCCCTGTGCGCGAAGGCGGGTCAAGGTCTCGTTGAGTGTACCAGGGATGCGGCTGTCGCCCGGCTCGGCGGTGCGCGCGGAGATGGCGACACGGGCGCCTTCCATGGCGAGCCGCGCGGCGATGGCGGCGCCGATGCCACGGCTGGCGCCGGTGACGAGGGCGACCTTTCCCTTCAAGGGACCATCTGGGTTCACGCGGGCTTGGGTCATGGTGGCCTCCTCTTGTCTTGATCGCACAACACGCTAACTGGGCCGCCACGGGTGTCGGGTAAAGCGTCGTGCCCCGGGATCAGGGCCAGAAAATATGGATCGTCGTCAACTGCTCGCCGCCGCCGGAGGGGTCATCATGGTAGGCGTATCGCAGACCGTCGAGGCTGACATTCCATCGCCGGCCGGTGGCGACCTTAACGCGCTCCTGGACACCTTCGTTCTAGAAGACATGGCGGCCCAACCGGAAATCGCGACGTCGCTTGGTCTGGACACTGGCCCGCGGGCCGGGCTGAAAGCGAAACTCACCGACCGCTCGCCCGATGGCTTCGCGGCTCGTCACGCGCTCGAGGCCGATCAGCTCAAGCGCCTGGAGGGGGTCGATATCGCCGGCCTGAACGCGGCGGACGCGCTGAACCGCGATGTTGTCCTTTTCAGCCTGGGCCTGAAGGTCGACGCGGCGAAGGCTTTTAAATACGCCGGTGGGGTCGCCGGATCCCCCTACGCGCTCAATCAGTTCCAGAGCTCCGCCTACCAGATCATCCCCGACTTTCTCGATAGCCAGCATCGGATCGCCACGATCGAGGACGCCGAGGCCTATCTCAGCCGCCTTGAGGGGTTTGCGGTCGCGCTCGATCAGGACAGCGCCCTGGCGCGCTTTGATCTAGGTCTGAACGTCGTTCCCCCTGACTTCATTACCGATCGCACGCTGGCTCAGGTCAAGGCGCTGCGCGGAGCGCCGGCCGACAAGTCGGTGCTGGTTCAGTCGCTGGCGCGCCGCGCCGCCGCCAAAGGCCTATCGGGCGACTGGGCGGGGCGGGCCAGCGCGGTCTATCAGGAAAAGGTCCAGCCGGCCCTGGACCGGCAGATCGGCCTGCTGGAGAGCCTGCGCGCAAATGCGCCCCGCGACGCCGGCGTATGGCGGCTGCCGGACGGCGACGCCTACTACGCCGCCTCGGTGAGGGCCTGGACGAGCACGACCCTGACGGCGGACGAGATTCATCAGCGCGGTCTCGATCTTGTGCGCGACCTGACCGCCAAGATCGACACTACGATGCGCAGCCAGGGCTTCACACGCGGCAGCGTGGGCCAGCGGCTGCGGGCGATGTTCACCAATGGGAGTTATCAGTACGCAAACACCGATGCCGGCAAGGCGCACCTCCTGGCTGATGTGGGGGCCAGGGTCGCCGCGATGCGCGCCAAGCTTCCCAGCCTGTTTGGGGTGCAGCCCAAGGCCGACGTCGAGGTCCGACGCGTGCCCGTTTATCTCGAGGCCGGAGCGCCGGGCGGCTATTACGAGACCGGCTCTCTCGATGGGTCGCGTCCCGGCGCCTTCTATATCAACCTGCGCGACACCGCCGAACTTCCCAACTGGACCTTGCCGACACTGGCCTATCACGAGGCGATTCCGGGCCATCATCTGCAGCTGACGCTGGCGCAGGAGACCCAACTGCCGCTGATCCGCAAGCTGTTGGTGTTCTCTGCCTACGTGGAAGGCTGGGCGCTTTACGCCGAGCAGCTGGCCCTGGAGATGGGCTTCTATGACGACGACCCACTGGGACGGATTGGTTATTTGCATGACGCATTGCTGCGGGCCGCGCGTCTGGTTCTGGACTCGGGGTTGCACGGCCGGCGCTGGAGCCGTGAGCGCGCCATCGCCTACTACGTCGACACTCTGGGCGATCCCGAGGCGGTGGCCACAACCGAGGTCGAACGCTATTGCGTCGCGCCGGGTCAGGCGTGCGGCTACATGTTGGGCAAGATGGCGTGGCTGCGTGAGCGTGATCGCGCCAAGGCGGCCCTAGGTGATCGTTTCGACCTGCGCAAATTCCACGATGTCGGCCTCGCCAGCGGCGCCCTGCCGCTGGCGCTGCTGCCCAGGGTTATCGACCGGTATATCGCCGGAGCGAAGGGATAGGCTTTCAGCCCGGCTTCTTGAATCGGAAGACGAACTGGTCGGTCTTGCCGCGGATGGAAGGGTCGAACACGAGGATATTGCGCGGGTCGGCGGGGTTGCGCAGCACATCGAGCTTGCCGTCATAGACGAAGCCGGCGGCGGTGATTTCGGCCTTGGCGGCGGCGGGATCGATGCGGTGCAGCTTGTCGGCGGTTTCGGTGACGGGCGCGCCCGGCAGCGCCGCGTGATCGATGACGAGGAGCACGCCGCCCGGCTTCAGCTTGGACAGCCAGAGCTTGTCGAGCGCGGGCACGTCCAGTTTCAGGCGGCTCAAATGCGTGTCGTGGTAGTTCTGGGCGGTGAAGACCATATCCAGCGTCGGCAAGGCCTGGGTCGCCGCGGGCTCCAGGCCGATCACGCTGACGTTCGCGTAGGCCGGATTGGCGGCGATCGCCGCGGCGCCGGCTCCCATCGGCCCGCCAGGGGCGACGGCGTAGACGTGGCCCTTGGGGCCAACGGTCTTGCTGAGTATGCGCGTGAAATAGCCCTTGCCGGGGAGGAGTTCGAGGACGGTGTCGCCGGGTTTCACCTTGGCGAAGGCGAGCATCTCGGCCGGTTTGCGCGCGGCGTCACGGGCGGTGTCCTCGGCCGGCCGGCCGGCGTCGGCGACCGCCGCGGCGATGTAGGCCGCGGGAGCGGCCTGGGCCGACACTGCCGGAACGGCAATCGCGACCGAAAACGAAACCAGGGGAACGAGAAGGAGACGCATGAAAGAAAGCCTTTCTTTGAGGACCGTTTCCGAGGCCCGATGTTTGAGTTCGAGCAGGCGCGGGCAGAGGTTACACCCGCCCCGCAACTGAGGGTTAGATAATTTGGCCCGAGGGGACGAAGAGGACCCCCGCCACGGCCATCGCGCTCGCCACGCCTGGAGAGCGCGTGGGTGGTCGAGTTCGGCACGCCGAACCTGTGCTCCGTGGCCGATCGGTATATAGAGGAATTACTAAGCGAGTTCGCCATGAGCAAAGACCTTCCCGCTACCTTCCAAGTCCCACCGCACTATGCCCGCCCCGCCGAGCGCGTCGCCGATCGCTGGGTGCATCTGGTCGGTCTGATCGCCGCCGCGATCGGTGGGTTGGCGTTGCTGGGTCTGTCGTTGATCGGCGGACGGGTCGGCCAGGCCGCGGCGGTCGGCGTCTACGGCCTTTGCCTCGTCACCATGTTTGTCGCCTCGCTGGTCTATAACCTTGGCGGCGACCGCTTCCGTCCGGTTCTTCGTCGGCTGGATCACGCGGCGATCTTCCTGATGATTGCGGGCTCGTATACGCCGTTCACCACCCAAAGGCTGAGCGGGGTGTGGTCCTGGGGCATGACGACCGCGGTCTGGGTGCTGTCTCTGGGCGCGGCGGCGGGCAAGCTGTTCGCGCCGGGCCTGCACAAGCGCTTCTGGGTTGCCGTCTATCTGGCGCTGGGCTGGCTGGTGATTGTGGCGATAAGGCCGATGCTGGCCGGCGTCGCGCCGCTGCCCATGGCCTTGTTGCTCATCGGCGGCCTGATTTATTCGCTGGGCGTGATCGTCTATCTCAAGCACGATCTGCCCTTCCGACGCGCCATCTGGCACGGCTTCGTCACCGCCGCCGCGGCGACCCACTTCGCGGCGATCCTGATGGGCGTGGTCCTGGCGGAGCCGGCGTAGGGCGGGTTCCAGCGGCCGCCGGTGAAACGGTTCCCGTCGGCCCCCCTACCTGCGCCCGCCCTTCCGAAACCTCGCCGCCGCCTCCGCTCGAGCGTCCGCGCGGGCCTTTGCCGGAACGCTCTTGTCCGCCGTCTCCCCCGTCGGCGTCATCGCTTCATTGGCGAACTCCAGGTCGAGCAGCTTCAAACGCTTGATCTCGTCGCGGATGCGGGCGGCTTCCTCGAATTCGAGGTTGCCGGCGGCTTCGCGCATGCGGTTCTCCAGATCGCGCAGGGTGGCCTGGAAGTTGGAGCCGAGGAACGGCTTGGCGCTCTCCGACACGCCGGCGTCGACGGTCACACGGTCGGCGCGTTCGTAAGGGCTGGCGAGAATGTCCTTTATCTGGCTACGGATGCTCTCCGGCGTGATGCCGTGCTCGAGATTGTAGGCGGTCTGTTTCTCACGTCGCCGGTTGGTTTCACCGATCGCCCGTTCCATCGAGCCAGTGATGGTGTCGGCGTAGAGGATCACCCGGCCGTCGACATTGCGCGCGGCGCGGCCGATGGTCTGGATCAATGAAGTCTCCGAGCGCAGGAAGCCTTCCTTGTCGGCGTCGAGGATCGCCACCAGGCCGCACTCGGGGATGTCGAGGCCCTCGCGTAGCAGGTTGATGCCGACCAGGACGTCGAAGGCCCCCAGGCGCAGATCGCGGATGATCTCGATGCGCTCGAGGGTGTCGACGTCGCTGTGCATGTAGCGGACGCGCAGGCCCTGCTCGTGCATGTATTCGGTGAGGTCCTCGGCCATCTTCTTGGTCAGCACGGTGACCAGGATGCGATAGCCGTGCTTGGCGACCTCGCGGCATTCGGCGATCACATCGTCGACCTGTGAGAAGCCGTCCTTGCTGACGGGGCGTATGATCACTGGGGGATCGATCAGGCCGGTGGGGCGGATGACCTGCTCGACGAAGACGCCGCCGGTCTTCTCGAGCTCCCACTTGGCGGGGGTGGCGGAGACGAACAGGCTGTCCGGCCGCATCGCCTCCCATTCCTCGAACTTCAGGGGACGGTTGTCGAGGCAGGAGGGCAGGCGGAAGCCGAATTCAGAGAGCGTGAATTTGCGGCTGTAGTCCCCGCGATACATGGCGCCCAACTGCGGGACAGTCTGATGGCTTTCGTCGACGAACAGCAGGGCGTTGTCAGGGATATATTCGAAGAAGGTCGGCGGCGGCTCGCCCGGGCGGCGGCCGGTGAGGTAGCGCGAGTAGTTCTCGATACCGGCGCAGCTGCCGGTGGCCTCGATCATCTCGATATCGAATGTGGTGCGCTGCTCCAGCCGTTGCGCCTCCAGCAGCTTGCCGTTGGCGACCAGCCAGTCGAGGCGCACCTTCAGTTCGTCCTTGATGGCGTTGACCGCCTGGCGAAGGGTCGGACGCGGCGTGACATAGTGGCTGTTGGCGTAGACCTTCACGCTCGGCAGGTCGGCAGTCTTCTTTCCGGTCAGGGGATCGAACTCGGCGATGGCCTCGATCTCGTCGCCGAACATCATCACGCGCCAAGCGCGATCCTCATAGTGCGCCGGGAAGATCTCGATGGTGTCGCCGCGGCGGCGAAACGTGCCGCGCTCGAAGGCCTGATCGTTGCGCTTGTATTGCTGAGCGACGAGGTCGGCCATCAGCTGCTTCTCGTCGACCCTGTCGCCGACCGTCAGCGAGAAGGTCATGGCGGTGTAGGTTTCCACCGAGCCGATGCCATAGATGCAGGAGACTGAAGCGACCACGATGACATCGTCCCTCTCCAGGATCGCGCGGGTGGCGGAGTGGCGCATGCGGTCGATCTGTTCGTTCCGGCTGGAGTCCTTTTCGATGTAGGTGTCCGTTCGGGCGACGTAGGCTTCGGGCTGGTAGTAGTCGTAGTAGGAAACGAAATACTCCACGGCATTGTTCGGGAAGAAGGATTTGAACTCGCTGTAGAGCTGGGCGGCCAGGGTCTTGTTATGGGCCAGGATCAGGGCCGGACGCTGGGTCGCCTCGATGACCTTGGCCATGGTGAAGGTCTTGCCCGAGCCGGTGACGCCGAGCAGCACCTGATCGCGCTCGCCGGCCTCGATGGCGGCGACGAGCTCCGCGATGGCGGCCGGCTGGTCGCCGGCGGGCTCATAGTCGGAGACCACCTGAAACCGCTTGCCGCCTTCGCTCTTCTCGGGACGCGCCGGACGGTGGGGCGTCCACAGGGCGGGCGCGATGTCGTGGATGAAGGCGCCCGACGCATCGGCGACACCGGGATTCGCGGCGGAACGAGACATGAACAACAAGGTAGGCGAGGGTGGGGGTGATGGCTAGGGGGTATACGCCCCTGGAGCACAGGCGCAGTTACGCCCCGTACTTCCGTTCGTCCCGGCCTTCGCCGGGACGAACGGAAGTAATTGTATATTTTCTAGTAGGTTACACCTTCACCAGGGCGCCCGCGCCCGCGCTCCGCTAAGTGGCCTCCCGTCCCGCCGTCACCTCGCGGGGGACAAACCACAGCATCGGCAGGATCAGGGCGTAGACCAGGGTCGTCACGGCGACGCAGGCGACAAAGCCGCCCATGTGATCGTAGATCTCGGTTCCGAACAGGTCGCCGAAGCGGATGGCGAGCCAGAAGCCGCCAATGGCCAGGCCCTGCATGGCGCCCTGCAGACCCCTCGGGCAGGAACGCATGATGAGATCCATGTAGCCGGCGGCCGCCATGCCGCCCATCAGTCCTACCGGCGCGGCCCACCAGAGGGCGCCCTGCGCCGAATGGATGAAGAGCAGCGGGACCATCTGCGGGATGCCGATCAGTGACGACAGGATCAGCAAGGGCATCATCGGCATGCGCCGGCACAGGTAGCCGTAGAGCAGGTAGGTCGGGATGAAAGCCCCCTGGTAGATGGCGTTGTAGGCCCCCCAGTCCGCGTCGCTCGCGTGCAGAGGGCCGGTGATATAGACCTGCAAGACGGTGTAGCTCCCCGGCGAAAACTGCCACAGGATCCAGATCGCGATCGCCGGATAGACCGCCCGGGTGCGTAGCAGCCGGCCGATGTCGCCAACCAGCGAGCGGCCGCGATCACGCTCCTCGACAAAGCTCTCGAACACGGCTTTCGGCCGCCACCAGCCGTAGAGCGAGAGGCCGGCCATGATCGCCGCGCCGATCAGGAACAGCACGGCGCTGGCGGTCTCGGCGTTGCGGCCCTCCAACTGCTGGCTGAGCAGGCCGCCAAAGAGATAGCTCAGCAGCAGGGGCACGCCGACGACGATGTTCCACACCGTCGAGATACGCCCGGTCATCATGCCCTGCTGGCCGATCACCGAGAGCAGGCCGCGCACGGCGCTGGCGGCGGTCAGATAGATGACGTTGAGGCTGACGAGGCCGATCAGCAAGCTCGTTCGCGCCACCGGGAACAGGGCGAGGCCAGCGTAGACAAGGGCCGTGGCGGCGCCGAAAACAATCAGAATGCCACGGTCCTGGCGGCCGAGAGGATCAAGGCGGTCGCGCGCCAGGCCAAAGACCACCGCGACGAACAGGGGAATGTCGGTGAGCAGACGAAAGCTGGCCATCTCATGGGCGGCCATGTGCAGACGGTTCTTAAGGAAGAAGGTCACCGGCACGTCGATAAGGCCGTTGTAGGGAGCGCCGAACTCGACCAGCAGAGTGAGCAGGGCGCAGTAGACGAGGATGCGGCCGCGGCTGGCCGATCCCGCCGCAGGGGTGATGGCGGCGCCCGTCATGCGCTTTGAAGCGTGCCGTTCATGCGCCGTGATGGCCCAATCGCGCGCCGCAATGCAAGCAGGCCGCAGTGCTAAAGGGCGCCTGGCGATCGCCGCCCCTGACCGGTGTGGTTCAGACCACCATCGCCGCTCGGATGGCGATGGCGTCGACCTCGCCCGAGGCGATCTTCATCAAAAGGGCGGCGGAAAGGCAGGCGCGTTCGGCGAAGCTGTCCGGCCAAGCGTATTCCGCCTCGCTGTGGATGTCGCCGCCGCGTACGCCGAGGGTGTCGACGTTGGGCAGGCCGGCGGCGAAGAGGTTGTTGCCTTCGCAGACGCCGCCAGAGCCGCGCCAGGTGATGGGCTGGTCGACGAGGACGCCGACGTCGCGAACGGCCTCGAAAAGTCGTTGTTGCGCGGCGTTCATGGGCTTGGCCGGGCGCGCGAACCCGCCGTGAAGGTGGACAGAAAGGTCGAGGGCCGTCAGCTGGTCGATGGCTTCGTCGATGCGCGCCTGGCACCAGCCGGCTGCGGCCGCGTCGGGGACGCGAATGTTGAAGCGCAGCACGGCGTTGTCTGGAACCACATTGAGCGGGCCGCCGCCGTCGATGCGGGCGATGTTGATCGTCACGTCCTCGCGCTGGCCGTTCAAGCCGGCCAGGAAGGCGGCCATCTGGGCGGCGCCGGCGATGGCGTTGCGCCCCGAATCGAAGTCGCGACCGGCGTGGGCGGCGCGACCGCGGATCGCGACGTGGAAATTGCCCGATCCCTTGCGCGCGCCGGCCAAGGACCCGTCGGTCATCGCCGGCTCATAGGTCATGCCGATGTGCGCACTCGCGGCGATGCGGGCCAGAAGGGTGGCGGAGGCGGGGGAGCCGATCTCCTCGTCCGGCGACAGCAGGACGCGATAGCCGACGCGCGCCGCCAGCGGGTGACCTTCGAAGGCCTCAAGCGCGCCGAGCATGGCGCTGATACCGCCCTTCATGTCGGCGACGCCCGGGCCGTTGAGCGCCCCGTCGGCGCGCGTCGTCACGGCGCGGAAACTTGTGTCGACGGGATAGACGGTATCGTAGTGACCGGTATGCACGACCTGTACCGGCGCTTCCGGCCGGACCGTGAGCCGCAGGGCGTCGGTATGGGCCTGTTCGCGAGCCACGCCGTCGGCGCCGACATCCGCTGAGGGCGCGAGCGGGATGCGCTCAAGCTTGCCGGGCAGGCCGCCAAGAGCGTCCGCCAGCTCAGCGCGCTGGCGCTCGAGTCCGGCCAGATTGCGGCTGCCGCTGTTGATCGCGCACCAAGTCACGGCGCGCTGGATCAGGTCCGGCCCCCTCGCCGCGAGGGCGCGCAGGACGCATCTGTCGTCGGTGGTCAGCCGCAAGGTCATGACGTCAGGCGCCCACGTTCACGAACGCGCGCAGAGCCAGATGGACGCGGCGGGCCGCGCGCCAGAGTTCAGGATCCAGAAGATCTGAGGGCGCGACCGCGGCGGGCCAATGTCTCTCAACCAGCGCCGCCAGGGCGTCCCACCGCGCCGGGGAGAGCAGATAGCCAGGATGGATCGCCGCGCGCGCCGCCGCGGACACCGGAACTCTCAACCGCAGGCACGCCGGTCCGCCCCCGTTGCGCATGCTCTCGCGCACATCGACGATCTCGACCTGGGTGATCCGCTTCGATCCCGCGAGGGTGCGATTGAGCGCGGCCCAAACGCCTTCGTGTTCGCGGGTCTCGCTGGGCAGCACCAGCGTCATGCCGCCGCCCGGCAAGGTGACGATCTGGGAGTTGAAGAGATAGGTCGAGACGGCGTCGGCCAGGGAGATGTCGCTCACCTCCAGAACCTCGAGCTCCGGCACGCGTTTGGTGATCGCCGCCACCAGTTCGTCGCGGCGCTCGAAGGCCAGTGGGTGGGCCAGGAGCACGGTCTCATTGGCGACGGCGACGACATCATTGTGGAAGGCGCCGGCGTCGACCGCCTCGCCGGCCTGAAGTGAGAAGACCGTATGTTCGGGCTCTAATCCCGCCAGCCTGGCGACGCTCTGGCTGGCCCGCAACGATTGGCGTTCGGGAAACCGGCCGCCGCGCTGGGCGCCGTGTACGAAGACGTTGACGCCAGGGCGGCCGTGGCCGCTCGTTACGCGCATATGGTTCGCCGCGCCTTCGTCGCCGAAGTGCGTGCCGTAGGGCAGCGGCGCGTGGACGTGAAAGTGTTCAGAGTCGGCGAAGATCTGGCGCAGGAGACGCCAGGTTCCCGCCGCTTCGACGACGCGGTGCGGCATGCTGGCGAGATTGGCGGTGATCAGGTGGGTCTTGCCATCACCGGTGTCGGGGGCGGCGATGACCGTGGCGGCGTTGGCGGCCCACATCGAGGAGGCTGAACAGACCGCCCGGAAGAGCACGCCGTCGGCTTCCGCGGCCGCGGTCAGCACCTCGGCGTCCGATCCCGAAAAGCCGGCGGCGCGCAGAGGGCCCGTCGTGGGACGCATCGGCGGTGGGAAGAAGCCCTGGGTCACGCCAAGGTCCATCAGCCGCCGCATCTTGGCCAAACCCTGTAGCGCGGCTTCGCGCGGGCGGGCGACGGCCTGCGCGTTTGAGGTCGAGGCGACATTGCCGAAGCTCAGACCCGCATAGTTGTGCGTCGGGCCAATCAGGCCGTCGAAATTGATCTCGAGGCTGGTCATGCCGCCGACCCGGCCGAGGCCAAACCGGTTTCAATACGGAACTTGGCGGTGGCGGATTCGAGGCTCGCCACCGGATAGGCGCAATAGTCCGCGGCGTAGTAGGCGCTCGGCCGATGGTTGCCCGAGGCGCCGACGCCGCCGAACGGGGCGGCGGAGGAGGCGCCGGTCGTGGGCCGGTTCCAGTTGACGACGCCGGCGCGCACGCCGAGCCAGAACCGACGATAGAGCGCTTCGTCGCCGCCGATCAGGCCGGCGGCGAGACCGAACCGGGTCCGCGCCGCCGTCAGCGCTGCGTCGAAACTCGGGACGCGGATGGCCTGCAACACCGGCCCGAACATCTCCTCGTCAGGGCGGGCGGCAAGGTCCGTGCTGTCGATCAGCCCCGGCCTCAGGAGGGGGCGTCCGCTGCTGAGCCGGGCAAGGGGGCGGATGATCCGCGCGCCGCTATGTTCAAGCGACGCCTGGGCGCCGAGCAGGGCGTCGGCGGAGGCATTGTCGATGACCGGCCCGAAATAGGGGGCGGGATCGTCGAATGGGGCGCCGACGCGCAGGCGATCCATGACCGCGATGAGCGCGTCGAGGACCCGGTCGCCCACGGGCCCCTCCGGCAGTATCAGCCGGCGGGCGCAGGAGCATCTCTGTCCGGCGGAAATGAAGGCCGACTGTACGATCAGGTGCGCAGCGTCTTCCGCGTCGTCCGCATCCCAGACGATTAGCGGATTGTTGCCGCCAAGTTCCAGGGCGAGGATCTTGTCGGGTCGATCGGCCAGCGACTGATGCAGCCGCCGGCCGGCCGCGACGCCGCCGGTGAACAGAACGCCGTCGACATCGTCATGGGCCGCCAGCGCCGCGCCGGCTCCCGCCGCGCCGACGACCGCCTGGATGACGCCTTCGGGCAGGCCGGCCTCGCGCCAGAGTTCGACCATGCGCAGGCCGCTGGCGGGGGTCTTTTCGCTGGGCTTGAACACCACGACATTGCCGGCCAGCAAAGCCGGGACGATGTGGCCGTTGGCGAGGTGCATGGGGAAGTTGAACGGCCCGATCACCGCCAGCACGCCGTGTGGCCGGTGACGCAAGGCCTGGCGCGCGCCGGCGGCCTCGCTCTGGGTTTCCCCGGCGCGATCGTCTTGGGCGCGGATGGAAATGGCCACCTTGGCCGCAACGCTGTCGGCTTCGGTCAGGGTCTCCCAATAGGGTTTGCCGGTCTCCCGCGAGATGAGGCGGGCGATGGCGTCGCGGTCGCCGCGGACAAGTTCGGCAAAGCGCAGGGCGATGGCGCGGCGCGCATCCAGGGGCGTCTCGGCCCACTCGCCAAAGGCAGCGCGTGCGCGTTCGACGCAGGCGGCGACATCGGCCGCATCGGCGCCGGGGCCGCGCCAGACGACCTCGTCGGTGCAGGGGTCGAGGGAAATGATTTCAGAAGGCCACATGCCGAACCCAATCTCCAACCTTCACGTTCAGAGCCCGCGCAAGCGGCGCGTGCAGGCGCACGCCATCGGCGCCGTCATCGGCCGTGTGTCCGCGCGCGCAGCGAAAACCCGGTCCATGCCCACAGCTGACCAGGCGGGTCTCGCCGCGCGGTGCGTCGTCCAGGGCGGTGACCCTGGCGCGGCGTTGGTCGCGGACGGTCTTGATGTCGTCGATGTCCGCGAACAGCGTCGGGCCGCCATCGAAGATGTCGATATAGCCTTCGTAGCGAAAGCCTTCCTCGCGCAGCAGTTCCAGCGCCCGGCGCCCGTCCCTGTGCGGCTGGCCAATGGCGTCCCGCGCCGCCTTGGCCAGCAAATTGGCGTAGATCGGGTGTTTGGGCGCCAGGTCGGCGATGAACTGATTGCCGGTCTGGCTGTTGAGGCGGTCGGCTTCCTCGAACTCCATGTCGTAGAACTCGCGGCCGAGGGCGTCCCAGAAGGGTGAACGTCCGGTCTCGTCCTGATAGCCGCGCAGTTCGCTGATGACCTGGCGACCGAACCAGTCGCGGTGCTCGGCCAGGAACATATAGCGGCTGCGCGCCGCCAGGCGGCCGGCGGCGGAGCCGCGCGCGCTGGGGTCGACAAAGAGGCCGCCGACCTCCGCGGCGCCGTCGAAATCATTCGCGAGGATCAGCAGATCATGGGCCACGGTCTTGTTCATAGCCCGGTAAGTCTGGGCCTGACGGGTGAGGCGGTAGCTGTAGAACGGCCATTCGACCCCGATGCGAGGGAAGATCGCCACGCTGCCGACGATCGCTTCCTCGTCCAAGTCGGTGGCGGGCCGCGTCACCATGAAAAACATCGCCGAGCCCGCGGCGCGCGCAGCTTCGGACGCGAAGGCCTGCTCGCTGGCTTCCAGCCGCGGCCCCAGGATCGCCCGATCGGGAGGCATGTTCGTCATGCCCGATCCCGCCGCCAGTGCGAGGCGGTGCAGGCCCTCCAGATCGCCGGCTCGAGCGGGCCGAACGACCAGATGCGCGCTGGTCGCCTGGGCTGTCGCCGAATTTTCTGTTGCCCCGGTCATGCCCTCACTATGCTCACGCTTTTCGGCAAATGAGGCGTTGTTTTCGCCCCCGCTGACCGCAGGATATTTCGCAGGAGGCCGCCATCGCCGCCGAAGTCACCGTTGACCGCATCGACATGAATATCCTCGCCGCATTGCAAGGTGAAGGGCGGCTGACGAACCAGGCTCTGGCCGCTCGGGTCGGCCTGTCGCCGAGCGCCTGTCTGGCGCGGGTCCGCCGCCTCGAGGCGTCTGGCCTGATCGAAGGCTACCACGCCCGCATTGCCGTCGAACGGCTGCGGCCGATGGTGACGATCTTCGCCGAGGTGACGTTGACGCGGCATCATCCGGACGATTTCTCGGCGTTCGAGGCCGTGGTGCGAGAGACCCGCGAGATCGTCGAGGCCGCACAGGTGAGCGGACCGTTCGACTATTGGCTGAAGGTGGCGGTCGCGGACATGCGCGCCTGGCGGGAACTTTCCGACCGGTTGCTCGAAGCCGATCTCGGCGTCGGCAAAATCTCCTCGCAGGTGCTGATGAAGGAAACGAAGGCGTTCACGGGGTACGGTCTCTAGCAGGCAGGTTGCAAATCGGCGCAGAGGCGCCGGGATGAGCGGCGCCAAGGCGAGCCGGACACACCGAACAATGGTCAGCCCATCACCAACCGCCGCAGCCGCTCGCCATCAAGCGCGTGAACCGTTCGGCCGTTGAGGCCGGTAATGGTTTGCGCGGCAAGCATGGCGTTGAGCACCGCTTCGTCCACCGCCTCCACCGTGGCCATGAAGAGGGGATTTAGGTCCTCGTTGGACAGTGCGTCGAAACGCGACAGCGGCGGCTCGGGGAACGGCCCCGCATCATTGGCGGTGGTGAAGGCGATGAAGATGTCACCCGAACTGTTGCTTGACGGCGTGCCGCCCCGGCCGATGCCCAGGCCCGCGCGACGCGCGATGCGTTTCAGCTGGTGAGGCAGCAGCGGCGCGTCCGTGGCGATGACGGCGACGATCGAGCCACGCTCGCTCGCCCAGAGCCGACTGTCGCTCATGGCGGCGCCGACGGCGCGGCCGCAAACGGTCAGCCAGGGCCTCAGGCCATGGTTGGCCTGAACCAGAACGCCGAGCGTGAAATCACCTGACCGAGTCTTGATGCGCCGCGACGCCGTGCCGGTCCCGCCCTTGAACTCATAGGCGATCATGCCCGTCCCGCCACCGACGTTCCCCTCGGCGATGGGGCCGGACGCAGCGCTCTGGATGGCCGCGGCGACGTCTTCCTCCCGCACGTGTTGGCCGGCGATATCGTTGAGCCAGCCGTCGAAGGTCTCGGCGACGACAGGGAGGGGCCAGTGGGTGACGCCCACAACTTCGGGAAACCGCCTGGCCATCCAGCGGACCACGCCGTGATGGACGATGCCCAGCGAGAATGTGTTGGTTATCGCGATCGGCCCGGTGAACCAGCCGGCTTCCTCGATCCAGTGAGACCCGGTCATCTCGCCGTTGCCGTTGAGCGAGAACATGCCGGCCCACGTCGGATGGATCAGCTGTTCCGCCTTGCGTGGCAGGATCGCAGTTACGCCTGTGCGGACGGTCGGCGCGTCGCGGTTCAGAGTTGCGTAGCCAACGCTGACACCGGCTACGTCAGTGATCGCGTTCCAGGCGCCGGGTTCGCCCGGAAGCGGCAGCCCAAGGTCGCGGGCGCGGGGTCGGATGGACGGAACCGGACCTGCCTCGACGGGGTTAGACATGGCCCCATTGAGCGTGCGAGCGGCGGTGTCGTCAACTCGCAGCGGACTAACCTGGGCGCGGGCCTTATCAAACCCGGCGCTTAGCGCTACAGCGAGCCGATGGCGCGTTCGACGTCCCCTTCGCGAGTGTTCGCGCCACTGGGCCTGATCTTCGCGATCGCGGCGCTACTGGTCCAGACTCTCGTTCCAGCCGGCTACATGGCGTCGACGTCCCGAACCGGGCCGGCGCTGGTCATCTGCACCGGCCATGGCGCTCTCGATCTGACGCCACGGGGCGCGGGCGGCGATCACAAGTCGCACAAGCCCGGCGATGCGAGCGTCTGCGCCTTTGCCGCGCATGGCCTCACCAACTCGCCTCCCGCTCCCGTGATTGTCATGGCGTCCCGCTATGCGGCGCCTCTGCAACTGGCGGCTTCGGCGCGCGCGCAGTCTCCCGGCCGCGGCCTGGCGGCGCCCCCGCCACCGTCACAAGGCCCGCCCACGCTCTCCTGACTCCTCTCACCGCCCCCGCATCGTCGGGGAGTGCGGCCGCATGCGGCCAGATCAGCATCAGGATAGAGTCCACATGTCTTACACCTATCGCGCGGCGCGCGCCGCGCTCCTGCTCGCCGCGGCCGCTTTCGCGGCGCCCAATCTCGCCCAGGCCTGCGCCTGCGGATGCGGCGTATTCGATATCGGCGACGGCACGATGATCGCGACAGATTCCCCAAGCGGCTTCACCGCCTGGTTTCGGTTCGCCACAATGGATCAGAATCAGAACTGGGAATTCGGTTCCAGGGCGCCTGCGTCCGACAACGCCGACAAGGCGATCAAGACCGATTTCTACATCTTCGGCGGCCAATATGTGATCAATCATAAATGGACGCTGATGGCCGAGCTGCCGATCTACGATCGCGCCCTGACCACAACCGACGACGGAACCGTGCTGGGGCCCCCAGGCAGCATCAACACCCGACACATTGCCGACCTCGGCGATCTGCAGCTCACGGCCATGTACACCGGTCTTGCCAGCGACATGTCGACCGGATTGAGCTTCGGTCTGAAACTGCCCACCGGAAACTCCACCGGTCCGAATGGTCCGTTAGGTGGGCCGGAATTCGATCGCGACAGCCTGCCGGGCACCGGCAGCACTGACCTGGTCTTTGGAGGCTACCACGTCGGCAAGATCACGGCCGACGAAAAACTCTCCTATTTCGCCCAGGCCAGGTACCAAGCCGCGGTGGCCACCCGGGACGGCTACAGGCCCGGAAACGAGTTCGACGCCGCGCTGGGCGTCGGCTACAATCTTGGGGGTTTTGGAAAGGTGTCGAAGATCGTACCCGTTCTGCAGCTTATCAACAGCTATCGCGCGCATGACACCGGGATCAACGCCGACCCCCTCAACTCAGGCTATGAGCGACTGTTGATTTCGCCGGGGGTGGAGGTGCGACTGCAACGGTTCGCGATCTATGCCGACGTTGCTCTGCCGATCTACCAGCACACCAACGCCGCGCCGAACCCCGCGGTCGAAGGCACGGCGGGACAACTCGTCGCTTCCTCGCTGTTCAAGGTTCAGGTGACCTACGGCTTCTAATTCGGGCCGGGAGCGCCGAGTCTGAAGGCGCCGCCCAAAATCTGTGCAAGGCAAGTGAATTATTTTTGACGTCGCGTCGGAGTCGTGGCACGGCGGGCCGTGACCGAGGCACGCGCCATGAGCGCCGCGCCCAGCGAACGGCGAAGCCGTCAACCACCTAAGGGGATAATCATGACGCCATCCACCGCGCGCGCCGCGCCCGTGTTTTTCGGCTCATTCGAGGGGCGGCGGGTAGTCCGCGCGCGCCTGGCGGTCGCCGCGTCCGGCCTTGTGCTGGCGGCGATCGTCCCGGCCATGGGCTGGGCGGCGGAGGCCGATCAGCCCGTCAAGACCGCGACGACCGAGGTTTCCGAGGTCGTGGTCAACGGCATTCCGTTCAAGGAAACCGTACTGCCGACCCGCCTGTCGTCGAGCTCGGTCTATGGCCTTGACCTCAGCGTCATGGATACGCCGCGCAACACCACGCTGCTGTCGACCACCCAGCTGGAGACTCTGAACATCCAGGACCCGCGCGCATTCTCGTACCTGACCGCCAGCAGCTATAGCGACTCCTCGTTCGGCACACCGAATATTCCCCGCATTCGCGGCCAATACGCCGACGTTTACTACAATGGCATGCGGGAATCCTTCACCCAGAACGGCTATGGCGCGCCGCCGAACTTCGACGATCTGGACACGATCAGCATCATCAAGGGACCGGCCAGCGTCATTGACGGACCCGGGCCCGGGGTCGGTGGCCAGGCGGACTTCATCACCAAGCGACCGAGTCTCACGCACAACACGATCGCCGCGTCGGCGTCCTTCGACACGGTTTCCAATCGCCGCTGGACGCTCGACGTCGGCGGGCCGCTGATCAAGGACGTCCTGGGGCTGCGCGTCAGCTATTCGGGCGAATACAGCGACAGCTATTTCATAGGGCACTACGCGCACAAAAACGCCGTCTACGCGGCCCTGCGCTGGACGCCCAACAGCCAGTACCAGCTGGATTTCAACGCCGAGGTGAATTCGCAACAATATATCGAGAACGTCGGGGTCAACCGCGTCAACCAGAACCTGATCGACAATAATCAGTATCTGCAGGGCGCGCCGAGCGGAGAATTGTTCTCGTCTCTGATCGGCCTTGGCTTCCCGCTGCAGGTGGGATCGGCGGGCAACCCCTATTCGCCGGTGACGCCCATCCTGACGGAGGTGACCCTTGGCAACGCCGTACCGCTGAACAAGCGCATCACGATCGACCAGGCGCCAGGCGTGTTTTCGCAGGCGCTGACCTTCAATCTGCAAGCCATACAGACCTATCGGTTCAACGAACACGTCACGGTCGAGGACAACGCCTTTTTCGCCTATCAGGACAGCGAGAACCGCGAGCCCTACTACTATGCCGACGCCTCGCTGGGATCGTGGTCGTTCGAGAACCGGGCGGACATCAAAACCAAATATGATATCAAGTTCGGCGGTCTGACGATCGGCAACGAAGTCATCGCCGGGGTGACGTTCCGCTTCGCGCACGTCAACTATATCAGCAACTTCAGCGCCGAAACGCCCTCTGTCTTCGACCTGACCGGCAACCCAAGCCTGTGGACCTGGGACAACTCGGTTCAGGTCGCGTTCGCGGACGCTTTCCCCTACCAGACGTCGTTCGGTCATACGCAGTATGGCGTCCCGGGGCGGGACTCGGTTAGTCTGGGCAATGACGGCGTCTCCGACCTCTTCGACACCGGGTTCTTCGTGCAACACCGGATGGAGTTCTCGCCGCAGCTGAGTTTGCTCTACGGCGGCCGGATCGATCTGGTGCAGAACCATTCGTTCGACCCGCTGGGTGGCGCTACCTGCGCCAACTGTTTTACGTCAGTCTATTACAATTCCAGTCTGCCTCTGCCGCAGAGCCATACGACCGGTGTCTACGGTCTCGGAAACGGCAACGTCAGCGTCGTTTACCGGCCCGAGAACTGGGTGAGCGGCTATCTGACTTTTGACTTCACCCAAAGCGAAAACCCCAACGGCGGCGAGGGCGGTGTAAACACCTTCCTGCAGGTGCCCGACCACGTGCTGATGCGCTCGGACAGCTATCTCTATGAGGCTGGATTGAAGTTCAACCTGCTACATAACAAGCTGTTCGTTGGACTCGCCGGTTTTGATCAGAAGCGGAATATTCCAACCGGCGCGGGTGGTACGACGTTCTCCAACGCGAATATTCGCGGCGTTGAGATAGAGGCCAACTATCAACCGACCCGAAACCTGTTCGCGACCGCCAGTTACTCATATATCGACACCACGCTCAACAAGGCGGCGGGATTCTACAACTATCCCGCACAACCGGGCCTCAACGTCGATGGAGCCGGATTGTTCACCACGTTCCTGCGCGGTCAGAAGTTCCAGGATCCGGGCGTGCCGCAGCAGCTGTTCAATTTCCTGGCCAACTACAAGTTCGAGAACGGCTTTGGCATTCGCTACGGCGTTCAGGTTATCGGTCCCATTCAGACCACGACATCGGGCTTCATCGATCCGGCCGCGTCGTCGCTGGGGGGCCTGATCCCTCTGCCCTCGAGCGTGTCGGCCAACGGTTACTACCAATCGCCGGTGATCCCCTGGCAGTACACGATGAACGCCTCCGTGTTCTATCAGTGGAAACAATACACCCTGACCTTGTCGCTCTATAACTTCACCAATCAGATCAACTGGGAGTCCGCGCCAGCGTTCTACGGCAACGACTTCCTGGTGCGCAGCGACCCGCGGACCTTCGAGGTGCGTTTGCAGGCGAAGTTCTGATAGCGAGCGGCGGCGTACGGGTGCGAACTTGCGGCGCGCGCGGCGTGGCGGCGGCTCTTGTCTGGCCTTCCTACGATACGCGGACGTAGATGATCTCCATGCCCAGGCGATAGCGTTCGCTTACGCCGTATGAGACCGGGTGGAACCCTGCGTCCGCCATCAGGGCGTTCAGGCTTTCACGGCTGAAGATATGATAGTGTTCCAACTCGCCCCAGTAGGGGTTCTGGCCGATATCGTCCAAGAGGCGCCAGGCCAGGGCGCCGCGGTTAGGGGTCGATATGAAGATCGCGCCGTCGGTCGCCAGTAGCCGCCTAGCGTGGTCGATCATCTCCCGCGGGTAAGGCGTGTGTTCGATCACGTCGGCCAGACTGATCACCGCGACGCCGCCGTCGGCGACCACATTGGCAATCTCGGTGTGATGGGCTTCCACGCCCAGACGGCGCAGCATTTCCACGCTATCGGCGCGCAGATCGATGCCGATAGGCTCGAAGCCCCACTCCTGAGCCGTAAAGAGCAGGGCGCCGTTGCCGAAGCCAACATCGAGCCAGCGTCCACAGGGCGCGACCGCCGCGACCCGCTCGACAATGCGCGCGGCGGTGGCGCGGTGACGCTCGAAGTCATGCCCCGGCCGCTGATCGTCTTGCGTGGTGGCGAAGATTCGGGAAAGCACTTCTGGCGTGTAAACGCCGTCCGTAAAGACGTGTCCGCAGGCCCCGCAAACCATCCAGCGAATGATCGGGCCCGCGGCGGGATCGTACGACGCATGAGACGAGCAATCGGCCTGACGCAGTTCAGAGAACCGCGCGCTCTGGCAAAGCGGACAGGCGTCATAGGGTATGCGTGAAGTGGCGAAATCGCCGCTCATCTGAACGGTGGCTCGTCGAAGCTGCGCAGCTTGCGCGAATGCAGACGGGGTCCTTCGCGGCGCAGCAGATCGATCGCGGCGATGCCGATGCGCAGATGCTGCGAGATCGCGCGTTCGTAAAAGGCGTTGGCCTGGCCCGGGAGCTTGATCTCGCCGTGCAGCGGCTTGTCGGAGACGCAGAGGAGGGTGCCGTAGGGGGTACGGAAGCGATAGCCTTGAGCGGCGATGGTGGCGCTTTCCATGTCGATGGCGACGGCGCGCGACTGATTGAAGCGCAGAGCGCTGTTGGTGTAGCGCAGCTCCCAGTTGCGGTTGTCGGTTGTGACGATCGTCCCGGTCCGTAACCTCTGCTTGAGTTGATCGCCGCTCTCGCCGGTGACGATCTCGGCAGCCCGCTGCAAGGCCACCTGGATCTCGGCCAGGGCGGGTATGGGGATCTCCGGGGGCAAGACGTCATCGAGGACGTGGTCGTCACGCAGGTAGGCGTGGGCAAGGACGTAGTCGCCGATGGTCTGGCTCGATCGAAGGCCGCCGCAGTGGCCGATCATCAGCCAGGCTTCCGGCCGCAACACGGCCAGGTGGTCGGTGATGGTCTTGGCGTTCGAGGGGCCGACCCCGATGTTGATGAGGCTGACGCCGCGCCGCCCGGGGGCCATGAGGTGGTAGGCGGGCATCTGGTGTTTGCGCCAGGCGCCGGCGGCGACGGCTTCCAGGGCGTCGGGGGTGTCCTTGGTGACCATGACGCCCCCGGCACAGGACAGTCCCTGATAGGGAGAGTCGGGTCGCTTCAGTTCCTCCGCCGCCCAGCGCACGAATTCGTCAACGTAGCGGTGATAATTGGTGAAAAGCACGTACGTCTGCGCATGGTCCGCCGGCGCGCCGGTGTAGTGCGTCAACCTGGCCAGCGAGAAGTCGGTGCGGGGGCCATCGAAGAGGGTCAGAGGCCGGTGTTCATGGCGCTCTGGAGCCCAAAAGCCATCGGCGACCTCGTCGCCGATGTGGGCGAGGTCGGTGGTCGGGAAATGCCGTCCCAGCTCCGCGGCGGTCAGGCCCTGAACGTCCAGGTCAAGGGTTCCATCCAGGACGTAGGCATATGGAATATCGCGCTCCGATCGGGAAACCTCGGACTCGACCCCGAAGTCGCCGATCAGCATCCCCAGTTGGTCGATCAGATAGTCCCGAAACAGATCTGGTCGGGTGATCGTCGACTCATAGGCGCCCCCATGACTGAAGCGCGCAAAGGAGCGCGACAGGCGGGGTTCCGGATCGCGTCCGTCGTACCGCAGCCGCAGAGTGGGGTAGGCGTAGGCGCGCGCGGCGCGCGCCGCCGGATCAGGGGGCGCGCGGTCGGCGATGTAGGCGTGCAGGTCGGCGCGCAGACGCGTCACCGACACGAGATATTCGGATTGCAGGCGATCGACGATCGCCGTGGCGGCGGCGGTAGAGCTCATGCCGTGTCTTACCGCCCAGTGGGCGGAGTGGCGAGGGGCCGGGCCTGTTCGGCATAAGTATCCAACGTGGCGAGGTGGCGGTCGATCTCCGCGGCCGGGAGGAACGCGCCCTGGAAGCTGTTGCGGGCCAACATCGCCAGGTCCTCGCGCGAGAGTAGCGGCGCGACAGCGCGGAAGTTGTCATTGACGTACCCGCCGAAATAGGCCGGATCGTCGGAGTTCACCGTGGCCCGCAGGCCCAGCTCAAGCATCTTGGCGATGGGGTGCCTATCGATGCTGTCGACGACACAAAGCTTGACGTTGGAAAGCGGGCAAACCGTCAAGGTCATCTGTGAGCGGATCAATCTGGCGACGATTTCCGGGTCTTCCAGCGCCCGATTTCCGTGATCCACCCGGTCGACGTGCAGCAGATCAAGGGCTTCGCCCACATAGGCCGGCGGGCCTTCCTCGCCCGCGTGAGCGACGCGCTTCAGTCCACGCTCGGCCGCCGCCGTGAACACCCGCGCGAACTTCGCCGGCGGGTGGCCGACCTCTGACGAGTCCAATCCGACGCCGACGATCCGGTCGAGCCAGGGTTCGGCCTGATCCAGGGTCTGGAAGGCGTCCTCCTCCGTCAGGTGGCGGAGAAAGCAAAGGATCAAGTGGGACGTGAGGCCGTGCCTGGAGCGGGCGGTCGCCATGCCGGCCAGCAGTCCGTCGGCGGCGACCTGAAATGGCAGTCCGCGCGCTGTATGGGTCTGGGGGTCGAAGAAGATTTCCGCGTGAAGCACGCCGTCGGCGGCGGCGCGGTCGAAGTAGGCCACGGCGAGGTCGTGAAAATCCTCCTCCGTGCGCAGCACCGCAGCGCCTTGATAGTAAATGTCCAGGAAGTCCTGCAGGCGCGTGAAGCTATATGCGGCGCGCAGAGTTTCGACATTTGCGAAGGGTAGGGCGATGCGATTGCGACGCGCCAGGGCGAACATCATCTCTGGCTCAAGGCTGCCCTCGATATGGATGTGAAGCTCGGCCTTCGGCAGGCCAGTGATGAACGCATCCAGATCCATGCTCGTCTTCCGCGCCACGCGACAAAGGCCTCTGTACCGCGCGCGGTTTTCGCTGGCGACTCAGGCGCGCATCGCTAACGATCGAAACTTGCGACCTTCTGGCGATGAAGGCGCGGTGCGGGGCGCTTGATGCTGGAGAGACTGTTCGGCCTGAAATCCCACGGCGTCACAGTGCGGACGGAGATTTTCGCCGGACTCACGACGTTTCTGACGATGGCCTACATCGTCGTGGTCAATCCCCTGATCTTGGGGGACGCCGGCATGCCGGTGGCGGGGGTCGCGGCCGCGACGTGCCTCGCGGCCGCGTTTGGTTGCCTCCTGATGGGCCTGATGGCCAATACGCCACTGGCCATGGCCCCTGGCATGGGGATGAACGCCTATTTCACCTACACCGTCGTCAAGGGAATGCATGTGCCGTGGGAGACGGCGCTGGGGTGCGTTTTCTTGTCTGGCGCGGTGTTCATGGCCCTTACCCTCGCAGGCGTTCGACAGCTGATCGTCAATGCAATTCCTCGCTCGCTGTTCTCGGCGGTCGCCGGGGGTGTCGGGTTGTTCATCGCCTTTATCGGTTTGAAGGACGCCGGGGTGATCGTCTCCAATCCCGCCACCTCGGTCGGCCTTGGCAATCTGGCGGCGCCGGGCGCGGTCCTGGCCCTGGGCGGCCTGATCCTGATCGCGGCGCTACAAGCCAGGCGGGTCAAGGGCGCCATCCTGTTCGGCATTCTCATCGCCGCGGCCATCGGTTGGGGGCTGGGTCTCAGCCATGTCGCGCCCGCCGCCTATGATCTGACGGCGCTGTCGGCGACGGCGTTCAAGCTGGACATTCCCGGCGCCATGAACGTCGGCGGCAGCTTCGGCGTCACCTTGCTGGAGATCGTGTTCGTCTTCTTGTTCGTGGATCTCTTCGACAACATCGGCACGCTGGTTGCGGTCACCAAGAAAGCCGGCCTGGTTGCGCCAGACGGTTCGATCCCCAACCTCAACCGCATTCTGCTCGCGGATTCAGCGGCGGCCATGGTCGGCGCGGTGGCAGGGGTCAGCACCGTCACCTCCTACATCGAAAGCGCCGCGGGCGTCGCCGAAGGGGGTCGGACCGGCCTGACGAGCGTCGTTGTCGGGCTGTTGTTCCTGGTCGCCCTGGTGTTCACGCCTCTCGTCCAGGCCATCCCCTCCGCGGCGACCGCGCCGGCCTTGATCCTGGTGGGCTCGCTAATGATCGGGGCGTTGGCGGAGGTGGATTGGAACGATCCGGGAGTGGCGGTCCCCGCCTTCCTGACGGTGATTACGATCCCACTGACCTATTCGATCGCCAATGGTCTGGCTTTCGGCATCACCAGCTATGCGATCCTGACCCTATTGCGCGGAAAAGCGCGCAGGCAGGACTGGCTGCTGTTCGTGCTGGCGGCCCTGTTCATTGCCCGCTTCGTTTATTTGGCAAGAGCGTGAGGGCGAGGTGAGCGTACGCGGCGGGACGATCAATGGGGTGTCGCGGTCGCGCTCGATGGGCGTCGCCGCGCTGATCGGCCTGGGGTTCGCCTGTCCGGCGCCGGCCCGGACCGTTGCGGCGGCAACCGAGATCCGCGTGGTCGTGATCACCACCTGGGAGGCGGTCCGCTCGGGGAAGGACCTCTATGGCGAACAGTACGCCTGGCGACACAAGTGGCCGATGACCAAGGAGCTGGGCTTTCCCGCCGGCGTCGGACCGCTGCTCTACGATCCGCGTCGCCACGTGCTGACGTTGCTGACAGGCATGGCGACCGCGCGGGCGTCGGCCTCGGTGATGGCCTTGGGCCTCGATCCCCGTTTCGACCTGCGTCATGCCTATTGGGTGCTCGCGGGCACGGCTGGGGGCGACCCAGAGCGCGCGGCGCTTGGCTCAGTCGCCTGGGAGCGGTTCGTCGTCGACGGCGACCTGGGCCAGGAAGTGGACGCCCGGGATATGCCAAACGACTGGCCAACCGGAATCCTGCCCAACGGCCGCGCCCGTCCATACGGCGAGCCCGCGCCACCACCGCTAGGCGCGGACGGGGACTCGGCGTTCGCACTTAACCGCCGCCTGACCGATTGGGCGTTCGCGTTGACCCGCTCCATCGTGCTGCCGGACACCGCCAACCTGCGCCGGGCCCGCGCCGCCTATGCGGGGCCGGGGGCCGGGCCGCCGACGGTGATCGAGGGTGACGGTCTCATGTCTTCGCGGTTCTGGTACGGCGCGCATATGACCGACTGGGCTCGGCGGTGGGTTCCCTATTGGACGCAAGGGCAGGGCGTGTTCGCCATGTCGGCTGAGGAGGACACGGGCGTGATGCAGGCCCTCACTCAACTGGCCGGGGCGGGCCGGGTCGATGTTCAGCGTGTGCTGATGTTGCGTGGGGCCAGCGACTTCGTCGTTGCGCCTCCCGGCGTCGCCGCCGCGGACTTCATTGCGCGCGAAGAAAAGGACGGCTTGCCCGCTGAGGCCGAAGCGCTCGACAATCTTTATGCCGTGGCGGCGCCTGTCGTGCGCGCCTTGGCGGATCGCTGGCCCGCGACCCGGTTCAATCTCCCGGCAGTGAGCCCTGCGGCAAAATAGACCCCGCCGTTGGCGTCTCACATCTCCGTGCTGACACTCCAGGTAGCCGAAATCACTTCCGCGTGCCGCTCCAGATGGGCGACGATCGTGTCCAGATCCTTCGCCTGCGCGGCGTGCGGAAGGAGGATGGCGGCGAGCTCGACCTGATCGTCGCCCTCCGAGAGCGTCGCCATGTCGCGGATCGGATAGTGATGGAGTTCCAACTCGTCAGAGAGCCAGTCGCGTGCATTGGCCACGTTTTCCTGGCGGCACACGATATGAACCCGGTAGACCGCCTCGGTGTCCGCGGCGCGGATTGGGCGCCGGTCTATGTAGCCGACCAGGGGCCGCAGAAGCGTGTTGCCCGCGAGGACGAACACGGTGACGAGGCCCGATTCGACCGGCAGGCCCGCGCCGGCGAAGGACCCGACGGCCGCCGAGGCCCAAAGCGTCGCCGCGGTGTTGATGCCGCGGATCTGGGCGCCCTCTTTCATGATCACGCCGGCGCCCAGGAAGCCAATTCCCGAGACGACGTAGGATATGACGCGACTGGCGCCGTCCGCCCCGGCGAGACGAAAACCGAGATCCACGAACGCGGCCGCGCCCACCGCGACAAGCACGTTGGTTCTCAGTCCGGCTGTGCGTTGGCGCCACTGCCGCTCGAACCCGATTAAACCGCCCATGACGAACGCGACCAGCAGCGACACACCCGTGCGGCCGAAGACGGCCATGTCCAGCGGCGGGTAGTGGAGCATCAGCTCATTTCGCTGTGGGCGTGCGCGACGTCAAAACGCGATGAACGGCCCGTTGACGCCGCCGGCGCTCCGGCCCTCGATGGCGGTGAACACGCTGCGCCCGTAAAAGAACGGCAATCCGAAATCGAAACTGTTGGGGTAGGCGGTCGTCACGATCGACGGATTGGCGCCCAGGCCCGGCAGCACGGCGAAGGTCGTGGCGAACAAGCCTTGCGCGTTGTCCAAACTGAAGTTGACGAGGGCCGTCGCTCCGTTCGCGCCGTCCAGCGTCGCGTTCAGATTCAGTGTGCTCGACGGGCAATAAAACCCCGCATAATTCGGATTTGAACACGCAACTATGCTGTTATCCGCGAATATATAAAGACCCGACCCGCTATCTAAGAAACTCTCATTGAGCGAGGCGCCATTATAGACGGCCGTCAATAGACCTGAACCACGAGTGCTGTTGGAGGAAGACACCATCAGCACCTTGGCGGAGCCCAACGCATTGTCCGATTGGGTGCCTATGCCGAAATAGACCGTGCCTGTCATTGCGGTTTGGCCACCGCTCGTCGCCGTCGGCAGAACGATGACGGAACCGTTGTTGTCGATGTTCATGGCGGCGACAGGGTTGGGCAGCTGTTGCATCGTCCCCGACGTCGCCGACAGCCTGGCGATAATGGTCGAACACCCCGTGGTCGGGCAATCATAATAGGTCGCGGCCGAGAAACCGCCTGGCGTGGTGCAGGCCACGCCGCAATCGGTCTGCTGCACGCCGATGCCGATGATGCCGTTGGCGCCGAACTGTTGCACCGAATTGAGGTTCGTTCCGCCGCCGCTCGAGCACGACGACGGGACCGTCGCGAAGGCTCCGGTGTCGCCGACGATCTGCAGCGGCATGTTGGCGACCTTTTCGCCGCCGATCTGGAAGTCCGCCTGGCGAACCGATCCAAACGTGTACCCATCGACGAATCCATAGCATTCGCCGACGGGATTGCCGCTTGGGTCGGTTTGCAACGGCAGCGCCGCTTGCAGGTTCGCGTTGAGGGCCGATTGAACGATCCTCAATCCCTCGGACCCGGTATCGAGCTGAACGTGGTCTATGGTTTGGCAATTGCTGGTTCCAGGGACACACAGCGTGACGCTGACATAGGCGATATTGTCGGCGAGGTAGCCATTGGGACCCGTGGTCACGGCGGCGGGACCGCCGTCCACCGTAATGGTCGCGTAGTTTACCCCTGTCGAAGTGGCGCCGCCGCCGCTGCCGCCGCTGCCGCCGCTGCTGAAGCCCGGTCCGCTGGCTAGCTGCGTGCTCCCGCCACCGCCGCCGCCGCAGGCGGTCACGAACAACAGCAGCCCGAGGGAAAGCAACGCCGGTCCGACGCCGCGGAGAGAGGTGGCGGCTCTTCGGCCCCAGGTGGTTCCCCAGATTGTAGGGAGCCGAAAGAGCGCAGCTGCGACCGGGGTCAGGGCCGCATGTCGATGGCGCGTGTTCAAGGTCGGGCTCCTAGCGCAGATTCGACATCGGGAAGCCGGCAGGCATGAAGTTCGGGGCGAGCGCCCAACCCTGGAAGGCGCCGGAATGACCACCACTGCGCACGACGAAATCCGAATGACTGACGGTCAATCCTCGGTGCGTGCGACGATGGTTCACGACCGCATTCTCAGCCTGCAGGGTCGCGAATTTAGGACCCAGGAGCTGCCGCAGATCCGGGCGGCTTGGTCCGGTCCAGGCCACCGCGAAGACGACGCCGTCAGGGCGCGCGAACTCTCGAACCTGGCTTTGATTGGCCAAGGTCAGGGTGTGCATGACGTAGTTCGTCATGGTGTCGACGCGGTGCGCGGCCGCGAGATGGACACGATCCGCCTCGATGGAGCCAACGCTTCCCGCCAAGGCCGCCCAGGCCGGGGCGGACGCAGTCGCCAGCGCAAGACCGCTTACAGGGATTAACAAAAGGCGAAACGGCAACCAGTGGGTCGTCACACGATCACCTCTCGTTCACAACTCGGGGCCGCGGCGCGAACCCTTCATCGAATCTGTCCCGAAAGCATGAATGAAACTGAAACCGGCCTTGTTCAAGTCCGCTCAGGCTCAATGCCAGCGCCAGATTGTCACGATTGTCGGCGGCCGAGGCGGCCCGGCCAAAGCGAGATGTTTCGCCTTGTCCGAACCTTGGCCTCGCGCGCCAACCGAATTGCCTAGGCGCGCTCGACGATGATGCAGGGGGCCATGGCGCCGGCGGCGCACATGGTCACGAGACCGGTATTGAGGTCGCGCCTTTCCATTTCGTCGATCAGCGTGCCCAGGATCATCGCGCCGGTTGCGCCGATGGGGTGGCCGAGCGCACAGGCGCCGCCGTTGACGTTGACGATTTCCGGGTCGACATCCAGGTCGCGCATGAACTTCAGCGGCACGACCGCGAAGGCTTCATTGACCTCGAAGAGGTCGATGTCCTTGATGTCCATTCCGGCTTTTTTCAGCGCCTTCTTGGCGGCCGGGACCGGGGCGTTGAGGATCAGCTCGGGCTTGTCGCCGGCGTCAGCCATGGCGCGGAACTTCGCGCGAGGCTTCCAGCCCTGCGCCTTGGCGTACTCGGGCGAGGCCAACAGCACCGACGAGGCGCCGTCGACAACCCCAGACGAATTGCCGGCATGGTGGATGTGATTGATATTGAGGCCGGGGTAGCGGCTTTCGACCAATTTGCGGAAGCTGAGGCCTTCCTCGTCCAGCGGCGCGTCGTACATGGCGGTGAAGGCGGGCTTCAGCGCGGCGAGGGACTCAAGGGTGGTGTTCGGGCGCGGATATTCCTCGTGGTCGAGGGCGATCGTGCCGTCTTCCTTGTACACCGGGGTGACGCTACGGTTGAAATAGCCCTGCTCGATGGCGTGGGCGGCTCGGCGCTGGCTCTCATAGCCGAGTTTATCGCAGTCTTCGCGGGTGAAGCCTTCCAGGGTGGCGATCACGTCGGCGGCGATGCCCACGCTGGGGGTCGGGTACATGTTGCGAAGGCGCACGTTGCCGGCGTCGAGCAGCGGCGGGCCGGACATGCGCGGCGCGGTCGGGGTATAGGACATCATTTCCACGCCGCCGGCGATCATGCAGTCCTGCATGCCCGAGGCGATGCCCATCGCGGCCAGGTTCACCGCGCTGAGGCTCGAACCGCAAAAGCGGTCGATGGTGATGCCAGTCGAGGCGTAGGACCAGCCGGCCAGCAGCTGCGCCATGCGGCCGATGCACGAGCCTTGTTTGCCGTTCTGACTCGAGCAGCCGGCGATGACGTCGTCGACTTCTTCGGTGTTGAGGTTGTTACGCTCCTTGATCGCCTGCAGGCAGGTGGCCAGCAGGTGCTGCGGGTGCAGGTCGGCCAGGGCGCCCTTGCCAATCTTGCCGACGCCTCGCGGCGTGCGCACCGTGTCGATGATCCAGACTTCCTGCATGGCTATTCCCTGTGATGAGGTTTTCGAAAGGTTCTGCGTTCGCGGTATCAGACGATGAGGGCAAGGACAATTGCGTTCCGCCTTCGAGACGGCCCGTCGCCGCGCGCCTGAGCGGGGCAAGACTAGGGGGTGCGCAACGGTCAGGGCTTGCGGAGAGTAACCTCGATGAAGTTTCGCAATAGCGCCGTGAATTCGTCCGGCTGATCCAGGTTCGGGGAGTGGCCGACGCCGTGCCATATATGCAGGCCACTGCCTGGCGGGCATTTTCGCCAGGTTGAGACCATGCTCTCGATCGAGACCAGAGCGTCGGCGTCGCCGCCGCAAAGCAGCACTGGCAATTTCAGGGCGCCAAGCCCTTCGCCCAGGCGAACGTCGAACATCGACCTCAGGGAGCCGCGCAAACGCCGTTCCGGCGCGGCGCGCATGTCGCGGGACAGGGCGGCGACGAGTTCGGCCGGCGCCGCCGAGCCCTTGGCGTCGATGCCGTCGCCCGCCGAGCCGTTCACGAGCTGTCGAGCGCGAGCGGCCATGATCTGGTCGATTGCGGCTGTCGCCCCGGCTTCGCCGCCGGGGACTATGCGACCGTCGGGATCGGCGGGATCAAGCAGCACCAGAGCCTTCAGCAATTCGGGATGGTCCACCGCGAACTGGACAGACGTCGGCCCGCCTAGCGAATGACCGACCAGGGTGAAATCACGCCAGCCCAGTTGTGTGACCAGTTCCGCCGCGTCGGCGGCGAAATGTTGAATGCTGAAGTCTGATTCCGCGGGCGGCGCGTCCGACCGGCCGGCGCCGCGATTGTTGATGGCGATGGATGTGTACCGCTCCTCAGGCAGGCGGTCCTGCACCAGGGACCAGATCCGCGCCGACGCCTGGAAACCGTGGATGAAGAGCACGCGCTCGGGGCCATGCCCTCGCTGAAGATACTCCAGGCTCACGTTCGTCAGTCTCGCGGTCGGCATATGAGGGGCTCCGTGGGCGTCGTCTTGCGGTTAGAACGGTTTTCACGCCAAAAAGCAGCCCCCGTCCGGCACGACGCCTGTTGGTGTCATGCAAGCGTGAAAGGACAGGAAGCGATCATGAGCGAACAGTCAGCCGAACCCTTTGTGCTTGTTGACCAGGTCGGTTTGGTGACCCGCCTTGCCCTAAACCGCGGTGCGGGCCGCAACGCGCTCGGCGCGGCGATGATCGAAGCCTTGCTGGCGGCGCTTGAACGGGCAGGGTCGAACACCGAGACCCGGGTCATTGTAATCGCCGCGCAGGGTCCGGCGTTCTGCGCGGGTCATGACCTTAAGGAAATGACGGCCCATCGCGGCGACGCGGACCGTGGCGAGGGTTATTTCCGAGCGCTTTTCGAGCGCTGCTCGACGCTGATGCAGGCGATCGTCCGCCATCCGGTCCCGGTGATCGCGCAGGTGAACGGCGTGGCGACCGCGGCCGGGTGTCAGCTCGTCGCCAGTTGCGACCTGGCCGTCGCCGCCGACGACGCCCGTTTCGCGACGCCGGGGGTGAACATCGGTCTTTTCTGCTCGACACCCATGGTGGCGCTATCGCGCAATGTCCCGCGCAAGGCGGCGATGGAGATGTTGCTGACCGGCGAGATGATCGACGCGGAAGAGGCCCATCGCATTGGTCTGATCAACCGCGTGGTCCCAGCGAGTTTACTCGCCGCGGAAACGATGCGCCTGGCTCAGACCGTGGCGTCAAAGCCAAGGCGCGCCGTCGCCATCGGCAAGGCGGCATTCCACCAGCAACTCGAACAGCCGCTGGCGGAAGCCTATCGCTACACGGGACAGGTCATGACGGCCAATTTGCTCGCCGCCGAGGCGGAGGAGGGGATCGGCGCCTTCGTCGATAAGCGCGAACCGAACTGGCCCGATTGAGGGCGCCGTTCCGCGGCTTTTCCAGGTTGGCGCCCAGTCAGCTCTCGGCGACGATCAGGGGTACGAAGGCGCGGCGGGCGAAGCGCCAGCCTTCGGCGGTCTTGCGATAGCGGTCTTCGTATTGGCCGACGACCATTGGCGCGATGCGGGTCATCGTGCCAACGCCGTTCTTCTTCGGAGTGACATAGGCGACGATATAGACCAGTCCGACCGCCTCGGTGGCGCTGATGACGTCGATGCGAAAGTTGGAAACGGCGTGCACGCTCTGGGTGTCGGCCGCCCCTTGGACGCTGGCCAGAATCGCGGCGCGGCCGACGTGCGACGCGCCGAAAAGCACGATTTCGCCATCCTCGGCGAAGAGTTCGGACCAGGCGACCATTTCCTTGCGGTCGGCGTGGTAGCAGTAGTCGAGCGACAGGCGTTCGCACGCCGACCGGATCGATTGAACCACGGATTCGTTGAGCGTGGCGGTGTCGGACATGGCTCTCCCCAATGTGATCGCGACGTCTCGGTCAGTCGGACGCCGGGCGCGCGAGCACCGTCAACGCCATCACCTTGCGTAAGACAAATCCCAACTGTTCGTAGACGGCGATCGCCGGAGTGTTGTGGGGGAAGACGTGCAGGAACGGGGTCTCGCCTCGGGCCTGGATGCGCTCGGCGACCCTTCGGGTAAGCGCCGCGCCGTACCCGCGTCCGCGATGGTCGGGATGGGTGCAGACGGCGCTCACCTCGGTGAAGCCAACGGGCTTCATCCGTTCGCCCGCCATGGCCGCGATCTGACCGTTGATCTTCACGCCGACAAAGTCGCCCAGCTCGTGGGTGCGCTTGGCGAAGGGGCCGGGCTTGGTCAGATGGGTCAGGGCGCGCATTTCGGCCGCGTCGTCGTCGGTGAGGTCTACGAGGTCGACCGCCGCCGCCGCCGTTGGCGCGCGTTCCAACACCATCTGGTTGAGCGGCTCCTGTGTGATCAGCCGCAGGCCGGTCGGCGTCGGCGCCGCGTCAATGTCGATGAAAACGACGGCGTCCCGTGTCCCCACCAGGTCCGCCAGAGCCGTTTGGCACTCCAAAGAGGCGTCGCGCAGGCCGCCGAACGGTCCAAAGGCGGCGTCCAGTCGAACGGCGCGCCCGTCGCCGCTCGTCAAATGGGCCTGGCGGCTGGTGAGCGCGTTCCACATGGGCCGGTCGAGGATGTGGGGCATGAGCGGATCGTCAGTTTCGTGATCGATGGGCGGATCAAATTGAACACGCCACTTCAGCGCAAGCGTGCGAAGGGGCAAGCCTCGATGTTGACATGGCGCCCACTAGGTGGCGTCACATAGATCACAGATGGCCAATAATGATAGGGCCGACAATCCTATGCAACGACCTGGATCGCGCTCACGCGCTTTGATCCTGACTTTTCTGATCATGGTCCTGGCGGTCCCCGCGATGGCGGAACCGCCTCCGCCTCCGGCCGTTTCTGAAAGCTTGTTCGGCCTCTACCTGCCAGAATTGCAGAATCTTCAAAGGTCATCCGACTGGGTCGGTTTCGAGCGACTCGCCCGCTCTTTCCTGGCGCGCGTCGCGGCGGAGTCCAACCCGGACCCAAGGGATATGCCCGCGGCTTACGCGCTGCTGGGGACCGCACTGCAGAACCAGGGCCGCTATTCAGAGGCGGAAATTTTTGTACGCCGGACACTGGACTTGAACGAGAAAGCGTTGGGGCCGGACCACTATTACGTGGCGACTTGCATGGCCAACCTCGCCCGTCTGTTCGAGGTTGAAGGCCGATATGCCGATGCGGAGCCTCTGCTGCGCCGCGCCCTGGAGATCGGTGAAAAGGCGCTAGGGCCCTCAAACGCCGAAACGGCCGCCAGCATGAATAGCCTTGGCGAGGTACTACAGCTCGAGGGGCGCTTCAGCGAGGTCGAGCCGCTTTTTCGGCGCGCCCTGGAAATTCGGGAAGCCACGCTCGGAACGGATGATCTTGCCACGACGACCAGCGTTGGCAACCTGGCCTCGCTCCTGCAGCAGGAAGGTCGGTATGCGGAGGCTGAGCCGCTGTACCGCCGTGCGCTAGCAGCTCGAGAGGCCGCCTTGGGCGCCGATAACCCATATGTGGCGCAGGTGGCGGGGAACCTGTCGCTGCTACTGGTGAACGACGGGCGCTTGGCGGAAGCCGAATCGCTCGCCCGCAGGGCCGTGGGAATTTTGCAAACCGGGTTTGGACCAGACCATCCCGACACCATGGCGGCGGTCAATGATCTCGCGATCACGCTATCGGCCCAAGGGCGATACGTTGACGCTGAGCCGCTATACCAGCGCGTCGCGGCGACCAATGACAAGGTCCTGGGCCATGAACACCCCAAGTCAGCCTCCGCCCACGTCAACCTCGGCGACATCGAAATGTATCGCGCGCGCTTCGATCGGGCGGTTGAACAATATCGCGGCGCCTGCCCAGCGCTGTCGTCTACGCCCGGCCCGTCCGCCACGCGCGACGCAACGTGGTCCGCGAAGGCGACGTCAACCGACTGCTATGCAAGCCTGGCTGTCGCCCTCTGGGGG